>Ga0247843_1009213_pt1 | contig 11075 bp, 17 predicted proteins | sample LaCruzMarch2017__FD_192420 | JGI IMG/M metagenome (GOLD analysis project Ga0247843, IMG submission 192420) | Freshwater microbial communities from meromictic Lake La Cruz, Castile-La Mancha, Spain - LaCruzMarch2017_8m | ecosystem: Environmental > Aquatic > Freshwater > Lake | place: Spain...
CCCAAACGGGCCGCCTCTTCAGCAATCGCGGCCATCGCGTCGGCTGCGTAGTCTCGCCACGACGAGTTATCCAGCAAGCTTTGCTGAGCCTCTTCGTGTTCTTCGCTGACAGCGATTAGCGAAAGTAACCTGTCGCATTCTTCGCTGATCGCATCATCGAGCGCGGATTCAAAATCATCCGGGTCAATGTGATCTTCTGGACAACTACAGTTCGCGTTGTGGATCGACGCGTAACAATCTGCAGCGCGGGTGATTGCACCAACGGCGCAAAACTCATCGTGGATGCGTGTCAGTGCTTGTTGCGGTGATGCGTTCACGTAACTGGATCGCACTTTTTCGGTTGCAAGATCGGAGATAGAAAAACAGTTTGTCATGATTGCCTGGACTTTCAATTGGGAACGGGATCTGGTTTACCGGAACGGTCCGGATCAAGACCGGCGTCTTTCGACGCCGGCTATGATCCGGATCGGTCAGACTGACGCCATCTTCAAAGCAAGCTTGTAAGCTTCGGTCTTGAACGAAGCGCCTGTTCCGTCCAGCGCGCTCATCATTTTCGTCTCTTGTGCATCGCGTGAAGAACTCCGCCTGGTTTGTGGGGCATGGTCGACAAGCTCCGTCACGGAATTCAGCAGCGCCCACCATGTCCCTTTGATGCTGGCCATGTTCTGGCGCGGGTTTGCGTAGTTCTTGCGGACCTGGGAGAGTTTCTTTTCCCGATTGGAACGAGCTCGATTGAACTCCCTGACTTCGGGAAACAGGGTATCGATGTATTCCCTCGCCTGTTCATTCGTGAATCGGCGTTGAGCCAGAAGCCGCGACTGATCGCGGAATAATGCGAACCCGGCGTTGAACTGGCTTAGGTATCGCCTGGCAACGTCCAGTTTGCCGCGAACATCGCCCGTGTGACGGATTCCCTTGTCCCCAGCAACCGCAATCCGCAGCGTGTTGGCACAAACTACGCGGGTAGAAGTGGGAACCGCATGGATAGCAGCCGATCCATCGTGCGAAGTCGAGAACAGAACGTATCGGTGAGAGATATCGCCGTCAGCGATTTCGTCATCTTCAGGCATGCGCCCCAAGATCCAAACCACCTTGCCACCTTTTAACGCGCCTGCCGATTCGTAACGCATGTCACCCGATTCAATCAGAGAATCGAGAAACGCAAATGCCTGATGATTCTGGATAAGCTTGTATTTGTCGGAAACGACGCCCAAAACCTGGCGAGTATCGGAACGGACCGTAGCGAAATTGTCAGGAACGGCAATTCCCCCCAGCGTCTCAGTCTGTAGCGGTTCAAGCGAAACGCGCCAGTCCAGATGTGCGGCTTCAATGGCATGCTCAGATGTGGGAGCGTAATCCAGAACCGTTCCCAAGCCATGCCAAGCTGGTTTCAGAGCGTAAAAAGCTTCCGCATTGTTACCGAAAAAACTGAGTTCGTGAGCCATGATTGAAATCTTTCTTGTGGTCGCAATTGTGCGGCTTGCGAATGCCGTCCCGATTTAAGCTGTTCGGTCAGCAGGACAAAATTGAATCTGGGGAGGGAACCCGTCCACCATTGGACGGGTTGTTGTGTCGTTTGATCAGTCTTCGTATCCAGTCTTGATAACGATCCAGTCAAAACGATCTGACAGCATCTGGCAGATGTCGCTGTTGGAATTCCAGCAGAGCACTTCCACTGCGGATTCGAGCTTTTTGACTTCCGATTTCAGGACGACGGAACCGGCGTTGATGCGTTCGATCAGGTTTTCAGCAACTGAGACGGCTTCGGTGAGAGACATGGTTTGAACTTTCTGTTTCGCGATTGTTCGGCTCGCGTTTGCCGTTTCGATTTGTACTGTTCGATTCAGTGTTGTGTCATGCGAGTATTATATCGTCTCGCCAAGTTCTGTCAATCCAGAAAATCCAGAAAATCTAAAAATAAATAAAAATTCTTAGAAAGGGACTTCGGACAGATCATCGAAAGCGGGTTCCGTTTCCGACCATTCCGAGAATTCGACTTCTGCGTTGCGTCGGTCAGAAGCCAGCTCAGCAGCGCGAGTTAGAACGGGTTCGCTGTATCGTCCGGCTCGCTTCAGAAGCGGGTTTTTGAGCAGTTCCCACAAGAGCAGGGAACAATCTTCGGACGGATTCCAGTTCAGTTCTGGGTGAGCGTATGCGATCTCCTGAGCATGCTCGTCGAAATGCGGGATCGTCGAATGATCCCGATACGCGTTTTCAATCCGTTCAATCTTCGCGGGATCCAGTCCCGTTATCTTCCTCGCGTTTTCAATCGCTGGCGCAATCGCTTCCCGTTCGGCGTTGATTGTGGCAACGGCATCGGGAATTGTGTTCACCACCAGGTCGACGTCTAGGCCGAATCGCTGGGCAATTGGCAAAGCGTGTTCATGCGCGGTAGTCCAGCGATCTGCGGCTTTCTGCGATCGCTTCAATTTCTTAGGCGGAACCGGCGGAGCGCTCTTGATTTTCGCAACGTGAATGATCTGGTGCGCCGTCGGCATGCGAGGAACTGGCAAGTCTGAAACGAGAACAATCACCGTGTGAACAACGTGGAAATCAACATGCGAGGGAATCGACACTTCCCACCCAACAATCAAGGAACCCTGTTCAATCGGCTTGATGGTGGCTTCCATGTTTCTTCCTTTCTGGCGCGATTGTTCGGTTCGCGAATACCGGCGGCAAAGTTCTACGGAAATGATATCGACCAAACAAACAATGTCAATCCAATAAATCCAGAAAAACAGAAACGAAAAAGGAAAAACACAATCGAACCCGCTTCTGTCAGATCGAAGTCAAGTCAAACCGCGCTCGCGGGTCCTTCCTCCCCACCCCCCAGGGGCGCGCGGTCGGACGATGGCGAAAAAAGTGTTCCGGGGCTGAAAATAAAACGATGTCTGTCCGTCCGTCCGGGACAAACGAGACAATCCGTGGTCGATGTACGATTGATCTGCATCGAAAGGATTGGGAACATGGTCTGAAAGGGGGAATCATGCTCTGTCGTCGCCTATTGCTCGGACTGTGTCTTTCGATCCTGGGGTGTGGAAACGTTGAAACCACTCCAGCGAAGCCAATTGCGGTCATTCAAGACGATTTCGCGAAAGGCTACTTGCCTTGGGACCTGGAAAAGTTTGCCCTGTACAAGGATTTTGATCCGGTCTTTTCGGACGAATCGAATGAGAACAAGTATTGGAAGCTAAAAAGGGAACAAGATCAGCAGTCCATCGTGATCAAGGGTCATAGTCCGTCTCGGCTGACTGAAATTCGGTTCGAAATGCAGAACAATGATGGGCGAGGAATGAGCGAGGGTTTCCGCCGATTGATATCGAGCGCAAAGCACCTTTTTCCTGATCCCGGGCAGTCCTTCGACGATCTTTGGATTTGGGCGAGACTGAAAGAGTCAACAGAATTGCCTGCCATCAGGGACTACGCCGGAATTGAGTGCGAAATCGCCAGCCTCGGGAAGATCGTACACCTGTATCTACGGCCTGTTCGGACTAAGGCCAAGCTTGGCCAATGACTGTTTCCCTAAAATGAATTCTTGTTTCCAATATTCAGTTGACACCGATTCAGCCGTGTGTATCCTTACGCTCGTTCCACAACTGCGCATCGCGTGCTAGGTCGACCGCCGGAGTAAAACACTCTGCCTTGATTGAGTCGGGAACACACCCCTAAGAGATGCGGGGTTTCTGCCCAACTGGATGGGCTCCAAGAATGGTCCCCGCTGCTGTCGAATTCCGACAGTACCTCATCGAGGGAACTTGGATCAACGATGATGTTGAATATCTCTTCTACCCATGGCCAGCCGCCCAAAGACACCGTTTCCGTGTGGTTCGTCGACAACCTGAGATTCCTGACGGAATCCGAAGCGGAAGCGGCTGCGTCAGTCCTCGCCGATCTGCGAAACGCCGATGTAGCCATCAGCGTCGTTCACGCATCTACTGCGGATCGTCAAACGGTGAGACAAGTTGTCGCGCAATCTCGGAAATCGCCTCGATCGAACGCTCGGCGTAAATCAGCGTAGTATCGGGCTTAGAATGCCCGAGAAACAGTTGTGCGGCCTCGATGCCGGACGTTCCCCGCAACTGGGTCGCAATTGAGTGCCTGAGCTGGTTTGGCGCCCAGTGTGGGATCGTGACGCCAACCTTCTCGGCTCTGCCGATCGCGTAGACGATCGACTTGCCGTAACTGGCGGTGGTATACGGCCGCCGCGTTCCGGCCTGTTGCTTGCTCGTCGTGGTCGGCTTTCGCTCGAGCGACCGCCAGTACGAAAGTGAGTCCGCCGGAGAAAACAGGGGTTCGGATGCGTCGTCGCGCAAGAATGGCTCCAAAATGGACCGCGCCGCCGGTGGAATCGCTTTCACCAGGCTTCGCCCCAGATGAGCCGTCTTGTGGCTGGACGGTCGATACAGCCAGATTGCGGCCGTCCTATCGATTCCGGCGCCAGTCATGCCGCAGATGTCTTGAGGACGCATTCCGCAAAGCATCTGGATCCGCGCCATGGCTGAAACAGTTGGCGACAGGAACGGCAGTGTCGCCCGAACCACAGAAACGTCCACAGCATCAATGGGCGACGTGTCGCGCGCCGCCGTGCGTCCCTTTGGAATACCCTGAACCATGTCCAGGGCGGTCACAATATGAGCGGAAATCAGTTCCTGAGACGCGCACCAGCGAAAGCAACGTCGGATTCTGTGTATGCGAGCATTGATCGTGTTCCTGGCCAACTTCAGCTCGGATCCGTCTTCGTTCGTGTCGGAAGCCAACGCTGATTGGATCTCAATCAACCGCCGCGGGCCGAACTCCTCAGCGTAGTCGTGCCGACCGCCCGCAAACCTCAAGAGCGATTGCATCGCGTAGAAAACATTCGCGTATTCGCCAGTCGGCTGGCCATCGCGGGAGTAGTACCGTAAAGCGTGGTGCATGTAATGCTCAACACACTCGGTGACGGTGATTCGGTCCTTTGGTTTAACGATCGTCGGCTGAGAAATGACATCCGAAAGCCACTTGGCAAAGGCCCGTGCGGCTTCGGTCGAAGCCCATTTTCCAAAGTAGATTTTAGTGTTTTTCCACCGCACATAAGCCCGGTCGGTAGTCCGATCACGCTTCATTGATGTGGGAGGATTGATTGCCATAAGGAACAGCGTCTCAGCGGCCAGAAAAGCGTCTCATTCAGGATAATCAAATGCACTGGTCAGATGTGTGCAGAATCACTGAGTTTCATGGGCTTTTCGAGATAAGCGGGTGAAGGGAATCGAACCCTCGCCTAAAGCTTGGGAAGCAATAAAGAATCGCATGAAATATCAGCGTAAAGTGTTTACCGCAAAACTCTTGTGAGTCGTAATAGGCTAATTAAAACATTGCAAAAATGATCACTTTTGATAGTGAAAAAGTCTCTGTTTCGCAAAAAGCGTCTCACAGTGTCTCACGGACCAGACGTTTTACGTTTGGCTTTCCGCAGTCCGTTGATTGCCTTGCCGATGAACTCATCGACTAGCCCCTTGGCTCTTTCCAGCTTCATGGCGCCATCGACTTCAAACGAGTCAATCTTGGATTCGCGAGCGTCGTCCAAAAGGCCCTGGATCTCTGCCAGGAGCGTTTGAAACTCCTTCAGATCGCCCTGTATCCCATCGACTGACATAGTCTGGACGCGGGCCGATGGCGTGGATTCTTCGTGCTGTTGCTTCTTGCGAGGCATCGAAAACATTCGTGTGACTGTGGCTGTCATGCAAAAACCCTCGAAACTGTATCAACCTCGTAACGATCTCGCAACATTATCTTGACGAGCGTAGGCGAGTCAAGAACAAAACGGAAAACGACTTAGATTATCATCAGATCGTTAACATGAAATCCGGAAGAAAAAATTCTTTTGCAAGCAAGAAATTATCTGTTGACGAGGACGTGACTAGATCGTAACGTAGTGATCATGATCACGACAGCACTGCCAACGATCAACATCAAAGAGGCGGCTCTTGCTGCCAGAGTCTCCGAACAAACGGTTCGAAGATGGATGAAGACGGGTGTGCTTCGAGCGGTGAAAATTGGGGGTCGATATCGAACCACGATGGAATGGATTCGAGACCTTTCAACACCAGTGGCCACTCGTGATGAAGTCAGCAGCGGAGGAAATACCAAAAATGATGGTTACGAAATCGCAGCGCACAACCTCAGAGCTAAGTTCTCGCTCAGTGTCAAAAAAGTGTCTCGTTGCTGATTGCGATCGGAAAGCCCAGTTTCGTGGCTGTTGTGTTCCATGCCTGGCCGTGTTTCGACGAGCGGTTAAGGCGAAGACGACGACGTGGAAGAAACTGATTTCCGCTGGTTTGGTTCTCGAATCCCGTCCAGGCAAACGGACCGCTGCCACCGATGAAATCGATCGAATGAACAACAGGTCTAAACAGCATTAACTGAATTCAACTGGAAACCCAACTAGGCAGCGAGTCGGACCTGTGAGCCGATGTCAAAGGCATGTCGCGGGGATCAACGGTGCAACGGCCGCCCCTTGTTTTATACCGATCGCCGTTGCTGACGCTGCCGCCGATGAGTGCTGGTAACCACCTCCCGTGAGGCGTGCTCTGCCAGCACATTTCAAAACACTGAAAAAGCCTGCGTGGAAGGTACGTACCGATGGCAACTGCTCAGTTTGTTGACGATGCCGCTTTGTCGCTGGAGAACGCCGCGGCTGTGTTGGGGGTTACCTCGGAACGCGTGTTGGCGTGGATGGTCGATAACGATTGGCTCGTGATGAACGACATGTCCTATGACGTGGTACCTGGCCAGGTCGAAGCCGGTCACCTGTCCGCCCGAAACGGATCGGTGCGAGTCACTCAGGACGGAATGAGGATACTTCACCGCGAAATCAAGCCGCAGACGCGACGGACCGCCGCAGGACGCTCGGGAATCGCCGATCAGGACGCTCCCCCTTTCTGACGGTGCATGAACACGGATGGCCCCGAACGGATTCGGGAGGGGCATGATGCCCCATTTTTACCACTCACCTCGAATTCAAACCGTTGAGAGGCCCACATGCCCGACAAATTTGAAATCCTGCTTGCAACCCTCAAGGCATGGGCCAGCCAGAAACAGCCAGAGCCCCGCCAGACATCGCCGCAGATCGTCCTGAAATCGGACGGAACGGGACGCCTCGAAGACGGTTGCCTGCGAAGCCAAATCGAATTTGCCGATTCAGACGAAGTCATCCAGTACATGCAACGCCGGATCAAGCCGACGCCAAAGGTCGACCACTCGGAATCGATCTTCGACGGTGAGGAGGAGCAGCAGCTTCACCTGGATGAACTGATCACCAAAGCCGGAACAGGGGACTGAAAAGAGTCCCAGTGTCACCCGCTCAGATGTTGAAGCAGAAGACGTCTAACTTTCGCCGCAACTGAGCGGGTGACTGATCTTCTTGGTGATCGCTGGGGCCGGGGGTGTTTAACCCGAAAGGAGGTGCTGTTGTCTGGCACTCCCGACCCCAGCGATCACCCTCACTCATCAACAGCGGGAGTGCCCGGAATGAATGCGAAAGATCGAATGAAAGAGCAGCAGCGAGAACTTCTGCTGAAACATTTTTCCAAACAGAGAAAGCTGGCTGTGAAAAACCGATCCGCCAGAAAACGCGGGAACTGCAACGATCGGTTGGGCGACGACGTCGAGCGAAGAACGAAGCTGGACGAAGTCGTGACAGGTTGTTCGTACGATCCCGAGTATACATCCTTCAGCATTAGGTAAATCACTGCATAAAAGGAACGGACGATGACTCAGCTAATACTTCGAATACTCATCGATTGTGCTGCTTTTGTTGTCGGTCAGTTTATTGCCGTGTTTTTCTGGTGGATCTGGTGCCTGTTCAAAAACCACTAACTAACCCTAACCAAAAGGAACGGACTCCATGCAAACTGAACACGAAGTCGAGGACCTTGGGTCCTCAGCAGGTCTGAGCCTGAAGCGTCGAAAGAGCGACCGGCTTTACCTGAATGGGCCTGTCGATTTCATCGAAATCACCGAGACCCGAGCCGGACACTGCGTTTTACGAATCGTCGCCCCTCTCACCACCCGGATATCGCGGTCCCCAATCGAACCCGAATCCGATCACAGCCACAAGGAACCGAATCATGATGGATCAGCGTCTGAAGGACGAACTCCCGCAGCTCTCGCTTGAAAGCCTGCACGAACTGGATCGCGGGAAGCTGGCCAGGCAGTTTCGCCGCGCGATCGCCAGGGCCATGCAGAACATCAGCGAATTCCCCTGTAAGGGGGAGAAGGTTGAGTCCCGAGAAATCAGCATCGTGCTCAAGCTGACCCCCGAAGTGAAGTTCAACAAGATCTCGCTTGAGACAGCGATGGGACAGGCGGAAGCCCTGCGACCGGAAATCATCGGGATCTCTGCGGCCTGCTACATCAAAGACAAGTTCCCGATTTTCCAAACGGATGACGTTCGGATGGCGATTGACATCGTCAACGATCAGATCACCGACGTGCGATTCAATCCGAACAACAACAACCGTCCTGATCAGCTTGAACTCGATCTGGACGAATGATCCATGTCTTTTCACGTTCCCCGCCGATGGTCAGACGACTATCGCCACTTCCTTCACGAAAGAACCCTTCAAATGACCCCCGCTTTTGACGTTGCCTCGCTTGAACTGCTAATCAATACTGCTAAAGCCTCTGATCACGCCGCAAGCGCGTTCACGGTGATTGATATCCCGCCGATCAATTCCGTCGCGATTGTCGACCGAATGAACAAGACCGCAAAGCTGGTCGATAAGTTACCACCTGCCCGAAAACACAAGCTCTTGTCGATCACCGACGTCGTGGCCTGGGCAAACGTCATGGAATCATGGACCCCAATCGTCTGGATTGGTGACGATTCAATCGTGGTGACTCTCGACGAAGCCAGCAACCGGGTGACTGGCGATCAAGCGGTCTACGATTGGGAATTCACGCCGGAATTTAAACTGTTCAAGGTCATGTCCGAGCAGAGTCCACACACCAGCACGTTCCAGCAGCGGCCACTACTGCAGCTCCTGCGGACAAAGCTGTTCAGCAGCTTCCAAAGCGTCGAACAGCGCGACCGGCTGATCTCGGATCTGCGGAATGTGGTGGCCAGCCAGCAAACACAACTCACGCAAGGGAAAGGGACATTCGAAGCGACTCTCGGGAGCATCTCCGACACTCCGACTCAGTGGCCAGAGCGTCTGCAGATGTACGCTCAAGTCTTCGACGATCCGTCGCTGGAAACCTTGGAACCGCTGGACGTCGTTTTCGAAGTGAACGCCAGCGACAAAACGTTTTCCCTGTGGCCGACTGCTTCCAGCCTGACAAAAGCCATTCAATCGGTCCGGAAGCAGGCGATCGAGACGATCCGCGATCAGGTGACTGACGGAATCCACGTCTACGCCGGAAGCCCAAAGTAATCAGGTGGAACCATGTCGCTGATGATCCAACGCACCGGCCGGGACGGACAACCGGAATACTGGAGTCGACTCGGCTGGTCCTACTTCTTCGCGATGCCGCTCGACGACAAGGTCGCACGCGAAATGTGCGAGGGCTGGAAAGGCCAATTCCCGCACGCCAGCGTCTGCGTCGTCCCATACCAGAAGCTGACGGCCAGGACTCGCCCGCCGGTTGAGAATTACACTCGTTAGGACCAGGACAATCTCGCATGAATGACAAATGGAAGGTCTTGTGCGAACGGGTCGCGTTCAGCAAGAAGCCTGGCAACACAAAGCGGACTGTCTTTGTTCGAACGGCCACAAAAGAACGAGCGGAAGAAGTCGGACGAGTTGTGACTGGTCTCAGGTACGCCCACGCGGTTCCATACCACCCGGAAAAGGACCCAGCATTTGGTCGGTTTATTGGCAAATCCGATGCAGAATCCGCTGAAGGGTAATCAAAAACGTGGAAATTAAGGCTATAGCGCCCTGGTTTGGTGGAAAGCGAACTCTCGGTACGACGATCGCCGCCGAGTTCGGTGACCACCGCGCCTACTGGGGGATCTGCTGTGGGTCGCTCGCCGTCGAGTTTGCGAAAGTCCCCGCATCGATGGAAGTCTGTCTGGACCTTCACGGCGATCTGACCAACCTTGCGTTCGTCCTGCAGGATGAGGACTCGGCCGTGGAGTTGTATGGGCGAATCAACCGAACTTTGCTTAGCAGGGAGATCTTTCTTCAGTCGTCGAAGGTGATTCGCAATGAGTGTCCACCTGCAGGCGAGGCTCCCCGAGATGTTGACCGGGCGTTTCATTACTTCATCACGTCGTGGTGTGGCCGGAACGGTGTGGCCGGGACTTCGAACTACAACGGCGGTTTCTGCATGCGTTACACGAAGAACGGAGGCCACGCGGCCACGCGATTCACGAGCGCCGTGGAATCCATTCCCGATTGGCATCAGCGACTCCGCGGAATCACGATCGTTCGCGGGAACATATTCGATCACTTGCCGCGCATTGAAGACGCTAATGGTGTGGTCATTTATGTAGATCCGCCTTACCTGAAGAAGGGTGCAAAGTACCTTCACGACTTTGTTGAGAGCGATCATGTACGGCTGGCAACGGAGTTACGCAGATTCAAGAGGACGCGTGTGGTCGTAAGTTACTACGACGAACCAGAATTGTGCGAATTGTATCCAGGCTGGACTAAGAGACGGCTGAAAGCAGTTAAATCCTTGATCAATCAAGGAATGCGCGACGCAGGTGAATCCGTCGAAGCGCCAGAAGTCTTACTGATCAACGGTCCCAGCCTGGTTGAGGCCTCATCGTCTGATCTGTTTTGAAAGGAAATCCAAAATCAGCGTCTCAATCACATTCCGTTCCATTTCGACTTGGCCAGCGAATCCAACGCCTGCAGGACAGCGGAAGCGAAGTCCGTTCCAAGCGACGTGGGCTAAGACGGTCGACTTGCTCGAGTCCGAGTTGGCTCGCATCGACGGTAAGAACGTCGTGATCGAAGTTGAGAGCCGCAGCGGGTTGGTCACCACTCACCTACTGATAAATCTTTCAGGAAAGGAATCCACGACGAATGGCCGACATCCAACCATCATTGTTCTCTGCGAGACAGACTCGCCGCGTTTGGTTGGAACGC
>Ga0247843_1009214_pt1 | contig 11075 bp, 9 predicted proteins | sample LaCruzMarch2017__FD_192420 | JGI IMG/M metagenome (GOLD analysis project Ga0247843, IMG submission 192420) | Freshwater microbial communities from meromictic Lake La Cruz, Castile-La Mancha, Spain - LaCruzMarch2017_8m | ecosystem: Environmental > Aquatic > Freshwater > Lake | place: Spain...
CACCGATATTCTTCAAATTGGTGCACGCAACATGAAAAACTATCATTTTCTTAAAGAACTTGGTAAAACCGATAAACCCATTTTATTAAAACGTGGAATGGATGCCACCATTGAAGAATGGTTACTAGCCGCCGAGTATATCCTTATAGGTGGAAATAATCAGGTTATTTTATGTGAGAGAGGGATTCGAACCTTCGATTATTCCTCCCGAAACACCATGGACATTGCTGCCATACCCTTGGTTAAACAATTAAGCCATTTGCCAATAATTGCCGATCCGAGCCAGGGTACTGGCAATAGAGATATTGTGGGTGCCCTATCCTTGGCAGCCATAGCTGCAGGGGCCGACGGATTAATGATAGAAGTGCACAACGATCCGGATAATGCTTTAAGCGATGGTCCTCAATCGCTGAGGTTTGATCAGTTCTCCGTGCTTATGGAAAACCTAAAAGTATATTCTAAATTGAATGGTAAACATCTTTCCGAACACCATTTAAATACCCAATTCAATTAGTACGTTATGTATAAATTAGCCGTTGTTGGTGCTACCGGCTTGGTTGGCACTACCATGCTTAAAGTTCTGGAAGAGCGAAATTTTCCGATATCGGAATTGATCCCTGTGGCCAGTGAGAAATCAGTAGGTAAACTCATCCAATTCCAAGGCCAAGATTACCCTATTACCGATATGGGTGATGCCATATCTAAACGACCCCATATTGCTCTTTTCTCGGCAGGGGGAAATGTGTCTCTGAATTTTGCCCCTTTATTTGCAGCCAATGGTTGCACAGTAATTGATAATTCTTCGGCATGGAGAATGGATTCCACCAAAAAACTTGTGGTTCCGGAGGTTAATGCGGATGTATTAACCCGTGACGACAAAATTATTGCTAACCCCAATTGCAGTACTATACAATTGGTAGTTGTATTGAAACCCCTTCATGATATGTTGGGTGTAAAACGGGTGGTTGTTTCTACCTATCAGTCGGTAACCGGTACTGGTGTTAAAGCCGTCAATCAAATGATGAATGAACGGGCGGGTAATAGTGGAGAAATGGCCTATAAATACAAAATTGATTTGAATGTTATTCCTCAAATTGATGTGTTTACCGAGAATGGATACACCAAGGAAGAAATGAAGATGATTAACGAAACCAAAAAAATAATGGGCGACGATTCCATCCAATTAACCGCCACAACGGTTAGGATTCCCGTAACTGGTGGACATTCTGAATCGGTTAACATTGAATTTTTGGAAGAATTTGATATGGTAGATATTCTTTATGCCTTGAATAAAGCACCCGGCATTACTATTTTGGATGATATTCAAAATCAAATTTACCCCATGCCCATCAATGCCGAGGGCAGGGATGACGTGTTTGTGGGCCGCATCCGCCGGGATGAATCTCAGCCACGAACCTTAAATATGTGGATAGTATCGGATAACCTTCGCAAAGGGGCTGCTACCAATGCGGTTCAAATCGCCGAACATTTGGTTGCCCATCATTTACTATAATAATACGCGCCTCCCCTTTTTATTTCTCTTTTGCCTTTCACTATCCGGTTGCTTCAGATAGAAGCGGCTTCTGTATTGGCTTGAATGATTGGCTTTTTATACCACTTGTCTCTTAATTTAAGTATCGGCCTTTCAATGGCATACGACATACTGATTCCTACCATCAGGGTGATAACAACATTCAACCAAAACGAATCCTTTAGGTTTATGTTTAACACCGTTATGATATTGTCCGACATCAAATGCCATAAATAAATGGAATAGGAATGGATACCTATGAATTGAATTAATTTAAATGGGCCTTTTAGAATTTTATTTAAAGGCAAAAACCGGAGTGACCATCCTTTTAGACTAAACAATACTACTATCCCAAATCCAATATTAACGGTTGTTAGCCCCACAGTATTCATAAAATAACTTCCCCCGGCCGACCACAATAGGGGACTCATTAACAGAAATCCTGCACCTAAATTAACAAATTTGTTAATCAAAAATGTTTTGTAAAAGGATGTAAAATAATACAGGTAAGATGCCAATACCCCAACCAAAATTCCATCCAACCTAAGATGGGTTTGTGTAAAGGAAAATATCTGTTTATCACTGTTTTGCGAGGCTATCTGAAGCCGCAATAAAAAAGTAAGAATAAGGCAAGCTATTAATCCGTTGCGCATGATGGTAACGTTATCTATTATTTTTCCTTTTAAACATAAAAAAATAACTATGGCCAAGGCTAGATAGAAATGTTCTTCCACAGCCAACGACCAGGTATGCAGCCACATCCCTTCTCTGTAACTCTGTAAATAAAAGACCTCCGTAAGGATTTGACTTGTTGTATAAAAGCCCCCTGTACTGCCGTAAAAAAGAACGATAGAAACCAAAATGAAAAAATAAAAAGGGGGGTAAATTTTAAAGGCCCTTCGTATCAAAAACCGCTTTATATCCACCGATTCACGTTCTTTATATTCCTTAAAGACAAGACCGGAAACTAAGAATCCGCTTAATACAAAAAACAGATCAACCCCCGCCCATCCTATAAATGTCAACCAATTATCGCTTCCACCATGCCTGAAGATGACAAGAATGATAGCAATACCTCTTAAAAAGTCTAATCCGCTAATTCTCATTCCTTATTCTAGTGGTTTATAGGAGAAATGCTTCGTCATTTTATCTTTAGGCAACGCTCCTTAGGCTTTAACAACGTTATTGATGATTTCAGGTGTCAAAAATATTCACTTTCGCCAACAAGCCGCTGTTTTATATTTATTCGGTTAGAATTTTAGCAGTTTGACATTTCACTCCTTAAAAAGCCTGATGATGTCAAAATTCAACAATAAACGACTCAACTTTCTATACTCTTCTATTATTACACAAGGAATATTTTGAAATTAATAACGGTAGCTCATAATCAATTTCCAATTAAACCGTATTTTCGAATTGTTTCTATTTTAACTAATGTTCCTATTTTTAAAATAGTTAAATTCTTGATGAAATAACAGCATTCTATAGCCCAAAAATGGTAAAACCCACTAAAACTGCGCTCCGACACCCTTTTGATTCCCTTTTTTATGCTTCTGAATCGGTTTTTTAGATTGGCGAACCCTTGTTTACCCTCACGGAGAGATGCTAAACATCAGTAAAGCCATTCGAAGTGGTAATACAAGACTACCTAACATCAGAAAACCTTTTGAAAACGTTTAACGATGAAAAATTCTGCTAAAAATCCCATTTCAGCACCTGTTTTACCATTTATGTAACTTAATAAGCCTTATAATCAACTATTTGGAGGTGTTTAGACCAGAATTAAACCGTATTCTTTAAGCATTTTTCACCATTTTCAATCTCACACTTCCTCTATTCGTAATAAACACCGGACAAGGTTTACTCCCAAATTTTTTTGAAGTATTTTTGCATCACATGCCTTCTTCGCTAAAAGTTTATAACACGTTATCAGCCTCCCTTGAAACATTTACACCCATAAACCCTCCGTTTATCGGCTTATACTTGTGCGGACCCACTGTATATGGTTATCCTCATCTTGGCCATTCCCGAGGGCCCATTGTGTTTGATGTCATTCACAGGTATCTATTACATTTAGGTTATAAAGTGAGGTTTGTTCGTAACATCACCGATGTAGGGCATTTAGTAAACGATGCGGATGATGGAGAGGATAAAATTGCAAAACGGGCCTTAATTGAGCAATTAGAGCCCATGGAAATTGCCCAACATTATACGGATTCGTATCATCTTAACATTTACAAATTAAATGTCATACGTCCTTCTATAGAACCGCGTGCTTCGGGTCATATCATTGAACAAATAGAAATGATCAAACAGATCATAGATAATTCATGGGCGTATGAGGTGAATGGATCGGTTTACTTTGATGTGCTTAAATATGCCGAAACGCATGATTATGGCAAACTTTCGGGCCGGATACTTGAGGATTTGAAAGCCGGGGCTGGAGAAGAAAGAAGAGAATTGGAAGGACAGGATGAAAAACGAAATCCCAACGATTTCGCCCTTTGGAAAAAAGCTTCACCCGAACATATCATGCAATGGCCTTCTCCCTGGGGCCAAGGATTTCCGGGATGGCATATAGAATGCAGTGCCATGAGTGCCAAATATCTGGGGAAGGTTTTTGATATTCATGGGGGTGGTATGGATCTTCTTTTTCCGCATCACGAAAGTGAAATAGCCCAAAGTACTGCTTGCAACTCCATCAATCCCGCCAAATACTGGATTCACCATAATATGGTGACGATTAATGGGCAAAAGATGGCCAAATCACTTAACAACGGGGTGATGCTTTCTGAACTTTTCGAAGGTTCCCATCCATTGCTCGATCAGGCCTATAGTCCTATGACGCTCCGTTTCTTTATTCTCCAGGCTCATTACAGGGGCACTCTAGATTTTAGCAATGAGGCCTTAAAAGCGGCAGAAAAAGGAATGCATCGCCTCATGAATGCCATAGGCTTGTTAGACCATTTAAACGCTGGTGAAACCACCGATTTTGATGTGAACGCATTAAAGGAATCCATTTATAATGCGCTCAACGAAGATTTTAACACCCCTATAGCCATTTCTCACCTATTTGAAGCGGCCACCTGGATAAATAAAATAAACGATGGCAATGCCCGGATAAACTCTGCCGATTTGGAAACGTTAGGGAGTCTTTTGAATACCATTGTTTTTGATGTGCTTGGATTACTCAATGAACAAACCGTTTCCAACCACAATCAAGTAGACTCATTGATGCAACTATTAATTAATTTGCGCCATGAAGCCAAAGAACAAAAGGACTATAAGAAAGCCGACGACATTCGCCATAAATTACTCGAAGCCGGATTTGAAATTAAAGATGGTAAGGATGGCACCACCTATTCTTCGATAAAGCAATAAAATTCAGTCATAAAATTCATGAAAAGCCTTATTAAAATAACCATCGTTGGACTTGTAATTGGAATGTTCTCTTGCAAAGGCCCTGGGGATGAGGATTCTAAAAACGACCCTGATGATACATCGGGACAAGTAACCGTGGTTACCAAACCTTTGTTGCCCAATAATTTCAATGCCGATTCTGCCTATGTATATATTGAAAAACAGGTTAGTTTTGGCCCCAGAGTGCCCAACACCGAGCCGCATCGGAAATGTGCTTTATGGATTGAAAAGATGCTGAAACGCTGGAGCGATACCACCTATATTCAAGCCTTTGATGCCAAAAGCTATAAAGGGGAAATATGGAAAGCCAAAAATATTATAGGATCCTTTAACCCTAAAAACCCAGAACGCCTATTATTATGTGCCCACTGGGATACCCGACCACAGGCCGACCAAGACCCGAAAGACCCTTTCACCCCTTCCGACGGGGCCAACGATGGGGCTAGTGGCGTAGGGGTTCTTTTAGAAATTGCCCGACAGCTACATGCACAAAAACCTGCTCTTGGAATTGATATTGTATTATTTGATGTAGAAGATGGGGGTACAAATGGAAATGAGGCCGAAAATTCATGGTGTTTGGGGTCTCAATTTTGGGCAAAACAACCTCATGTACCCGATTATAGGGCAAAAAATGGTATTTTATTGGATATGGTTGGTGCAAAAAACGCAGTATTTGCACGAGAAGGCATGTCGGCCATGTTTGATAATAATTTTCTTGGCCGTGTTTGGAATACCGCATCTAAATTGGGATACGCCAATTACTTTATTAACTACTCTAAAGACGGTATTACAGACGATCATGTATATATCTCTCAAATTTTGAATATTCCCACTATTGATATTATTGATTTCGACGCAAAAACGCCTTCGGGTTTCGGTGCCTATTGGCATACCCATGGCGATAATATGAGTACTATCGATAAAAAGACACTTACCGCGGTGGGTAGAACTGTGCTTCAGGTTGCGTTAAACAGCGAAGCCAATATTTATTAAAAACGGAAGGTATCTTTTTGATTACTATTATACGCTTATATCGAAAGATCAAAATAAGTATCTAAAGCTATGCATCCACAGTTAATTCCTCTTTCTGTGCAAGTAAAACCTTTTTTGCCGGAGGGCACCGAAATCCCGGTGGCTCAAATGATTATTCATAACAAGATACATATAACCATAACAAAGCACCGAAGCACCAAGCTTGGGGATTACCGACCTCCTTTCAACGGTAAAGGCCATAGAATAACCTTAAATAAAAGTCTAAATCCATTTTCCTTTTTGATAACGTTTGTTCATGAAGTAGCGCACCTAACCACATGGAACCGGTATCAAAACAAAGTAGCTCCTCATGGAAAGGAATGGAAAGAAGATTTTAAACTTTTGATGAAACCCTTTATGACTCGGCAAATATTTCCCGACGATATTTTGGTTGCTTTAGATAAATACATGCAGAATCCCGCTGCTTCCAGTTGCGCAGACACAGATTTGTTGAGGGCTTTGCATCAACAAAATCCCGAAGACGGATTGTTCAATTTAGAAGAACTGAACGAAAATCAGGTGTTTTCATTGGATGGCAACAAAGTGTTTAGAAAAGGGCCTTTGGAAAGAAAACGATTTCGTTGTCAGAATTTAAACAACAAAAGGTATTACTTTGTAAATCCATTGGCCAGAGTAAAACCCATGGAATAATTAAAAAAAATTCTGATCAAACCCATGAAATATACCCTCTTCCTTCTTAGTATTATAGTAGCCAATTGGTTTGGATATTCCCAAAATTCAAGCCCTTTTAAGTTTAAAGTGATAAAAAATCTGGAGGCCACCGATGTTAAGAGTCAGGATAATACTGGTACATGCTGGAGTTTTAGCACCAGTTCTTTTATTGAATCCGAAATTTTAAGAAAAAGAGGGGAAAAAATTGATTTATCCGAGATGTTTGCTGTTCGGAAAATTTATACAGAAAAGGCTGTAAATTACCTGCGATACCATGGTAACGCCAGTTTTAGTCAGGGAGCCTTAGCTCACGATCATTTGCATGTGTTTGAAACCTACGGCATGATGCCAGAGGAAGCTTACAGCGGCAAACCGAATGGCTCCAATCACGATCATTCCGAATTGGAAATAGTGTTGAAGGGATATTTGGATTCCATTTTAACAAAGTCTATTGTAGAACCGCATTGGAAAGATGGATTTGAGGCTCTAATCGACAAATATTTAGGGGTCTGTCCAGCCCTTTTTAACTATAATGGCGTTCAATATTCAGCCATGACGTATGCTCAATCCTTGGGTATTGAATTGGACGATTATATGGGGTTTACGAGCTTCACACATCATCCTTACTATATTCCTTTCAATGTAGAAATACCGGATAATTTTTCGGGTGGTAGATATTTTAATTTGCCTATGGATCAACTGATAGAATTAATTCGATCTTCCATTGAAAAAGGATATACCGTAGAGTGGGATGGGGATGTGAGTGAACCCGGCTTTGCCCGCAAAGGAGGCGCAGCGGTTTTATTGCAAAAAGGAGAAATTATGGGTGATTCTATTCCAAAAGAGGTTGTCCCCACGCAAGAACTTCGACAGGCTACTTTTGATAGTCACGAAACCACGGACGACCATTTAATGCATATTACAGGAATGGCTGTTGATCAAAAGGGGAACCGCTACTATATTACAAAAAACTCATGGGGGCCTGTGAATGGGATTAATGGATATATATACATGTCGGAGAATTATTTGAAATTAAAAACAGTTACTGTTTACGTCCATAAAGCCTCGATTCCACCGGCCATCAAACCTCTACTTAAAATGCCTTGGTAAACCGAAAGGTGTATGAGCACTATGTTAAAGAACCGGCATGTTCTGTTTGTTTTAATCTGGATTATTGTTTCGGGATTATTTCAATTTCACAAAATTGTGGTGTTACCGCCAGTGAGTGTTCATCAAGGCGCCCAAACCGACCGGGCATGCATTGCTTTGAATTATTATCAGGTAAGTATGAATTTCTTTTTGCCTAGGGTAATGGAAACTGCAGTTACCGATGGAATAACGCCTTGTGAATTTCCTTTAATAAATTATTCTGCTGCCATTTGTTATAAACTATTTGGTTTTAGTTCATTCTGGTACCGTTTTTTAATGTGGTCTTTTATGGGTATAGGTTTATGGGCAGCCTTTGATTTGCTATACCGATGGCTTAAGAATGTAATAAGTGCCTTACTTATTACGTTTACATGGTATAGCAGTACCGTTTTGGCTTATTATTCGGCCAATTTTTTACCCGATGTTGGCGCTCTTTGTTTTATATTACTAGCCCTAAGGCAATGGTATCTTCACACGATGAATCCGGGGGGAAATCGAGTTGTATGGTTTGCTGTATTGGGATCTTTGGCATGTCTTATTAAAATTACGTGTTTCGTTTTTATAATCGGAGTAGGAAGTATTGCCCTAATACGACTAATTAAAGGTGATAAGACCCTGAAACTGATTTTTGCATGCTTTATTGTGGCCTTGTTTACTGCAGGTTGGTATAGCTATTGCCAATGGCTGGAAAAGCAAGTGGGTTACTCTTATTTCTTAATGACCATGGTGGTTCCGGGTTCGATAGCAGAGTTTAGGGAATACTTCCATATATTCTATGCCAATTGGTTTACCCAAATCTACACCATATGGCAATGGATTTTCATTGGCTTTGGCATTATTGGTGCCGCCTTTATCAAGGAAAAGAGTGAATTAAAGCCGTTATTATACCTCACATCTATAGGATTGATAGGCTTCTATGTGTTAATGGCGAGGCAGTTTCGTTACCACGATTATTACATCATTACCCTTTTGCCCATAATGATTATCGCCATGGGATATGGTTACAAATTGCTGCATAAAATTTCCCCGTGGCTGGGCTATGGCATTGTACTAGCAATTTTTATCACCAGTTTTGCCGAAGCAAAGAATAATGTCAGGTCGAGGTTTACGCCTTCCCATTATTGGTACCAAACGTTTTTTGAACCAGCCCAATTTAAGGGCATTGATCCATGGCTTACCCAACAGGGCGTTACTCAAAAACAAAGGGTGGCTGTTGCTTTTGATCCTACGCCCAATACCATCCTTTATTTTATTAATCGAAGGGGATTGAGAATATCCGAAGACGATTCTACTTTTAATGTTGATGTGAAATTGACCAAAACCGATGTGCTGCTAACCAACGATTCCCTTTTATTTTTTAATAAATATCCTTCAACCCGCAAACAATTGACGTTGAAAACCAATTATAATACATGGTTATTGTTTGAAATAAAAAAATGAACCCTGAATTAGATCCTGTAGCCCAAGGCGTGTTGGAAAAGCTTCTTTTTGAGGAAACCTTCGATCATATTCTGGAGGAATGTAAGGAAATAGCAGCACCGAACGTTATAGCCGATGTATTGAAATACCTTATTCAGCATCGCTTGGTGGTCGCTAAATGGCCATTGTCCAACAAAAAATCCAAGTCGGGCTTTATGTACGATACCGATAGAATGAACGATTATGTTTACCAAGTGTCCACCAAAGGGTTGGATTATTTCTGATTGGAATTTTCATGAGGCCGGAGGCCTTGTATTCAATTACATGCTTGAGATGATCGGGTTCCAAACAGGTTTTCACCATGTAATAGGGTACAATGCATTTATTGTGTTATTAAGATAGGGAATAAAAAATTGTTTAACTAAACCGAAACCGCTTGAAGAACTTAAAATCGTTAGTGCTGCCATTCAATACCAATCCCTTTATAGGAATCAACCTACGGTTATTTGTTTTGCTTATAGTGTTAAGTGCTTTAGGTTGTAGTAATAATCATCGTATCCCAAGACATCATAAACTATTTAAAACTTCTGTTAAAACCAACATAACGCAGAAAGTAACCCGGGTTAATCAGAGTGAGGCACTTGAAACAAAGAACTGGGAAATAAGTAAGGAAAAAGCACCAAAACGTTTGCTTACGAAACAACGAATTGATTTGGATACGGGTATAAAGGATTATAAATCCATTGAAGAAAAGGTTACAAAAAAAACTAAACATCTTTCCTTATCTGAAGAAAAAAGTCTTTTTAAAAATTCTTTACCAGAAAAGCGGAGAACAATTTGGAGAAACTCAAGTGAACCCCCAAAACGACCCATTGCAGTTAAAGTGATTGGCATCGTAAGTTTTTTACTTTTATTGTCATCTATTTTTATTTTTCTGATTACTGGAGGAGGTTGGGTTTTGGGTTTATTTGGGATCGTAACTGGATTTGCTTATTTAAGCGAAAAATATCGATGGGCAAAACCTCCCAAAAAAGAAGAAAAGAAAAGTAATCCTCCAGATAAATCAGATAACATAATAACTTTCCCTTTATTCATGGCCTTTTCTCTTACTATAATAAGTTTATTTTTGGGAATAATTGGATTTAGTTTAGTTGTTGGTAGTACAAGTTCGTCATTAATAATAGGACTTATGTTGATGGCCCTCGGTAGATTTATGTTCTTATTAGCCATTATTTTTTTAGGAATTAACTATTCCATGAACTATTAAAAGATAAAGAAACAAATGAGTTAGACAGGTTAGAAAATAAAATGCTTCATAAATAACTCTGAAGAAAACAGCGTTCTCATACCTAATAATATATGCTGCTCCATTTCTTTCTATTTTCTAGACAAGCCAAGGGCCATATGATGCTGGAGAAAATCAAAAACCTTGCAACACTCATCTATCTAGAAACACTAATATTCATCGTTAGTGTGATAGAACTCATCCAGCCTTCGCCCACGCTTTCGCCCAGGGTTATCACATTAATCTCTTTTCCAAATCCATAAGTAGCACCAAGATTCATTCCTCTTCCGGGAACATTAAACAGATACCCCGCATTCATCCAAGGCTGAAAAACTAGGGTATAGGTAACACCCTCTCTGGGCAATGATGAATGAATATCATCTTTCCACCGCGTCCACATATTCCATAGATCAATGGTTGTGCCTACGGTGATGTTTCCATTTTTGAAAGGAAAATAAGCTACAAGTCCCCCGCTTCCTCCAAAACCGATCGCCCTTTCATTGTCGTTGTAAGGACTAAAGTCGCGTCTGTTGGCTAAATTTCCGCCAATCCGAAGCCGCAGTGCCA
>Ga0247843_1009215_pt1 | contig 11072 bp, 9 predicted proteins | sample LaCruzMarch2017__FD_192420 | JGI IMG/M metagenome (GOLD analysis project Ga0247843, IMG submission 192420) | Freshwater microbial communities from meromictic Lake La Cruz, Castile-La Mancha, Spain - LaCruzMarch2017_8m | ecosystem: Environmental > Aquatic > Freshwater > Lake | place: Spain...
ACAGAGAAAGAATGCACCAGACTTACCTGCCTCATCTCCGGCTGATTCTGGCAATACCGTGTTTAAAGCCTTGGCATCTATTTTGGCAACCAAGTCAGGATGTTTACTAAGTAAAGCGATGCCATCAGAATTAGAACAGAGAAAATATATGAGAGACCTATTGAAATAAGCCTGACCTTTGCACATATAATTTAAACCCAATGGGGTTATTTCAGCTAAAAATCCTGTTTTTACCATTTGAGCCAGCAAAGCTTTCAACCATACAGGTTGTGCAGCACATTTTATAAAAATAGACTCTCCCTTTCCATCTTGAACCTCAGCCACAAACAATAGACATTCTCGAAAGCCAGGCCATCTAGCTTCCATAGTAAAAAGCTCTTTTAGTTTTTGCGCTGTTAGAGAAAATTCATTAACCCACTTTTGTTCTTCTAATGAAAGAACTTTCGGGGGGGGGCTTTTAGGTTTGGGTAGCACCGGTCCCCCGCCAGCAGCTGAAGCTTGAACTGCTATTGGAGGCGGGCTATTAGATCCAGCTCGCACATGCCCCCCGCCAGTAGCTGATGGTTGTTGCGCCATTTGGACAGGTAAATAACGTGGGAAAGGCATAGATAAAACACTGGCTAGCTCAAAAGATTTTAATGCTTCATTTATTCCATGATAAGCATCTCCCATCTTATCTTCATCTAACAAGATTAATCTTGCATTCTTTTCCAGCTGATTCTGAAACATCCTGTGGGCAGCATAAAACCATTCTTCAGGTGTTGATTTTTTTGCCGCAGGTCTGGGGGCAGCAGTTGGCTTAGCGCTGCAGGTATTTTCAACTATCCTATGGAGAAAACTGGTTTGATCATCAATGATAATGAGCTCATGCTCTGCTCGAGAAGCTGCGGTATAAATAGACTGCAAACACTCCCGTTTCGCAATATCGATATCTTTTCGAGAAAAAGCACTATGTGTATCCCAAGAAGGTAAAGATTCATCTGCAAAAAGCCCACCAATCTCCCCGAGGCCTTTCTGGAAATAGTCTCCAAAGCCATACATCACAATAGTCTCTTTTGAAAGACCAGCAAATTCGCTAAGAGTGAAGACTTGACCTGCTGGCCACCTCTGCACTGCCGCCTCTCGGCAACTTTCATCAGGGATTAATACATAAGCCTCGGCATCGGATTGAATTCTCCGTTTTATGTTAGCATCATAATCCATCACCATTACACTGCCTTCTGGTGCATCGCAATTAACACCTGGGCGTAGGTGTGTTGCTCGCTCTATCGAACCTAAAAGCGCCATTTCAATGGCATGGGTTTGTAATACTACGCGTGTGACGGCTTGTGAACTTCGGTAATTTACTAATAAATGACGAATCAAAACGCTGGCTTCTTGCCTGACAAGATAGTTTGTCAAGGTTTCTGCTACACGCAACTGTTGACACTCCGCACCTTGATGGGCATCGCCACATATAAAAAACTGGCCAGCGGCAAGTGGATTATTCAATAATTTTAAAAAACAAGCACTTACCCAGGGATGTACTTTTTGTACTTCATCAATTACCAGTGCATCAACTTTAAAATCTGCTCGCAGATCCAGTTGATAAAGCTTATATGCTTCAAGGGGCGGATAATATAACTTGGGGTCGGCTTCAATATCTGCTAAAAATGGTACGAATACCGATTGGTAAATAGTAGCTCTTTGGTCTTGACCAACTCTAGATTGCTCTGCTCCTAATGCACAATACTCATCTAATGACAGATGTGCGGCATAAGGTTTTCGCCAATCTGGTGACTGCATAAAAACATATTGAAACTCTTGCCATAACAATGACTCATCTGCTTGCAACGCCGCTTTAAAAGCTGTTCTAACGAGTTTTTCTGGGTGTTTTTTTCGAGTTTCACACCATTGCGCAAAACACTCAGAATCAACAAGCGTCTCACCTCGAGCAATTCCTAATGCCCCCAATACATCTTCAAATGTTAGAACACGCACACTGTCAGCTATTCCCTGCTCTGCACACTCTTTTCTCAGGTCTTTGGCAAGCCGCTGTGTTGGGGTGCACATCGCCACGGTTAAACCATGCTCCACATAATCTTTCGCTCGCTGTACACCAAGCATGGTCTTCCCAGCCCCAGGTGGGGCAAAACATAAGGCGCCTTGATGAATTGGCATATCCATGAGTTTGATTTGTGTTACATCTGGAGACAACCAAGCGCTTCCATGCTGCACCATCCGTTTAAACGAATGACGAGCATCCGCTGAAGCACTCAATGCTGCTGAAGAAGAAGAGCTCGATGCTGCAATTGCATCACCTGAACTCAAAAAATCGCTAATCGCATTTAAATAGCCCTGTCTTAACGTTGAATTTTCAACCAGTGTTTTTTGATAATCATGGGTTTCTGTCAAATCTAAAGCAAAAAAACAACGGCCAACTTCTGGAACATTAACCACAGCACCTATTAATCGAGCAGCGTCATTGATTTTAAAACCGACCCAATGAATACCTAATTCAGTTTCACGAAAACGAAAATGTTCAACCTGTCCAGGCATACAAGCCTCTCCTGGGTAAAGCTCACGCCACTCAAACCATGAATTCAGACGCTCTTGAGTGAGAGCACCTTTACCGTCGTTTTGAAAAAAAGCGAGTACTTTAGGGCTGCAAAAAATTTTCATGAAATGCTCTAGTCATAAATATTGCTTCATATGTTACCATAAAAAAACATGTTTTGCGCAATAAGTATTCAAAAACTGTAGATTGTAAATGGCTCTTTTGAATTTTGTGTGGGTATAGGATAGAGCACCAATTTTACACTACTTTTTTTTATGACAGAGCTCATATTCAAGAAGCTTTTGAGGTTCCACAAAAATTCAGTTTGGATTGGTTGAAAATGATTTGAGAAGTAGATTTATGGAAACCTACCAGCAAGCCAATCCATCTCAAATATCTCCATATGTTTCTATTTATGGCTCTATCGCAGAATATGTGGGTAAATAATTAAAGAATACGATGGATAAAATAAAGTATAGGGTATTCACATTTAATGAATCTTCAAGAAAGTTTAGTAAGAAAAACTGTAATAATGCAGAAATAAAACTACTGTTGACCACAAGAGAAGTTCTAAAACGAATAATAGATACTGATGTATCATTAGAAATACGTGTAAAATAATCGATGTAAAATGAAGACAACCACTTAATAGATAAGAACATAATAACTATTTTAAAAAGTTCGATAATCTTAGGCTCTATCAATAAATCATCCGTTATCCAATCCAAAAAAACATAGGTCATCAATAAAGTTGGAAATGCAGGAATCTAGTAACGAATACTTTTATATCGATTCGTTTCAAAACTGTGCTCAAGTAAGAGCCCTAATACGATTCCAAAAATAATAAAGTATATTATCGTTTGTTTATATTCATTTATTAATGTCAATGAATCTTGGAAAACATCTGTTATAGACTTTAGATGAATCTCTGAAGCCTCGAAATTTGAACCATGAGAGTAAAGACTCCATATGGTTGGCCTCTTATTGTTATAAGTCTTGTACTCCTTAGTGTCAACCAACTGCTGCTCTGCTTTAATCAATAAGCCTTCAGTTTGATAGACGAGATACTTGCAAGTTGATAACTCAGATACAAGCACATTTTGTTGTGCTAAAAATGCGGCTTTTTTAGTGTTTGCATCACTGGAATAGAGCATGACTTGCCCCAATAATGTATTAATTTCTGATATTTTTTTGGTTTGAATACACGTTTGGGCTTGACTTTTGATAGTCAATAATTCTTCATTAATTTTCTTAATCGCTTCATATGCTAAATTTTTTTATCTAACTTGGCTTGGTCGCGCACCAAATGCGATGAAACCACCGACAGATTATTTGCTGAAAAAACATATCCTTGCTTGTCCTTTCAGACCAATCTGAGCATGAAAAACCAGCAATAATCGCTATTAAAAAAAATTCCTGAAATATATAATGGCATATTTTCTTATTCTTCAACGATCAAAACCAGATCTGAATGTAGGCAATAAACACACTTAATGCTTGTTTCTAAACTGGATACTTAGACCGATTCAACGGCCTCACATTTCTCAAACATTTGCTTTTTTAAACCCATACGCATGAATAATGATGCATCTCGATCAGGTGCTGCATTATCAGCGGTCAATAATTTATTTCCATAAAAAATTGAATTCACCCCTGCCATGAAACAAAGCGCTTGAAGCTCATCAGACATTTGTTCTCGACCAGCAGATAACCGCACATATGAATCTGGCATCAAAATTCTTGCCACGGCAATGGTACGCACAAAATCAAAACCATCAACCGGGTGTTGCTTTTCCAATGGTGTGCCTGGAATAGGGATTAATTGATTGATAGGCACAGACTCTGGAGGGATATCCATATTGGCAAGCACCACCAACATGCTCATTCTATCTTCATTGGTCTCACCCATGCCTATAATTCCTCCACAACAGACCTTAAGACCCGCATCACGTACATGTTCTAGCGTCTTAATTCTGTCTTGAAATTTTCTGGTGGTAATGATTTGTTCATAAAACTCAGGCGATGTGTCAATATTATGATTGTAAAAATCAAGCCCTGCTTCTTTTAATTGTTGCGCCTGTTCGTCTTTCAAAAGCCCTAAAGTCGCACAGGTCTCTAAACCTAATTTTTTAACCTCAGACACCATGGTACAGACGGTACTCAAATCTTTATCAGATGGACCACGCCAAGCCGCTCCCATACAAAAACGGGTGCTGCCATTGGATTTTGCAAGCTTAGCTGCTGAAAGAACCTCCGACAGACCCATCAAAGGCTGTTTTTGCAGTCCTGTTTTATAATGCCCCGACTGTGGACAATAGGAACAGTTTTCAGGGCAGGTGCCTGTTTTTATGCTTAGAAGTGTGCTAACCTGAACTTCATTGCATTCGAAATGCTTATTATGAACTGTTTGCGCTTGATAAATAAGCTCTAAAAACGGCAACTCAAACAATTCTTGCGCCTGCTCTAAAGTCCATGTTTTTTTCATAATTGGTTCTCAAAAAAGGTTTTTAAATCAGAATGTATAAGCACTATCAACAATACTTAGCTCATTTGCAACATACCGCAAAATATAGAACTTTACCAGATGAAAATACGTCAAACGCCTGTTTAAATTTCTCAAGCAATGATTATTTACAACTAAGCAAACATCCCGATAGTATTGCTGCTGCACAAGTTGCGTTAAGAACATTTGGAAATGGTGCAACAGGTTCCCGATTATTATCCGGAAACTATCCCCTATTTTCAGTATTTGAATCGCAAATTGCAAAAGACAAAAACTGTGAAACTGCTCTTATTTATAACACCGGATTTCAAGCTAATTTAAGCGTACTCTCAGCACTTTTAGATAAGCAGGTATTAAAAGATAGACCACTGGTTTTTTTTGACAAACTCAATCATGCAAGCTTATATCAAGCCATTGCGCTCAGTGGCGCAGGATTATTACGCTATCGTCACAATGATATGAATCATTTGCAACGTCTCCTCGATCAACACAAAAACAGCGCTAGACCTAAATTTCTGGTCAGTGAAACCGTTTTCGGCATGGATGGCGATATCTGTTTTTTAAATGAGCTGGTATATCTTGCTAAAATACACCAAACTTTTTTATACCTCGATGAAGCCCATGCAACCGGTTTATTTGGACCTAAAGGTTATGGTCTATCAACCCATATTGACTTAACTGAAATCCCTCATCTGATTATGGGTACGTTCAGTAAAGCACTTGGCGGTCATGGCGCCTATATCGCTTGCTCTTTGACATTAAAAAATTATTTGGTTAATAAATGCCAAGGTTTTATTTATTCAACTGCTAATTCACCAGCCAATATTGCTGCAGCATATGCCAACTGGCAGCTGATACCTAAACTTGACAACCATCGCCAACAATTGTCACAACTGGGTGATTATTTTCGTCAATCTTTACAAGCGATGGGATTTAATACCGGATCATCGTCAACCCATATCATCCCTATTATTTTAGAAGATGAAGCGCGTACCATTGCATTTCAAAAACATTTATTGCAACATGGAATTATATGCTCAGCAATTCGCCCACCTACAGTGCCACCCAAGACATCTAGGTTGCGTTTTGCAATTCATACAGCACATACAAAAGCGGATATTGAAAAGGTGTTGGAACATATTCAATGAAAAAAATGTTTGTATTTTGCCATGGTTTTTCACTGACCCCCGATTATTGGAATCCATTGCTCCCCTATTTTTCTAAAGAAAACATCCAAACGTGTGCTGTTTATGATCCAAAGTATCAATATACCTACCTTCCAGACTTTGAATATATTGGCGTGGGTCACTCCCTAGGTCTTATCAAATTGCTGCAAAGCCAAATACCCTGGAAGTGCTTAATTGGCTTAAACGCTTTTATTGATTTTATTGCTGAGGATGATAATCGGCGACAACAATTGATTAGAATGCAACATCAGTTTTTGGTAAAACCGAGCCTTACTGTCAATAACTTCCATCAACGATGTGGGTTACCCAAAGCTGATGTGCAATTTACCCCGCAACTTGCAACGGATTTACAAGCCATGCATCAAGTCTATGATTTGCCCAAAAGTACGCCCTGCCTTATTCTAGGAGCCAACGATGATATCGTGGTCCCACCTTCGGTTATGCGGCATAATTTTCAAAATTTAGATAATGTAAACTACCATCTTTTTGATACTGGTCGGCATAGCCTAGGTTTTACAGAAGTAGAAAAAATCACGCATTATATTACTGAGTTTGTTTATGATTGTAAATGACATCGCTAAGCGCTTTAATGCTACTGCAAACGATTATGATAAATTAGCGAGTGTTCAAAAAAACACTGCCGAAAAACTGATTCAGTGCCTAAGAAATATACATCCCAATTTCATCCCGCAACAGATTTTAGACGTCGGAACAGGCACAGGTTTTGTTATACAGTCCTTAGAAAAACACTTCCCGAATGCTTGCTATACAGCCAATGATATTGCACAAGACATGCTCAATATTTGTCAAAAAAAAATGAGTTCTCTCAATATTAAACTGTTGCCAGGAAACATTGAAACCCTGCCAATAGCTAAGCATGATCTCATTGTCAGTAATTTTGCATTACAGTGGGTTGTTGATTTAAAATCCACTCTATACAAACTTTATCATCACTGTAATCATCTGGCATTTACCACCTTGGTACAAGGAAGCTTACAAGAGTGGTATCAGCGTCTTCAACTTGGCGAGCTTAATCATTACCCAAGTTTTGATAGTTTATCCGAGATTATTTATGAGCTCGATCCCCATGCCTCTATTCAACCGATTAATGTGACAATGCGCTTTGCCTCTTCAAAAGCATTCATGCAGTATCTACATCAATTAGGGGGCTCAGCATCCCATCTGACAGCACCCGTTTCTATTTTAAAAAAAACGCTTCAAAACAATTCACCAATCGATGTGAGCTATCATATTTTACTAGGAATTTTATCGAGAACATCATGCACATCTTTATAACCGGAACCGATACCAATATCGGAAAAACACTGTCTAGCGCCTGGCTTTGTATACATAGCAATTATGATTATTTCAAACCAATTCAAACCGGTTTAGAAGAAGGAACCGATAGCCAAACCATTCAAGAATTGTCTCCAAAAACTAAAATATACAATGAAGCGTATTGTCTTCCAAGGCCTTTATCACCTCATTTATCTGCCCGATTGGCCAATCAATCAATCGACCTGAACCAAATTAAATTACCTCCAAGTAAAAACCTGATTATTGAAGGTGCAGGAGGTTTGCTGGTACCTTTAAATGCCCATCAATTAATGATTGATGCTGTTAAACTTTTTTCTTGTGGCGTGATCCTAGTTTGTAGTTCAAAATTAGGCACTATCAACCATAGTTTATTAAGTATTGAAGCATTAAGACGGCGAGATATTCCGATATTGGGTGTGATTATCAACGGGCCTGCAAATCCAGAGAATAGTCAGGCCATTTGTCATTATGGCAAAGTATCACTTCTTGCAGAGTTGCCCTATTTCACACAAAATCTTCCGATGCAATTACAACAGTTGCCTTTAAGCGCATCTTTAACCCAACTCTTAGGAACAAGCGTATGAGTTATCTTGCAGAACGTGATAATACACTTATTTGGCATCCATTTACGCATCAAAAAACCGAGCCCTTCAATATTGCCATTACGTCCGGAAAAGGAGCCTACGTTTTTGATGAACAGGGCCAGTCTTATTTGGATATGGTGTCGAGCTGGTGGGTCAATTTGCATGGACATGCGCACCCAAAAATCGCACAAGCAATTTATAAGCAAGCACAAACCTTAGAACATATTATGTTTGCAGGCTTTACTCATGCCCCTGCAGTAGATCTTTGTCATCAGTTAGCACAAATACTTCCTCCAGCACTCTGTAAGTTCTTCTATTCAGACAATGGTTCCACAGCTGTCGAAGTCGCCATCAAAATGGCCTATCAATATTGGCATCTGCAAGGCATGCCAAAGAAAACATTGTTTTTAAGTTTTGAAGGTGGCTATCATGGTGATACCTTTGGTGCAATGTCACTTGGGCAAAGCTCTGGATTTCATGACACCTTTTCTGATTTTTTATTTAAAGTATTAAGCGTTCCATTTCCTTCTACCTATCTCAACGATACTGAGATTGAGCAAAAAGAACAGCATTCTTTAGCCGTATTAAAAGATCATTTAACCCAATACCCCAATCAAATCTCGGCCATGATTTTAGAGCCGTTGATTCAAGGCTCAAGTGGCATGCAAATATGTCGAGCATCTTTTGTACAAGAGATGGTAGCATTATTGAAGGAACATCAGATACTGGTGATTTTTGATGAGGTAATGACCGGATTTGGTCGTACAGGTCGAAATTTCGCACTCGATCACCTTAAAATAACACCTGATTTTTTATGCCTATCCAAAGGATTAAGTGGGGGTTTTTTACCACTTGCATTAACAGTCACTCAAGAATCTATCTATTCGGTTTTTGCTAACCAATCCGGTCGATATACATTTCCTCATGGCCATTCCTACACAGCAAATCCATTGGCATGCGCTGCTGGGATTAGTTCATTGGAGCTATTATTAGCGACTGAAACTCAAAATCAAATCGACATGATTGCAAATACCCACCTAGAAGGAATAAAGCTTTTAGTGGAGCACCCAAACCTTCACCATTTTCGCCAGTTGGGTACTATTGTTGCTTGCACGACGAAACAGCCATTACCAACTAATTTCAGGCATGATGCACTAAAAAAAGGACTCATACTAAGACCTTTAGGGCAACATTTATACTTTCTCCCTCCCTACTGCATCAGCCAATCTGAGCTCATGGATGCTTATCACTCGCTCTCAGAGTTGATTACAAGTTAAGGTCCAGTTCGGCGACAAAACCAATTTATCTAAACTCAAGATTTGAAATTATCGAATTATAAAGCGTTTTTAGTATCTTGTTCTGATATTTTAGGAAAATAATTGAGAAGGCTCTATGAATAAATGATGATGGCATCTGATGAGTTTGATTTGCAGGATAAGATGATTTATTCACTTTTTGTTATTTTTTGCATCGATACAACGCCATCATTAAGACAGCATTATTTGTATTGTATACCACCCAAATATTAGGTAAGTTATAGACTGACTTACTAAACAGGATATTTTATCATGCTGATTATAGATGCGCATGATTTAAGTGGATTGGTTAAAAAGATATCCTTCGGGGCTTTCTTGGATCAGCTGGTGACCTGCATGAAGCACGATTTTATGCATGCGCATGAATTTCATCAATGCCCTCGAGTCAGTTTCAAACATCCTGAAGGTATTTTAGAATTAATGCCGGTTTTCAATCAAGACTTTTTTGCCAATAAATATGTTTGCACCCATAAAGATAATCATCACAAAAATCATTATGTCGTTATGGGGCAGGGATTGTGGGTTGATGCACACACAGGTCAACCATTAATGATTACTGAGATGACGATTTTAACTGCGATACGAACGGCAGCAGTGTCGTTGATGATGTCTGAATTAATGTTAAAAACCAATTGCCAATCTATGGCTATTATAGGTTGTGGCGCGCAGAGTGATTTTCAGGTGATGGCTCATCAAAAGTTTGGTTTTAACGATATAAGGTGTTTTGATATTGATAAACATTCAATGAATCGTTTAATCAATCAAATGGCAAAAGAAGGTATTTCTATCAGGCCATGTGAATCTGTTGAAGAAGCTGTGAGAGATGTAGATTTTATAATTACATTAACCAATGCAAATCGAACATATCCCTTAATTCGAGAAGAATGGCTAAAAAACGGCGTTCATATCAATGCTATGGGGGGAGATGCGCCCGGTTCTAGCGAGTTAGATAGTTCTATTATTAAAAATTCGGACATTATTGTGGTTGAGTATCTTGAACAAACCAAGTTGGAGGGGGAAACTCAACAATTGGTTGAATCGGGAAACATGGGGCATGTTGTTGAAATTGCCGAGTTTTTAAAATCTAAGTTTGATCCCAATCCAATTTGTCATTCAAGTATTTTTGATGGTGTAGGGATTGCATTATTAGATTATTCCGCAATGCGTTTGGTTTGGAAATTGTGTCATGAGCACCACATTGGACATCAGATAAAGATGTTGCCACCCTATAGGGGTGATAAAAATCTTTACCAGTTTTTATCACTTAATAGCGATTAATAATGCTCTAAGATACTGTCTCTCTGGAAAGAGGGACTGCATGGAATGACAAATGGATGGGCCATAGATACCAAGAATCTCAATCGATTGATGTTCAGCAAGTGCTTGTTGTGCGACCAATTCTTAAATTCATGGGTTGATAGTGCAGACGAGCAATTGCATATCATTAAGGCTCTATCGCAGAATCTGTGGGTAAATAATTAAACAAAAGAAAGAACATCACATCAAATTATGTTATTAATTGGTTCGACTAAAAATCAATAAATAGAGCATAAGGATGATGTGATGTTGGTCAAGACAATACTAAATAAGCTTGAGAAATTCAAATCATTTGTATACGGCGAATGCACT
>Ga0247843_1009218_pt1 | contig 11070 bp, 5 predicted proteins | sample LaCruzMarch2017__FD_192420 | JGI IMG/M metagenome (GOLD analysis project Ga0247843, IMG submission 192420) | Freshwater microbial communities from meromictic Lake La Cruz, Castile-La Mancha, Spain - LaCruzMarch2017_8m | ecosystem: Environmental > Aquatic > Freshwater > Lake | place: Spain...
GCTGAGCTCCCTGACTCTGTCGGGAGGCTCCGACTCCGGGGGCACCGTCAGTCGATCTGTCGTCTGGGGCTCGTTGTCCGAAAGTATTTCAGAGTCGTGCTACAGGTTCAGCACCACTCCTGGATCCGAAACAATCGACACATGTTCATGGAGCGAAGCTGAGACGCTTCCGACAACGCTTGAGGGATCCTTGTCTAGCGCTGGTGTCTATTCCGTCGTGGTTTGGGTCAAAGATGCTGCGGGAAATGTCTCAAGCCCCCTGATTTCAGTAAACTCCCTCAACATCGATCTGACGGCGCCGACATGGTCCGACACTTTAGTTGTGCCCGACTACAGCACCGATCAAACATCTCTGAGCGCCGCGGTTTCCGTCTCGCTGGATGCTAGCGATTCCGGGTCGGGCTTGGACAAGTATCAGTACGCCGTGGGTACGGGACAGGCAAGCGCCTCAACCGCGTGCGCAGCATCCTGCGCAGACAGAAAAGATTGGACCGATCTGTCTTCATCACCGTTTACGCCAACTGGACTCTCAAGTCTCACCCACGGGCAGACCTATTTTGTAAATATTCGAGCCCTGGACAGCGCGGGCAACTATCGCGTCTATTCGAAATCCTTTGTTGCCGATCTTGAGGATCCCGTTGCCCCGACAATCGTCTCCGTTTCTGAAAATCAAAGCGTCTCGGTGATCGCCGCTTCGACAACGACGTGGACGGGAACTTGTGATTCGAGTTCGGGTAATGTTCTGAACGTGAGCCCGGGATCGAATGTTGTTGTCTTAAGTTCGTCTTGCGTTGACGGTGCACTCACTTTGAATTTGCGCATGAGTGGCTTGAATTTTTCGACGCCTGTCTCGCGATCTGTCAGCCTGACGAGCACAAAGCCAAGTGGCAGGGTTTCGTCGTCATCTCTGCGAACGGTTTCGGCCACCGGTATTTGTCCCTCAAACTACGTACGGGTTTCCGGAAACTCTCTCTACTCTACAAGTGATTTCTGTGTGGCCAAGTTCGAGATGAAAGCCGTCACCAGCAATCCCACAGGCGGATCGGCAAGCCTCGCCAATTCGGGCAACGGCAACATCACTGTGTTTGATGCTTCGTTGTGGCCAGACTCGCGTCCTGACGGCACTCCGTTTGTGCGAATACAACAAAGACAGGCGATTCAAATGTGCGATCGACTTAACAGCGGAACGGCATCAGATGGAAGCGGGCCCTATCAACTTCTGAGCAACGCCCAATGGCAGACCCTCGCCTCAAATATTACGAGCGTGGCTAGCAATTGGAGCGGGGGCTCGATTGGAAACGGCAAGCTGGCTCGTGGTCATTCCGACAATGCGTTATTGGACCCCTATGTCGGTTCGTCGCAGGGACTGTCTTGGTCGAGCACCGCTGCGCTAGCGGCATCAAGTGTCGACCTCTCGACGGTCGATTGGCCCTGGACCTCGTCTCCCGATCCGGACGCAGAGCTCGCTGCTGGCTATCGAGGAACAGGCAATAACGCCACTCAGTCGATGGATGCTGGCTACGAACAACGGCGCACAAATGCACTTTCCAGCGGAGATATAGTTTGGGATGTGGGAGGGAACGTTTGGGAGTACGTGCGTTACACACAAACAGATGGAGCAATTGACTCAGGACTCACGACACCTTCAGGAGCCACGAACTCTGCTGACAACTACAACTCGCGCTACATTCCCGCGCAATCGAGCAGTATCGTCGGCACAAACTGGTACGAGCTTTCAAACCCCCTGTTCTTTGGGAGCGCGTATGATTGTCCGATTTTGGGAGCTTCTTCGCCTTGCACGGGCACGGGTAGCTTGAACGCGTTTTGGTTCCAACCGAGCGGATCGTTCTGGGGCGACTCAACGAATCTCTATCCTTCAGATTTCAATTTAGGAAGGGTCTACGCTCTCGATGGAGAAGGGAGTTCAACTCGCATCCCGCTGCGAGGAGGACCCTGGAACGATTTGTCCAACTCGGGAATCTTTTCGGCGGCACTCAACATTAACTCCTCGGTAGCGGCAAACAGCCGAGGTTTCCGCTGCGCCATCCGTCCCTAATCGCACCCACGGTTCTGTGCCTATTCCCGAATACTGATGTCGAGATGAAATTGGGTCTTCTGGGGTCCACTTTCAAAACTGAGTTCTGCTCCCATGGCATCGGCCCAAGATTTTGAGAGACTCAGGCCCATTCCAGTCCCGTTGGATTTGGTCGTAAAAAAGGGAGCCATAATTTTATCGTGGAGCTCTGCAGGTATCATGGGACCGGTGTTTTCAACGCTCAGGCGGAGTTTAGTTCCAAGTTTGTGGACAATGAGTCGAATTTTCTTTTGGGGAGAATCTTCGTGAAGAGTGGCGTCTCGCGCGTTCCAAATGAGGTTGAGAACAATCTGAGTAAAATAGATCGGATGCGCGATAACTTTAATGTCCGCTTCGTCTAGCTGCCATTCGTAGCGGAAGTCGATGCCTTGGGTTTGTAGTTTTGTGTCGCAAAGGGCCAGAACATCCTCATTCATCTGCTGCAGAGACTGCTCTGAAAGATCAGATAGATCCGGATTGCGGGCGAGAAGCCGCATCGATCGAACAATTTTTGCAGCACGTTCGTTCGCGACCATGATGGTCTCTAAACGAGTGTTCACCAACGCAAAGTTAGGTTCCGGTTTGGAAAGCTGGCGCTGTGCGCTTTCACAAGCTCCAAGTGCAATGGCGAGCGGATTGTTGATTTCGTGTGCAATTCCAGCAGCGAGCTGTCCCAACATTTGGAGTTGTTGGCCATGCTGTTTGACTCGTTGTTCTTCGAGATGCAACTGCCGCGCTACCACCACATCGTGAATATCGAGAGAAACGGCGAGCACATCTTGCGTGGATAGACGGCGGAATTGAACGAGGTGGTAGCGTGAATCGATCAAATGCTCGAACTGTGTTGCCTGTCGATCGCTCGCCAAGAAGTTATTGAGATGCTCCACAAAATATTCATCCATCCCCGCAAAACCGATGGGCTGTCCTGCGATCTCTGAGCGAGACTTAGCGGCGAGTTTTGCGACGCTTGATCCGACGAAGCGGTACCTTTTCTCGGCATCGATGAGAGTGACGTAGCCCGGGAAGGCATCAATCAGCTGCTCCATGAGAAGCGTGCTCTTTCGATTGCTCTTGAGGAGATTTCGGAGCACAGCGCTTTGAGAGTACGAAAAGGCGACAAATACAAAAAGTGCGACACACAGCGGGGCTAGGTCAGCAAACTTGTGATCAAGGGCGAGGGGCAAAATGAATGAGGAAATAAGCAGGACAAGGTAGGACACGAGAAGGCGAGGATGGAGTGCGAGGGATACCACAGCGCTCACGCCGACGCCCGCAAGGACAAGAAGGGAGTAGGGCCACTCGTCGTGTGTTTGAAAGTTTGAGAGATGCGCGATCCAGAGTCCCCAGAAACATGCCGAAGACAAAAAGACCGTCGAAAATAAGAGTGCAGAAATTTTTGAAGGTTTAAGGATCTTGAGTGATCCGATCCGAAAGAGCATCGAACAGATCAAGCAGCTAACAAGAACAAAGCTTTGCGAGCTAGGAGGCCATTCTTCGAAGAACATCAGTGAGATGATTACGGGCAATGAATAGATCGCCCCACGCAGGGACTGTCGGGATGTGTAATCCTCGAAAGCCAATGAGCAATCCGCGGACTCCGTCTTGGTTTCATGTTTTTTTAACAACACACGTTCTTCTCCGTTACAGGCAACTTTTGCATTTCGGCGCCCCGATCGAGGGGCTTTAGCTCTCGGTGTTAAGATTTGAATATAGGGGGGCTTATGTCAGGCAAGGGGCTGTTTTTCCGTTCTTTTGTCTGGTCATTTAAAGTGAAGTGTTTATAAACATAAAATATTTTCTTTTAACCGCGCCGCGAGGTCTCCTTGTGATAAAATTTTAAGTACAAGAGGTGCTGCACGTGAGCGATTTATCAAAAAACTCTGTTGTTCTTCTCGTCGATGATGAGATTTCTTTGCTCAGCTTGGTCGAAGAAGCTTTTGTCGAAGAAGGATTTAAAGTGCTGACGGCACGGAACGGTCACGAGGCCCTCGGAGTCATTCTTTCGAGCCGAGTCGATCTTGTTGTGTCGGATATCCGAATGCCGGGTATGGATGGCCTCGAATTGAGAACAATCTGTCGCAGCATGCCGGACAAAGACCCTCCTCTTTGGATTGCCCTCACCGCACATGTGGACGGGGATAAGGGTCTCGTGGATTTGAGTCATTTCCAGGAATCGTTCTATAAACCCTACAGCCCCAAGGTTCTTGCGAGTTTGTGCAAAAAATTGAGTGACCAGGATCGGTCCCCGCGCTCTTAGGGGCGGCTTTGAGGGTCCGATATTTTTTATCGTTAACGGATATAGGCATTTAAAAGCGGTTTTTTGTGAATGTCCCGCTAATGGCCGCTACGATCTTCACGTTGCGAGCGCCACAGGCATGACAGGACTCAACATCGATGTTGAAGAATGCGAGTGCGAGCATTCGAAGACCGCTCTTGAGTTCCATGGTTTTTTTGAGATTTTTCGCAGGACCTGAGGCATTGCTAATGGCAAAGCCTAGCTCCGCCAACTTAGCAAACTTTGGGCGGCTTTCTTAGCGACCGACCTCATCGATGTACTTCTTCTTGAAGCGAATCAAATCGACTTTCCACACGCCACTCACTCGTTTGAGATGCCTTCACTTGGATGAAGAAGTTCCCGACTGGTGATGAACGATCGGAATATCCTTAGCTCTTTCAGCTGGCTTGAAACGGGCACAATGCATCGCACCCAATTTCAGCTTCTTAAGGAGATCCTTAACGAAATCTTAGCCGTCGTTACGACTGCTTAACTCGACTCTCCTCAGAGATCTCACTCATACTAAGAGTATGGACGTATCCACGAAGGCCATTTTGTCTCTTCTTGTTTCATCTTCCTTCCTGGGCGCCTGCGCGCGTTCGGAAGATCCTCGGACTCAGAGCTCGGAGTCGGTTTCCGTGAGGCAGTCGTTAACGACGCTTGAAGACGACGAATGCAATCCGCCTGCCGAAGCTGTTCCCAAGAGACCCCAAGAACCTATCGGCAGCGTGACTCACTTTGGCTACAAAGGCGATCCCGATTGGGATAGCTATTCCGGTGTCGGCATCGGAGCTTTCTCGCAAAAAGATGTCGAACTCAGAAAGAATTACGTCAGAGAACATGACGATGCCAATCTCAAAGGATGGGACGCCGGAAAGAACCCAAAGTACTACATTCAAGACACTCTTCTGCGCCAGGGAGACCTTGCCCTTTCGCCTGACCTCGCCTCGCAAGCGACTCCGCGAGCCAGCGTCACCGTAAAAATTTCCCACACCCCCGAGGGCGGCGGCAAAGCCGAGATCCGCTGTTTCAGTGGTCGTTTCATGGACAAGACCGCAGCTGATCTCGACGGACGCGTCGACGTTTTCGATCCCAACAAGACCGCACCCTACATCGGCGATCCCGTCCTCAAGCTGATTAAGTAGTCTCGTTCGCTCGTATACTGAGATGATAGCTCGAGCCCGCTCCATCTTTCGTGAAAGCGACAAAACGTCGTCCACCGCCCGGCATGGCCACGGATTTGTCCGGAGCAGCTACGACGAGCGGCGCAAAATTGAGACGAGGGTCGAGTTCTCGCAGCAACGCAAAAGCTTCGAAAAATTCTCGCGCAGGCATGGCGTCCTCGGCGCGGCGCTTTCCGTCGACTGAGGCGACAAAACGCTTCGACGTTGCCTCGATAACAGCGGGAACGAGAGGACGTCCGTCGGAACACGCGAAGACTGCGATGAGTTCTCCGAAGGGAGCCAATGAGAAGAAGGTCTCCGTCGAAAATTTCGCGCGGCTCGAGCGGCTGCGCATGTAGTGCACCTCCGAGCTGACTTTCGACTCGAGTGAGAAGAGATATTGATTGAGCTTGGGCGATGCCGTTCCTTCGAGGCTGTGCCACTGACCGTCCGATCCGCGACACCACCACTGCCCGCGGATCTTTCCCTTGGAGGTTTCCTGGGTCACGATCTCGAGATACGTCGCAAGTGACAAGGGCCTCGCCGAAATCATTTCGAAAGAGCGCAGCGGCTCGGGAGATTCCAAGACGGATACGAGTCCCCCTTTTCCCAGGCTTTCGATAGAGTCGATGAGAAGAGGATTGCGTAAGAACAGACGCTGAACGAGGGGCTTTTCTTCGCGCGCAGTCGGTGCCCAAATAAGCACCGTGCGCGCACTGAGCGCCATGATGCGGTCCGAGCCGCGAAGCGAAGAGCGCATGCGCCTCAGGCAAGGTTCCATCCTTTCGGCGGAGCGGATGGGAGACGCGAGTTTCACGAGGAGCAGCAGGCCCCCACCGTTGAGCTCTGCGATGAGCGGCGTGAGGGCTCGGTAGGTTCCAAGAAATCCCGCAGGGCTGATCTGTCCCGAAGTGGACTCTTCTTGTGAAGAATAGTGTCTGTAGTCGAGAAGGCGACTCGTCTCCAAGCGCGAGAGCTTAGTAAAAATCCAGGCGAGAGAAACGAGATCGACTCCGAGCATTCCCGTAAGCAAGGCGATGTCGCCAGCACCTAGCGACTCGACTCCGACGATCCAGGCGACGCTCGCCAGACAGCGAAAGAGGATGGGCTTCGAAAGCGTGGTGTCGAGGCCAAGACTCGCTTGCCTCACGTGAAGGACGTGCATCAGCACGCTCGACATGAGCCAGATCCATCCGATCGAAGCCGTGAGCTTGAGCGAAGCATGGAGAAGAATTCCCACGAATGCGATGAGGCCCCATAGCGCAAGGCTCGTCAGAAAACTCAACCGCACGCGAGAAGCGATGAAAGCCCAACGTCTCCACGCGAAGGCTTGCACGACATCGACGTAGATAGCTCGCATCGGACGCTCCGAAAATCTCAGGACCAGCGAACGCATCAGCCAAAATCCGAGCGCCGAATTGAAGAGCAATCCCAGGTGTCCGTAGACATAGAGCGCGAGCGGCACGAAGTAGTGGGAGAGCATGAGGACGATACGTTTGAGGTCGTCGAGTCCCAGAGGCGACGGCGGCGCAGGCGCCTGCCGAGTCTCTTTCTCGAATTCCTTTTCCGCACGCAATGCTGCTTTAAAATACAGGACCGATCCTAAGAGTCTGAGCGTCGCCATACCCGCAACCACCGTAACGAAGGCGAAAGACGGAGGCATGAGAATGCTTGCGCCCACAAGCAAGGCACCTCCAGCCAGGAGAACGAGATTGATCCAAGGATTGAAGTAGATGCGTTTTCGGATGGAAATGTCGGTCGCGCGTGCAAAGAGCACGTGATCTACGACCGACGTCACAAAGCGGGTCGCAACCAGCGCCACCAAATACCAGGGAATCTCGTAGGCTTCCCAGAGAAATATAAAGCCCACAAACCCGTAGCAAGCGACCGAGACGAGGCTGACCAGAGCGACATAGACCCCTACGCCGACGCGTTTTTCTTCGAGCACACGTGAGCGAAAAGCTTGGAAACATCCTTCGAAGAGTCCGGCTAGGACCAGATTGACGACGACCATGGAACTTGAAGCGTAGGTGAGCATTGGACTCGCGCAGAGTGCGATACCCACTGTCTCCACGACTTCCATCGAAAGGTTGGCGCCGAGTCGGCCCACGAAACCCCGACTTCTGAAAAGAAGGTAGAGCAGCCATTCCCTCCAGAACTCCGACCAGAGACGCAGACGCTGGAGTCCAAGGACCTGTTCGTCCCGATGAAGCTGAAGAAGGCGTTCACTGATCTTCATATCTTCGCCCTCGGATGATGCCGGAGATACTTGAGCGAAGGCACACGCAAGTCGCGGTAGAGTTTCCAGGCGCGTTTCTTGCCGATCGACAGTTTCGAGTGGAGCGCGACGACGATCTGTTGCGCGAGGTAGCGATCCGTTTCTTCGAGAATGCGATCGTTTTCCTGAGAATAGAGATACGATTGGATCACGCTCTGGCTTCGCGTGTCCAGCAGCTCGCGTAGGGCCGCAGAGAGCAGTTGAATCTTGAAAGGGTCCTCGTACTTGAGCTCGGAATGTCTCTGAACAAGGCGCGTGATTTCGGATTTGAGATGCTGGAGCGCTCGCTTGTAGTGATCGCGCTTGGCGCCGAGACGCCCTTTGGCGACGATGCGTTTTCCAAGCCAGTCGAAGCCGGCTGCGACCTTGAAATCTGGAGCCTCGACGGCGGCATGCGGAGATCCCGTAAGGAGGAGCTGCAAGTTCTGCATCTTTTCCTCTTTCATGGAAAGACCGAGCTCCGCCACGCTCGCGTCGCAGGCGCTCACGGCTTCGCGCGCGGTCGCGAGATCCGGCGTCGCAAACACGAAGTCGTCTCCGTAGCGCGCGTAGAACGAGCCCGGGAACGCGGAGAGCCGCGCGTCGAGCGGAGTGAGATAGTAATTTTCGAGAGTCGGCACCAGAGGAGAGCCCGAAGGAATGCCTTGAATCAGTACGGCGACGGCATCCATCGATTTTTTTTGCGCGAAGCTGACGCGAATCGCTTGCTTCAGAAGTTTCAGGAAAAGAGGGTTGGCATCGATCAGAGTCTCCGCCGAGAGGCGCGCGAAGAGAAGGTCTTGAGGGATCGAGTCTCCGTACTGCGTAATGTCGCGCTTGAGGATGAAACAGGTTCTAGACGGACAGCGCTTGAGATAGCGAGCCAAGTCTTTATGGGCATCTCGTGCTCCGCGCCCCGTACGGAACGAAAAAACGCGCGGACCGATCAGCGGATCGAGTTCCTTGGCGAGAATCGCGGCCATCGCCATGAGGAGGATCCTGTCCGCCCAAGACGCCACGTAAAACGTACGAAGCTTTCCTGCCATCACCTGCGCGACCTGATGCAGGCCAAATTCGAGCTCGCCGCTCTTGAGGCAGGAAATGATTTCTCCGACGACCTTGTCGCGATGATAGAGAATCCACCTGAGATCGAGCTCGGGAGTGACGGGCGCCGTCGAAAGCAGATCGCGCCTGTCCTGGCCCCTTCGCTCGAGGCGATCCAGGATTTCGTCGAAGCTGCTTCGTTTCAGAAGTCTTTGGTCCCAGGTATCGCTCATCGAAGAAGTTCTCATCCTATAGGGGGAGGGATCCACGGATTTTGAAAGAAGACCACAGCACCGACCCCCTAGAGGAGGGGATCAACGCAGGATCTTCACTTTTTGGGTTCTCGGAACAAGCCTGGCCGTCGGAACCGTTTCACGACATGCCCAAGCAACCCACCCGACGAAGGGCGCAAAGCCCTTGCGTGAATCCCTCCCACGATCATTTTGTCACAGAATCCGAGCGATTCCTAGGAAGCGAGACACACTCGAGCGCATGGTGCAGAGAGCGGAAAAATGCCGGTCCTTCTTTCGCGAGGCAACAGTTGAACTCCCCCTGCTCCGCCCTCAGAAAGTCGTTGGCTATGCCCTTCGTAGGTCTGAGACGTTTCAAGACTTCGATCGTTTCGGGTTTCTTGCGCTGAGCACCGAAAGGAACGAAAACCGTGCTGTCTTGCGAGAGACAATCCGTCGTCGGCTCCTCGACAAGGACCGAAGCTTTGGGCTCGACAAAATCAGCAACGGTTCGCAGGTACTTGTGAAGCTGCGCAATCGCCAGCGGGTCACGAGTCGAGAAACAGACCTCGGTCGATTCCCTAAGGCCGTTACGCGTAAGATTCCCACTGCAAAGAATCAGCTCCTCGTCGTCGATGAGAAGTCCTTTGGAATGGGGCTCGAGATAAAGCTCTCCGTTGTTGAGATGCAGGCCTTTCACCTCCGAGGCACGATCCCGAACGGCTCTGCGTGCGGCCGCATTGCCCACCATGAGAGAAACTGGGATCTGGCGAGAACTCCGGGCCAAGGCGTCGAGGACATCGGGGTGGTCGAACTGATGCGTAAAGGCTCTGACGTTCTTTCGTGCACCTTTGATCTTTGCCGCCATCCACGCTGCGAGGTCCCATTCGTCGGAGCGAAGCAGAGCCGTTTCGCCCTTGGGAACTTGGAGCTGGGGCAAGATCGAGCACGCTCGAGAAATCCACTCGCGGATGTGATGTCGTTCCACGCTTTCCGAGTCGAAGGCCACCTCGAGAAAACACGAAAGCTCCTTTTCCTGACGGCACAGACGGCGTCCTTGATCCAGGAACAGACGCGCGAGCTCGGAGGACTTCGTAGGATCCTGACCCGAAACCCCCAAGTCCAGGATCACCTGTGAGGCCGAGGCCGTAAAGTTTCCCGCCGTGAAGGCATAGGCACCCTTTTCGGAGGCGAAGCCCTTTAGATGGTAGTGAAGAGGATGATCTGGGGTTGGGAAAACGGGCACGAAGACGAGGTTTGGGGGAAATTCTCCCGTCAGGAGTACGGAGTCACGCTCGACGATCGCGTGCGGCAGACTGAAAAATAGAAAGAGTTTCTTCTTCGGCCTTCGCTTGAGTACTTCCGCGACCGCTTCGAGACTCGCCGTGGATACGGTCATCGTCGAGGCGACGACCCACGTCGATTCACCGGACTCGAGTTCCTGCAAGAGAGGTTGCACATAACTCGAGACGGGCGTAACCCACCATGTGTCTGTTTTCGAAAAGCTCCAACGCGGAATATCGTCGTCGGCATGCTTCAACTGAGAATCCCGCCGAATTTGAGCGCCTTCGCAAGCCGTCAAGGACTCATCGGGCGTCGAAGCGAGACTCCACCATTGTTTGGCTTGTAGTCCAATGAACGCGAACGGAAATCGAAGCGAGCAACGAGGGCTTGCCACACAAGACGCGTAGAAAATATTGCGGAGACGCCCCATCAGTCGAATCGGCTTATCCGTCTCGTGGGTTCCGACGAGTTCGGCAAACTCAAAGTCGAGATGCTTCGGATATCCCGCAGGAAGCGGACTCGAGAGAGTGTCGGTGAGCCACTTCTGGCAATAGACCGCGGGAGAAACGAAGCTCGTCGAAGGAAAAACGAACTCACCCAGAGAATATTCGCTGCTGCCGATACTCACCGAAAGCACGGAATCCGAGGGTTCCGTTCGACAGCGAAAATTGACGGAGGGGGCTTCTTCGGCACTTGCCTTATCAAACGCAAGGAGCGCGAAGATCCCGATCCAACGTAACTTC
>Ga0247843_1009219_pt1 | contig 11069 bp, 10 predicted proteins | sample LaCruzMarch2017__FD_192420 | JGI IMG/M metagenome (GOLD analysis project Ga0247843, IMG submission 192420) | Freshwater microbial communities from meromictic Lake La Cruz, Castile-La Mancha, Spain - LaCruzMarch2017_8m | ecosystem: Environmental > Aquatic > Freshwater > Lake | place: Spain...
GTTGTCGACCGGGTAAGGTTCTTGGGGTGCTAATCAGACCCCTCGAAACCCGTAGGAATATCACCTCTCAGACGGCGTCACCCTCCATGCAATAGTGATATCGATGGGGTCACGGCTGGTGGCCGACATCGAGCAGCAATGCTACCGGCGGCGCGGAGAGAGGCCAAAACCTCAATCACAGAGTTCTTTGCTGTTCGTCGAATCAGCATTTTGTAATACTTGAATTGCGAAGGTCTTGACGGACGATCGCGAAAAATCAAGGCAAAAAGCGCGCCATTACCCCCTGTCGTCATTCCCTTGGATGGAGTTTGTGTCGCGCATGGAGCAAAGGTGAAACGATGCAGCCATGAGGGATGTAATAACCAAGTTGTTAAGGGTGGAATTTGCATTACCCATGGAGCAACACAGACGCGTAAACGGTGCAGTTACAAGGGATGCAACAATAATATAGGCAAAAAAGTGAGGAGTTTGTATTACACATGGAAAAGGTAAATGAAAAGAAGCAATGCAGCTTCTTTGGGTGTACCAATCAAGAACAGAACGGAGGAGTGTGTTGTTACACATGGCGCAAAGGTGAAACGATGCAGTTTTGCAGGGTGTACCAATGGAGCCATGAGGGATGTACCAACCATGCCAAGAAGGGAGGAGTTTGTTTTAGACAAACTGTGTTGCCGTGAGGGATGTACCAACCATGCCAAGAGGGTGGGAGGAGTTTGTTTTACACATAAAATGTGCAGCCATGAGGGATGTACATATCAAGCCATGAAGGCAGGAGTTTGTGTCGCTCATGGCGCAAGATGGGAAACGCTTTGCTTCTCCAGTATTTGATTCTTTTGATGACAAATAAATGGATTAAATATTGTAGTGGGGGTATAGTCTGGATACACTAATTACACAGTTATTTCAACATCAACATCGTCGTCTTCTCTGTTGGTATCATCATCATCATCATTGTGGATTGGTTCGTACAGAAACTTTTCTCTCCAATGAAAAGCAACTAAACCAAGCAACAATACACCAAACATTGCCGCTACGCAGATAAATACAATTCTATTGTGTACCGTCTCATTAATCACAGTTTTGACATTATTTCTGAAGAAGACGAATCAAGGAATATATATTAAACACCATGATTTCATCTAATATAACTTTATCTTTAGGTAAAAACACTCACACACGATCTGGACAACCAGTGATTTTAATTCTTCCATCCTCAAGTGCTGCTTCAACAAGACTGTTGTACTCTTTCCCATATGCAGGCGAAAGGAAATCATTGTGATATTGATGGTCTGTATGAGAAAATACACACACACACACACACACACACACACACAACAAAATTGATGAAAGGATGAGATTTAAGAATAACATTGTAAAAAAAGAAACACTTCACATATTCTTCAGGTGAAGTATCGTATATACTCACAAACTTCTGCCTGATGGAAAGGAAACTTGATCGAATCCATAACATACACTAATCGTTTGCCTAATGTATCTGGATCATTTCCTTTCCCATCGACCAGCGTCAATCCTTTTTCAATTGCGGCAGTTTCGACTTGTGCAAACATGGGATGATCGCGTCCGCCTGGTAAACCAAGGAGGGATCGATATTCGCCACCCTTGTCCATGGTATCAACTCTATCACCCTCGATAAATAAATCAAAGTACACCTTAGCGAAGTCGCCAATTGATCTAGATGGTAATCTTATCCCCACGACCTCTCCATGTCCAAGTTTGCCATAATCGGCCATACCGCCAAAATTATGATAACACACTCTACCTTCGGCATCGGCCGACCGTCCACCGGCATAACCGGTACGACTGGTATATTGATTAGGCGAACGTTTGAGTAGAGTCCGTTCGGCGGCTATCATTTCATGTTGGACATGCCAGAAACATCCTATACCAAAGTATACCTCCTCTTTATTGTCATTATTTTCAGTGGTGGCGGCTAGAGCACGGCTGGGTGTAGTAGTAGCGAGGATACCACTACCCAAAATTGCCGATGATAGGAATGTCCGACGAGATGATGGTGGTCGAACGACGACGAACGAGGACGACGACGAGGAGGCAGATAAACTACTGGATGAATGCTGTGGTCGGACAGTGGCATGGGCCAATACTGAAAGTGGCGACGACGCAAGGAAAAGTCGGATGTTCATCATGTTCATTTTTCGCGCGGGAATGAGGAGGAGAGAAAGGACAGCAACAACAGCGCCGCGGCAGCAGCAATATCCAACAAAACTCAACGACTGCACTGACCCCTTTCACGTTGAGAAGTGGTAAGCTGAACGAAGTCATTGATTTATATTAAGAATACCTATTATTTAGAGCGAACGAAAAGCTACAGTAAATGGCAATGAGAGTGCTTCCTTCCTCTTCTTCCTTCGCCATCATCATCGCTGCTGCTTCAATAATAATAGCGACAACAAATGACTTCGTCGTGGTTGCCTTTCACACGCCAATGACCAGTAGTAGAATAATAGAACCCACTCCTCCGTTCCGAACTACTACAGCTCGGAGGACAAAATTGGACGATGACTATGATGATGATGCAACGCTAACAATGACTGCAACAACAACTTCAACAACCGCGATCGTGCCGATCGAAACGCAAACACGACGATTAACGCGCGAATTCTTCGCGATCGCCCTGCCGGCATTCATACAACTCGCGGCCGAGCCACTCGCGGGGTTGGTCGATACCGCCTACCTCGGCCGACTCGGGCCGGAGGTCCTGGGCGGGGCGGGCGTGGCAATATCGGCACAATATGCGGTCGGTAAGTTGTACAATGACCCGCTATTACGCACGAGCATATCGCTTGTGGCGAGCGAGGATGGAAAACGAAAGTTAAGAAACAACAACAACAGCAGCAGCGATGAAACGACATACGACGACACTGCCAACAATGACGATGATGATGATCGACGAGCACTGTCAATGGCAGTATCATCATCAATGCTGCTAGCATTTGCCGTTGGTTCGGTACAGCTCGTGCTATACTACCTATTTGCTAATTCGATATTATCGGGTATGGGCGTAACCTCCACATCGGGAATGTACGATTCTGCATTCTCTTACATGCGCGTGCGTGCACTGGGCACGCCCGCGGCAACACTCTGGCTAGTAACGAACGGCATATTCCGTGGATTGGGAGATACGGCCACGCCGTTGAAGTATTCGATACTCTTCACGGTGCTGAATGCAATATTGGATCCGATATTCATATTCACATTGAAGTTTGGTGCGAGTGGTGCCGCGGCGGGTACGGCGATTGCACAATATGTCGCATTGATGCCATTATTATACAGTCTCCATAGACGAGTGGGTATTGACATACTTGGGATGTGGCGTGAAATGGGCGGGACGTTACGCGAATACTTGAAGGCTGGATCGTATGTCTTCCTACGGACGGTGGGGAAGGTATTGGCATACTCTGTGTGTGCGAGACAGGCGGCACTGTTGGGACCGGTCATAGCCGCAGCATACAATCTTACATTCCAGTTGGGGTTTGCCACTACTCAAATATGTGAAAGTGTGGCAGTTGCAGTCCAAACACTGTTGGCACGGGAGATGGCCGGCAGCTATGATGAGGAAGATGATCGCGGTAGCACTGGGAAGATGGACGTGACAGGAGCTGCCGTCGTGCGAGCTAAACGGGTGAGACATTTGATTAATGGATCCATCCTCGTTGGGGGTGTAGTCGCCGGAGCATTGAGTGTACTTACATATTTTCAGCAGGATGGTGTATTACGCGGACTAACGACAAATGTGGGAATACGTGAGGCATGTAGTGCAGTGTTCCCAGTCGTATTACTCACGCAAGTACTGAAAGGTCTAGCCTACCCTGTTAATGGTATAATAATGGGTGGGTTAGATTGGAAGAATTCTATGGCTGCCATGTGGCTTGCAAATATAGTATGCGTCGCTATGATACAGGTATGGGCGAATGCCAATGTCATGACATTAGACAAAATATGGTGGGCACTGGCAGCATTCATGGGCACACAGGTCGTAGCGGGTGTTTTGCGATTCCAATCAAAAACTGGTATTTGGAAGATGTTGAGAGTGGAAGAGCCGTTACTAGACGACAAAGACAAAGGTGTCAAGTAATGATAACATTTATCACGAACAGACCGATCCTGTAGTGTATTGTCATGAGTTGTACTATACCTCAAAGGACCCCCTAAAAACAAACCCACATGGACGTCTTTGTCTCCTATGATACAAGATCCCCAGCATCTAATCCAGCAATGGTAATAAATTTGTTTTATTTGTATAATTGACATTGAACTACTACTGATGTCATAACAATTGATGCATGTTTGCTCACGGTGAGCTAACAGTGAGCAAACGATAAAAAACTTCGCAATAAATACCATAGCAAAACAGTTTAAGGTGTCGATCGTCATGACATTGGTAGTAACAGTAGTAAACCATTAGTTTGTCGAATAAGCTGTGTACGACTTGACAATGTCGTTCTTGTTGCAATAATAAGATGTTCCAGTCTCGATAAGATCGGCCATGAATCTTGAGTTGAGCACATCTAATGGTGTGGCTCTTGTCTTTGGATCGAACGAAACTAATGCAAGTAAAAGTTCCATTGCACCATCCAGCTCCTGAAAGGAGAAGAGAAAGTTAGAATTTTCCAGTGAGTGACGACAGAGAGAGACAGTTGAAACTTACATTGAGCCGTTGACGAGCATTTGCAATTTTTGAATCAATACCCTCTGATAAAGAAAATTGTTTCCTGTCCCTGGTAAATATATCAACGTCTGGGCACTTTTTGGACGTTTGTCGTTTCGGTGGAAGCAACGTTGAATTGATAGCACGCCAAACTTTTCCATTCATCTTGATATCAAATTGTTTTTTTGGTACACCAAACAGAACCAGAAAACGGTAAAGTGTATCAAAGAGTGTCCGGCTTTCAATTTCCTCTCCATCTTCATCACTGTCCAACATCACACTGTAAATGACATCGTGGGTCTTCTGCTTCCAAATGGCACGAAGCTTCCCTCTCAGATTTGTGGGGCAGACTACTTCATTAAGAATTTCTTCGTAGGGGCAGTGTCCAGTAAACAGGTGGAGCATGCAAAGACCAAGACCAAAGCAATCGTGACCGTACCCTTGTTTGGCCGCATTCCCGAGAATGAGATAGTCTGGTGGGGAATTCTCTATGGTTGTGAACTGTCCGATGCTAATTGGTTGACCATCTGTTTCAGTCCTCATAACCGACGTACCATAATCAGCCAGCTTAGCAATGTTGGATGTTGATGGGTGCATGCGAAGTCTGAAAACATGTGAGCCGATGCCATACCTTAGTACGACATGTGGATGGTCTTCCAGTGGTATGGTGGGATCATTAGCCGACTGCAGGAGAAAATTGAGAAGCTTGACATCATAATGTTTGAGCCCAAATCGGTCGGCCGCAACATGAAGAGCAAATGCCATTTGAAACAAAAGATTCCGACATTCTTGCGGCGATAGCATTTTGTCAGGATGATTCCTGATGAACTGTTCAATATCTCCGTTGTCGCACAATTCCATCCTAATGTATTGATAGCTAAAATAAAGTCGTGTTGGATACATCAACAAATAGAAGCGATATGATGCACGCACAGAGACTTACTTTCCACATTCTCTTGGTGCCGGCTGCGCATTACCAAAAGACTGACTTTGTCCATCATAGGTAATACCGCGTGGCGCGCATTCGTCTTTGCACCCCCAAAGTGTCGCTAATGGCTCGTGTGCACACTTAAATACACCATGAGTAATAACAAAATTCGGGCATATATTCCGTCGTGCCACTGATGACAGAATCGCAGATATTGCAAGCTCCGTACCAACCAAATTCAGATTTCCTGTTTCTTCAATTTCGTCAATATCCCTAGAACAAATGTGATAATTAAAACTATGAGAATGAAGGATTGAAATGTAGCACCATCATTACCTAGGATACTCACATGACTGAAATTGCCTCATACGATCCACATCGATGATTCCAAACTTTGAAGACTTTTTTGAATGCCCCATCTGAAATGAATTGAGCCCAAGGGAATTGACGCATGATATGAGACCATTCTTTTAATAACGACTTTGCATACGGCAAATGTCCCCGAGGTTTATCATCATTGGCACCTTCTAGAGACAAATCATCATCTTCTCTTGGGTTTCCTAATGTGTTGCCTCTTGTCCAAGGGTCGCAGCCCACACTGACGAGCATTAAATTTCCCAATGCTTCAGCTGCGAAATCAGCAAACCTGGTGGATACCAAGAAAGCGGTTTCCATAAGATCTCTTTCACTCAAAAAGGAAAGCACATGAGTAAATGTGGGGCTTTCGATGATGCTGTTGATTGGTGATACGTATGAAGATCTTCTCTTCGTTGGGGTCACCGACAGTCGATAGCAACGTTTCATTTCTGGTTTCAACTTCGGCTGAATAAAATCTGTAGCAGCAGCAACACACATGGACATCCTCGCGTATTTTCGAAGCTTTAATGTACGCCTTCTGTCATGCTCGACTGTAATACCGATATTATTATTACGATTGTCATCGAGATGGAGAAGGTCTAGAGCAGAAGCTCCTACACTGTCGCATCGAGCAAAGCGGGTCGTTCTCGATGTCATTTCAGTTAGAAAATCGTCATCCTCAACACTGGCAGTGTTGATACTGGCCACTTCGCTATCCTCATCATCGTCTTGATTCTGTGATAAGATCGGGGTCAACTGGTGCATACTAGAATCATAAAATGATAAGAGAGAAGTTGTTTCATCTTCATCCAAGCATAGATGATATTCACTACTCAATTCTTCATTGTCGCAAAAGTCTACAACCAATAATCGGTAAGTATTTTGTGAAAAAAGAAAGCAAAAGTAAAAGAATTAAGACATCACTGACCTGACGTGAACCATGAATTTGCGAAGATCTGATTGCATGCATCAATTGCATTTTTACAACAGTAGACGGATTCTCCCCAATCTTTACCGAAGACCGGTCTGGAACCCCAATTATCTGCTTGCTTGGGCATTGGTCTGTAATGGTTGAAAGTGTATGCGTGAGTAGAGTGAAAATAGTTCAATGCATAAAATAACAGTACAGATCTTACGTTTCCAAACAAGAAATAACCGTTTGATGCAAAGTTGGAGTCTCCTGTGGAGCAATCCAATTGTTACGCGGATGTGGAGACTCAAACGGTTTCGAAGTGCTTTGTTGAACAGGCCTCTCGAAGCTAGATCGTCGAAGACTGTCAGTACTTGGTCGACTCGCAGGTAGTAGGGCGCGACTAGCACGTTCACGAAACTTCCCAGGAAAGCGCATTGGCATAGAAGTAGGACTGCCCATGCAGTGTAAATGATTAGTTAAATCAGATCCGCGAATCGCACCCTCAGAGGATAGGCGAGGTTTACGCCCACCACTTAATCTGCGAGCTGGAGAGAGACCTAAGCCTGGAGACAGATGATTTAATATTGGTTTCGCAGTGTCCCTGATCTTCTTGGCTAAGGGTTGAAGCGTCATCGAGCGAATGAAATTAGGAACTGAGGGACTACCACTTTTCTTCTTCTTCGCTGGCTTCTTTTCATTTATCGTGACGCGTTTCATATCATCCGCAAGTAGATTACCAACCAATTCGTCGCAAAAAGGTGATGTTGATCTCTGTAGACTCGGCTTATCCGGGAGCCTAGTGAACATACACATAAAAGGGGGAATTTAGTCACATGGATGGGACAGGGCAACTAATAGTCAAACAATAGATACTCACTTTGCTGTTGGTTTGATTTCCTTGGATACCGACTTGTTTCTAGTAGTCAGGGCACTCGTTTGGATGGTTGACAAAACCAACTTACCAGCCTTATATTCTTTCAATATCCGAAGCAACCTTTCCAATACACCCTTGCCCTGTGCATCGCTACACCTTAAGAATGAGCCGCCCGCACCACCCACGCTCCCGATACGAAATCCAAACGCAGTCGCGACCCATCGAGAAAATCTAGCACGATGTTCGAATGTCCAGTCTGGTGGTACAGCAATGAGACAACCCGTGTTCAGACCCATTGACGCACCTCTACCCTGCTTCGACTGTGACCATTTCTGTAATGCACGTGTTAGGAACTTAAAGTCATCATAGGATGCACCCTCGAAGACTTGTAAATCCGTCAATTCACGTGTCGTATTGGACTCGTCCATGACTTCATCAGATTCCTCCTCGGACGTGGTCGAATTGGATGACATATCGTCATCGCTACCCATGGACATCATCGACTCGTTATTCTTGTATGATGATAATCTAGAATTAGTCTTCTCGTCGTCACGATTACTATAACCAATCCCAATCATTGACGTTGTTGGTGGAGATAAAAACAAGCTCGTGGGTGGTTCACTCATAACATCCCTCGATGGCATGATGGAAACAAATTCATGTGGAGACCCAAATAAGCTCACTGGGGGTTCACTAATCGCATTCCTCAACGGTACACCAGGTCCTGACACGAACTCATCAATTGCATAGTCCAGCACAAACGGTGGTGGCGAGAGCAGGTCATCTCCACGACTGCGTGTCCTAGCACGTTGTTGTTCCGACTCCAACATCTCACCTATCGGGGTCCGTCGTTTCTTCCGTGACGATGCACTACCAGTGGACATATTCGTTGCACTGCTAACCATGAAGTCGGGTGAGGAGTACACGGATTTCATTCCTGACATATTGCCTGAATCAGAGAAGCATCGTTGACGTGCAGAGGGTGTTCCAATGCCAGTATTGAAGGAGGACGATACCTCTGATCTATTGTGTGCCCATTGTCGTACACCAGTGTTCTGTCGAGCGAGGCTTGAGAATGATTCATTCCGACCACCGAGTTGCTGGGCCGAACTCCGTGTTGTCGAGCTCAAAAATGATCCGTTGGAGGAGGAGGTTCCACCTCTTGTGGCCATGATTTTGGGTGGACTTGGCTTACCGACAGTTCCGTCAATGGTCGGACGTTTTCGAGGGTTAGCCCTGGTCGTTATACCCGAGAGTGGTTGACTTGTTGAGCCAATGTTGAATAGTGAAGATGATGATAGACCACCAATCGTCATGGTCGTGCCATTGTCCTTCCTCGCACTCTGAAGGCGGGTCGACCTCCTGGTTCCGGGAGTTGGTTGGGTCATTGTCGAGTCAATGTTGACTGATGATAATAGTCCTTCCGACGACACTCCATTTCTGCTGCTACTGAGGATGTGGACGGGAGTTTCAGTCACATCATTCGGGTGGACATTCTCCTCAAACATCATGGAGGAAGATGATGATGCACCACTCGACTTGGATTCGCGTTCGTTGGAAGATGGGATAGGTGATAGCATTACTTTCGATGAGTCATATTCGTTAAGTGATGCCGTCGTGGCATTGTTTCTCGATCTCACATCTGGGGAGGAATGGGACCGATGATATTCAGGACGTGGCGGACGAGGTAAATTGGGCCTGTTCTTTTTTGAGACACTGACATGTTGTTGTTGATTCTGTTCCAAGACGACGTCAGCGACAATGATACTATCATTCGACTTCCGCACTCCTTCGCAGCGACTGGCAGGGCCGCCTCTCAGCGGTGGCAGACCTCTGCGCGAGTTGGTGGGCAAAGATGATGATGATGATACGGCCCTCCTTGCCTCCGAAACAAATCGTTGTTCATCGAAACGACCAACATTGTTCTGCTTCTTCGATCCGTCGTGGTCGACATCCTCGTTCGTCCCCAATGTACCGTTCTCATCGCCTTCCTTTATTGCGGAATCATTGTCGTCATCATCCTCTCCATCGTCAAAGTCAAGTACAGATGCAACACTGGCCGTTGTTATAGAATATCGCGGAGCGACACCTCCTCCTCCTCCCCACCCCGGACGGACGGCACTGGCAACACTATTAGACGACGACCCCCTGCGTCCGTATACTTTCCGAGCCGTACCTCCACGACGTTGTGTTCGTTGAGCTGCCATCCATGATGGCGTGGCGGCTCCACTATTACTTGACGAACGGGAGTCGCGATTCGACGCGGGCGTCCACATCCCTTGGGAGGTGTGCTGGGTGGTATCCACTATTATAGAAACGATGATTGACGTCGGTGGGTGGTGGTATGGTGACTCCTCAAGTTTGCTTGGTCCTCACAGCGGTTGACATCGATGGACCGTTGCGTCATTGTTGCTTCCCATACGTACAAATGTAGGTACGTAGGATTGGGACCATTTTCAGAGGAAACACCCAAAGTTCGCGCGAACTCAGGAGAGTTCGCGAACCAAAGTTCGCGGTACGTTTGACTGGTCATTGGGACCCGGAATTGTCCAATATTGGACAAAGATCGCAAGCTCCGAGGTGGTGCGAATAATCGCCCTCGTGCCCTCCGCCAATTCATGAGTGGTAGGAAGACATATATTAACCCTTATGCCAAGGGAAATAATACTGGAATGTCTACCTCACAACTGGGTGGTAGTGGTTCCTCCAACACTGCCACTGACGGAGATGGAGCTGCCGCGGCCGCGGCAGCAACATTATCAACTAATACTGTGAGACCAACGACACGGTCCTCTCCCAAAAAGAATACTACGAACAATGCATCGACGTCATGTGCAGGAAAATCGGATGATATTAATGATGTGCTACTCTCAGGACTTGCACCATCTACCAAAGCTGGCAATGATTCGGCCGAGAAATTAGCAGCCATCTTTAGGAAACATATGGATTATGCACCTACTATGCATGCTGAAGAGTTTGAGGGGGAGGATATGTTACGCATCTACGTTTCTCGGTATTTTCGATGGCTCTCTACGCGCTTAATCCCCACTAACTTCACTGATGAGCTTAAACCGTCCAACCCCAGCAATAAAAAGTGTTGCACTATTAAAACTTTATTGGGGTATGTTGGTAAGCACGTCACCCGTATTCGAACCCAATTCAAACCTGCCGACTACGAAGGATTGAAAGAAAAGGAGCATCCTGAATGGTATACTCTTTTCCGAAAGTATTTTGCTGCTGAGTGCGAGAGGCTCCATGTCGTCACCATGGGTGCGGGCGATGATATTCAGTTTGGGGACTTGGACACAAG
>Ga0247843_1009220_pt1 | contig 11069 bp, 6 predicted proteins | sample LaCruzMarch2017__FD_192420 | JGI IMG/M metagenome (GOLD analysis project Ga0247843, IMG submission 192420) | Freshwater microbial communities from meromictic Lake La Cruz, Castile-La Mancha, Spain - LaCruzMarch2017_8m | ecosystem: Environmental > Aquatic > Freshwater > Lake | place: Spain...
AGTCGTTTTTCGACGAAGTGAACCACGACAAGCTCATGCACCTGCTCGACAAGCATATCGAAGACAAAAGCCTGAAGAAGTTGATCGGAGCGATCTTGAGAGCGCCCGTGCAACGACCCGACGGCAGTCGTTACAAGAGGGGCAAAGGCACGCCGCAAGGTGGACCGTTGTCCCCGCTACTGGCCAACATTTACCTCGACCCGCTGGACAAGGAACTGGAACGCCGAGGCCTATCGTTCGTGCGCTACGCCGACGACATAGCCATCTTCGTTGCCAGTCCCCGAGCGGCGGAGCGTGTGTTGGCCAGTGTAACGCAATGGATAGAAAAGAACCTGAAAGTGCCGGTGAACCGCGAGAAGAGCGGCAGCGGACCTGCCGGAGAAAGCGCATTGCTCGGCTTTCGACTGGAAGAGGACGGGACGATCTCGATCGCCCCGAAAAGCATCCAGCGATTGAAAGGCAAAGTGCGCGAACTCTGGGCGGCCCGCCAAAGCCTGACCAGCGAGCAACTGCGCGACCAATGGCGAGACTACATCCAAGGATGGTGGAACTACTACCAACTGGCCGAAAGGCGATGGGGAGTGGAAGACCTGACGGGATGGATCCGCCACCACATGCGCAAATGGTTGCCTGCTTTTGGTGGAGAATGGCATGGCAGGCTGTCTCCGCTGCGCTCCGGCTCTGGCTTCGCTGGAGCACACCGAGAGGACGGCTCAACGCCCTACGCCGCCTCGGCGTAGGAGCGCGAGCGTGCGGCCTGGCCTACAGTGGGCTGGGAGCATGGCGCATCGCGCGGCTCTGGCAAATGAATCAGGCCCTATCCAACAAGCGTCTTCATCAATATGGGTTCATCCTGCCATGGACCTTCGCGGAGGCAGCACCTGAGAAATGCTGACCATTGCCGGGTTCAACCGCCGGATGCGGAAAACCGCATGTCCGGTGGTGTGGAAGGCTCACGGGGCGCAATCCCCGTGGGCCCATCCAATCACAAAATCAGCGCGTCTTCCTCCCCATCGCTCATGGATCGACCTTGTTCTTCGAATGGCCGTGGCTTTGTGGGCAAAATGGGCATCAACCGGTTTCCCCGCGATGCGCAAGGCGATGGGGAGAGGTCAGGATGTCTGAAGATGGGTCACCCCTCATCCACAATGGCATTTCCCATCTCGACTGATCCCTTCGAAAAACTCGCGCGCCGCCGCCTTCCCCGTGGGAAAAATTATTTGCGGCCAGCCATCGGCGTCGGTAGAGATCACGGCATGAGTGAACCAATCGCGGAACCTGCGCTCGAAGGGGAGGCAAAACGGCTCGAGGAAGTGTCCATCGCGCTCATCCAGGAAAAAAACTGGCAAGCCCTCGAGCAACTCATGTCACCCGCTTGCCAGTTCGTCACCGATCATGGCTCGATTGGCCGCGCCGAGGCCATGAAGCTGATGAAGGAAATGAATTTGGGCGAAGTTCGTTTCAAGGATTTCAAGGTCACCCAAGCAGGCCCCAACCTCATCGTCAGCTTCTGGCTGAGCGCCTCCGAGATGGTCGGGGGCAAGTTGCTCTCCAAGGAATTCTCGCCGCGTTTGAGTGTCTGGCAGCGGGTTGGGCCGGACTGGCAATGCATCGCCTACGCCGATTTCAATCCGGTGTGAGGTGCGCCGACGGCAGGAAAAGCTGTCAGGACGACGCGCCGCTCGTTATTCCCTTCAAAAAACTCGCTCACAGGCCCTTAGCCGCCCGGCTTGCCTCTTTAAAAAAATGTCTGCGTAAATTATTTGTATCGCGGGAAAATGCGAGTAACCCTGTTCCGTCTGCGGACCCCGCAGAACAAATCCACCACCATATGAAAAATATGCTAAATAACCCTCTCCGTGTCGGCGTCGCTTTAGTTTGCTTAGCCTTCTCAAACATCGCCTCGGCAGCTCTTATCATCAATTTTAACGAGGTCGGCGCGGATGTCTTGGCCACCTATTCGGGATCCTTTGCGAGCCTGCCAGGGATTAGTGGTTTCGCTTCCCGGACTTTGAGTAACCAAGTTGCCTCAGGGGTGCCAGCAATCTATTTAAGCGGCTCTCCCGGCAGCATGGGTGATTTTTATAAGTATAATTTCACATCAAATTTCCCAACTTTCGGTTCGAGGAACTCGCTTGTTGGCGCCCCTGTTGCTGGCACATACAGTGGGGCCACTTCGTTTATACTGGATTTGAACCAGCTCTATTTGCCGGATACATATTCTCTGGGCAGCTCGATTTCTGGGAACGCCACCTGGTCGGGCCAAACATTTGCCTCGATGCAACTCACCTCCGGCTCGTATGCGGGGACTCTTACGAATGGCGAGACCGTCACAGTCAATGTCGGACCATCTGGGGTTCCCGAGCCCGGCCAAGTCGCCGCCTCGCTCCTCCTCCTTGCTGGTGTCGGCGGGTATGTCTTCGTAAAGCGTCGCAAGGCCGCAAAGATGGCCACACCCGTTGCTGCCTAACTCAAGACAACTCGAACCCAAACCGGTGCCGGACTTCTTGGTTTGCCTCAACCAGCGCGGGTATGGAACTTGCTTCGTATACCCAAAAATCAGCGTCAGCATCTCGATCTCGAATCATCGCCATATGAAAAACCGCTTCCAAATTTTTCTCCTTGCCGCGATTTCCGCGGGCCTGTTGTGCCAAGCACCTCTCGTGGCTCAGGCCCCCTCAAACTGGTCCTTTAACTACTCTGGCAACATAACCACATGGACTGTGCCCCAGTCTGGATCTTACACGATCTGGGCTTATGGTGCGCAGGGGGGGAGTTGGGGAAACTCTTCTAGCTCTTATTTCAGCGGGGGTGAAGGAGCCGTTATCGGCGGGATGTTCCAGCTCAGCGCTGGACAAGCCCTGAATATTCTGGTCGCTCAACAGGGGGCATGGGGGCTCAATTTCGCCGGCGGCGGAGGAGGAGGTGGAAGTTATGTAGTTGATTCCTCGAATAACCCACTTGTTGTGGCCGGAGGGGGTGGGGGTGCTGGAAATTTATCGGGGGGGAATATAGCTCAAACCTCCACCTCTGGTAGCCTCGCGGGCGGGTCTAATGGAGAGGGAGGAACATTAGGAAATGGTTCTACTTGGTATGGAGGAGCTGGCGGTGGAGGATTTCTTGCCGGTGACATTGGAAACGGCGGGACGCATTTTGGAACAGGTAGTGATCAAGATGTCATGTATGCCCAAGGAGGCTTTAGCTTTCTGAATGGAGGGGCGGGAGGCGCGAATAATCCGGATAATACTGGAGATTACTATGTAAATTATGCCGATGAGATAGTGGTGTTATTATATGTTGAAGGAAATGGGGGCTTTGGTGGTGGGGGGTGTGGATTTGGCGGTGAAAGCTCAGGAGCCGCAGAACACAATGCTGCTGCTGCATTCGCCGGTGGTGGTGGAGGAGGCTTCAGCGGAGGCGGCGGAAACCCTACTTCAGGAACTGGGGCCCACCCTAGCGGAGGAGGAGGTGGTGGAGGAGGCTCTTTTCTATCTGAAAACGCTACAAATTGGAGTTTGAATGTCGGAAACATCGGCAATGGACTGGTGACTATCTCTTACTTAGATGCTCCTTCCACATGGACCGGCGGGGCGGTTAATGGAAGCTGGACCCTCGGCCAGAACTGGAACTATCAACCCCTGCCGGGAAATACAGTGAATTTTTCAGGCTCGAATCAAACCGCCGTCGATACCGCCACGAACCGATCGGTCGGTGGGATCGTCTTCAATGCGGGAGCGGCCGCCTTCACGATTTCCAACAACACGATCACCCTCGCTGGGAATGTTACCAATCAATCGACGAGTGATCAAACGATCAACTCGGGCATCGCCCTCGCATCGGATGCGAGCCTGGTCGCCGAGTCGGGCAACCTCTTTTTTGGCGGCCCCATCAGCGGCAACGGCAGCCTTGTTAAAAACGGCACGGGGAATCTCACGCTTGCCGGAACGAATACTTACACGGGCAATACCACGATCAATGAAGGCAACTTGATCGCGGCAGCGCCAAATGCCTTGCCCGATAGTGGCGTGCTCACTCTGAACTCTAACGCAACCTTCACTATTGCCTGGGGCCAATCAATCGGATCCCTGCAGGGCGTGGGAACCATTGTGATTGCCCACAACGAAGGACTCGAGGTCAATCAATTCGGAAACACAACCTACAGCGGTTCAATAATCGGCGACGGGGGTTTTTCTAAAAACGGCAATGGCACTCTTACGATCTCCGGCAATAGCACTTACTCCGAAAATACGTATTTGAATGCAGGCACCCTCGTGCTCGCGGGTGCCAACTCGGCCGGCTCCGGCTCGATTATCCAACAAAGTCAACAAATGGGCCCACCCAACCTTTTGCAAATCGACACCACGGGCACGATTACAAACAACATGACAGTCCAGAATTTGCTGGCCACACAGAACGCCACGCTCACCGGTGGGATTCAATTGGGGGACGACACTGTTATGAATGTGCAAAGCGGTGCTACGCTTACACTCTCCGGCTCTTTAGCTTGGACTAACACGCTAACCAAAAATGGGAATGGCACCTTGGTGCTTTATGGAAATAGCACCTATTATGATGACGGTGGAATAACAGTCAACGCCGGCACATTGGTCGGGACGACCGCAACCCTGCAGGGACCGATTCAAAACAGCGGAATGGTGGAGTTTTTTCAAAACACAAACGGCACGATATCCAACGGGATCTCCGGCACCGGATCTTTGACCAAAAGCGGTTCGGGGACTTTGACGCTCTCCGGAGTGAATAATTATCTTGGTGCAACAACCGTGACCTCCGGCACCCTTGCCAGTAACAACCTGCCAAGCTCCACACTCATTCTGCAAAACGGAGGCGCCTACAGCCCTGGCGCACACGGCGGGATCGCCACCGTCTCCGTTGGTGGAATCACTCTCAACGGCGGCGACCTGCTCTATAATCTCGGCGTGGGCAGTGACATTATCTATGTCGATGCCTCTGGCACAGCCACCCTCAATGGCCCTGTCATCTTCGAATTCAGCCAAAATGGCTATGTTGCCGGCAACTACACCCTCCTCACGGGCAACGGCGTCCAGAATTTTAACTTAGGCAACCTCCATTACAACGCCGTGGGCAATTTCAGCCTCTCCGGAGGATTTGTCGTGCGTGGAGATAGCCTCCTTTTCGAAACTGCACCACCGTCTGTGAACTACACATGGACCGGCGGCGCTGGCAATGGCAACTGGAATGCCCCCGCAAACTGGGCATCCAACTATCTCCCAAACGGGGTAATCGCCTGCTTCGCGGGTAATACCCAAACCAGTGTCGATACCGGCACAGACCAATCACTCGCCGGCATCGTCTTCAACGCGGGAGCCTCTCCCTTCACGATCTCAAACAACACGATCTCCCTCGCGGGCAATGTCGAAAACGATTCGACCAATACCCAAACAATCAACTCCGCCCTCCTCCTCGAAAGCAACGCCCTTTTCGCTGCCGACTCTGGCAACCTCGCATTCGGCGGCGCGATCAGCTTCGGGACGAATTCTACATTCCTGACCATAAGCGGCGCGAATCCCACAACCATCACGGGCAATATCTCAGGCGGCGGTAGCCTCCTCATGCGCGGCACCTCTGACCTCACGCTCTCGGGAACCAACACCTACAGCGGCAATACCTCGATCAACACCGGCAACCTGATCGTCCAAGGCGGTGCCGCCCTGCTCGATACCGGCACCCTCACACTCGCAAACTCCAACGCCACATTTACCATTGGAACGAGTGAAACCATCGGCTCCCTGCAAGGCGGAGGAACGACCGCGATCAATACCGGGCAAACCCTCACCATCGCCCAAACCGGGAATGCCACCTACGGCGGGGCGATCACCGGTGCCGGTGCTCTCACCAAAAACGGCAGCGGCATACTCGTTCTATCCGGAACGAATACCTACAGCGGCAATACCTCAATCAACGGCGGCAACCTGATCGTCCAAGGAGGCGCTGCCCTTCTGGACTCCGGCACTGTCACACTCAACTCCGCCAACGCCACCTTCACCGTCGACACCAGCGAAACGATTAGTTCCCTGCAAGGCCATGGAACGACCGCGATCACTGCCAACCAAATGCTCACGATCGCTCAAACCGGCTACACAACCTATAGCGGGGCCATCGTGGGTGCAGGCGCTCTGGGCCTAACAGGCAATGGCATGCTCACACTCTTGGGGGGTAGCACTTACTCCGGAGGCACGATATTGCAAACAGGCACCCTTGTGCTAACCGGAATCAATGCTGCTGGTTCTGGAACCATCCAGCAATCTGCGTTTGCAGGCCCCTCGCTCTTGCAAATCAGCACCACGGCCACGATCACCAACAACATGACAGTCCAGAATTTGCTGGCCACGCAGAGCGCCACGCTCGCAGGTGGGATTTTCTTGGAAAACGCTGTTATGAATGTGCAAAGCGGTGCCACGCTTTCACTCTCAGGCTCGTTGGTTGGATCCGACATGAACGCGCTGACAAAAATCGGCAATGGCACCTTGGTGCTGAATGGAAATATCCCCTTCAGTGGTGAAATCAATGTCAACTCCGGCACATTGATCGGGTCGTTCACAGCCCTCTCGGGTCTGAGGCAAAACAACGGGTCGGTGGAGTTTTTGCAAAACACAAACGGCTCAATGTCCAACTCCATCAGCGGCACCGGGTCTTTAATCAAAAGCGGTTCGGGGACTTTGACGCTCTCCGCAGAAAATAATTATCTCGGTGCAACAACCGTGGCCTCCGGCACCCTCGCCAGCAGCGACCTTCCAAACTCCACCCTCATTCTGCAACCCGGAGCCGCCTACAGCCCCGGCGCCGTCAATAGCATTGGTATCGTCCATGTCGGTGGCATCACCCTCAACGGCGGCGACCTGCTCTACAACCTCGGCAATGCCACCAGCGAGCTCTCTAGCGACCGCATCAACTCTTCCGGCACGGCTGCCCTCAATGGCCCCGTGGTGTTTGATTTTAGCAACCTCGGCTACTCCGCTGGCAACTTCACCCTCCTCACAGGCAACGGCGTCTCGAGCTTCAACACCGCGAACCTGAGCTACAACGCGGTGGGCAATTTCAGCGTCAGCGGCAACTTTGTCGTAAGCGGAAACAGCCTCCTCTTTCAAACCACAGCCCCTGACGACTATACTTGGGACGGCGGTGCGGGAAATAGCAGTTGGAACGCCGCCGCGAATTGGGTTGGCGACCAAGCCCCCCTGGATTGGAAAACCGTCCACTTCGCTGGCAGCATTCAACCCAATGTCGATACCGATACAGACCAATCGGTCCTCGGCATCGTCTTCGACGCGAATGCGGTAAGTTTCACGATCAACTCAACCTCCAACAACACGATCAACCTCGCGGGCAATATCGAAAGCGATTCGCCTAATGACCAAACCATCAATTGCAACATCAACCTGGTGACCAACTCCGTCATCGCCGCCGACGCCGCCCGACTGGCACTCGGTGGACTGATCACATTTGGCGAAAACTCCAAATTCTTGGCAATCAGCGGAGCGAACTCCACAGACATCACCGGCAATATCTCGGGCAACGGAAGCCTCCTCAAGCGCGGTGCCGGCACGCTCACCCTCTCGGGAGCCAATACTTACGATGGCGAGACCTTGATCAACGCCGGCAACCTGATCCTCCAAGGCGGCGCGGCGTTGAAGGACTCCGGGATCGTCAAACTCGCCGCCTCCGGCGCCACATTTACCGTTGAGGACAGCGAAACCATCGGCTCACTTCAAGGCGGGGGAACGACCGCGATCCATTCCGGGCAAACCCTCACCATCGCCCAAACCGACAACGCCACCTAAGCCGGGGCGATCACTGGTGCCGGCGCACTCACCAAAACCGGCAGCGGCAAATGGATTCTCTCTGGCGCAAACACCTACACCGGAAACACCACGATCAATGCTGGCAACCTGATTCTCGAAGGCGGAGCGGCGTTGCACGACTCCGGGATCGTCAAACTCGCCGCCTCTGGCGCCACTCTCACCATTGGCATGAGCGAAACCATCGGCTCGCTGCAGGGAGAGGGAACGACCGCGATCAATTCCGGGCAAAACCTCACCATCGCCGAAATCGGCAACGCCACCTACGCCGGGGCGATCACCGGTGCCGGTGCGCTCACCAAAACCGGCAGCGGCACGCTCACGCTTTCTGGCAGCAACAACCACACCGGAGGAACGACTTTGTCAGGTGGAACTCTTCAGCTTCTGCATGCGAACGCCCTTGGCAGCGGCGAGCTTCATTTGTCATCTGGCATACTCGCGGTCGGCGATGCATCGAACTCAGTCGGCCTCTTTGTTCCCGGGCATATCACATGGGCCAGCTCCAATGCCATCGTCTCGCTGGCCTCCACAGGCAACATCACGACGGCGGGGAATTTCACCCATGGCGGAAATGTCGGGAACCGGACCTTCGATTTCGGCAGTGGCCAATATCTCCAGCTCGGCAACAACACGCTGGTGAACTTCGGGGCGACGACTTTCAATGCCACGCACTTCCAAGCCACTTACTCTCCGGGCACCTCGCTCTCGGGCGCTTTCCAAATCGTCGGAAACTCCCTCGTCTATGCTCTGCAAGGCGGCTCCGCCAGTGGCAGCGTCATCAACAACTCGGGCACCGGCGGCACGCCGACCTGGATGGATTTCACGGTGAATGGATCAGCCACCACCGCCACCGGGAATAACACGATCCGAAGCCTGACCTTCGCCAACAACGGCAACCTCGCCATCCAAGCCGGCCACTCGCTCACGCTGTCGCAAGGCCAAGTGGCAGTCCAAAATGGCACCTCGCTCGTGAGCGGCGGGACTTTGGCGACGCCCGGAAATTTCAACAAAACCGGTGCGGGCGAACTCGATGTCCAAAGCACCCTCTCGGTTAACGGCACGGCCTCGATCGATGCGGGGCTTCTTACCGTCAACGGCCAACTCGCCGCCAATACCGTAGTTGTTGGGAATTCGGGAAATGTGGGCCATAGTGCCGGCGGCGGATTCGCCACCAATACCCATGGCGGCGCAGGCGGGCGTGGTGGGGATGCACTTACCGTCAACGGCCAAATCACCGCCAACTCGGTGGTGGTGAACCAAAGCGGCACGCTCGGTGGAAGCGGCACGATCTTCGCGCCAGTCACGGTTTACGGTGCCCTGTCGCCGGGCAATTCGCCCGGAACGCTGAGCATGGCGGCCCTAGCGCTCACACCGACCGCCGTGACGGATATCGAAATCGAAAGCCTCACCAACTTCGACCGCCTCGTGGTCGGCGGAGCGGCGACTGTGGATGGCACGCTGAATGTCATTCCCTACAACGGCAACCCGCTCGCCTACGGCCAGCAGTATGCCTTCCTCACCGCCGGCGGAGGGATCAGCGGGGAGTTCGACACAATCAATGCCCCCGAGACCTTCCGTGGGCGGTTCCTCAATTTGGGCACGACGGGCGTCCTTCTCATCGCGCCCGATACCTACACACGCGTGGCGGTGACGCCCAACCAGCGTGAAGTCGCCCAGGCCCTCGACAGCTTCATTCCCGCCACCAGCGGCGACCGAGAGACGGTGAGCATCGCGCTCGACCTGCAAACCGCCGAGCAATACCCCTACGCCTTCGAGCAGATCATGCCCGGCTTCTACGAGAGCCTGGCAAACATCGCCATCGAGCAGACCTACAACCAAACCCAACTCCTCACCCAGCGCATGGGGTCCGTCCGCCTCGGCGCGACAGGCTTCCAAGCCATCGGCCTGAGCCAGCCGATCAAATACGACAAGGACGGCAAGAGCGCGGCTGACGCAAAAACGGCCTCGCCGATTGTGGAAGCTCCCGCCAACACCAACTGGAACTCATGGGTAATCGCAAACGGCGAGTTCTCGCTCTCGCGCGGGCTTTCCGGAGTTCCGAACTACAACAACAACGCCGGCGGATTCCTCGTGGGTGCCGACTACCGCCTGAGCGAGAACTTCGCCGCAGGCCTCTTCGCAGGCTACGAATACAGCTACGCGAAATACAACGGCGGCAGCAGCACACGCGGCAACAGTGCCCTCTTCGGTCTCTACGGCAGCTACACGCACGAGGACGGCTACTACGCCGATGCCATCGTAAGCGGCGGCTACACCGGCTTCCAAACCCGCCGCTCGATCGAGTTCAGCACAATCGACCGCACCGCTTCCGCCGACCCGAACAGCGGTCAATTCAGCGCGGCGCTGAATCTCGGAAAAGACTTCGAGCTCGGTAATTTCACCCTCGGCCCAATCGTCGGCGCCCAATACACCTACGCCGGCATCGGCGGGTTCACGGAAACCGGAGCCGACAGCCTCGATCTCGCGCTCGGCCAGCAAAACGCCAACAGCCTCCGCACCAACCTCGGCGCGCGCCTCGCCTACAACTGGGAAGTCGGCTCAAACATCACGCTCATCCCCGAGGTGCGAGGCTTCTGGATGCACGAGTTCCTGAACAACCCGCGCAACATCAGTTCCTCCCTCGACGGCGGCAGCGGTGCCTCGTTCGACTACGAAACCAGCGCGCCGTATCGCAACAGCGTCTTCGGCGGAGTCGGCATCAGCGCCAAGTTCGCCGACCGCTGGAGCGCGTCGGTGTTCTACAATGTGAACTTCGGAGCCGAGGGCTACACCAACAACATCATCAGCACCTCACTCGGGTTCGCGTTTTGATGTTTTTCAAAGCCCTTGCGCGCCGGCGTCTCCCCGTGGGAAAAATTATTTGCAGCCAGCCATCGGCATCGTTAGAGATCACGGCATGAGTGAATCCATCGCGGGCCCTGCGCTCGAAGGGGAGGCAAAACGGCTCGAGGAATTGTCCATCGCGCTCATTCAGGAAAAAAACTGGCAAGCCCTCGAGCAACTCATGTCACCCGCTTGCCAGTTCGTCACCGATCACGGCTCGATTGGCCGCACCGAGGCCATGAAGCTGATGAAGGAAATGAATTTGGGCGAAGTTCGTTTCAAGGATTTCAAGGTCACCCAAGCAGGCCCCAACCTCATCGTCAGCTTCTGGCTGAGCGCCTCCGAGATGGTCGGAGGCAAGTTGCTCTCCAAGGAATTCTCGCCGCG
>Ga0247843_1009222_pt1 | contig 11067 bp, 10 predicted proteins | sample LaCruzMarch2017__FD_192420 | JGI IMG/M metagenome (GOLD analysis project Ga0247843, IMG submission 192420) | Freshwater microbial communities from meromictic Lake La Cruz, Castile-La Mancha, Spain - LaCruzMarch2017_8m | ecosystem: Environmental > Aquatic > Freshwater > Lake | place: Spain...
AAGAGGTGGGTTCTGTTTCTTCTTATGATTGAGACCCCCCACACACTTCATACTCATAGCAGGTCTTCTTTATACATATATAATGCAATTCAGCACCTTCAACAGTGGCTGCCGGTCATAAGGATGCAGCCACACCCTGATATTTGCCCTCTGGGACCTGAGAGTGGATGTTGTTGGTATAAGACGTGGGTCTCTGTTTGTTCTTATGATTGAGACCCCCCACACACTTCATACTCATAGCAGGTCTTCTTTATACATATATAATGCAATTCATCACCTTCAACAGTGGCTACCGGTCATGAGGATGCAGCCACACCCTGATATTTGCTCTCTGGGACATGAGAGTGGATGTTGTTGGTATAAGAGGTGGGTCTCTGTTTGTTCTTATGATTGAGACCCCCCACACACTTCAAACTCATAGCAGGTCTTCTTTATACATATATAATGCAATTCAGCACCTTCAGCAGTGGCTACCGGTCATAAGGATGCAGCCACACCCTGATATCTGCCCTCTGGGACCTGAGAGTGGATGTTGTTGGTATAAGAGGTGGGTCTCTGTTTGTTCTTATGATTGAGAACCCCCACACACTTCATACTCATAGCAGGTCTTCTTTATACATATATAATGCAATTCATCACCTTCAACAGTGGCTACCGGTCATGAGGATGCAGCCACACCCTGATATTTGCTCTCTGAGGTTTTCAGAGTGGATGTTGTTGGTATAGGAAGTGGGTCTCAGTTTGTTCGTATGATTGAGACCCCCCACACACTTCATACTCATAGCAGGTCTTCTTTATACATATATAATGCAATTCAGCACGTTCAACAGTGTCTACCGGTCATAAGGATGCCGATTCACCCTGATATCTGCCTTTGAGACCTGTGAGTGGATTTCCTAGTAGGTGCAGGAGAAAGAGTCACTGTGGCTGTGGGTTGTATGATTGAGACCCCCCACACACTTCATACTCATAGCAGGTCTACTTTAAACATATATAAAGTGTTTCAGAACCTAAGGCATTGTCCGCAGGCGGGGAGCCTTTTTCCTACTTTCGTACTGACTTTGTGTAATATGTAATTATGTGCTACATACTCTTGAGTACTGCACCTCGTCCGCATGCAGGATTTTGATGTTTCGTACTTTCGCACTTCCAAAAAACAGAGTCTAAATTTGGCGGGACAAATAGCAACGGCCGCGCCAACGAAATTTCTTCTTCCTTTCTCTTTTCTCGGAAGATTCTTTCTTTTTCATACTTAGTTCCTCCGTACCATAAATATCTAGGTAGTACATACGAAAAGCCGTTGTTCAAAATGAAAATTGGCCAATTTCAGGGGGGGTACGGAATAGTGTCTCAGCTCAAACAGGGATGTGCAAGTCGGGATTCCGGACTTGCACAAAGGGAGAAGAGACATTACTATCCGTACCCCATACGTAGGAGACAATACATAACTACATAATTAAGGGGGTCCGAAAGTACGAAAGTCGGTTTTTTTCTCCCGCCTGCGGACAATGCCTAACAGTGTTGCTAAAGGTCATAAGGAAGCAACCCCAAATGTCCAAATGTAAGTTCTACTGTGACTACCAAAATGGATAACGGTGGAGGGCGGCATTACATCCTTATGACTCTCAACCATAGACTACCATAGATGGGTGCTCAAACACTTCTAATACATATAATATTGAAGTGCAGTCCACTCTAAAGTGGTTCCCAGCCTCAACCATGTCATATTGATCTCATAAGTGTTCCTAGCTGTAAATCATGGGGCTTATTAACATGCTGTAATAGAGTTTAGCTGTAACCATATTCATATGACAACTAACCACATACAAAGTATGTCACTCATCTTCAATATGTATAGACTGGGTGAGGGGCCTCTATCACTACATACAACAGCTATGTCCAAGTGTAACTCCAACCACCAGCCTCTGTGAATTGCCCTAGACTTACCTACGAAGTACGTAATTACTTCGTCGAGGAATGAATTCCTACGACAATCAACTGCCTACATACACAAAGTGTCAGTAAATGCATGGAGATGGAGATTTTTTTTGGGCGGGCTACCTCCGAGATGCGTCAAGATGCGAACGATAGATGAGCTGGAGCGTCTCAAAGCCACGGGCAACGAGTGCTTCCGGCGCAAGGACTATCACGGTGCCCTAGAGCAGTACAACTGCGCCCTCGGTGGCCCCACTGGCAGGGGCACCGGGTTGCAACTGGGCCTCCTGCTGCCATTGCTGAACAATCGTGCGGCCTGTTATCTTGAAATTGCCGACGCGATGCGAGGACCCAGCACGGAGCGCATCGACGTATATCGGTGTGCTGAGTGCGATGCCGATGAATGTAGCACGTACTCGAACATAATGGGTGGTTCGGCCAAGGCGCTCTTTCGTCTTGGGAGGGCGATCCTCGGCAAGCAGATGGTGACTTCGCAACTGGTGGACAAAAGTTTGGAGCATCATCAACTGGGTGCCGAAGAGGCTATGGCCATGCGCAAAGACATTGCAAGGGCACTTGAGGTTGGATGTATGCACCTAAATATCGCTTTGAAAATGGTACCTGGCGATGCGATGATTACGGCCAAGATACACGAGGTGGAGCGTCTACAGCAGACCCTTGCCATCAAAGGCGCACCACCGCCTATGCTTCAGGTGGGAGTCCCAGTGCCACGTCCGGACACGTTTGGTCCCTCCGTGCTCTTCACGAAGGGTGATTCGTGGATGAGCAACACTGTAACGCTCGAGCTTCCTGTCCCTGTCCGCAACAGCGTCCACCACCAATCTACCGGGCATGTCATGCTGCCGATATTCCTCACAAAGACAGAGAACGTCCGCAATCAAGGCGAGTTGGCAATCTGGATGCACTACTCAGCGCACCTTGGTAAGTCCGAGCTCAAATCGCGTGGCGAGGCAGCGTTTGGCCCCGATGCAGAGTACGATGTATTCGACGGCCACTTGTACGGCAACCTTTCCACACCCGCTCAAGCGAACGATCACATTCGCTCGCCTGATGAGTTTGTCATGAACTTCCAATTTGCTCGTCACGGCCAGTCCCCCGACGAGGGCATCCCAGGGGCGTTGGTAGCAGCAGGAGTGATTGAGCGCGTGCGTGTCGCGGGCCAGACTCACTTTGGCGAGAATTTTGTCATCTACCGAGTGAATTTCTGACTCCTTACTCTAAGCCATGTGACGTCAAGCGCAGCCATGCTTTGTGGCGCAAAGCCTTAATAATCTACCGGCCGACGATCCAATTTTCCAGTTTTGGCTGAAAAGGTGAACTAGCGCTGATATCCTCCGTGATCACCTTTTGCCTGATAGCAAATAACCAGTTTCCAAAAGAATTTTACAGCAAGCATTTGACCGTATCAGTGTCAATTAATAAAATGGAGGGTTGATTGGGCTGACTGTCATCTCTAGTGATAAAAAAATATTACTTTTATCACTGAACCGTGTTTCATTATTTATATTACTTTTATCACTTAATCATGTTTCATTATTTGTATTGTATCTTTACAACATTTTGGACAACAATTACCCACACAAGAAACTTATTGTCTTAACTGAAAAAGTAAGCAATGTCCTATCCCTCTTGTGGTTCTTCGTCTGATTCGTCAGAACCATCCACTTCTGAGTCAACTTCTAATTCCGGATCCTGTACAGTTTTGAGAGCAGCAATAAGCATTTCTCTCGACCCGTCAACACTCAGACATTTCTCGTGAGCCATGTTACGTAGTTCACTAATGCGTAAGGCGTTGTATTGAATATCAACATTCACATTCGTTCCATTATTCGGCACTTCTCTCCTTGCTGTGGCTGCCAATAGATCTCTGACCAATGTCCCTGGAACCATGTCAGTAAATGACAGCTTTTCAAGGACTTCATCCCTATTTTCCATCATATAGTCCATTGCTGCCTCCTTTAGTAAGGCACAGTTCTTTGACTCAGCGTAGAGAAGAAGCTCCATTACATTCTCAATACTGAAAGTTGCACCTACCACGAAAGAAGCTTCTGCCTCAAGCTTCAGATTGACGACTCCGTACTTATCAGCAGCATCAATAATATCCCTGGCATGTAACACCATATCGTCCTCAGATACTTTCCGTCCATAAATATAGCTTAATAGGAGAAGAAATATATTAGGTTTTACGTCATTGATTTGAATTGGGGTTGTATTGTCATCGTGTGATTCACACAGTTCAGCAAAGATACTTGAACAATTCTCAATGATGACACGATGAGCTGGGAATGAAACTGGCGCAGTCTTGGCAACCTTCATTGCACTGTTCTTCCCCTTCCCCTCCGCAACCTCGAATACAATGTCAGAATATTTCTCATCCAAGAATAGTCCTTGAATCATTTTGGTTAATGGATTCTCGGGGATAAAGGGTGGATGAACAGATTTCGTTGGCACAGAGAGTCTCATGCGAACCTCTATCACTAATGTACCATCAACAAGAGAACTCATTAGCTTTGAGCGTTTCGCAAAATTAAAAAATCCCCAGCAATGATCATCCCCATCATCACCGCCCACAGGAGCAAAATTACGTGGAGTGGCTGCTCGTTCGTAAGCCACTTGTTTTCCAAAGCCATCATTGACACCGACACCAAAATCTACGTCAATGGCTCTGTTTGACATATTGCGGAGAAATATGGACACCATTCCTTCGACTGCGTTTGCATTGTTTCCACTTTGAAGCAGCTCCAGACGCCATGGATTCCCCAAAAGCAAAAATTCGGGCGAGACAACAGATTCACCTCGCACCAACGACAGGCTTGCGAAGCCATGCCAGTGGACGGTATGTGTCACCCACTCTTGTTGATTATATCCAGGAGGAGCCGTCCCTACATGAGTATGGGCTGATGCGGTTATAGGAGCGCTCATGAAGTCTAGTCGCGTGTTCGAACGGTATTTTAGCGATGGGAGACATCAATTATATTTGGCGGGTTCAGACCTTGCTCTTCCTTCTCTTCACCTCTCTCCACCCAACATGAACAATGAGGACAACAAGCACCTCTGTCCTCCTACGCCGAGCAATCGCTACAGTCTCAGAGCAGCATGGCACTGCTGCTGCTGCTGCTGCAAAAAATAATCATCGAGCTGCTGCGAAAGAAGTAGAAGAAGCCAATTCTCGCTTGCGTACCTTTCATCGAATTGTACACGAGCGTACGTCCGTAAAGCGTTTCGCGTCAAACATGACCATACCCAATGCGATATGGAAAGATATGTTACATTTAGCACGAACTACACCGTCTGGGTTTAATTTACAACCTACACATATCATACTTGTACGGTCCCAGGAAATGAAGTCTGCCTTGGCAGAACATGCCATGCTGGGTGCGGGGAATAAATTTAGGGTAAGTGATGCATCCGGCATGGCAGTATTCTGTGCTGACCTACAACCCAGTAAACGTGTACATCGGATACATGAATTAGAACGGTATCATAATATGAGAGAGGAGGGATATATGTCAGTATTACGTGTGGCAAGTACCTTTTTAACGGGCGAAAAAATTAGCACGAGCACTGACACCAATACTAACAATTTAGCAACGTTAGCCAAACGAACATTCGCAAATGCATTAAGTCCAAGTCGGCCAATGCCAACAATGGAAGATGTTGGCATGTGGGCTTATAAGAATGCGGGTATTATGGCACAGTTATATACCATGTCTGCCACGGCACATGGATTATCGACGTGTATGATGGAGGGGTATGATGCACGTCGTGTCATGGATATATTGCGCATACCCAGTGAAAGATATGGCGTACCAATTATGATTGCGACTGGGTATGAGTATGGGATGGATAAGGAATCTGTGGTGCATGCCAACAATTTAGATGATGTTAATGAGAACGAGGACGAGGAGACTGAGCGAAGACTGCAACAAAAGAAGGAACAACAACGACGTAAAGCACCACGGTTAGAAATGAACGAATTGTTCTTTGGTGAAACCTTTGGTCAACCATTGGATTTTCTACTTGATGATAATGATCGCATGGTGAGGGAGGATGCAGCATAGAGGTAATACAAAATAGAGGAATCTTTCCATTTCTTCTCCCCTTCCCCCCCCATCAAATCAATCGACCCCTAGCTGATCAAAGTTTTTTTCAGGAAGGGAAACGCAGCATAGAACATTTTTCATCATGTTGTCATATCCACAATTAGATTTGAAACGAATTTATTGAATGAAACAATACACACGACCAATAATACAAATCCAGATTTCAGTACAGAACTTTTATATTTATGAAGAATCTAAAATCTAATTCCACAAATCTTCCCAAGAGTATTATTAACTTTGCCTTGGCACAATCAACACACTCTCTCAGTCAAAGTGAAGTAAGTTTAGAAAAACTAATGTAGATACAAGAGAAGATTACGGCATCAATCCATGAAGGAGAGCCTTCCCCCCCCCCCCCTCATCCCCCAGAACAACTAACTAAACAAGTCGGGTGCGTGTGTCCATATCATTTTACGCACGTTCGCCACGAATGCGACGTGCCAATTGAATATCCTTCGGCATGATAGTAACGCGCTTGGCATGGATGGCACAAAGATTCGTATCCTCGAACAAACCCACGAGGTATGCCTCACTTGCCTCCTGTAATGCCAATACCGCCGTACTCTGGAAGCGTAAGTCCGTCTTGAAGTCTTGTGCAATTTCACGCACTAGACGTTGGAAGGGTGCCTTACGGATGAGTAGCTCGGTGCTCTTTTGGTACTTACGAATCTCGCGTAAGGCCACGGTACCGGGACGGTAACGATGGGGTTTCTTGACACCCCCGGCCGTGGGGGCCGACTTACGCGCAGCCTATGGGAAGAGGAGTCGGAGGAGAGAGGTGGTGATGGATGGAGGTGAGAAATATTCATAGCCATGGTGGAGTGATTTTCAAATTCAATACAGCGACGGCATCAGGAGTCGATCTTCTTACCTTGGTCGCGAGCTATTATTATCCAAGATGATGCATAGTGTTTCATTGTTGGAATGGAGAGAGAGAGGAGGAGAGGGGGGTGCGGAGGAGGTGAGTCGATGGTTGAAATTTAAGAGCAAAAAAAACCCATTGCCACGCCTCCAAAAAGAACAACGGCAACGGTAACAGACTCCATTGCCACCGCGGGGGGCCGGCGACGACGCAACGCCATCGGGCCACGGCTCCACTTCCGTCGTCGTCGTCGTCGTCGTCGTCGTCTTACCTGCTTGCGGGGGGCCTTGCCTCCGGTGGATTTGCGGGCGGTTTGCTTGGTGCGAGCCATGGTGTCGTCGTGTGAGATGAGAGAATGGAGCTGGAAGAGTGAAGCTAGACGGTTTTGTTGGCGAGTTGTTTTTTGGTCGAAAAATAATGAGAACAGAAGCAAGAGAGGAAGTCGTGGAGGAAACAACGCGCCGCGCCAGGGTGTGGAGAATAAATAGGAATAGGTACGATTTCTACGATAGAATGTGTGTGTAGAAAATGCTTCCTGCTCGCAAAAGATCTTTGGAGGTGCGACCCAGTTTTGCCAGAGAGTGAAGCAAAAAGTAAGAGTTTATTCTTCTTATATAACCGTCCCTTTCAGTTTCAACTCTTTCTTTGCCTCACAAAAATCTATGATACAAAGTCTTAAATTTTATAAAAGAGTAATAGACTTCCAAGCAACCACAATGGTAGTATTTTATGCGTATCGATAAGTTGTTTGTTGTTTTAAAGGATGAGAGCCATCCATTGGGTGCCATGGCCTCTGCCAAAAAAAGAAAGGTTGTGGTTTGTGTTTTGGAGTTTGAACTCACTTGTCTTCCGCTTTGAAAATTGCCCCTTTTTTGGACATTATTCCCTTCATTTCACCCACCATGATCCTCCTCTTATTACGGGCCCGCGGCGCTCGACGGAACGTCATCACTACGATCTCAACCACATTCGCCTCCACTCCATTGTCGTCATCATCATGTCGTAGTCCCTCCTCCTCTGCGACCGTCGTCCACCATCAGCCGCCAACGATTTTTAGGAGCCGTGGCAGCAGCCGCGGCCGAGTTGTCGTGGATGATGATAGTCTCCAACGTTTCTTTTCCTCGACCACGACGGGCGGTGGCGGTGGAAGTAACAAAGGAGACGGCGAAAACGACGACGAGGAGCAGACGAAGAGCAATGACGACGCCGCGGCGACCACGACGACGGATGGCGACGAAAATGACGTACCGCTCATATTGGGTCAAGAAGAATTAGAAGCCCCCATCCCCCCATCGTACATACGCGATGCCGTTACCGGAAAGTGGACATCGAATACACATGCCGAATTAACGAGGAAGGATAAACGATTACTTAACTTGAATGATGATAGTCGGAGTGAACTTATTATGGATCGATTAAGTGAACGTTGGACGACTGCTGCCTCCGCTGCAACTCCAACAACAACGAAGGAGGACGACGATGGAAATTTTTGGAAGAACAGCGATGGTAATGATGATGGATTTGGTACATTGAATACGGAACATGTACGTATCGCACAACGTATACAGGAGCAGAAATTGGCATTAATGTCTATTGGACGTGATCCTTCTGCCATGAAATATAATAATAGTAATGGGAAGAAGAATAACACCAGCAAAAACGTCAACGATGGAGGGGATGATGATGATGATGATGGGAAAGTTTTAACATCACGTGAATATCAAGCACTCAAGACTTATGCCAAACATGAATATGGCATTGATAATAAAGACTTTGTACGGATTACGAATGATGGAGATACTACAGATGATGAACCATTAATCCCACATCATGTATTATCATCTGGACGTGATCATAATGATGGTAATAGTGGTGGTGGTGGTGGGACATTTGATGCTGATTTAGATTTGGCATACCTAAATCCACGTTTGCATCGTCGTGCGTATGGTCGTACGGACACTACATCGTCAGATGATCCATTTGCGGACTTATTACCACATGACTTGAATCCAACACGTAAAGTCAATCGTCGACTAGCACATACCTTACCGAAACGATTATTACATCATAACAACCTGAGTCTATTACGACGATATACCACACCTGGTGGTAAGATTATGAATCGTGTCCAAAGTCGTTTGGGGGCCAAGGATCAACGTAAGATTGCTAAATTAGTCAAACGTGCACGACACATAGGATTAATACCACATATTGGTCAATGGAAATATGAGGATCATGGCGATGTACAAGAATTAAAAGTAAACTTTAGTATCGCTCAACATACCACCTCTGATGATGATGATGATGAAACAACAATAATGAAGAAAGATTGGGAAATTGAATTAGAAGAACGTGGACTATGGCCATTACAACTTGGTGATGAGGTCATTAAACGGTATTATGATATGGATAAGATTATTGAACATATTGCCGGTCCAAAGGGGAGCAAAAAACGCATTGAATTTGATAACTTGTTAGGTGGACCAGGTGCCTTGGTCCAATAAAGAAAGTGAGCCGTGGGGAGTTAGTTTTTGGGGGGGGGGACCCGAAGGCAAGGGGTTCAGAGGGGGGTGTCAAAAGCAGGTGCAGGACATGCAGTAAATGATATAACTAAAATAATGATGATCGTGTTGTGCAAACATTAAGTAAAGCTAACTTCATTCCTCTCCCAATTCCTCGTCTGGGTCCAAGTCATTATCCGAATTAATGTCATTTTCAAGCAAAGCAATTAGCATTTCCCTAGACCCATCAACGTCTAAACCCTTGTCGTGTACCAATCGCCGCAACTCACTGATGCGCATAGAATGATAATGACTTGCATTATCATCGTCCGCATCAGCAGATCCTCCGCCACCCTTCACCGTTTCAGCCCGTGCAATCGCAGCAAATACATCACTAACCAACGAACCAGGAGCGTCATTAAATCGAATGTTCTTAAGAACGGATTCTTTATGTTCCAACAAATAATCCATCGCTGCTTCTTTCAAGAGAGCACAATTCTTTGAATCAGCATAGAGAAGAAGCTCCTTGACATTTTCTATGTCAAATGCAGTGTTGTTGACTAAACTAGCTTCTGCCTCCAGCTTCAGACTTGTAACTCCAAAACGATCAGCTGCATCAATGATTTCCTTGGCGTGCAACTTCATATCATCATTTGAAATTGTCATACCGTAGATGTAGCTCAATAGGAGACGAAAGATATCCGGCGATACATTATCAATTTGAATCGGGTTAGTTCTGTTGTCCCCTCCTCCTGATGCACACAGGTCAGCAAGTGTGTTCGAGAATTTTGCTACGATGATACGGTGAGCTGGAAATATAACTGGTGTAGTTTTGGCTACCTTCTTTGCATTGTCCTCTCTCTGATCCCCCCCAACTTCGAACATAATGTCGGAATATTTCTCTTCGAGGAACTCCTCTTGAATCATTTTGGTTAATGGATTCTTGGGGATGAAGGTTGGATGAACAGATTTCGTTGGCACAGAGAGTCTCATGCGAACCTCTATCACTAATGTACCATCAACGAGAGAACTCAATAGTGTTGTGCGCTCCGCAAAATTTGTAAATCCCCGGGCGTTGATCCCACCCACAGGAGGAAAATGTTCTGGACCTTCTGTTCGTTCGTACGCCACTTGTTTCCCATTTTCATCACTGACACTGAATCCAAAATCAATTTCAATGGCTTTGTCTGACTTATTCCAGAGGCCGAGGGCCGTCATTCTTTCTTCTGATAATGTGTCTCCTCCCGGAGTTAGCTCCAGAATCCATTGATTCCCCAAGAGCATGAATTCGGGCGAATAAACGCATGCTCCTCGCACCGCTGACAGACTCGCGAAGCCATGCCAGTGGACGGTATGCGTCACCCACTCTTCATCATAGCCAGGAGGGGGTGTTCCTACATGAGTAGGGGCTGATGCGGAAATAGGAGCGTTCAGAGGAGTTGGCTGGTCCTCTCTAGCCTTTCACTTTTGTACGTACCCGCCTTCTAGCCTGATGAGAGAGCCGATCACTGTAGGTACGCGTACATATTTGGAAATGCAATCGGCGTCGCTACTGCTACTGCAGCAACAATGTCTCACTGCTCGAGCAGCAGCATTATTGCTGCCATCTCGCCGTGCTGCTGCCACTACTACCGCGTTCAGCCTC
>Ga0247843_1009225_pt1 | contig 11066 bp, 10 predicted proteins | sample LaCruzMarch2017__FD_192420 | JGI IMG/M metagenome (GOLD analysis project Ga0247843, IMG submission 192420) | Freshwater microbial communities from meromictic Lake La Cruz, Castile-La Mancha, Spain - LaCruzMarch2017_8m | ecosystem: Environmental > Aquatic > Freshwater > Lake | place: Spain...
GTGACCGCGCGACTCGGAGAGCGAGCGCAGGTTCAGCTCCCAGCGCATCCAGGCGGCTTCGGCCTCCCGCCGCGCGTCCCCCTTCATCTCGCCGGCGAGCAGGCCCGCGACATTCGCGACGCCCTCGATGAGGGTCTGGAGGTTCCGGTCGTTGGGGACGCTGCTCATGGGTTCGCCTGGGTCGAGCTTTCGCCCGGAGCAAACCGAGCGTCCCCGCCGCGGGGGCGCCCAGCTTGCGCCGGTCCCGGCGATAATTCAAGGCCGCGACCGGCTTACTCGGCGGCGAAGGTCCTGAGCCAGCGGATCGCGTCGGGCTGGCCGGTGATGCGCTGCGCCATTTCTATGAGGGACCCGGTCTGGGCCTCGGTCAGGGCGCGATCGAGTACCGACACGTCGTAGGCGATGCCGTACTCGGGGAAGTCCACGTGGGCCGAGCGCAGGTTGCTCGCGCCGGCCTCGTAGATGGCGTCGTCCACGGCCTTCTTCGTGCCGCGTTTGTCGGTGTGCACGACGGCCAGGATGTGCTGGCCCTCGGGCGCCTCGAACTCGATCTTGGCGCGGGGGCGGAAGACGCAGTCGCGGATCATACCGTAACGATTGAAGAGCTCGGTCGTGCGGGCGACGTAGCGGGCGATGCGGGGCTGGGCCTCGTTGGTGGCGGCGCCGATGTGGGGGGTCGCAAAGACGCGCGGCTCACCCTGGTAGGGGTTCACCCAGGTGCGGGTGTCCGACACGCGCGGTTCGTCCGGGAAGACGTCGGTCATGACGTAGTTGACGAAGCCGTCGGCGATCGCCCGCTTGATGTCGTCGGGTGCGACCACGAAGCCGCGCGCGAGGTTGAGGAAGATGCGCGGGCTCGAGCTCGGGCGCTGGCCCCAGAGCTTGAAGGTCTCGTAGTTGAAGAAGTCGCGATTGCTCGCGCCGTGGACGTCCGTCGCCGAGACGTGGACGGTCACGAAGTCGGACTGCGCGAAGAGGTCGCGCAGCGAGTCGCAGGCCCGATACCCCATGGCGATGCCGATCTCGCGAGCGATGGGCGCCGAGTCGTAGAAGCAGACGTCGATGCCGAGCGCGCGGGCCAGCGCCGCGGCCTGGCGGCCGATGTTGCCAAGCCCGATGATGCCGATGGTCTTGCCCAGCACCTCGTAGCGGGCGGTCGAGTTCTTGCGCCAGACCGACTCGTTCATCTCGATGACGGAGTCGAAGACGCGTCGCGACAGCGCGATGAGCTCGCCGATCACGAGCTCGGCCACGGAGCGACCGTTGGAGACGGGGTCGTTCATGACCATGACGCCGTGGCGGGCGCAGGCCTCCTTGTCGACCGAGTCGTCGCCGATGCAGCACAGCATGACGGCAGCGAGGTTCTTCGAGGCGCCAAGAACGCGCTCGTTCACCTCCACCACCGATCGTTTGAAAATCAAGTGATGTTGGCCCTCTTCGAGGACGCGCACGAGCTCGTCCTCGGTCGGGGCCTCCTTCAGGCGCTGGACCTCGATACCCTGGCGCTGGAGCTCGGAGTCGAGGAGCTCGCTGGGGTTCTCGATGACGAGCGCGCGCTTGAAGCGGCCGCTCCAAAGCCGCGTCTGGCCCTTGTGCGTGTCGACCGTCTGGCTCATGACCACCTCGTTCATTGCGTGCTGGCCCGGGTGCCCGCCATCACCACCAACATGGTCCGACCACCGGGGCGGCAACGCCTACACCGCATGTCCCGGCGAAACAATCCCCTTGTCGCGACGGGTTTCGTTTGCGAACCTCCCCGGCCGTGGCCCTCGGAACACTCGGAACCATCGGAACCATCGGAACCATCGGATCCATCGGATCGGGCGACATCTCCGAGCTGTGGGAGCTGGCGTGGCCATGGGTGTGGCCCACGCTCGCGCTCGTGGTGGGGGTGGCCCTCGCGACCTGGGGTGTGCGCCGCTGGCGTGGCTGGATCGGCGAACGATTCCGGTCTGTTACGCTCAAGGTCAGCGACCGCTTCGTCGTGAACCTCTCGCGTGTCCTGGTGCTCGGGATCTGGATCGGAGGTCTCTTCCTGTGGTTGCTCGCGGTGCCGCTCGGACCCGGCGCGCGGTCGTGGGTGCGGGACTCCGCCGAGCCCTGGGTGCTCGCGACGATGCTGGTCGCGGCGTTCCTTGCCTTCGGCTTCTACATGGTGCGCAAGGGCATGCTCTGGCTCGAGTCGCGGGCGGCGCTCACCGATACCTCGCTCGACGACGCGCTCATCGAGGCGTTGAACCGGCCTTTGTACGTTGCGCTCGTCCTGCTCGCGCTCAACATCTGGGCTTCGATTGCCCCCATTCCGCCCGTCTTCCAGACGTACGTCGCGAAGGCGAGCCAGACCATCGTCGTCGTTCTCATCATCCTGTTCGCCGACGGGCTCGTTCAGGGATGGATGATTGCGCGTGCCGAAAAGTCCAAGGTCCTCAAGACTTCCGGTGTCGTGCTGCGAACCACGGCGCGGGTCCTGTTCTACATCATCGGTGTCCTGATGGCGCTGTCCGCTATCGGGCTCGACGTGACGCCCGTGCTCGCGACGCTCGGCATCGGGTCCGCGGCGGCAGGCTTCGCGCTCAAGGGTACGCTCGAGGACTTCCTCGCCGGGCTCCTCATCGCGGCGGATCAGCCGCTGTCCGTCGGCGACTTCATCATCGTCGACGAGGAGCACCAGGGATGGGTCCTGACCATCGGGTGGCGCGCGACCCGCATCCTCACGCGCTTCGACATGCACGTCATCGTGCCGAACTCGAAGCTGTCAGCGGCCATGTTCGTCAACACGAGTCGTCCGCGCGAGGACTGCCGCTTTCACGCCATCGCGATGGTCGGCTACGCGAAGGACCTGGATCTCGCGGTCAGAATCGCATCCGAAGTCGGCGAGATCATCCAGAAGGAAGACCCGCGAGCGGTTCCGACGTTTCGCGCGGTGGGGTTCATCGAGGCCTTCCGGCCTGGCTATGCGGAGCTGCGGACGTGGCTCTGCGCGAAGAGCTGGGATGCCCATTTCGGTCTGCGCGACGCCTACTTGCGGCGATTGCATCGGCGCTTGCGCGAGGTAGGGATCGAGATCCCCAACCCCATCCGCACGCTCGAGGTCGCAGACTCCTTGTCGGCGCTGAACGTCTCTGGTCCCGCGTCCGGGGCCGGGGTCGCACCTCGACACCACCAGATGCAGGCACCGACCATGCCGTCGGTAGCATCGGGTCTCGCAGCGATCAGCGCCATGGCGGCGAAGGCGTCGTCGGAGAGGACTGCGACGGTCGTGTTCGCAGCGGCGCCGTCAGCGCCGCAGACAACGCCAACGGACGACTCGGGACACGCACAGAGGGCCGCGACGGTTCTTATGCCGACCCACCCTCCCGCGGAGAAATCAGATGGTTGACCTGCCCGTTCCGGGGCTGTGATGAGAGTCCGTATCGCCGATCCGCTCTGGGATGGAGCGCGCCCCGACCGCGAGCGTGAGTGGCAGGATGCGCTCCTCGACCTCAACCTGGAGCACGACGGGCATCCACCGATCCTGACGATCGACCGCGCGGCCGACGGTGGAGCGACCCTCGAGATCCAGCGCGCCGAGGGGGAGACACCAGTCCCGGTCGCCCTGACCTTCGACCTTTTGCGCGACCCCTTTCGGGACTATCGCGAGATCATCCAGCGCCTCGCCAGAGCGGACGGCGGGAGCTTCGGGATGCGCGACTGGGAGAGCCTCGACTACGCGAAGAAGCTCGTCCACGACGACGCGGGTCACCGGCTGCGCAAGGTCCTGCGTTCACACCTGGAGCACATCGACATGAAGCTCGCGCGTCGCCTCTTCACGGTCATCTTCCTGGTGGCGGTCGATCTGCCGGCCGAGCTCGTCACACGCCACCGGCAACACGGTCCGTGATGCCAGGAAACGGAGCCAATGGACCCATTGAAGCGCGCTCCATCGCGCGTGAGCTGTCGTGGTGTGAGGTGTCGACGACGGCGCTCGAAGCGAACGCGCGGGCCTTCAAGTCGAGGGTCGGCGACGGCCGGCTGGGGGTGGTGGTCAAAGCCGAGGCCTACGGACACGGGCTCGTACTTGCGGCTCGCGCCTTCTTGCGAGGTGGCGCCGATTGGCTCGTCGTGAACGCCATCCACGAGGCGGTGTCTCTGCGCGAGGCGGGGGTCGACGCACCGATCTACGTCGTTGGAAACGTGCCGGCCTTCCAGGCGCGGCTCGCTGTCGAGCACGACCTGCGGGTCATCCTCTACGATCGCGACGTCGCGAGGGCATTGAGCCAGGCGGCGCGAGACATGAACCGTGTCGCTCGGGTCCATATCAAGATCGAGACGGGCAACCATCGTCAGGGGTTGGCGCTCGAGGACGCGCTGGGGCTGGCTCGCTACCTCGGTGACAACCTGAAAGGTATCGAAATCGAGGGGGTTTCGACCCACTATGCGGACATCGAGGACACCACCGACCACCGCTTCGCCATGCTGCAGGTCGAGCGCTTCGAGGCGGCCGTCGCGGCCTTCCGGGCGGCCGGCTTCCCGGTGCCGATGACCAACACCGCCAACTCCGCGGCCACGATCCTCTGGCCCCGCACCCACGGCGCGGTCGTGCGGGTGGGGCTCGCCGCCTACGGACTCTGGCCATCGACCGAGACCTATGCCGCAGCGCTCGCCTTGCCCGAGCAGCGGGAGGGCAGGGGAGGGTTCCTGCCGGACCTCGTCCCGGCCCTGAGTTGGCGTGCGCGGATCGTGCAGGTCAAGGACGTCCCCGCAGGCGCCTGGGTTGGCTACGGCCGCACCTATCGCTGCACACACTCGACAAGAATTGCCGTTATTCCGGTTGGTTATCACGAAGGCTATGACCGCCGTCTGTCCAACCTCGGCCATGCCCTGGTCGGCGGGGTCCGCGCCCCGATTCGGGGTCGGGTCTGCATGAACATGGCGATGATCGACGTCACCGACCATTCGGACGCAAAAGTCGGCGACGTCGTCACGCTGCTCGGCGCCGACGGCGACGAACGAATCTCGGCGGAGGACCTGGCCAGGTGGTGCGGGACCATCAACTACGAGATTGTGAGCCGCATCCACCCGGTCATCCCACGCCTCGCGACGCAGCGCGTCATGTAGCCACACGGCGCCCCTCTGGCGACCGGATAACCGAGCCGAACCCCCTGATTCCATGCGGTCCGGAGCGGGTCAGATCTGGGTTGACGCACCCTGGACCGCGTGTTAGCGAGCGCCGCGCCTGCCAGGGCTGCCGAAAGACCGATTCGATTCGTTCTCGTCCGCCTGGCGCCGATACCCCGCAGGACACTCTCAAACGATGGCCCAGTCCCACATCAGCCCAGTCCAACCAGCCGCTCGCGGCAAGGACTGGCGTACGATCAGGGACCGCGCCGACGGCGTGTCGCTGGGCATCGAGATGGCTGCGTCCGTCGGTCTCGGCTATTACATCGGCTACCTCTTCGACGGTCACTTCGAGACGGCCCCCTGGGGCACAGTCTTCTTCGTGGTCGCGGGGATGGGGGCGGCGACCAAGGCCATCATGCGTTTCTACACGCAGGCCAAGAAGGTCATGGCCCAGAAGGAACCGGGCGAGGTCGTCGCCGCCGCCATGACGAAGGCCGACAACGGGGGCGCGCGATGAGCGACGCCGCCGCGGCTGCCGACAAGAAGCCGCTCACCGATGGTGAGCGCTTCATCCGCACCCTCGAGCTCACGAACGCCGCTCTCTGTGCGCTCGCGATTGTCGCGGTGCACGTCTTTGCTGGCGCCGGTCCGCTGCTCTGGGGGACGCTGGTCGGGGCAGCCATCGGTATCCTGAACCTGCGCGCGATGGTCTTCCTCGGGCGCCGCCTCCTGACGTCGGGGCCGGGCAAACGCCACGTCTGGGGCCTCCTGTTCGCGACCAAGCTCGTCCTCCTCTGTGGCATCGTATGGCTCGTCCTCGCGACGCTGCCACTCGACTCCCTCGGCTTCCTCATCGGGTTCTCGACGCTGCTGCCTGCGGCCCTCGTCGCGACCTTCATCCGTACCCTCGAGCGCACGACGCCGGTCGCCCCGGCGCGCGGCTCTGCCCCATCCCACGGAGAGCGTAGACTGTGAGCACCCTCCGCAGCCTTCGAATTGTCATCGCCGCACTCACGTGCACCTTCGCCCTCTCGACGCTCGCGTCGCCCGCCGCGGCCACGCCGCTCGAGCGTGCAGCCGTCGCGTCGTCCAGCGTCCTGCTCGAGGCCGGTGGCGCTCACAGCGACGGCGCGCACGGCGTCGGCGCGCACAGCCCAAAGGCTCGCCCCGAAGCGCCCGAGGACAAACACTGGTGGATCGGCCAGGAGATCTTCCCGATCGGCCTCCGCAACCAGATCGCCGAGATGATCGGCCCGTCGTTCATTGACAAGGATGCACCGGCCAAGCTCAACGTCGCGCACATCTTTTTCGGGGTTCTCATCTTCGCCATCGGGATCCTGATGGCGCTCTCGGCGCGCCGAAAGATCACGGGCCAGATCCTTCCGCCCAACAAGTGGGGCGCCGCCGCCTTCTTCGACCTCCTGATGGAGGCCATCCTCGGCCTCATGACGTCCATGATGCCGCGCGAGAAGGCGCTGCGTTTCCTCCCGCTCGTGACCGCTGCGGCCATCTTCATCCTGCTGTCGAACCTGCTCGGGCTCGTTCCCGGCTTCGTCCCGCCCACCCAGAGCTTCAACACCACGCTCGCGCTCGGCTCGATCGCCTTCCTCTATTACAACTATCAAGGCATCCGGACGCACGGCTTGCTCAAGTACCTCAAACACTTCATGGGTCCGATGCTGGCCCTGGCCCCGCTGATGCTCGCCATCGAGCTCATCTCGCACTGCGTCCGCCCGCTCTCGCTCGGCCTTCGCCTCATGGGCAACATGTTCGGCGACCACCAGGTGCTCTTCATCTTCATGAGCTTCGGGCTGCCGCTCATCCCGCTCCCGATCATGGCCCTCGGCACGCTCGTCTGCATCGTGCAGACCGTGGTGTTCACCCTGCTCTTCATCGTGTACCTCGCCCTCGCGGTCGAGGAGCACGCCCATGAGGACGGCGAGCACGGTCACGACGACGGGCACGCGCTCGACGGCCATGGCCACGGCCACGCGACCGCAGCCGCGCACTGAGACCTGCCCCAGACCCCAACGACGGACGCCGTGACGGCGGCTCCGACGCCTACGGCGCCCTGGCGCCAAACCCCAGAAGGGTCGAACCGACCCTAAACACCTCGAGGAGAATCAAATGAAGTCGCTCAGCACTGCTTTCCTGACCCTGCTCTTCATCTGCATCGTCGCCCCGGTCGCCATGGCCGCTGACGGCGCCGCCGACAACGCCTTTACCCAGGGCTCGTTCATCGCGCTCGCAGCCGGCCTCGGCCTTGGCATCGCGGCTTTCGGTGGCGCCATGGCGCAGGGCCGTACCGCGGCCGCCGCCCTCGAGGGCATCGCCCGCAACCCCGGCGCTTCCGACAAGATCTTCACCCCGATGATCCTCGGCCTCGCCCTCATCGAGTCGCTCGTCATCTACGCGCTCGTCATCGCGTTCGTGTTCAGCGGCTCCTTCGGCAAGTAATCACCTTCCTCGGTGCGATCCTTCGGAAAGCCGCCTCCCGCGTGACGGGGGGCGGCTTTTTCCATTTCGGGTAGACCTCTTTCCCGGCCCACTTCCCCAGCGGCGCTTCGCCGGTTAGGGTGCGCTCCCAGCCCGCAGGAGCCCGCACGTGACCACCACAGCCCCTACCAGAACCGTCCTGTGCGGCCACTGCTGGGAGCCGACTGCCGACGCCACGGCGTGTGCGCACTGCGGGCAGCCCGTGCTGCTGCGAAGCCCGACCGACAGCTATCGCCTCGAGCGTCGGCTCGGTGAGGGCGCATCGGGAGTCACTTTCGACGCGGTGCGCCTCATCGACGGACAACGGGTGTGCATCAAGGCGCTCTCGTTTCGCGGCATGACGAGCTTTGAAGCCGAGCGCATCTTCAAGCGCGAGACCAATATCCTGCGCCAGCTTCGGCATCGTCAGATCCCGTCCTATTTCGATGACTTCACCGCCGGTAGCGGGCGCAACTTCGCGCTCTACCTGGTCCAGGAGCTCATCGACGGCGTCGACCTCGCGACCGAGGTGTCCAACCGCCGCCCGACCACTGACCAGGTGCTCACGACCCTCGACGAGCTGCTCTCCGTCCTCGAGCACCTCCACTCGCTCGCCCCGCCCGTCGTCCATCGCGACATCAAGCCGAAGAACATCATGCGCCGTCGCGACGGGCAGCTCGTCCTCATAGATTTCGGCGCCGTGAAGGACGCCGTCCACGCGTCCTTCGACCCGGGGATGAGCCTCGTTGGGACCGTCGGCTACATGGCGCCTGAGCAGCTCCGCGGCCAGGCCAGCCCCGCGAGCGACCTGTACGCCGTCGGCATGGTCGGGGTGTTTCTGCTCTCGGGACAGGAGCCAGCGTCACTCATCGACGAGCGCCACGAGGTCCAGTGGGAGCGCGCCCTGAGCGCCCCCGAGCCGATCGTCGCCTGGCTTCGTCAGATGACCGCGCCGGTCATCAGCGAGCGCCCGTCGTCCGCCCGCGAAGCTCGTCGCCTCCTCACCCAGGCGCGCAAACCGCAAGCCATTGTCGCGTCTATCGTTTCCCCCGTCGGGGCTCCCAGCCAGCCGCGCGACGAACCAACGGTCACGCCGACCACTACCCCTCACGCCCGGCTCAAGCAGACCTTTGGTCCCGCATCTCAGCGCTCGTCGAAAGCCAACCTGGGCGTGGTCGGATCTGCGATGTGCGGCGTCTTCAAGCTGCTAGGTGTCGCGATGGGAGGCGCCTTCAGCCTCCTCCAGGCCGCCGGCATGGTGATCGCTGCCATCGGCTGGTTCGGCCTCTCAAAACAGGGGCACCGCAGCGCTCGGTTCGCCTCGATCGGATTGGCGATCCACGCGGGCTCCTGGCTCCTGACCTTTGTTGGGTTCTGGCAAGTCGCGATCCTGGCTTCGGGGTTTGGCCAGATCATGCACTTCGTGGCTGCCGGCCTGTTCGGCGCTCGTTCCATCCGGGAACGGCGGCGACACGCGAAGGGTCTCCGCGTCGCGACGGGCCTTCACTTCGTTGGGGCCGCGCTCGCCCTCTGCGCGCAGCTCTCCTACCTCGATGTCCTATCACTCGACTACGACCTTTGGACGTTCTGGGCCCTGTTCTTTGCGGTCACCCACCTCTCCGCGGTCGTCTTCTTCCTACCGTCGACCAACGACTCTCAGGTCGCTACCAGGAACAGCTCGCCAGCATAACGCAGGTCGACGTCGCGCTCCTCGACCGGGCCGAGGCCCTCGACGAGCTCGTCCATGGCCCGCTCGACGAGCCGCGCGAGTGCAGCCCCTTCGCGCGACGCCTCGTCCTTGCCGGCGAGTAGCCCGCTCACGAGCCGCGACATCGTCTCGGACAAGCCGCCGCCAGGTCCGAAAGCCGCGCGCCCGAAGGCCGCGATGCCCTCGCGGTCGAGCGGCGCGAAGCTGAAGCCGTCGCTGAGGAGCGTATTCGCGAGCCCCGTCCGGATTAGCGTCGTGAGCCGGATCCGCCGCCGCGCATCCTTCGAAAGTGCCAGCGATTCAGCATGTTGCAGCGCGTCGACCGTCACGCCGAAGCGGTGCTCGAAGGCGTCGAGCAGGTCGGTCGCGTGCGCGATGTGCGCCTCGATCCTCGCCAGATCCTCCAGCGTCGCGATCGGTCGGTGGCCGAGCTTGTCCTGCCCCTCACCGTCGAGGACCTCCGCGTACAGCGGCCGCACGAGCTGTGCCGCATACAACGTCTCATCCGTCGGGGTCCCGAAGAGCGAAAAGCCCTGGTCGACACCCGCCCGCTTGCAGACCTTTCGCGCCTTCTTCGCCATCGCGAAGAGCTGCGTCCAGCCAGCCTTGAAGAAGGTCTCGGGCGACACCCGGGACACGAATCGCGCAGACAAATCCGGGCTCTCCGAGCTGAGCCAGCTCAAGCCGATGTTGCACACCGCCGCTGCATAACGCGCGTAGTCCGGCAGGTCGTCGAGGCGCGACAGGTCGCCGGTCTCGGCCATGAAGACCTTGTTCGCCAGGTACGCGAAGCCGCGCGAGAACTCGCCAAGGTCGCGCGCGCCGAGTGTCTTGACCGCCCTGGTCAGCAGATCCGGCGCCTGCGCCTCGCTCAGCGTCATCTCGAACGCGATCGGCCGGTCCTCCACGACTGCGATCTCGTCTTCGGGCTCGCCGTTCATCGACGCGAGCAGCGCCTCTTTCAGCTTGCCGATCTCGACGACCTCGAAGACGCCGATGGCCTCGCTCGGCGGCTCGAAGCCCATGTCGAGCAGGCGCGCATTGCGGAAGCGCTCCATCTCTTCCGAACACGACTCGTGCAGCTCGAACTGCGCCTGCTGGAAGAGGACCTGCGCCCGCTCCATGTCGGCCGCCCACAAGAGCCGCAACAGGTGCGGCATGCGGTCTTCGAGCGGGTGCTCACGCGGCACGGTCACGACGTAGGCCCCGTCCGGCGTATTGAAGAAGGCCAGCTCGTCGGGGATCATGTCGATGTCGGTGTCGGCAGGCAACACCTGGATATCACCGGTGAAAAGCCACTCATAGGTGGTGTCGTCCTGCGCCGCCATGAAGCGCACACCCGTGTCGACATCGACCGCCAGCGCCAGGTCAAGCCACTCGAGCCAGCGGGGAATGGCCAGCTCGTTGCGGGTCCATGCGTCGATGTCGATGAGCGCCTGGAACTGGCCGGGCTCGGCGTACTCGAGCAGCGGATAGGCGTCTTCCTTGCCGATGTCGCGCAGCCAGCGATAGAGCTCCTGGGGTGCGAGGCCGGTCACGAAGCGCTCGACCGAGGGCAGGTTGAAGACCCAGTCGAGCTTCTTCATCCCTGAGGCGGCGCGAATCTCGGCCGGGACCTCGAAGCTCGCCTTCTCGGCGACGGTCAACTCGCGTCGATCGTTGCCGTTTTCCAGGTCGATATCGGATTCACGCCGAGGCAGGTCGTAGGTTGGGTTGGCCATGGGCGGCAAGGTGGAGCACTCGGGGCCCCCCGGCAAGCTCCATCGCGATCCACTCCTGCACC
>Ga0247843_1009226_pt1 | contig 11066 bp, 7 predicted proteins | sample LaCruzMarch2017__FD_192420 | JGI IMG/M metagenome (GOLD analysis project Ga0247843, IMG submission 192420) | Freshwater microbial communities from meromictic Lake La Cruz, Castile-La Mancha, Spain - LaCruzMarch2017_8m | ecosystem: Environmental > Aquatic > Freshwater > Lake | place: Spain...
ATGAAACTCATACTTACTGCCCAAAAGCGTTGGTATTCCATAGGTATAATTGGCCTCAATTATGGGTTGTTTCCCCTTGATAGGCACCCGCTTTGAACGGCCTTCATAAAAACGTGCTTGGGGTGAATAGCGCAAGGAAACACCCACTTCGTTAGTTGCTACTTCACGCGGGCTTTGAATCTCCGTATTCACCGGTTTAAAAAACAACGCACCAGCTGGCTGTATTCTGCGGTGCTCCAAATTGAGCGCTGCTCCAAAGCCAAAATCCCAATCCTTGCTATACCCAACCCGATACGAATCGTAGTAAATCATCATGTTGGCAACTCCAGTTCTAAACGAAAGGAAGATGTTGTCATCCGTGGCAATCATCAAATCTTGCCCTGGCATTTTCACATCGCGCTGAAACTCCACATCAATTTGATGGTAGGGTCTTCGGCTCAAGAAATAGGTTGCTCCTGCGCCAAACTTAGCCCTCCTATCCACTCTTTTATCCAAGCCATAGGCTCCGTAGGCTTCGAGCATCACCTTTTCGCTGAACTTTTTATTGGTTCTAACGCCAAAACGGAACCGCCATTTCTCCACTTGGTTGGCGCTTACTAGCGAATACAGCGGGCCTATATCAACAGGACCCACTTCGTAAAACCCAGATAATAGAAGAAACAGAATATTCATAGCCCGCTTGAAGGCTGGTAGCTCCTTCATTTGCTTGGTCATGGTGTAAACACCCGCTTCATTTTCATTCAGCTCTTCAGTTCGCTCTTCCTTCCAAAACTCTTCAGATTTCTGGGCAGCATCTTCCATAATGATGTATGCTCCGGGTCTGGACCAAATGCTATCTGGAGCGGGTTCGTTGACCTTCACATTTTCGTAGGAAACGGTTTTTTGTCCGAACATGCCCATGTTGCTGTTCAGCAAATTGTAGTCAATGGTCATTTGATCGCGAGCGATGTACCACCCCAACGAATCGCTATGATTGAATACTTGATCAATCACCAAGTCACTAACAAAATTGATGTTGGCAGCACGGGTGATGCCCATGTTCACTTGCTTCACCGCGTAGGATGAATCCATCGCAATCCACAAATCACCCCGAAATGCTAAATCGGCTGGGCTTCTCCCCTGAAAGGCCAATCGGATACACTTCACACTATCTACCATTATGGTATCCATGATGAAGTACTTGTAGGTAATAAGTGCCAAAGTTGAAATAGGACTTACGAAATCCTTTTCCATCAACTGCACCGTATTATCATAGATATCTATATCCTGATAGATTTTATCTAAGAAATAGCCGATGCCTTCTTCGTCCATAAACTCTTGGAAGCCCACCGATTTCTTGGCAAATTCATATTCCTTACTGCTTGCGGGTGTGTTGCGCAAGTACATGGTGGTCTTCTTCTCCGTAAGATACAGCGGCAAATACGGCTTTCCATTTACTTCGGACGTATCAATATACTCCCACATAAAGGCGAACTTCTTAAACGCCTTACGGTTCATAAACTCCTCGGTGATATTGTTGATGTCCAATCGAAGTTTCTCGTATTTATCAAACTGATAATGCTCGAAACCTTCCCTCCTATTTTGGTCTTTGTGCGCAATTACGCGCTCAATAAGCTCTACCGCTGGATTTCCCTTGTTTTTGTAGCGCTGTTTGCCCGCTTTCACGGTCACCTCTTGTACCTTAATGCTGGTGCTGCCAAGTTTGAAATCAATGGTTTGATTTGCACCTAAAGCAACAGGCTTCTGTTGAGCTTCGTACCCCAGAAAAGAAGCTTGTAATTTATTGGAGCCCCAGTTCGTCTCAATACTATACTTTCCATTAAAATCGGTAGTGGTACCAACGTTTTTGTCTACAAACGAGATATTAACAAAGGGCAATGGTTCACCCGTTAAAGCATCCGTAACGGTGCCTTTTACTCTTGTTTTATCCTGTGAAAGTGAAATTAACGGCAATAAGGCAAAAAGCCACAACACTAGACTTTTCCTCATGCTATTTTACTCCGAATTATCATCATCTGATTAAGAACGCGAAGGTACTCTAATTTACGGCTTTAGTCTGCTACTACGCAATACAGCTGCCGACACATAAATACTGATTTCATAAAGCACCAACAACGGTAATGAAACCAAGATTTGACTTGCCACATCAGGCGGAGTAATTACAGCGGCAATAATTAAAATCACAACTATAGAATGTCTACGGTAAGTGCGCATGAACTCTGGGGTAACCAATCCAATTTTGGTGAGGAAATAGATGAGAATGGGCATCTCAAATACTAGCCCTGTGGCCAATACCAACGTAGCAAGAGTGGTGAAATACGAGTTGAGATCAATTTGATTCACAATCAATTCACTTACTTGATAATTGCCCAAGAAATTGACCGACATGGGTGCAATTACATAATACCCAAACAGAACGCCCATCATGAACAAGACCGATGTGTAAAACACCATTCCGTTGGCATACTTCCGCTCGGTTTTATAAAGTCCAGGCTTTATAAACCGCCAAATTTCAAAAATCACATACGGAAAAGCCAACACCAATCCCGAAATAAGGGCAACAAACATGTGGGTGGTAAATTGTCCTGACATAGTAGTGTTAATCAGGATAAAATTCATTTTCCCAATGCACAACAAGTCTGACAACCCAAAGCGTTGCGATGCTTCACACAACAGGCGATACGTCACAAAATCAGAGCGCATAGGCCCCAAAAGAACAGTATCGAAAACAAACGACTTAGCGAAAAACGCTACCAATCCACAAATAACAATTGCGGATGCAGAACGCACCAAATGCCACCTCAAAACCTCTAGATGCTGCAAAAAAGACATCTCGCCTTTTTCCATCACATCATCCTCCAGCACATCATCGTTCATGCCGCAAAGATAACGGGCTAATTTGCCCAATTGATAAGCTCATCACAGTGACTTTTAAGTTCTCAATTTCTAATGCGTTGCTATTTTCGCGATCGATGAATACCTCATGGAAATCCATTTGTATTGCAGGATTGGCGCTAACAATCCTAGTTGTGGCTATCTACTGGAATCACTTCGACAATGCATTCCATTTTGATGATTCGCATGCCATCCAAAACAATGCGGCAATAAAAGACATCACGTTGTGGAAAACCTATTTCACAGATGCAGCGACCCACAGTTCGCTGCCAACCAATCAAGGTTACAGGCCGCTTCTAACGCTATCATTTGCTTTAGATTATTGGTTTGCAGGCAATAAATTGGATGTGTTTTATTTCCACCTGTCCACATTTCTGTGGTTTCTATTTCAAGGTGTTTTGATGTTTTTTCTCTTCTTGAAATTGCTAGATAAATCGGTTCCTAATCCTGGAAATCGATGGGCGGCATTGTTTGCTGTGGGATTCTATTGCGTGCATACCGTGAATGCCGAAACCATCAATTATATCTCAGCTCGTTCTGATGTTTTATCATCTGTTGCTGTGGTTGCGGGCATGTTGATTTTCGTAAGTACCAACGGCTGGAAACGCCACTTGGCGCTAATTCCTGTAGCGCTAGGCATTCTAGTAAAACCAACTGCAGCCATGTATTTCCCAATAATGGTGGCCTATGTAGTACTTTTTGATTTAAAGTTGAATTTGATTGAAGCAACTCAGCCTAAGCATTGGAAACCTATGCTAAAATGGGCAATTCCTACGATACTTGTTTGCTTCGGACTATTTCTATTTACCCAGAAAATGACCCCTGAAACTTGGGTTCCCGGTGGAAATTCACGATTCCTGTACGCTATCACCCAACCATTTGTAATTCTTCGCTACTTCAGCATTTTCATTATTCCTTTTGGGCTTTCGGCCGATTCGGATTGGAAACTATTGGAATCCATTTCGGATAGTCGCTTTGCTGTTGGAATGCTGTTTTTGGTTGCACTAAGTGCAGTGATTTTCCGCACCTCGCAAACTCCTCAAAACAGACCAATTGCCTTTGGTTTGCTTTGGTTTATATTTGGTTTGATACCTACATCTAGTTTCATTCCACTCTCTGAAGTTACTAACGACCACCGCGTGTTTTTCCCCTACGTTGGTTTGGTACTTGCCATTACTTGGCCAATTTCGCGTTGGATAATACAGGGTATTGAAACCAAAAAAAATCAAGCTTCGGCATTAAAAAAGATAACTGTAATTGGAGTACTTATGTTGTTTTCGGCCCATTCGTTTGGGGTTGTAAAACGAAATGAAGTTTGGCACATTCCAGAATCTTTATGGTTTGATGTGACGAAAAAAAGCCCTAATAATGGCCGTGGATTGATGAATTATGGCCTGTCGCAGATGAATAAAGGCAATTATCAACGGGCGTTGCAGTACTACCAATTGGCCTTGAAAACAGACTACCGGAATCATCCCTATCTCTATATAAATATGGCGGCAGCGTACAATTCATTGGGTCAGATTGAAAACGTTGAACCACTGTACAAATCCGCGATAAAGATTGGATGGAACTACCCTGATTGCCATTATTACTATGCAAAATGGCTGCTTAACAATAACAGGCCTACCGAAGCAGAATACTATGTTAAAGAAGCCTTGCGCTTAAGTCCTGGACACGAATATGCCAAAGGAATGCTAGGCCTTATGAATGCCCAAGTTGGCACCCTACTAGAACAAGCAAAACAATTGGTGCAGCAGGCGCCAACATCAGAAAACTATGTTAATCTAAGCCTTCATTATTACAGAAACAATCAATTTGAAGAATGCATAAAAGCCTGCGAAACGGCATTGGAACTGCGTCCGAATAATGCTGATGCCTACAACAATATCTGTTCTGCTTACAATGCGATGGGCCGTTGGAAAGAAGCTGTAGCGGCTTGCGAAAAAGCGCTTGCTATTTCACCTGATTACATGTTGGCCATGAATAACTGGAAGTGGGCCAAGTCAGAATTGGCAAAAAAAGCTCAATAGGCATCAAAATCCAATGCCCCAAACCGAATCGTTGATGCATTTAACTTTCTTTTTTGCTCAGTTAAATCTAAGAAAATGAGATTGAGCGGAGACGGCCGAAACCGAATAGGCACATTGTAATACCTAGAATTCTTCCAATCTTTACTTGGGTCGAAACCCAAATGCAAACGAAAGTGTCGAGATAGTTTTTCGCCTTTCTCAGTCAAACTTGATGTGTCAAAACTGGCTAGAACCGCATCCACTAAAGAAAAATCGGTGGATGCTACAACATCCATCTGACTACCGTTTGATTCTAGCCTGTAGCGCCTTGAAGGATTAGCCAATCTCCAATCAATTTTCGCTTCACTTCTATTGCATTCGAAATCGCAGAGGGCATTATCTTTTGTGTTCACTTTTCCCCATCCCACCATGGATTGCAATGGCCCCACCAATTGAAATCCAAGTTTATTCACGAAACCAAAAGTGCTTGCCGCATTTGCAACCCCAATAACAAAACTGAATCCTTTTTCTCTTGCATAAGTGTAAGTGGCTTGCGCCAATTTCGTGAACAACCCTTTGCCGCTATGTGTGTCTCGCGTAGCGGTATTCAAAGAAAGTAGACCGCTCTCAACTACGCCAAAAACTGTGGCAGTTAAAGGAATTGCAGCATAATGCGCCACGATAACATCGCCTTCAAATGCGTTAAATCCTACCGCCAAGCCATCGGGATTTTCGCAGTATTGCCAACGCAAATACTCTACTGAAAATCCTGCCTTTGGAAAAACGGATGTAAGCAGTTCGGCCACTTCACCGAGCTCCTTTTCAGTTAGCGTAAATGGGCGGATATCAATCATTCCGTTGCTCAAACTGCGACTTTACTTTCTCGGAATAGGTATCGTAGCGTGAAATTTCAAATCCGGCTGTGATTAAGCTATTCAGTTTTGGGATTACCGACTTTCTACCCATATACATTAGCGCATTGTAAAAACGATTTTCTCCAATTCCGCCATGCATAAAATGTTCTTGATGGATATCCAAATCGTAAGGATGAAAATAGCCCAATGTTGAAACTCCCTTGGTTTTAGCCCGCTTAAATAGATTTAGAATGATGGATTGAGGTAGTATTCTAAAATAAACGCCACCACCATAAGGAATCTGAAACGGGCCAATTTTGACCAAATTCATGGGGATTTCCAAGATGCCATCCTTCAATTTTGGAGTTTCACCAAAATCTTTCCATCCATATAATGGATTATGAGCAGGAAGAACCGAACTGGAATACTCGAATCCATATTCCTTCAAAATGGAATATGCCCAACTTGTTTGCTCTGTTAACGAAAATGTTGGTGCTCGAAAGCCTTTTACTGAATCTATTCCTAACGCATTTGCACAGGCAAACCAAGCATCCAAATCTCTACGAAATCCATCTTGGCGTAGCTTATCAAGCGGAATATGTTCGTTCGTGTGGCATGCTATTTCGTGCCCATCTTCCAGGATGGTTTGAATAAGTTCGGGATAGTTTCTGAGCACATTTCCAACCACAAAAAACGTGCATTTGCTATTTGTTTCTCTTAGAAAACTCAAATAAACCTGTGTGTTCTGAACAACTCTTGGCGCATAGGAAGTTCCATTTTTCACATGGTCGCGCACATCCTCCAAATCCACACTAAACAAATAGGAAGGAAATGGTGAATTGCTCACTTTTCAATCAATGCTTTTCGAATGGTGGCCAATTGCTCGGTCATTAAGCCTAGAAAAAAGAACAACAAACCCGATACAATAAGCAGCATTGCGCCAACGCTTACTCCCATTCCACGAATCAAGAATGGCAATTCCCAAACGATACCAAAAACCAACAGAAACAAGGCAATTGGCATAAACACCCGCATTGGATTGAATAGCATGACGATATTCATTATTTCGAGCAACGTATCTACTGCGGTCATAGTACCGATAGTGCTTACACCTGAAACTCGCGGCAGCACAGTTATTTGTTTTTCCAACACAAGATGGCGCTGACTAATAAAAACCATAGTTATGATATCGCTAAACGCCATGTGGTCCGGGCACAAAGGAATGTATCGCTTGGCAAGTTCCACATTGTAAATTTTCATCCCAGAATTAATATCGTGAATGTGAATTGGCAATAGCAATTTAGCAAACCACCGAATTAACGCCTTCCCAAAACCGCGATACAAGCTGGCTTCACTTTGTCCCAATCTGCTGCCCACAACCATATCCGCATCGTGCGCTACTAAATGCGAATACAACGCCTGAATATCCGATAATTCGTGCTGTCCATCGGCATCAATAGTGATTACAAATTTGGTATTAGCCAGTCGAATGCCCGATTTTATGGCGGCACCATATCCCCTATTCAACTTGTGATGCACCACCTGAACAGCATCATTTAATGCAAACTGCTTCAAGATTTCAGCTGTAGAGTCTGTAGATCCGTCATTTACAACGATTACCTTCGCTTGATGCTGCTTGCAAAATTCCATAACCATTGGAAGTAACGCAGGTAGCGATGCCGATTCGTTGAAAGCTGGAATTACAATTGTTAGGTCGTTCATTTCTAGGTTTCAAAATAAAGCATCAAAATTCAGTTCTGGTTCATCCTAAAATTTTGGTCGGTTCGATTTACAAACTGGTCGGCATAAATTTAGCAACTCATGCCAATGATGCCATAATTGGACGAAAATGCAACATGAAATGGTTTAATTCGAGTTTTTAGGTGGGTATTTCGAATGCTTTTATTACACACATTTGCACGCCTTTTGAAAATAGGGGTTTCTCATTCAGGATTGATAAATAAATTTGTGTTGTTCGAGGATTCATTTTTCTTTGTAATGAAGAATTGTCTACTTTTAAGTCAAACCAAAACAGCGTAATGGAAGTAATTGCAGATTCAAAATTAAAGAAGTCCCTAAAGAAATACTTTGGGTTTAATGCGTTTAAAGGTGACCAAGAAGCCGTAGTTCAAAGCGTATTGGATGGCAAAGACACCTTTGTAATTATGCCAACCGGTGGCGGCAAATCACTTTGCTATCAATTGCCTGCTTTATTGATGGAAGGCACGGCCATAGTTGTTTCTCCGCTCATCGCATTGATGAAAAACCAAGTGGATTCCATTCGCAGCTTCGGTTCGGAAGATGGAATTGCCCATTTCCTTAACTCATCTTTGAGCAAATCGGAGAGCGAGCGTGTGCGTGCTGATATTTCAAGCGGAGTAACCAAGTTGTTGTTCGTAGCACCTGAATCGTTAAGCAAGGAAGAGAATATTGAATTCTTCAAATCTGTAAACATTTCGTTTGTAGCGATAGATGAAGCCCATTGTATTTCAGAATGGGGACATGATTTCCGCCCAGACTACCGCAAATTGCGCCCAATGATTGAATCTATTGGCAAAGTGCCTGTGATTGCATTGACGGCTACAGCCACTCCCAAAGTGCAGCAAGACATTCAGAAAAACCTTGGCATGGTTGACGCCAATGTGTTCAAATCGTCTTTCAACAGAGACAATCTTTATTACGAGATTCGTCCGAAAAGCAAAGACGTAGCCCGCGACATCATTAAGTTTATCAAGGGTCAAGAAGGTAAATCGGGCATCATTTATTGCCTTAGCCGCAAAAAAGTTGAAGAAATTGCCGAAACCTTAAACGTAAACGGCATCAAAGCTTTGGCCTATCACGCAGGTCTTGATGCTGCTACTCGGGTGCGCCATCAGGATGAGTTTTTGATGGAAGATGCCAATGTTATTGTAGCAACTATCGCATTTGGTATGGGTATAGACAAGCCCGATGTGCGCTTCGTAATTCACCACGATATTCCAAAAAGTCTTGAGGGGTATTATCAAGAAACAGGTCGTGCGGGTCGCGATGGTGGCGAAGGACAGTGCATTTCGTTCTACAGTTATGACGACATTAATAAGCTTGAGAAGTTTATGCAAGGCAAGCCAATTTCTGAGCAAGAAATAGGCAAACAACTTTTGCAAGAAGTAGTTGCTTATGCTGAAGCTTCAGTTTGCCGTAGAAAATTCTTATTGCACTATTTCGGTGAAGATTTCAATGCTGCTTTATGTAAAGGCGCATGTGATAATTGCCGCTTCCCAAAGAAAAAGGAAGAGGCAAAAGAGGAAATGACCATGGTGCTGCAAACGGTTGTGGCTATCAAGGAGAAATTCAAAATGAAGCACGTGGTGAACATCCTTATGGGCGTCACTGGCAACACTATTACCTCGTACAAGCACGATACGCTTGATATGTTTGGTGCGGGTACGGATAAAAATGAGAAGTATTGGGAATCGATGATTCGCCAAGGGTTATTGGCTGGATTCCTCACTAAAGACATCGAAAACTATGGGCTGCTTAAGATAAGTGCTTCTGGTTTAGCGTTTATCAAAAAGCCGGTGTCGTTCTTAATGACTCTCGATCATGATTTTGATGCAGAGCCAAACGAAGACGACATTGCCAGCAACATGATGAAAGGTGGCGGTGGTGCTTTTGACGATGTGCTCTTAAAAATGCTGAAGGAGCTGCGCAAGGATATCTCTAAAGAGGAAGGCTTACCTCCATTCGTTATTTTCCAAGACCCATCGTTGGAAGATATGGCGCTTCGCTATCCAATTACCCTAGATGAGTTGAAAGACATCACTGGGGTTGGTGTGGGTAAAGCCAAGAAATTTGGAGAACCTTTCATTGAACTTATCCGCGAATACGTAGAGGAAAATGAAATTGAGCGAGAGCAGGATATGGTGGTTCGCTCTATTGCTAAGAAATCAAGCAATAAGGTTCACATTATCCAAAGCATTGACCGAAAACTTGATTTGGAGGATATTGCTGAGGCAAAAGGACTTGAAATCGATGAGCTATTAACTGAAATTGAGCATATACTTGCTAGCGGAACCAATATTAACCTCAACTATTACATCGACAAGATTATTGACGAAGACAAGCAAGAGAAAGTTTATGAGTATTTCAAAGAAGCGAAAACAGACAGCATTCAAGATGCACTTCGTGAACTTGGCGAAAACATCTACACTGAGGAAGAAATGCGATTGATGCGCATCAAGTTTATGTCGGAATACGGCAACTAAGTCGGATATCATTAGGCTAAAAAAAGCCCTGTGTCTCAATTGAGGCACAGGGCTTTTTAGTTGTAAAAGAAGTCGCTGAAGAACTACTTCTTCACAAAGCGAGCTAGAACACTTTCGCCTTGACTGTTTCCTAACTCTACCATATATACTCCTGCACTTAGGGTAGAAATATCCAACTTGTGAGTAGAAACTAGGTCAAGCATTTTCGTATACACCACGCGACCTTGCATGTCAACAATTGCAATGCGATTGGCGGGTTGATTTGCATTCAATAAAGTTATTTGTAGCACATCGCTGGCTGGATTTGGGTAGACTTCCAAAGAAGTTCCAGCAATGCCGCGCGATTCCACACCATTTGGCTCTATGATAGTGACACAGTAATCTTCAATCTCCCCGTCTTGTCCGTTATCGCACGGTCCTTGGGGATAGCCACCACCAAAGTCAGAACCATAGGCCATAGAAACACGAAGACGACTTGAGCCCAAGTCTGCATCAAGAGGTATGGTTATAGTGCCGTTAACGGTTGTATTGCTGCCTTGAGCATCATCAAATAGCCTTTCGTAGGGCGTGTTAAAAACACCATTGCCATCAAAATCAATCCAAACGCGGAAATGTTCCTCATAGGCTGTATTCGAAAAACCTGAGGTGAAGGATACCTGATAGGTTTCACCTTGTCGAAGTTCTATTGCAGACAAGTTTGTGTTATCTGCATAACCTTCATTGCCTTCCGAATCATGCGTAAAATCATTGATTGTAACGTTACTTATCCACTCGAAATCTGCTGAGCCAACAGAAGCGCAAAACGTTAAATCTGTGCAATTGCCACAGCCTAATGTTCTAAACGCATTTGCCGAAATGGACGCGGTGGTTATCCCCGCACAATTTGTGGACACCCGCACTTCGTAGATGGTACAAGCGGTTAACCCAGAAATGGTGTAATCGGCTGTAAGCACATCATCTTGTGCAAACCATGTGTTAGTTCCTTGCACACTCCACTCCACCAAATAGCTTTCTGCTGCAAGCACGGACGACCAACTTACTTGCGCAGATGAGCTTTCGAT
>Ga0247843_1009230_pt1 | contig 11063 bp, 11 predicted proteins | sample LaCruzMarch2017__FD_192420 | JGI IMG/M metagenome (GOLD analysis project Ga0247843, IMG submission 192420) | Freshwater microbial communities from meromictic Lake La Cruz, Castile-La Mancha, Spain - LaCruzMarch2017_8m | ecosystem: Environmental > Aquatic > Freshwater > Lake | place: Spain...
GGTAAAGAACCAAATCAAAGCGTGAATCCTGATGAAGTTGTTGCCTTAGGTGCAGCTGTTCAAGCAGGAGTATTACAAGGAGATGTAAAAGATGTGCTCCTTCTTGATGTCACTCCTTTATCTTTAGGTATTGAAACTTTAGGCGGAGTATTTACAAGATTAATTGATAAAAATACAACTATCCCAACTAAAAAAAGTCAAGTGTTCTCAACTGCGGAAAATAATCAGCCAGCAGTAACCATTAGAGTTTTTCAAGGAGAAAGGGAAATGGCAAATGACAATAAATTACTTGGTAATTTTGAATTAACTGGAATTGCGCCTGCCCCAAGGGGTGTTCCTCAAATTGAGGTAACCTTTGATATTGATGCAAACGGAATTGTAAACGTTTCAGCAAAAGATAAAGGAACTGGAAAAGAGCAAAAAATTCAAATTCAAGCATCAGGCGGCTTAACCGATGAAGAAATTCAAAAAATGGTTAAAGAAGCAGAAGCTAATAAGGAAGCTGATAAAAAAAAAAGAGACGAAGTGGATGCAAAAAACCACGCTGACTCTTTAATAGCCTCGACTGAACAAAGTTTAAAAGAACATGGTAACAAAATTTCTGAAACAGATAAAAAAGTAATTGAAAAAGATATGGAGGATTTAAAAGAGGCGATTAAATCTGACAAAACCGAAGATATTAAGACTAAAACTCAGCAACTCATGACTTCTTCTATGAAATTAGGTGAAGCAATTTATAAAGCTCAGCAAGAAAAACCTGAGGAGAATAAAGGTGATGCTAAACCAGAGGACAAAAAAGATGTCGTTGATGCAGAGTTTGAAGAAGTAAAAGACGATAACAAAAAAACAGGCTAATCATTCATTAGCTTTTAAACCTGGTTTAATATGCCTAAAAAGGACTACTATGATATTCTTGGCATAAATAAAAAAGCATCTCCTGAAGAAATAAAAAAAGCATACAGAACTTTAGCAATGAAACATCACCCTGATCGAAATCAAGGTGATAAAACTGCAGAATCCAAATTTAAAGAAGCATCTGAGGCTTATCAAGTTTTATCGGATCCTAAAAAAAAATCATCCTACGATCAGTTCGGTCATTCTGCCTTTGAAGGCGGGGGCGGAGGTGCAGGTGGATTTGATTTTGGTGGATTTGAAACTGGGGGATTTTCTGACATCTTTGATGATTTTTTTGGAGATTTTATGGGCTCTGGTCGAGGCGGAGGGCGATCTAAAAAATCAAGATCAAATAGAGGATCAGATTTAAAAATTAATTTAGAAGTAAGTTTAGAAGAGGCTTATTTTGGAAAAAAACAAACTATAAATTTGTCATCAAACGAAAAATGTGAAAAGTGTTCTGGCAGTGGAGCTGAACCTGGCTCAAAACCAAAAAAATGTTCAACGTGTGATGGATATGGAAAAGTTAGAACCCAACAAGGCTTTTTCACACTACAACAAACTTGTCCTGACTGCGGTGGAGATGGAGAAATGTTATCAAATCCTTGTAAAGATTGCAAAGGCTCTGGTGCAGTTAAGACTAAAAAGAATCTATCCATTCAAATTCCAAAAGGGGTTGATGATGGCACACAAATGAGATTATCTGGCAAAGGAGATGCGGGTTACAGAGGAGGGTCCAATGGAGATCTTTATGTTTTAATTAATGTTCAAAAACATAAAATTTTTCAAAGATCTGAGGAAAATTTATACTATAAATTACCCATTTCCATGACCGATGCCGCATTAGGTGCTGAAATTGAGGTTCCAACCATTGATGGCGGAAAATCAAAGGTTAAAATCCCAGAGGGAACTCAATCTGGAAAACAATTCAGATTAAAAGGCAAAGGAATGCCAATTTTGAGAGATAATGTAATAATTCCAGAATCCTTAAGCAAAGAACAAAAAGACTTGCTCCTAAAATTTAAATCTTTAGAAGATTTAGATAATAACTCTGAAATAAAAAATTTTTTTAATAAAGCTAAAAAATTTTGGGAAAAAATATAAATTATAATACAAAATTTAAATGTTAAAGTTATTTAATGTTAGAAAATTTAAATAGTGCAATTAATTTTCATAAAAACAAAGATTTTAATAAAGCTAAAAAAATTTATGAAAATATTCTAGATAAATTTCCATCTCACTATCAAACCTTAAATTTACTTGGAACTCTTTTATTACAAATTAAAGATTATAAAAAATCTATTTCATATCTTTATAAAGCAGCTGAGGTAAACTCTAAAAGTCATATATTATATAATAATTTAGGCGCAGCATTTATGAATCTAAAAGACTATGAAAATGCTATTAATAATTTCAAAAAAGCCATCAATTTAAACCCAAATTATGCTGGGGCATATAATAATTTTGCTACATGTTTAAAAAAAAAAAATTTATTCAAAGATGCATATAAAAATTACAAATATGCAATTCAATTAAATCATGATTACTCAGAAGCTTATTTCAATTTAGGAATTTTGTTAACTGATAGAGATTTATATGAAGATGCAATTATAAACTTTAATCAAGCAATTAGATGCAATGAAAATTATATAGAGGCCTATGAAATAAGAGCCCATTCGTATAATATATTAAAACGGTATAATCTTGCAGTTGATGATTATTCTAAGTTAATAATTATTAACCCCAAAAAAAAACTACTTTATCAGATACAAATTTTATTAAATAATATTTTTTTATGTAACTGGAATAATTATCAAAATATTTCTCTATATCTTGACAATAAAAAAAGCGAACTTGTTCCACCACTAAATATTTTATATTTGCTAGATGAACCAAAAACTATAAAAAATTATGTTGATGATTATAACAATAGATATTTTAAAAATAAAATATTTAAAAAAAAATCATATGGTTTGAAAAAAAAAATCACAATTGGCTACTTTTCTGCTGACTTTAGAAACCATGCAGTATCTTTTTTAATCTCTGGAGTTTTAAAGAACCATAATAAAGATAATTTTAAAATAATTGGATTCAATCTAAGTAAAAAATCTGATGACATTATAACAAATCAAATAAAAACATACTTTAATGAATTTATAAATGTTAGTAAATTATCTGATGAGGAAATAATTAAACTATCTCATAAGTATAAAATTGATATTGCTATAGATTTAATGGGTCATACTTTAAATAATAGATTAAATATTTTTTTTCAAAAAGTAGCACCAATTCAAGTAAATTTTTTAGGATATCCTGGAACAATTGGCAATTGTATGGACTATATTATTGCTGATGAATATTTAATAACAAATGTTGATCAAAAATTTTATTTTGAAAAAATAATTTATATGCCCGGTTCCTACCAGCCTTTTAGTGAAAATAATTTAGTTAAAAAAAAAATTGATAATTTAATTGAATTCAAAAATACTAAAAAAACTTTTGTTTATTGTAATTTTAATAATACAAATAAGTTAAATCCTATAATATTCGATTCATGGATGAAAATTTTAATTAAAACTAAAAATACAGTTTTGTGCTTGCTTGAAAATAATAACATTTCAAAAACTAATTTACTTAACGAAGCTAAAAAAAGAGGAGTTAATTCGGATAGGATTATTTTTTCACCTTGTTATGATTACGATACACACATAAACAGATATAAGTTTTGTAATCTTTTTCTTGACACCTTTCCCTACTCATCTCATACAATTGCACGTGAAGCCCTAACAAATAACTTACCCTTATTATCTATTAAAGGAAAATCTTTTCAAAGTCGTGTCTCGCCAAGTTTGCTAAACAATTTAGGACTAACGGAACTTATTGCCAATAACATAGCTGATTATGAAAAAACAGCAATTACTATGGCTAATAATTTTCAAATTTATAATAAAATAAAGAATAAATTAATAACTTCATTAAAAAATTCAGAATTTAATAATACAAAAATTTTTTGTAGAAATTTAGAAAAAGCTTATAAAAAAATTTATAAAATTCATCTAAATAATTTAACGCCCTCTAATATTTATTTAAAAGATGATAATAAGAAAAATAATAATATAAATTATGAATAAGATAAAAATTAGTATTTGTGGTGGATCTGGAAAAATGGGAAGATTGTTAATTAAGAAAACTTTTTCAAATTCAAATTTTATACTACACAGCGTAACTGATAAAAATTCAATAAGCTTAAAAAAAATTTTTATCCAAAAAAATAGTTTTCAGGCTTTTAAAGATACAGATATTATAATTGATTTTTCAAGTCCTAATTCAACAGTTGAAATTTTAAATATCGCGAAAAAATTAAAAAAAAAAGTTGTAATTGGAACAACCGGTTTTTCAAAAAAACAAGAGAATTTAATTAAAGATTACTCAAAAAAAATTGCTATATTTAAATCAGGCAATATGAGTTTGGGAATAAACTTGCTTGAATATGTAGTTAGGACTTTATCAAAAAAGATCCCAAGTAATTATCAAATTGCAATCTCAGACAACCATCATAAAGCAAAAATAGATTATCCGTCAGGCACTGCCCTTATGCTTGCAAATGCAGTTGCAAGGGGCAAAAATAAAAATTTAGATAAATTAAAAGGAAAATTTTTTTTAAATAAAAACGGAAATTTTCAAAGTAATAAAATTAATTTTTTTATTGCCAGAAAAGGTAAAACGATAGGCAAACACTCAGTAATTTATAATAATAAAATTGAGATTATTGAATTAAAACATACTGCTTTTTCAAGAGAATTATTTGCGGATGGAGCATTAAAAGCAGCAATATGGATAAGTAAAAAGAATAAGGGCTTATTTAATATGCAGGACATGTTTAATCTTAAATAATTAAATTTCCTATATTTTTTAATGGCATTAAGTAAATTAAAGACCTTAAAACTTATTAAATTATTAAATCAATCAATTAAAAAACCAGAGACTTCGCTTAAATATAGAAATCAATTTACACTTTTAATTTCTGTCGTTCTTTCAGCTCAATGTACAGATGTAAATGTTAATAATGTTACAAAAAACATTTATAAAAAATATTATACTCCGAAACATTTTATTGATCTTGGAATTACAAAAATAAAAAGAATGATTAAGAGTATTGGACTTTTTAATATCAAAGCTAAAAATTTATATTATCTCTCCAAAATTTTAGTTAATAAATATCAAGAAAAAGTTCCTGATAATTTTGAAGATTTAATAAATCTCCCTGGAGTAGGAAGAAAAACTGCAAATGTTATTTTAAATACTGCTTTTAATAAACCAACTATAGCAGTAGACACTCACGTATTTAGAGTGAGTAATAGAACCGGCTTGGCTAATGGTAAAAATCCAATTCAAGTAGAGAAAGAACTTTTAAAAATTTTACCGAACAAGTACTTAAAGAAAGCCCATCATTTAATCCTTTTGCATGGAAGATATGTCTGTAAATCTAGAAGTCCACTTTGCACAAAGTGTATAATTAATAAAATTTGTCTATATAAAGATAAAAATGTCTAAAAAAATTCTTGGTATTGGTAATGCTATTGTGGATATTTTCGCAAAAGTAGATGATAATTTTTTACAAAAAAATGCCCTTACTAAAGGTTCTATGAAACTCATTGAAAAAGAGAAATTTGAGAGTTTAAGAAAAACAATTAAAATTGAAAAAATTGAGGCAGGTGGTTCTGTTGCAAATACAATGGTGGGAATAGCTTATCTTGGAGGATGTCCATCGTTTATAGGTAAGATTAATTATGATGAATTTGGAAAAATTTACAAAAAAAGTCTTCAAAAGGTAAACGTAAATTTTCTCTACTCCGAAAAAAATGAAAATTTTTCAACCGGTGCGTCCATTATTTTTATAACCCCTGACTTTGAAAGAACTATGTGTACTTATCTTGGTATTTCATCACAACTTTCGAAGAAAGATATAAATGAAGAACATATTAAAGATTATGAGATTATTCTCTTAGAAGGATATCTTTGGGACAAAGGAATAAGTGAAAGAATGTTCAGATATGTCATCCAACTAGCTAAAAAAAATAACATTAAAATCGCTATGAGTTTATCAGATATTTTTTGTGTAACTAGACATAGAAATGATTTTCTTAAATTACTAAAAAATGATTTGAATATTTTAATTGGAAATGAAAATGAAATAAATGAATTAATGCGACACGATAACTTAGTAGATAGTATTAATGCACTTAAAAATATAGATAAACTTTTTATCATTACAAGAAGTGATAATGGTAGTACAGCTATTTCAAAAAATCAAATTATAAACTGCAAAAGCATTAAAGTTGAAAAAGTTTTAGATTTAACAGGGGCGGGTGATTTGTTTGCTGCAGGATTTTTTAAAGAATATTTAGATAAATCTAATATTAAAGATTGCTTACGCTCAGGATCAAAACTTGCTGCAAAAATTATTCAAAAAATAGGCGCAAGGTTAAATTAATTAATCAAGTAATAAAAAGAATTTTTTTCAATAATGAAATTTTTATCTTTAAAGTATTTATTAATTTTTTTTCTTAAACGATGAAGGTGTGTTTCAAAAGCATGTGAGTCAAGGTCAAAACTATGTTTCCAAATATTTTTAAGTAAGTAAGATTTATTCAATCCGTTATTATTATTATTAAGGGCTAAAATTAATTCTAATTCTTTTTCGGTAAGTTTTACCTTTATTCTTTTTTTAACAATTGTACGTTCATTAGAATCAATCTCGTAATCTTTAATTATAATTTTAGATTTTTTTAAAAAATTATATTTTGTAATTAAAATATTTATGATTTCTTTAAATGTTAAAATTTCAATAGGCAACTCTAGCACCATATGAAAATCTAATAAATTTAGATTATTTTTCTTTATATAATCTTTATGATTTAAAAATAAAATAGTTGGCTCATTTTTTAATAAATAATTTTTAACTTCTTTTATTTTTAAATTCTCTGGAAATAAAACTTTAACTAATGTTTCTTTAACATTATGACTTGATCGAATACTAGAATTTAAAATATCATTAAATTCAAGCTCATTTAGAATATTTAAAAATTCAGCTGATCCGAAAACGTTTAGATAAATATTATTCATAAAAGCATGTATATTACATCTAGTATGATTATTATAAATAAATCTGGGTACTTAGAATATAAGAACTTAAGATTTAGATGTGCCCTTGGAAAGGCGGGAATTAGGAAGAAAAAGAAAGAAGGGGATAATATCACACCAGCAGGAAACTTTAAAATAGTTAAAATTTATTACAGAGAAGATCGAATAAGAAAAATATCTTCAAAGTTTAAACTAATAAAAATTAGAAGAAATATGGCTTGGTGTGACGACTCAAACAGTAAAAAATATAATAAAATAATAAGTTTACCGACAAAGTATTGCCATGAAGTTTTATATAGAAAGGACAATGTTTATGATTTAGTTGTAGTTTTAAACTATAATATGAACCCAACAATTAAATATAAAGGAAGTGCTATATTTATTCATATTGCAAAAAAAAATTATAAAAAAACTGCAGGATGCATTGCTTTAAAAAAAACTGATTTAATAAAATTAATTAAAAAAGTTAAAAAAAACGTAAAAATTGTTATTAGTTAGTTTTCACTAAAAATTTTACTCCCAATTCTTACAAAAGTTGAACCATATTTAATTGCTTCATAATAATCATTGCTCATCCCCATGCTAAGCTCATTTAAATTGTTGTCTTTACTAATTTCAGCTAATTTTTTAAAGTGTTGACTAGGATCACCTTCTGCTGGTGGAATACACATTAGCCCTATAATATTTAATTTTAAATCTTTAACACAATATTCTTTAAATTGACTAGCTTTATCTATGGAAATACCATTTTTTTGAGGCTCGTTTCCAACGTTTATTTGTATAAGATAATTAATTTTTTTTTGTGAATTACTCTCAAGTTGTGAAAAAATTTTAGCTAGTTTTTCGTTATCTAATGTGTGTATATAATGAAAAATATTAAAAGCATCTTTAGCCTTATTAGACTGTAGTTTTCCAATTAAATGGAGTTTAATTTTAGAATTATTAGAAACTAAATTTTTCCACTTTAAACACGCTTCTTGAACTCTATTTTCACCAAAATGAAAATGATTTGCATTTATAAGTAAATTAATATTGTCTAATTGCTGGTTTTTAGTAACTACAATCAAAGTTGTTTTTTTTGAAAGAGATTTTACAGAATTTAAAATAAAATTATAATTTTTAATAATAAGCATGCTACTTTATATATGATTAATAAAAAACTTTATAAATATTATGTTTTTTTAGAGGAAATTAATGAATTAATTAAGAAAAATTTAACAAAATTTAATAAAATTAATATTATTATTGACACTCAAAAAAATAATAAGGAATCATTAAATAAACATATTTCTATAATCAAATTTGCAAAAAAAAATAAAATTCCTTTTTTATTTAAAAATAATTTTCAAAATTGTATTAAATATAATTCATCAGGCATCTTCATTGACGCTAGTTATAAAAAAATCACAAGACCAATTTTGCTAAAAAAAAATTTTCATATTATTGGCAGCGTCCATAATCAGTTAGAGTACGCTCAAAAATTAAAACAAAAATGTAATCTTTTAATGCTTTCGCCAATATTTTTTAATGAAAAATACTCATATAATAAAATATTAAATGTCTCTAAATTTAATAATAAAACCCTAAACTGGAATATCAATATTTGTGCTTTAGGTGGAGTTAACTATAAAACTATAAAAAAAATTAAACTTACAAAATGTGTAGCAGTTGGCTTTAAAAAATTTATATTTAGTGATCAAATAAAAAAACCTGCCTACAAATTAATGTAGGCAGGTTTTTAAAAAAGTTAATTATATTAAATAATTAAAATCTTGTTGATAATCTAACGCCAAGTTCTTTCGCGTCAGCATTATTAGCATAAGCAATTCCTGCAGCGTCAGCAGCAGAAACTATTACTGCAACAGGGCCTAAGTTATAGCCAAGTTGAATTGCATTAACTCTCTCAGACGAATTTGTACCGTCTGCATTATTGGACATTCTAGTTGCTCCAATAGTGATATCCTTAGTTAAAGCATATGTAAGAGCATATGTTTTAGCTTCTGTATCAACATCAGCTGTAGAGCCCATAGTTGATCTGTTATGTTTGTGTACAGAATATCCAGCTGTAAAACCACTTGCTGCATAAGATACACCGAATGACTTACCTTCTTTATCTATTAAGTCAGTACCACCTTCTCTTGATGCATCCTCTTTATTCTTGAAGTAGAAAACTCCTAAACCTTTAATTCCAGCGGTATCTGTTCCAACAACACCATATTCATAAGATGAATTTCTATGGTTTGTGGTTGCATCAGCAGCTTGATCACTTAAACCAAAGTCTGCACTATTAGGAGCATAATTGAACGATGCTGTTAAACCAGTGCTTGGAATAACTTGAATAATTCCAAGACCCATTGATTCTTTGGTTTGAGCACCTACAGTATTTACTGCACGCATTCCTAAACCAGCAGCAACGTGATCAAGAACTTCTAAAACTTGCGGAATTGTTCTAGTTGAATTTTGAATATGATCAACTCCTACAGTTACAGTTGTTCCTTTTACTAACTCAACGTCTATGTACACGTTTTCGTTAGATATTGAACCAGGCTCGTTAATCGCTGCCATAGTGTTTTGACCTGCAGAACTTGTTCTTGCAGCTCCATCAAACTCTAAAGCAAAACCAGCAGAGTAAGCCATTCCATTTGTTAGCTTACCTTTGTTTTGAACGTTAACTTGTGCTTCACGACCAAATCCTCTTTTTGAGTCTGCTCCACCTGCTAAATCATATGATTGTGACTTAAATGCTATGTCTAAAGATCCAGTAATTGTGGTTTGCGACATCGCAGAACCAGCAAATGCTAAACTTCCAACAATAGCTGTAGTCAACATTAGTTTGTTTTTCATGTTTATATTATGTTGTTTGTGTTGACTGTAGTATCAAGTTACCTAATAAAAATGAACTTTTAAGATATTTTAAATTGATAAATTTTTTTAATGTTGTATTTTTACAACATAAAAAATTATATAATTTGTGCATAATTTAATATTTATATAAATTAAAGCAATGTTTTTTAAGATTATCAATAAACTCTCATTTTTTTCAATATTCCTATTTTTTTTAAGTTGCTCTAACTCACCAAAAAATGATGATAAAATTTTAGAGCCAGATCCTAGAAAAAGAGCAGCAGAAAACGCTGCTAAAGGGGGGGGTATTTTTGGTGATATAAATAATAGAAAATCTAACTCTAATACATTCGAGTTTGCCAGTTCAAATGTATTATGGAGAGCTACTTTAAAATCTTTAGAATTTTTGCCTCTTATAAATGCTGATTATTCTGGAGGTATAATAATTTACGATTGGTATTTAGACTCCAAAAATCCAAATGAACAAATTAAGATTACTGTAAGATTCTTAGATAATGAATTGAAGGCTAATTCAATAAAAGTTATAGCACACAAAAAAATTTGCAATACTTCGGGAAACTGTTCTAACTCCTCAGTAGATGAAAAATTCTCAAATTTAATCGAGGAAAGTATCATTTCTTCTGCAAGAAATATGAAAATAGAAGAAGCTAAAAAAGAAAAAAAGTAAATTTAAAGGATGGAAAATTATAATCCTTTAGTCATTGAAAATAAGTGGCAATCATTTTTTGAAAAAAATAAAATATTTAAAACTAAAAAAAATATAGGTAAAAAATTTTACTGTCTTGAAATGTTTCCTTACCCATCAGGCAACATTCATATGGGTCATGTTAGAAATTATACCTTAGGTGATGTCATTGCTAATTACAAAAGACTGAAAGGTTACAATGTTCTTCATCCCATGGGTTGGGATGCCTTTGGTCTTCCTGCTGAAAATGCAGCAATTCAAAATAAACTTCATCCTGGAGTTTGGACAAAAAAAAATATTGCAGTGATGAAAAGTCAATTGCAACGACTTGGCCTTTCTATTGATTGGGATAAAGAAGTTTCAACCTGTGATGAAAATTATTACAAACAACAACAATCACTTTTTTCATTCTTTTTTAAAAAAGGTTTAGTTTATAAAAAAGAAAGCTATGTCAACTGGGATCCCATCGATCAAA
>Ga0247843_1009233_pt1 | contig 11059 bp, 2 predicted proteins | sample LaCruzMarch2017__FD_192420 | JGI IMG/M metagenome (GOLD analysis project Ga0247843, IMG submission 192420) | Freshwater microbial communities from meromictic Lake La Cruz, Castile-La Mancha, Spain - LaCruzMarch2017_8m | ecosystem: Environmental > Aquatic > Freshwater > Lake | place: Spain...
CAAACCTGGCTTGGATATTTCTCGCAAGGTCGCTGAGTTCTCTGACTGCCTAGTCTGTCTCTCCTTCGATTTCTAGGATGCTGTCGTCAAGGCCGTCAACCGGTCTGGGGGCGTTGAGGTCTCTCGGGGGTGGAGAGGCTCCGTCAGAGATTGGGGATAGGAATCAGGTGGGGTGGGAAGGGTGGTTGGTCGAGGATCGTTGGAGAGGGGGTGGGGGGGGTGCGTGGGGCAGCAGAAGTCGATCAGGTTGCAAAGGAGGTCCTGGGTGGTTGGGCCGATGTCGTCGCCAGCCCCGGACGGCGCAGGTGCAGCGGTCCGGGCCGTGAGTCCAGCCGCCGAGGCTATCCGTTGTTGAGGGCAGCTAGGGCCGTTGATCTTGCGTTGAAGACGACATCGATTGCCTCGAGAATTGCGGCAACTGATTGCTCCAGCACTTTTCGAGCTTGTGAGGTGTTGAGGCCCAGGACCTTCAGATGGCTAGTCCATACGTTGGCCCTGATTGAGCCCCGGATACCAGCACTAAAAGACAGAACAGCTCCACTCCAGCTGTGTCCAAGTCTGGACAAGATCATCTGGAGAAGGGGGGAGTACTTTCCTGTCTTGTACGAGTCGGATCGCTCAAGAGCGGCGTGGTCGGAGTCGAAGCATCGAGTGAACTCGAGAAGGTAGACTCTCCTGTCTTTCCAGTTCAGCGCGATTCCGTCGGGTCGCTTTCGACCTGTCAAGCAGGGCGCCAGACCAGTTTTCAGCTGGTTGATTTCCACGTCAATCATGTGTAGGAGCTGTTCTGGGTTTTGTGCGTTAGCCGCGACCCAGACGGGGTCCTGGGTGCAGGCCGGGCTCAGGAGGGTCCCTGAGCTTATCAGCAGCCAGGTGAGGCCGGCGGCGTCGCGGGATTCAAACCTGGCTTGGATATTTCGCGCAAGGTCGCTGAGTTCTCTGACTGCCTCGTCTGTCTCTCCTTCGATTTCTAGGATGCCGTCGTCAAGGCCGTCGGCCAGTCTTGCCCATTCAACGTTTCTGTCACTGAGGTGGGGAGGCGCTGCAAGGGCTGTAAGCGAGCTGATTGTCATTTCTGACGCGAACATCCAGGCTGGTCCTGCATTTCTCACGATTTGGTTGAAGAGGCAAGCCCAGCAGTGGTGGTGGGCTGCAATCCTGGCTGGGGTGAGAGCGGAGCAGAGGCATTGGGTGTGGCAGAGTGTCTCTTGTTCGGCGCAGCAGAGCCGACAGGAGGGCGTTGAGGACAAGCCCCACAGGTAGAGTTTGGATTGAACAGGGAACGTATTTCCTACAGCCATCAAGATCCTCTTGGTGGCAATCGTTTTCTCAGACAAACGGAGGGTCTTCCCAAGAAGTTCGCGACTGCAGTCTTGTCGGCTGAGAAATGTTTCAGTGTGGTTCATGAGTTTTTTTGGACAAGGGCTGGGAGGGACACGTTGGTCGTCTAAGGAGATTTTCCTCTGCTGAGTGTCTGCAAAAAGTTTAGATGCTAACCTCTCAACCAGGAGTCTTCGAAGACGGGACCCCCATGGTTCTGTGTGTCCTTCTGAGGTCAGGAAGTAGCACCTGCTTGGGTCCAAAACTGTTGTTGCCGGGGGGTCGTATTCTGCTGCTTCGTCAGCAGCCTCATCAGCTGCTTCATTCAGCGGTTCTCCCTTGTGGGCCCTGATCTTGACAAAGAGTGATGATGCACCAGCCTGGGACCGTCGGTTGAGGGCCCCAACCAGCTCGTTGATCAATTGCCTTTGTGGGTGTTGGTGAAGATCTTTGCAGAAGTCTGACCGTTTCATGCTCATCAGATTCTGCATGGAAGTCAGACTGTCAGTGAGGACTGTAAGGGGCTCATTGAGCGGGGCTGCATGTACTATCATGGCAAGGGCAGTGAGCTCTGCAGTGGTGGAGCTGGGCTCTCCGTGGACGGCCTGCTTCAGGGTGGCCATCCTGTTATGGAAGAAGACTGCTGCGCTGCCCATCCTGCCGTCGGAACGAACGCTTCCATCTGTGGCAGCCACAACCCCTGCCAAGTCGTAGTATGGCCCTGCTGGGCCATAGATGGCTTCTCTCATGAAAAGGCGGTTGTTATGGAAGGGGGCGTGTCCGGTGGAGGAGAGAGGCATCTTGGAGACCAGCTGAGACAGTCTCAGGGTTTCCTCGCTGTCTTCGCCCTTTCTACCCCAGAGTAACCAGTCTTCTTTGGATAGGGCTGTTTTGATACCACCATTTCGCCAGTTCCCTGTTCGCTGTAGCAGGGGTTGACCTCGCTTCACAGTGCACACCACACACCCGATCTTGGCTAGTTCCTGTCTGGTTGCTGCTGAGCAGGATCTGGCCCTCGTCAATACGTACCAGGTACGTGGTTGCTGCCAGTTAAGCCATTGCAGTGTCGCAGACTGGTCCGTTTCAGACATGGAGAGCATGTTGATGAGGGGCCGGATCTCTCCACTGGTCGCTGTCCAGCCCTCACGACTCGAGGTATTTGTCCATGCTGAGGCGAATACTGTAGATGCAACCAGGGGAGGGACTCCTATGAGGAGGTTCGCCCCAGTGCCTGCCTGAAGGAAGAAGTATGCCTGGGGGCTCAGACAGCCCTTGCTTTCTTCAGCCCGTTCAGTCATTCTTACCCAAGTTGCAAGCTTAGAGAGGCAGTCTGAGTCTTGGTCCCTGAGAAAGCCAAGCCGTGCCTGCGAGATTGTGCAGAGGTGGACCAACTCGTTCCCTTCCCGGCGATCAACTCTCGCCAGGGCTTTCGCTGTTGTTATCACATAATCACCAGTGTGTTCAGTGCGAGCTGTAATGTCGTCGAGAACTACAGTGGTCAGTTCCCCGTCAAGTACCTCAGGTCTCTCAGATACTGGCGGCGGGGGGTATGAGTTCCCTGTGCTGTGGATTGGAGCCTCTCCTGTCAAAGTCGCAGGAGAGCCGAGGAGCTGCCGTTTTAGGTCGCATCTTGACGGGTTTCCCCATCTTTCAATTGTAGCTGCAAAGTTTGAGTGCAATGTGCGTCCTTGAAAGGGGGGGATGATCCATGTGGGTCCATTATCAGTCATTTTCCAGTGGAGTGCTGTTGGAGTAGGGAGTCGGAGCGCAGCAACTGCGCTTTCCCACTTCTGTAATGCTGATTCACCCTTCCTTCTCAACAGGACAGGGCATGCGAGGTCATGTTCCATGGCTATACTAATACGTTGTTTCAGTCCGAACCAACTAAGCAGATTTGGCTGCTCTTCCCCTGTTATGAGGGCTGGAATTTTCGCCTGCAGATCCAGCTCTCCTGCCAGGCGAAGGAGCCTGGCAATAGGGCAATGGGAGCTCCTAGGCCTCTGTAGCAGGGCTTGAGTCAGCTCGGCTTGCGAGTGACAACCAAACGATGAGCGAAGGCGCGTGTACTGGAGCCGTGCACACGCCAGCACGTCGTCGTCCCATAATGAAAGTTGTTCCACGTGCAGCGCTAGGGCCTGCAGGAGGAATACTTTGGGGTGTGGAACAGGAAGTCCTCCGTGTTCTTCAGGAAAGAGAAAAACTGCTCCAGGGAATGAGGGAGGCAGACGCCACGCTCCCTTCTGCAGTCGAATCCACAACTTGTGCAGTTTGTTCAATTGCCCGTCTGTCCACGGGACCAGTGCAGCACTATAGCGGAATCTTGCTGTTGCGACCGAATGAATGACCTCCGTCATTTGTCTCAAGGTGTAGCCGTGTTTTGTCACAACAGGGAGTAAGTCTCTAGTAGTAGCTATGACGTGGTTAATCTCTTCCCCCCATGTTCCCAACAGAGAGAACCTAAATCCAAGGTAACGAAAGGCTTTTGTTGGTGGGAGGCGTGGAAGGGGTTGGCCATTGACTGTCACCAGTGAGACATCGGGTTCAGAGTTCAATTTGAAATCCCAGGCTGAAATTTCGGATTTTGAGGCGTTTAGGCGCATTCCTGACCATCCGCAGAACTTGGTTATGACTTGCAGAAGTGCAGATGTATCTTGTGTTGACGTGGTGACCAGGGCTACATCGTCTGCAAACGCTCTGGATGGTGTACGAAGGCCTGTGGTGCTCTTGTGTCCAACCCCAGTGGCCGCGAGCGCATGCAAAAGGTAGTTAAAGATTAAGCTGAAGAGCAAGGGGCTGAGGCCATCCCCCTGCTTGGTCCCTCTCGTGAGAAAGATTTTTGCTGTTGTGCCATGGGGGGTTTCTGCTGAGTAGTAGCTGTTGGTGTAGATGTCCTCCAAAAGGTCAACGTCTGGGACCCCCAAGGTTCTCAGCCACTTCCAGAGTGCTGCGTGATCAACACTGTTGAATGCATTGGCGAAGTCCAGGAAGGTGACCACCAGACTCTCCTTGCGCCGTTTGGCTTCTTGATACGCCCAGAACAGGGATTGGGCCTGGCGGCCACAGGAGTGGTGTCGTCTGAATCCTTCTTGTGAGTCGTGCAAAAGGTTGTGTCTCTCTGCGATGTTGTACAGTCTGTCAGTGAGGATTGAGGTGTAAATCTTGTAGCATGCTCGGAGAAGAACCACCGGACGGTAGTTCTTGCACATGGAAGGATCACCCTTTTTGAAGAGCAGCCGGATGGACCCGCCTTTCCAGTCAGCAGGCACCCGCGCCTTTCTAGTGAGCAGGGCGTTGACAGCGTCAAGGACTGACGAGAGCAGTTCCTCAGGGCCGTCTTTTAAGAATTCGTACGGGACTCCATCATCCCCCGGCGCTTTGCCCCTGGCCAGTTGGGTGATTCGGTGCCTGAGATCGTCTAGGGAGATCTCTCCAGCAAGGGATTCATTTGCGTCAGGAGGGACCTTTGGAATGCTGTCGGTGGTGAATGGGAGCTCATCATATTCAGTGGTGTCCACAGTTCTCTGTACGAACTTGCAGCAGCTGGTACAAAAGTGTCGGATCTCGCGCGTGGGGACCACAATCGACACGGGGATTGTATCAGCTCCGTTGCAATTGCAGCAGCGAGAGCGTGTGGCATCAGCCTCTTTTGAGAGATGACTTTCCCATGCAGTCAGTCTGTCACTATCTGTGTGCACGAGTTGTGATTTGGCAGTGCTCAGAGTCAAGGGCTGCCCCTCGGCCAATCCCAGCACAGAAGGGAGCAGTGATGGGCAGATCTCAGTCACCATTACAGTGTGGGCAGACAGCCCCCCCTCCTCAACACTTGTCTTTGGCGAGGGTGTGAGAGAGGCCACAGCAGAGCAGAGGAGTCTGGCAGTTAAGTAGTCAGGGCACGTAATAGCAGCTCGGTCAGGATAATCTGTAGTAATAAACGGGGCCCAGATTGCGGGCCCCTTCTTTCCAAGCAGGCGCTGTATCTCTCCGGAACCTCCTGTTGACATGCGTTCGATCCTTGCTTCTCTGCTATGCTGTGCAGCAGACTTTATTTCAGAGTGTCTGAGTGTACGTAGTTCATTTGACAGGTGTGCAAATCTGTCCCTAAGGACCTCCAGCCATTCCTTTGTCCATTTTGCGTAGTTAGCAGAATAGACGTGGTTCAGTGCGCTGTATTCCATTTTCTGTACTGGAAGTATTCCTTGGTCCCAGGTCATCCGCATTGCTTTGGATGGTGCCGTCGGACCGAGGTTCCGTCGTTTCAGCAGGTCTGTCCTCGCTGCCTTAACAATGCGGAGTTTAGCAACAAGTTTTTTATATCCAGAACTGTGGAACGGGATGAGAGACACTTTCTTGCCGCCAGACATCCCTAGCACCTGCTCTGCTGCTTTCAAAGCTATTTCTTGTGCAGCGGAGGCTTTGGAAAGCGGGTCATGATTCATTATGGCATGTTGACGAATATTGGAGCTGACCATGGTCGCCCATTGGTCCCGACGTTGAAGCCAGTTGTTCATTTTCAGGCGCTTGGGTCTGATCATATGGCACTTTGGGGGGAGCGGTGTTACTATTTCCTGCCCAACTGTGATGCTGATAACCTTGTGGTCGTGTACCACGTGGTTCTGTGCAGAGACTAGGCACGCTGATGCACCCGAGGTGCTGACCAGGAATCGATCAAGCACGGCCTGGTGGTCCTCTGACGGGGACAGCCAAGTCGGCTCATTCGGTTCCCTGGGTTGCAAGTTTAGTGGAGCTGCATTCGTGGAGAGCCACGCTGATAGGCGGGCATCGGCAGATGTTGTTAAGGAGGCTGCCGAGTATCCTACACGTTGGGACAACGACGCGTTAAAATCACCACCACAAATGATATGCTGGACTTTATGACTCCACTCCTGAATAATGTGGGTGATCAGGTCAAGTAGTGCTTGTTGTGCTACTGGTTGTGATGCTTGGTATTGATAAATATTAATCCATATGATATTGGTTTCAGTATGGACGTCTGTGGTTTTGATGACCTGTATGCGTGTTGCTAGGTCTTCGATGGGGCAGGTTGGATGTGGGCTGGTCATTTTGTGTATGTCGATTTGTGTGCCTCTGGCTGCTAGGGCCAGATGGACAAAAGTTACTACGCGTATTGTGTCATGTTTGGTCTTTGCTGATGTTCTTGTGAAGATAGCATATTCTGGCAGCAGTTTGTGGGCTAGCGCTTTGAAGTTTTGCACAGAGCGCCCCGTAAGTCTGGCGTCCTGCACCATCACCATTCCAGGGTTTCCTTTGAAAAGAGGGAGCATGTGCAGGAGGCTGTCACTGATGCCGCTAGGTCCAACATTGCAGCTATAAATTGCGGTCTGCAGGTCTACCCTAGGGGCTGTCCAAGTTATTGTGTCAGGGTGTATGGAGCACAGGCTGGTGTGTGTGAGGTCATTTGAGAGGGGCAACATGGTTGTGGAGGCAGGTGGGTGTTGGTGTGAGACATTCGTAGGCACAGGGTCATGACAAATTGATTCATGCAGAGGTTCAGACACTGCAGGCAAGTTTGCTTGAGGAGAGGTGTGATGGGTCGACTGGTGATTTGGCAATGCTGGGTGTGCAATTGTGGTGTGTGTGACTGTATTGGGTAGGGGATCTGGCGGTGTAGGGGGGAGGTGTTGGATCAGTTTCCAGAATAACCAGAGCCTGATTCCACGTCCTTGCTCAAGTGATTGGTGGAGGTTTGTTGTGGGGAGGGCATTTTGTGCAGACTCAGCAGCTAGAAGGGTGCAGTTGCGGATCGTGTGGGGGCCACAGTCGTAGCCGTTGTCTTGTTGGGGGACAGTGTCAATTTCTGTTGTCCATTTTACAGGGAGCCTGTGCATACGACAGATTTCTTGCGCCACAAGCTTCAGGGTGTTGGTAATGGCAAGTCTAGCTATTGGGAAAGATGCTTGACAGCTGTCGCGCGAGTGCAAGGTCTGCGTGCTGAAGTCGAGGATGAAGATGAGCCAGTGTGTACTGCAGAGATTCGTGGGGACAATCAGTCTGCTGGTTATGCGCGGATTGAAGTGGTCAGCTAGTCTCTCAATCATGAACTGGATTCTTTCTTCAGATGCCAAGAGTCCTGAGAAGTGCGGAGGGACTGCCACTGTATCATGGGATATTTGATGCAGTTCAGAGCGGGGGTGATTGTTGAAGTCTGCTGCAAGGGAAGCGAGGGCAAAGTTTATGGCGGCACCAGACAGAAAACCGCTGGATGGGCGAGAGTTGGTGTTTGGAAACGCAAAGCACTGCAAATCATCCAGCATAATTGGAATGCCGAGTGCAGTGAACGTTGTGTCGCAGTCATTGGGGAGAAGTGCAGTGCCATCGGGCCAGTGTCTATGATCCTGAAGCATCTCGAGCATGCTAAGGCCAGCGATCCGGGGTTCAAGGTTCAAATATGCTTCGCGCAGGGTGTCCCATTCTGAACCGAAAACCAGAGGAGATCGGCGGTTCTTGCTCCGCCTGGTGAGGAGCCGAGCTTCAGCTATCAATGGCATTTCACCCGACGTCGAAAGAGATGTAGCATTGGAGCGGATCACAGCGGCGGTCTCGGGGCGAGACGAGCCGCCCGACGGTGGGGATGAGAGGGCTTCATCAGAGCTCAGCAAGTTGGCCGACTGCAGGGATGAGGTAGCAGTATCGGGACGATAGGCGGCGACATCGGAGCGAGACGAGTCAGCAGACAGCGGGAGTGAGGCAGCGGCATCGGAGCGAGACAAGCTGCTCGACGGCGGGAGTGAGGTGGTGTCATCAGGGCGGGACAGGTCCAACGGCGGCGAGGATGAGGCGGCGGCAGCGGAGCGAGACGAGTCAGTCGACGGCGGGGGTGAGATATCGGCATTGGGGCGGTTGGAGTTTGTTGGTGGTGGGGATGAGGCGACAGCATGGGAGCGGGACGAGCCGACGGACGGCGGGGATGAGACAGCGGCATCGGGGCGGGTCGAGTTTGTTGGTGGCAGGGCTGGGGCGGCGGCGGCGGGGCGAGACGGGTCGCCCGGCGGCGGAGATGATGATGAGGCGGCGGCAGCGGAGTGAGACAAGTTGGTCAACGACGGGGATGAGGTAGCGGCATCGGAGTGAATCGTGCGAGACGAGCCGCCCGACGGTGGAGACAGTACACAAAGTTTCTGATCCATAATTTGTGTTGTGGTAGTTTTTTCTTTTCTTTTTTTCTTTTTTCTTTTTTTCTTCTTCTTTTCTTTTCTGTTTCTTTCTTTCCTTTAAATAGTAATGTTAGAGTGTGTGATGGAGTACTACAGGGGTGGTGGGGGGATATGATTTAGTGGGAGAATAACCAGGGGGCAAAGTGAAGGACGAAGTGGGGGGTTAGAGGGGGTTGCGGAGGTGGTGGTGGTGGGGGTTAAGCAGGGGTCACCACTGCTTTACCGAGAGATTTCGGCAAATTGCATGAACTGACAGTTGATCCAGACTTAGTATGCTGGGTGTTGATACGGCTTCTGTTAATGGCAAAGAAATGATCTTTGGTGATAAGGTTGCAAAGAATCGGGGGCAGATTAATTCTGGTGACTGTTGGCAGCTTGCGGATATCAAATCTTTGGAGCGTATTCAGTAGCTGGTTTCCAGACTTACCTCCTTGGTTAATCATGTTCCTTTTTGCCAGGTTGGCTGCATCAGCAGATTCGAATTCACACAGAAAGCCATGGGGAGCGTGCCCTGGCGATTTGAGTAGCTGCACTGTTCCAGTCGGAATTGCTTTTTGAAGTCCCAGTTGCAAGGCCTCTTCGTCAGACGACGAGATGTCTTCTCGGAATGGACCTACCACAAGGCAATTCCCAAAAGCCCTGTCACTCTCTGAGGCCGCTTGCACATGGAAGTTGGTGAGACGTCGAAGGGTCTCCTGGTCAAATGGCGGCAGTTCTAAGTGGAGCGTGACTGGTCTCTCTACACTGTTGCCCAGGCGGAGACAAAGGTCTGACTGCGTGGGAGGGCAGTGTAGCATAGTGAGACCGTCACCCTGAAGGAACACTCGAAGGTCTGGAGTATCAGAGCCGGGGCGTTCGGCAGGCCCGATTCTTACCAAGACAGGACCGATACAACAGTGAAGCTGGTGGAACGCTCCGTCTGCCAGCAGCCTTTCAAGTTCGGCGTTACTCAACCTAAGCGATCGACCCAAGGCTAGAAGTAGCCTGGAGTCGTCGCTGCTGAGTGCTACTTCACCTCGCTTTCCCTCTGCAATCGGGCGAACGAATATGCGTTGGGCGCTGCAATTAGTTTCAGAGAATGGATTGAGCACGTCAGCTAGAATCCTGACGCGATCAGAACAATCATTTAACCGGAGAGTGACTTTAACATCTCTCTTGTCAGGGCCAGTCGACCTCGGTTGCTGTTTTTGTAGGCAGGCAGGGTCAGGAGAATTGGGCAGGCGCGGGGCAACCTTGACTCGGATGCTGTCGGGAACGAGGAGCCCCGGACATTTTGTTTTGAACTGGCCGTCAATCCAAACAGCAAGCCGTGACTCCCACGACGAATCCCCCTCATTTGGTTGTGAAGAAAATGAATCTCTGGTCAGTCCAAATAATTGACAGTAGGCTGGTCCATTGAGTAAGTCAGAGGTGCCGAGTTGACTCCTGTGAACAGGATCTGAATCTTGTTCTCTGCTGTGGATTATTGAGTTCAGTACAGCAAGAGCTCGCTCGTCGCATATGTCTCCGTCTTTTTGCCTGAGCCGGTACAAGTCCAGAAAGGTGTCGAACTGGTCGAGGTCAGTCCTTGCAAAAAGGCTCTGCTCTTCCTCCAGCAGGGTCTCGTCCACTTCAGGGGTTTCGCCCCTTGTTATTGCAAGGTAAGTTCGCTGCCGTAAGGGCAGGTCCTGGTCACTGCTTGCACTAATCGTTGGTTCCAAGTCTTTCTCTGGCCGGGTGCAGCAAGGCAGCGAGTCAAATACTGTGGATTTGGGGCAAGATAAATCGCCTGACAGCGACGAGACTTCCGCAGCAGCGTCAGAGGGCAAGGAGACTACGGCGGTGGCACTGGAGCGAGGCAGGTCTCCTGAGGGCGACGATTCTGCAACGGCCATAAGAGAGAGGGGCAGGGTGCCTGACGGCCTCAAAATCGAAGCGTTGCCATCCTGGCAGGGCAGGTCACCTGGTGGCGACGAGACTGCAGCGGAACCTTCGCAGCTGGACTGATCGCCTGACGACGATAGGACTGATGAGGCAACTCCAAGGCAGGGCAATTCACCAGACGGGGACGAGATTGCAATGGCGACTTGAACGTCTGCACCTGGCAAGTCGCCTGACGGAGACGAGACTGCAGTGGCGGGTCGGGTATCGGGGCTTTGCAAGGCTGTCTGATCAGCAATAATTCGAAGTGCAAGCAGAACAAAGGGTTCCCAGCACAGTTGCGGCAGCTGTGTGGGGACGTCGAGAGCGCCCCCCCCCCCAGCAGTGTGAAGATCAGTTGGATTAGGGTGTGAAGGTGTTGGTAAGCTATAGACAGGCTGTGTGACTGTGGGGAGATGTTTCAGATCCAGATCTGAATCAATCAGATGTACGAGCTCGGCAACCAGCCCAAGTGGTCGTTTTGGAATGTCCTGTGTGAGGTCATGAAGGACTACTCCCCGAGTGCTCAGAGTGATTGGGTCTTCAGGGATGTTTCCAGCAATTCGTGAAGGGCACTGCTGATTTGCTGTGCATTGTTGCTGTCTCCTCATTTCATATGCAGGGTACGAAGGCATCACAGGCTTGAGCCCAAGGATGGGGGGGGGGGG
>Ga0247843_1009234_pt1 | contig 11059 bp, 9 predicted proteins | sample LaCruzMarch2017__FD_192420 | JGI IMG/M metagenome (GOLD analysis project Ga0247843, IMG submission 192420) | Freshwater microbial communities from meromictic Lake La Cruz, Castile-La Mancha, Spain - LaCruzMarch2017_8m | ecosystem: Environmental > Aquatic > Freshwater > Lake | place: Spain...
GCCGTCGCCACCACCAACCCCCTCCAAGACCTCCACTTGGCCACAGCCGCCCTCCCATCCCTCGCCGGTTCCACCCCCGCACACCTCATCGCAATCCACCAATCAGGTGCCTCCAAGAAAAGAGGGGTTTGACATTTATCGGCTTTCCCCAAAAAGTTCGTCATAAAGCAATTGTCTATTTTTGAATTGGGGTGGTTACACTCCCCAGATGACCGATCCCGGCCCTGTCCGAAAACGATTCGAACTCCTTCAGCCCCATCACAACGAGCGAACTCGGCGATTCTGGGCGGCAGCCGCAGCGCAATCTCTCGGGCACGGCGGAGCCATCTTTGTTGAACGATGCACCGGGGTCTCGCGCCGGGCTATTCGCATGGGAATGCTGGAATGAGCCGAAACGGCACCTCCCGCTCCCCTCGCATTCGACGCGTCGGCGGCGGGCGTAAGAAAGCCATCGCCAAAAATCCCGAACTCCTCGCAGCCGAAGGTTACATCCTGCAGGCCAGTGTCAAAACCCGCCAAGGCTTCTCCCATCCCGACCGCAGCCCAATTCGAACTCATCAACAAGCGCATTCTCCAAGCCCAGTCCGTCATTTCCGTCGACACGAAGAAAAAGGAACTCGTCGGCGATTTCAAAAATAGCGGCCGCGAGTGGCATTTAAAAGGCCACCCCAAGGCAGAGCGCCTGCATGACCTCAACATTCCCAATCTCGGGCGCGCCAACCCCTACGGCATTTACGACCTTGCCAACAACCAAGGCTGGGTCAGCGTGGGCGCCGACCACGACACCGCCGCATTCGCCACCTCCACCATCAAGGATTGGTGGACATTAATATCTTTGTCGGATCGCAAATCGGGTTTTGGCGGAGTATAGAGCTGCAAGTGAAGAGTGATGGCGCCTGGGAACGGCGGGAGCGGCTCGAAAACGAAATGGAACTGAAGCGGAGGAGAGGGAAATCATGTCAATAATTCATCTGGGTATGCATTTGACTCAACCAAAGCCCACTCATTGCAGTAATCCGCTGCTTTGAGTCGACTTTTGCAACAATGTGTTGTGGCGGTTGAATGAAGTGCCTGCCCAGAATAATTCATGCCGGACCACCCGAAATAGTCCGCCAAAATGAAAAGAATATTCACCCGCTTCCCCGCCACCTCCGCCGAAATGCACGCGGTGAAATCAGGGCCCCAACAACAATCAAAAAACGAAAAATGTCAGAAAACTTCACAGAAAAAAGCCTCCTTGTTTTTCCAATTTCCCGCCAACCACAATCACCAGACCGCTCAAATCCAACACCTTCGCTCACATTCTCCACAATCTCTTCCATACCTCAATCCGCAATCTTTTTGGCCGATCGGCCATTTTTCTTACGGAAATAAATCAGCTTGCGTGAGGTCTGAGTCCGCAACTTTCTTGGCCGATCGGACAAAAAAGTTGCGGTCGGTGGGTGGCGGGGTGGCCGTTGATGAGGAGTTGGAAGCCGGGCGTGGTGGTATTTTGTGCCGTCGCGATCCCAGATCACGGTGAGTTCGTGGCCGTGGTAGGGCACGCGGTCGAGGCAGAACCAATCCCACTCTGACTCGGGCAGGAGGGCGGGAGGGCGGGAGGGCGGGAGGGCGGGAGGGCGGGAGGGCGAGTTTGGTGTCGTGGCGGGGGCGGATGCCAACGAGGTCGCAAAAGGTGGAGTGGTTGGTGCTCTTGGCGCGTTCCTCGATCTGTTTTTCTTGGGATTGCGTTTCGGGTTTTTGCCGCGCTGGATGAGCATGGTTCGGGAGATTCAATCGTCGGTGTAGGGGGGTATTTTCATCGATCCAGGGAATGACCTTGCCGTCCTCGCGCTGAAAGCGATGGGATTTTGCATAGGTTTGCAGGGTCTCTTAGAAGACCTGTTTGGAGACGGCCTGCTGATCGGAGTCGTTGATTGAAAGGGGGCAGGCGCGAACTGTTGATATTCTCGTCGCATTGCAAATCGGGTTTTGGCGGAGTCTAGAGCTGCAATTTAGGAGTGATGAGGCATGGGAGTGTCGGGAGCGGCACGAAAACGATGCGGAACTTGAGGCGGTGGAGAGGGGAATGATGTTAATAATCCATGCCTTCTAACTTGCACAGCGTGGGTCAAAAACTCATCGCCCAATCGAATGAAATGGCGCTAGATGCTAAAGCGAATTGTTCGCAAAAAAGATTGCTTTCGATAAAAATCTTGCAACCATCTGTGGGCAGCTCCTCGTAGTTTCTCCGAGCACATAATGCCTCCCACCCCCTTTTTTGTCGGCCTGCAAAACGACTTCTCCCAACCTGTTTTCCACGATGTCAGTGAAACACGCAGTAAAAAAACCAAAAAAAGAAATAATGAATATAAAACCCCCTAAATTAATATCAAAAGCATCCTTAATTGGATTGATAGCGTTGGCACTTCCTTCCGATGCATTTGCCGCTGGCGCCGGCGACCTGAAGGCTGACGATCTTGTTGGAGTATCGTTTTGGATGATCTCCATGGCGCTCGTTGCCGCAACGGCGTTTTTCTTTTTGGAGATTCAGCGCGTTTCCGCAAAGTGGAAAACGTCACTGACGGTCTCTGGGCTCGTCACTCTCGTGGCCGCATCGCATTATTTCTATATGCGTGAGGTGTGGGTGAGCACGGGGGATAGCCCGACAGTGTTCCGTTACATTGACTGGATTATCACTGTTCCATTGCTGATGGTTGAGTTCTACCTCATTCTTTCGGCGATTACCAAAGTCCCGAGCGGAGTTTTTTGGCGCTTGATGATCGGCACGTTGGTGATGTTGGTGGGTGGTTATCTCGGCGAGGCCGGCAAGATTAATGTGTGGCTCGGTTTTACCATTGGAATGCTCGGCTGGTTCTACATCCTCTGGGAAATCTTCTTTGGCGAAGCCGGTAAAATCAACGCAGCCTCTGCTCCTCCGTCGGTGCAAGTGGCCTTCAACCTCATGCGTTGGATTGTGGTGGTGGGCTGGGCTATTTATCCCATCGGGTATTTCCTCGGCTACCTTACAGGCGCCTCGCCGAAAGACAGCATGGTGTTGTTGAACGTCACCTACAACCTGGCCGATGTGGTGAATAAAATCGCATTCGGCGTGATCATCTGGACGGCTGCAGTGAGCGAAACAGATAAACAGGCGGCCAAGGCGAGCTAACGCGCCCGTCGCAACTTTCAACCGCTCTGGGGGATTTTTTCCTCCAGAGCGTGATCGTTTTTGTTTCGGATTCCGCGACTGAGCTCCTGCGACTCCAATGGTCGCAGGAGTCTCTTGCGTCGGGTTAAGCAGTTGGTTCTTATGATGACTTCCTATGCCGTTGGTCCTACAGCAGTGCCTGAACCCCCGGGAGACTTTTTAGTCGCTTTGAACGAGTTGATGCTGCGGCTCGTGCGAGGCGATGAGAACGTGGCAGACTGCGGAGTGGGCCCCATCGCTGCCGCATCTGAGGCTCTCTCCTCCGGTGGGCACCGGGTCAGAGCCCGCCTAGCTTTTCATGCAGGCGTCGCGCTTGGTCTAGACTCGGGCGATGCTATGGCTATCTCTGCCGCCGCTGAATTGTTGCATAATGCCTCTTTGGTCCACGACGACCTCCATGATCGGGAAAAAACCCGGCGAGGCCAACCGGCTGTCTGGGCCAACTATGGAGACGACGTGGCGATCTGCACCGGGGATTTGCTTTTGTCCGCCGCCTATGCAGCACTTTCAGATCTCAAGAATTTCCGACTTCTGCCAGAACTTTTGGCCTTGGTTCATCGACGCACCTTGAGGGTGATTTGCGGGCAGTGCAGCGAACTTTCCACAAGAGGCCGGCAGGTCGATAGCATGGCCTTTTATGAGAAGATGGCGGTCGCGAAGTCCAGCGCCTTGCTGAGTCTCCCGCTGGAGATGGCATTCTTGCTCGCCGACAAAAAAGCTTGGCTCGGCGAGGTTCGGGACGCCGCCGAGGGCTTTGGCTTGAGCTATCAAATCATGGATGACATCGCGGATGTCGAAAGTGACGCCGCAGGCGACTCCGGCCCCCGGGCCGTGAATGCGCTTCTGGTTCTGCAAGCCGCTGGGCATGGTGGAAATTCTCGGGCCGTCGCCCGCGAAGTGGCCCTGCGCCGGCTCGAGAATACGATTGAAATTGCCGGGCGCTTGCCGAACAACTCCGGTCTGTTTTTAAGGGATCTTGCACTGGCGCTCTGCCAGCGCTTTTAGGAGACTCCCTCCCATGAACGCCCTCGTTATAGGAGCTGGCTTCGGTGGCATTGCCGCCGCACTCCGTCTTCGGGCAAAAGGCTACAGCGTAACGCTCGTTGACCGTTGCACGGCTCTGGGCGGGCGTGGTCAGGTTTTTGAAAAGGGAGGCTTCCGCCACGATGCCGGGCCGACGGTCATCACCGCGCCGTTTTTGTTCGAGGAGCTGTTCGCCCTCTTTGGCGAGCGTTTCTGTGAGCATGTCAACCTTGTTCCTCTGAAGCCCTGGTATCGCTTTCATTTTGCCGATGGCGACCACTTCGACTACGGCGGCACTCTGGAGGAAACGCTCGAGGAGATCGCCCGTATCGAGCCGCGTGACTGCGAAGGCTACCTGGCCCTACTCGCCCACTCCCAGCGGATTTACGATGTGGGTTTTACTAAGCTGTCCGCACAACCGTTTGATGCCTTCCTGACCATGGTGCGCCAAATTCCCGCGCTCATTGGCCTGCGAAATTACGAGACCGTTTGGCAAATGGTGTCGCGTCACCTCACCAGCGAGAAGCTTCGCCAGGCATTTTCCATCCAACCTCTTTTGGTGGGGGGGAATCCTTTTGACACGACGAGTATTTACGGCCTGATCCACTACTTGGAGCGGGCGCACGGCGTGCACTTTGCCATGGGCGGCACGGGAGCGATCACACAAGCCTTCGGCGCCCTCATGGTGCGGCAGGGAATAGAGATCAAACTCAACACAACCGTTCGTGCTGTTCACATTGAAGGAGGAGTTGCCAAGGGAGCGGTTCTTGCCGACGGAGAGGTTCTTCGCGCGGATGTGGTCGTCGCAAATGCCGATGCCGCGCACCTCTACAGCCACATGATTCCGCCTGCGGATCAGGCTGTCTCCGCGCGCTTGAAGCTCGCCGCCGCTCATTACTCGATGGGGCTTTTTGTTCTCTACTTTGGAACGACACGAACATTCCCCGATGTCGCCCATCATACGATCTGGATGGGACCACGCTACCGTGAACTCCTAGAGGATATCTTCCACCACAAGAGACTGGCCGAGGATTTTTCGCTTTATCTGCATCGCCCGACCGCCACAGACCCGGCGTTTGCCCCCGCAGGGTGCGATAGTTTCTATGTCCTGTGTCCAGTCCCCAATCTCCAAGCCCGTATCGATTGGGCGGTCGAGGGCCCACGCCTCCGCGACCGTATCGTCGCGGCACTCGGGCGCACTATCTTGACAGGACTCTCCTCATGCATCACGGCGGACTTTTTTAAAACGCCGGAGGATTTCAAAGGTGATTATCTGAGCGTGCACGGCGCAGGTTTCTCGGTCGCGCCATTGTTCAGGCAATCCGCATGGTTCCGCTTTCATAATCGAGCCGAGGGAGTCAAAAACCTCTTCCTCGTGGGCGCTGGAACGCACCCCGGGGCGGGATTGCCTGGCGTCATCTGCTCGGCAAAAGTGCTCGACACACTGGTGCCAACTCCCACCCGCCTGTGAACCCGGGCACGCTTCCCGCCTCTCTCCATGTCTCCGCCAAGGCCGAAGAGACCCTCGCTTCGAAAGGTCGAAGTTTTCATTGGGCACGCTATTTTCTAGGAGAGCCGCATGCCTCCAGAGCAACGCGACTCTATGCCTTCTGCCGCCACCTCGACGACCTTGCCGACGAGTCGTCATCACGCGAATCCGCACAGGAAAATCTTCTCAGGGCGCGGAGTGCCGTTCGCTCGGGTATGACCTCCGATCCGCTGCTTCGCGATGGACTCGACCTCATGCGCGAGTGCCGTTTTTCACCCGATATCATTCTCGAGCTTGTCGAGGGACTCCTTTCGGATCTCGGCACTGTGCGTATTGCGGATGAACCGGCTCTGCTCCGCTACTGCTATCGCGTGGCCGGCACCGTCGGAGTCATGATGTGCGGTGTGCTCGATGTTCACAACCCAGTCGCCTATCCACATGCCATGGACCTCGGCATTGCCATGCAGCTCACAAATATTTGCCGCGACATTGCGGAGGATGCCGCCATGGACCGCCGTTATCTTCCTGCGACGATGATTGGGGACATGGGCCCTGCCGATCTGGTTATTCCCGAGAAAAACCTTCGTCCCCACTTGCAGCGCTCGGTTTCCCGGCTTCTCGACCAAGCCGACCGCTACTATGCCAGCGGAGAGCGGGGGCTTGCATATCTTCCGCTTCGAGCACGGTGCGGAATCCTGGTTGCGGCCCGCGTGTATCGCGCCATCGGCACCCAGTTGCGTCGCCGCGATTGCGACTACTGGAGCGATCGGGTCGTGGTGAATTCCAAAAAAAAAGCGATCATCACCGCAAGTGCCTTTCTCCACACTCCCCTGCAGCATTTTTTCTGGCTCCCCGCCGCAAGGCACGATTCCAGCCTGCACGAGGCTTTGAGCGGACTGCCCGGCACATTGAAGAACCGATGACGCCTCCTTTCGAGATCATCATCATTGGAGGCGGGTGCGCTGGTCTCAGCCTTGCCATGAGGCTCTCCGGCCCGGTGCAGAAAAAAAGTGTCCTCATCGTCGAAGCCCGCACCGAATACGCCAACGACCGGACCTGGTGCTTTTGGGGAACTGACTCCGCGCAACTCCGCCACCTAGTCACGCAGCGATGGCATTCTGTTTCGCTGCAAACAAAAGACCGGAAGGTCAAGGTCGACTGTCGCACCGCTCCCTACGAGATGATCGCCGCCGAGACCTTCTATGCCAGCGCCCTTCGGGACATCGCGCGAAATCCCCGCATGGAACTTGCCGCGGGCGTGGCGCTCGCCTCGGAGCCCTGGAAAGATGGCGATCTCTGGCGGATTGAGACAAGTGCTGGCCAGCATGCAGGAAGGTTTCTTATCGACACACGCCCCCAACTGCCCGTCCATGCTGGCGAGGCGGTGCTCTGGCAATCTTTTTTAGGCCAGGAAATCGAATGTGAGGGGCCTGCTTTTGATCCAACTTCCGCCTCACTCATGAATTTCTTGCCAATTGAAAACGGTCGCATTCCCTTCATCTACGTGCTGCCATTTTCCCCGCAACGCGCCCTCGTCGAGTTCACCGTCTTCTCCCCCGCTCCGCTCGGGCCCGAGGAACTTTCCCGCGATCTTGACCTTGCCATTGCCGCCCAGATTGGGGCGGCCCAATATTCGGTGGTTAGGACCGAGCACGGCATCCTTCCCATGGGCCTGACAAATCCTGCGCCAACCGCACAGGCCTCGTCTGTGCGCGTGGGAGTCACCGCAGGCGGGGCTCGGCCTTCATCCGGCTTTGCCTTCCAAAGAATCCAACGCTGGGCTCATGTCTGTGCGTTGGCCCTCTCCGCCGGGCGCGGCCCTGTAGCGCATCCTCCCGATTCTTGGAGCCTTCGAGCCATGGACAATTTGTTCCTTCGGGTTCTCCGTGCGCGGCCCGAGATTTCGCCGGATTTGTATCTCTCACTTTTTGGAATCAAAAACCCACGCAGGCTCATTCGTTTTATGAGCGACCAAGCCACTCTGGCCGATTGCGCATCGGTCGCTCTTTCCCTTCCCGCATGGCCGTTTTTAGTAGAAATCCCAAATTGTATGGCGGGGCGCGCCTACAAAATCGCAGGAGGCCGGAGCGCATGAGCATGCTGCGCCTGCAGGGATTGGTTTTCTGCTGTGCAGCAATCCTGCTGGCTGCTTCGGCGGCAACGCTCGGTCAGCTTGGCTCGCAAATCGAATTGCTCCTCATCGCATCCCTCATCCTTGTTCTTGGCGTCCCCCATGGCGCACTCGACACGATTTTTGCCCGCCAAATCTATGGCATCATTGGCCTGCGCGGTTGGATTTGCTTCGGGTCGATATACCTTTTCCTCTCGGCCTTGGTCGTAGGAATATGGCTTCTCCAACCCGCCCTTTTCCTCCTCGCCTTCCTTGTTATCTCGGCCTTTCACTTTTCCGGAGACCCGGTGGGAGGAACGCCCTGGCCCGCACGGGCTCTCTACGGAGGCGCAGTAGTCATCCTTCCCGCCGCACTGCACGCTGTCGAAACGACACGCCTGTTCTCGCTCCTCGCCGGGGAAAATGCCGCCGCTCTCGTCATGCCATGGCTCGGCCTGCTTGCGTGGCCTTGGCTCGCCGGATTGATATTGGCCGCTATTCAAAGGATGCGCACGGATTGGCTCACAGGCTTGGAGCTCTTGTCCGTGGGCATTCTCTCGGTTCTCGCCCCGCCACTTCTGTCCTTCACGCTTTTCTTTTGTGCCATGCACAGTGCGCGACACATCCTCCGAACCATCGACTACTCGGCACAGTCGTCCCGCTTCTTCATCTTCGGCGCAGCCTTGTTACCCATGTTTGGTGTGCTGGGCGTATCCCTCGTTGCTTGGTATTTTCTCGAATCCACGCCTCTCGACGCACGCATCGTTCAGATCGTGTTTGTGGGATTGGCTGCACTCACCGTGCCCCATATGGCACTGGTGGAACGCGTGCGCCTTTCCGGATGGATCAATCCGAAAAAACCACCGCCGGATCGTTAAAAGGCAAGATCATTTTGAAATCTTTGTCGGATTGCAAATCGGGTTTTGGTGGAGTCCAGAGGTGTAATTGAGGGATGATGGCGCATGGGAATGTCGGGAGTCGCTTGAAAACGATGAGGAACTCGAGACGGTGGAGAGGGAGAAAATGTCAATAATTCATGCCTGACCCTTCGCGCCCTCCCGACAGGTTTTCGGACGATGGAATGATTATCCGAGCTTGCTGTCAGCGATGTGGTAATGCGGATCTTCATGGATGTTCACTTCAACCATGTCCTTGGCTTTGGTGAGTAGTTCGAGGCAGTCTGGGCTGAGGTGGCGAAGGTGCAATTGCTTGCCGATCTGTTGATAGCGATTCGCCAATGCATCAATCGCCTGAATGGCAGAATGATCGACGACCTTGGCGCGGCGAAACTCGACAACCACTTCCTTCGGGTCATCTTTGGGTGTGAACAAACTCGCAAACCCAGCGGCCGAGGCAAAAAAGAGCGATCCCTCCAACTCATAAACCTTCCAGCCCTTTTCATCAGTGTAAGTCTTCACATTGATTTGCTTGGCATGTTGCCAAGCGAAAGCCAAGGCTGCGATAACGACGCCAAGCAATACGGAAATCGCTAAGTCTGTAAAAACCGTCACAACCGTGACTAGAACTACAATAATCGCATCTGTTCGCGGAATCTTCCTCAAGGCTTCCAGACTAGCCCACTCGAACGTTTTCTGCGCAACAACAAACATCACTCCAATTAAAGCCGCCAGCGGGATGCGCTCGATGAGACTGGAGCCGAACAAGATAAACGAAAGTAAGAACAAAGATGTGCAAATCCCTGATAGTCGGAGAGTAGCCCCGCTATTCACGTTAATCATACTCTGGCCAATCATCGCACAGCCCCCCATGCCCCCAAAAAGTCCTGTGACCACGTTTGCGGCGCCCTGGGCCATACACTCGCGGTTGGGCATTCCGCGCGTATCCGTCATTGCGTCTATTAGGTTGAGCGTCAAGAGAGACTCGATCAGCCCTATGGTAGCCAGAATCAACGCGTAGGGAAATATCACTTTCAGCGTCTCCCAAGTGGGAGGCACCCCGGGCAAGTGGAACGTCGGCAGACCGCCAGCAATCGAGCCAAGGTCACCCACCGTCTTGGTTTCAATGCCAAAAGCGCCCACCAATACCGATACGAACAGAATTCCCACGAGCGTTGCCGGCACCGCCTTTGTCAGTTTGGGAAACAAATAAATAATCGCCATCGTCAAAGCGATCAGCCCTAGCATGGCGAAGAGAGCTGTGCCCTGCATCCAGTGCGAAACCCCATCCGCCCCAGTTGTTTTGAAATGCCCGAACTGCGCCAGAAATATCACAATCGCAAGCCCGTTCACAAAACCCAACATCACTGGATAAGGCACTAATCTGATTAACTTGCCGAGACGAAATGCAGCGAAGGCAAGCTGAAGCAAACCCATGAGAATTACCGTGGCAAACAAATATTCCGCGCCATGTGTGATTACTAACGACACCATTACCACTGCCAGAGCCCCAGTAGCCCCAGATACCATGCCGGGCCTACCACCAAATGCTGCGGTGATTAATCCCACGATAAACGCCGCATACAATCCCGTGAGGGGCGAAACATGGGCGACCAGCGCAAATGCAATCGCTTCAGGCACCATCGCTAATGCGACCGTAAGACCGCTCAATACATTTGTTCTGATCTCCCTTGTGGAATACATCGAGCGCTTGTAAAGAAAACCCTTGGTTTAACAAGTGAAATGCATGAGGGGTCAGGAATTAATTATTGACATTATTTCCCTCTCTACCGCCTCCAGTTCCGCATCGTTTTCGAGCTCCTCGCGACATTTCCCTGCTTCTGTGCACTCTACATTGTTCCTCCAGACTCCCTGCGACCTTGCTTTGCGATCCGAAAAAAGACGACGCAGAGAAGTGGCCTGAAGCAAAATTGTTACTTCTCCGCCGAACAGCGCCCTGCCCGTGGGTTGCTGATAGCCGGAAGGTGCCCGTTGAAATCCCAAACCACGGGTCCCTTTCCTCAAAGGCAAGTTCACCAGCGATCGACGTGTTCCTACCGGGAAAAATCGCGAACTGGATCTGAGGCGTCCCGCGCTATGACCATACGGTCGGAAGTCCTCGAACCGGGGTCACCATGGGGCCTCGTTCCCCGTCGGCACTTTCGGGAGGTCGGGATGCCTGCGCATTCACCTGCCCTGCGCGGTCTGCTTGGCTGCTGTCACGACGTCGACGGCCTTCTGCAATTGGTCCAATCGTTGTTCCCTCGGGCCCGATAGTTCGACGAGGAGAGGGCATTTTTTATCAGGAAAAATCTGGAACCTTCCCGCGCGATAAATTTCTTTGAAAATCG
>Ga0247843_1009235_pt1 | contig 11059 bp, 12 predicted proteins | sample LaCruzMarch2017__FD_192420 | JGI IMG/M metagenome (GOLD analysis project Ga0247843, IMG submission 192420) | Freshwater microbial communities from meromictic Lake La Cruz, Castile-La Mancha, Spain - LaCruzMarch2017_8m | ecosystem: Environmental > Aquatic > Freshwater > Lake | place: Spain...
ACCTCCAGCCCCCCTCACCTCCAGCCCCAGGGGCCGTCTTCGCGCTCGCGCGGTGGGATGTAGTCCGGATTCATCAGTGAACGCCGCAGGCTCTCACCTCCGTCCTGAACGATCACCTGCCCGCTCAAGCTTTCAAGAAGCGGGGTGCATACCATCGCCGAGAGCCAGCCGAACTCGCGAATGCGCCCGGTCCGCCCTGCAGGTATCATGGCCTGCAACGGCTCGATGCCGCCCTCTTGGCGGCCGCTCACGGACGCATCGTGCGGGAAAAATCCAGCTGCAATGGCATTCACCCGAATGCCGAAGGGCTTCCAGTCCGCGGCCATCTTGCGCGTCATCGTGGCCTGGGCCGTCTTTGCGGCGGCGGAGTGCGCGTCGCCGGGAAACCCTGTCCAGATGTACTGGGCGGAATTGTTGACAATGGCGCCGCGCTCTTGGCGCCCGATGAGGCGACGTGCGAATTCCGCCGAACACAGGAAGGTGCCGTCGATCGCGATGCGGGTGACAGCATTCCACGCGTTTTCGGAAATGTTCTCTGCCAGTACGGGGAAATTGGCGCCAGCATTGTTTGCAAGGAGGCTCACAGGGCCGAGCACCCGTTCTGCTTCGTCGAAGGCGGCTGCGACCTGCTCCGGCGACCGGACGTCGCAGGAAATGGCGTGCGTCGCCACGCCATGCGATGCAATCACGGCTGCGCCCGCTTGCGCCCGGTCGATACTGCGCCCGATGACCGCGACCTGCGCGCCGCCCTGCGCGAAGGCGATCGCCATGGCCAGGCCCATACCCGATCCGCCACCGGTCACCAGAACCGTGCGCCCCGCAAAGACGTCGCCTGGATATGGCGGGGCCTCCAGTGGCGGCGGCTCGACGACGACATGGTGAGCAGGCAAAGCCATTCGGTATTCTCCGCCGCCGACACGCTTGCGCGTTGGGTCCATCCGCGTCAACACTTAAATAACCAGGTTATATAGGACTATCTGGTTGAGGGGTCGCGCACATGGATATCGTCGCCGAGGGCCTCGCGTTTCCTGAAGGTCCTGTCGTCATGGCGGACGGCTCGATCATCGTCGTTGAAATCGTCGGCGGCCGCATCACGCGCTGCTGGGACGGCAAGACCGAGACGGTGTGCGCAATAGGAGGCGGACCGAACGGCGCAGCGATTGGACCGGACGGCGCACTTTGGGTCTGCAACAATGGCGGCATCGGCGCGACAGGTCCCGGAAGCGAGGGGCGCGTCGAACGCGTCGATCTCGGAACCGGTCGCTTCGAACGCGTCTACGAAAGTTGTGACGGCCTCGCCCTGCAGGCGCCGAATGATCTTGTTTTCGACTCGGATGGGCGGCTGTGGTTCACCGACCTCGGTAAACATCACGGCGGCGTGCGCACGGCCAGCGGCCTCTTCACAGGCCTGTGCGACGGCTCGCATGTGATGGCCATCAACCGCGATGCGATCAGCTACAACGGCGTCGGACTGTCGCCAGACCAGCGTGACGTATATGTCGCCGACACATTTCAGGCGCGCCTATATCAGTATGAGCGAAAGGTCGCCGCCCAGCGCCCCAAGTACGTCGCCACCGCGCCGGGGCCGGTCGGCTTCGACTCGCTCGCCGTGACCGCGGCCGGCGAGATTTGCGTGGCCACGCTGTTCGAAGGCGCCATCACCACCCTGACGCCCCAGGGCGCGATCTCAACGCTGCCGATTGCGGGCGAGCGCTATGTCACAAACATCGCATTTGGCGGCCCGGATATGCGCGACGCCTACGTGACCCTGTCCGCGCAGGGGCGGCTCGTGCGATTCCGCTGGAACCAGCCCGGACTGAAGCTGGCGTTCAATGGTTGACCTGGCGAGTGACCGCGACGCGATCCGCGACCTGCTCGCGCGCTACACCTACAACGGCGATCGGGGAACCGTACCGGTGCTGGCGGCGTGTTTCGCTCCCGACGGCGTGCTTGAGTTTCCAGGACAGATCGCGACCGGCCCGGAAGCCGTGGCCAATGCGCTTTCAACAGGAAGCCGTGATCCGCGCATGACATTCGTGCGCCACCACACCACCAATCCCCTCATTGAGGTCAACGGAGATCTGGCCGAAGCGCGCAGCTATTTCACGGTGATCACAAACGTCGGCCCAGACCACGCCGGCACATACAGCGACAAGCTTGTGCGCACGAGCGATGGATGGCGCTTTGCGCGCCGTCTCGTGCGCATAGACTGGCAAGCGCCGCACTCGCTTTTCAGGCCCATGGCCACACGCTGAGACCGACACGACCCTGCATGGACATGTTCACCCTGGCAGGCGGAACAGTTTTCGTGACGGCCACGGGCAAGCGCGGCACGACGCCTACCGCAGGCTTCTGCCGAACGAACCGCCGACCCACATTTTTACCGACGCCATGACCGAGTCGATGTGGGCGCTTCACTGATCGCAAAAGCAGCCGCGCAGCAGCGGAGCTGTATTAGGCGCGGTGGCGTCGAAGTCCTGAGCGGCGCTGCCAATGTCTCTACCGCAACCAGCCCGCTTCTACCGCTGCGAGCCTCTCGCGCCATCCGCTCGACGGCGCACGCACGCCGAACTCGCACGCCAGGCGCGCAACAAGCTCCGATACGGGTTCAGATCTGTCGATGACGCCCACGCTTTGCCCAGCGCTGAAGATGTCTCGCCACGCCCTGACCCCTTCCGGCAATGCGATGCGGTGATTTGGCAACGCGTCCGCGTCGAGCCCGGCCGCATCAAGCGAGCCCCGGAGCCAGTTCGCCGGCACACCGTTCATCGCCGCAGAGATCACAATGCGGTCGATGCCGCTCGCGGCGATCATGGAGCGGTGGCCCTCCACGACACCGCTCTCGGGCGTGGCGATAAAGCGTGTTCCCATGCAGGCGACGTCCCCACCCAATGCGAGGGCCCCGGCAATGCCCGCAGCATCGGCGATCCCGCCAGCGACCACAAGAAAACCATCCCACATGCGCCTGACCGCCGGTACAAACGCCATCGGCGTGATGAATCCCGTGTGGCCTCCCGCGCCAGCACACGTCAGCATGAGGCCATCGACCCCTGCCCCGATGGCCTTCTCGGCATGGCGCATGGTCGTGACGTCCTGAATCACCCGCCCGCCCCAGGCGTGCACGCGTTCGACCAGACGCGCAGGGTCTCCGAGACTCGACAGCACCAGCGGCGCGCGATGTTTCTCCAGCAGCGCCAGCTTCGGCTGTCCGTCGGCTTCGTCTGCTGTTCGCGCCGGCAGATTGACGATCGCCGGCGCACCGTTCGCCGCCGCGAGCGCGTCGAGGTAGCGCTCGAATACGTCAAGGCGCGTGTAGGTTCCACCCTGCCAGCCTGCGAGAACGCCCGCCTTCGCGCACGCTGCGGCAAGATCTACGGAGGACGCATAGCTCATGGGCGCGCACATGAGAGGCAAGGCGAGTTTGTCGAACAGCAACGCAAACACCTCTCAGGAGGCAAGCCCCGCCTTGATCTCGCGGCGCAGGAGCTTGCCCATTTCATTGTAGGGCAAGTTCGGAAGGAACCGCACAGTCTCCGGCACCCGAGACGAGCGCAGGCGCGAACGCACCAGCTCCCTCAACTCTTCGGTCGTTGGAAGCGCCTTGCCTTCGCGCACCACCACCGCGACGCCAACCGCCTCGCCCCATTCCTGCGACGGGACCGCAACCGCCGCCACATCCGCAACCGCGGGGTGCGTCATCAACACGTCCTCGATCTCGCCGGGAGAAATGTTTTCTCCGCCACGCACGATCACGTCGTCTGCACGACCACACAGGAACAGATAGCCATCCTCATCGAGGTAGCCTGCATCGCGTGTCGGAAACCAGCCGTCTGCATCAAGAGCACTTCGCTCCTTGTAACGTCCAGATACCTGATCGCCGCGGACATAGACCTCGCCGATCTCTCCCGCCGGCGCCGGTCGCCCATCGTCATCGCGGATTTCCAGTTCGATGGTGGGCAGCGGCTTTCCCACGGAGCCCAGACGTGCGCGAACCCGGGCGTCGCTCGCATTCCTTGCGGCGCGGTGGTCGGCGGGGCCAAGCAGTGCGATCGTCGAACTCGTTTCCGTCAGGCCATAGGCATTCGTGAAGTCAGTTGACGGGAAGAGGTCAAGCGCCAGCTGTATGAGTTCAGTCGGCATGCGTCCTCCGCCGTAGGCGATCGACTTGAGCGTCGAAAGCCCCACCGGCGCGCCTGACTTGTCCATGTGTTCTATGATGCGGGAGAGCATGGTAGGAACGACAAAGGCGTTTGTCACCCTCTCACGGTCGGCCAGATCTAGCCACGATTCCGGCGTGAAGGCTGTGAGCAAGGCGATCCGCCTCAGCGCGTAGATCGACGACAGGATCGAAGCGATGCCGGCGATATGATAGGGCGGCACGGAAACAAGTACCGCATCGCCGTCATCGGCGGCGCCAAATTCCACGGTGCCGAAGATGTAGGACGCCAAGTTGGCATGACTCAATATGGCCGCCTTCGGCGACGCAGTCGTACCGCTCGTGAAGAGTTGAACCGCGACTTCGTTCTCTGCGTTGATGTTCGCGTACGAAGCGGAGCGGGTCGTTGCTGACTTCGCCACCAGTTGATCGCTTGTCAGAAGGATGTGCCCCGCGTCCGGCGACAAACGCGCCGCGCGCGTCGCGTCGCCGACAACCAGCGCTGGTGCGATACGGCAGAGCAAGGCGGCGAGATCAGCGTCGGCAAGGCGATAGTTCAACGGACAATAGGGAACCCCGGCAAGCGCCGCGCCGAATAGGGCAAGCACGGCCGCCTCGCTGCTCTCGTCGAGGAGCGCCACGCAACCTGCGCCGCTCTGCAACACAAGCGCCGCAGCGCCTTGGGCGCCGGAACGCAATTCGCCATAGGTGTAGCGCCGATCGCCGCAGACAAGGCCGATGCGATCAGCCGCAGCGTCCGCCGCCATATCGAGGATAAGCGCGATGTTCATTTCGGTCGATCCTTCGCGTCAGTCCGAAGCCGGAAGCGGCTTGGCCTCCTTGACCGCGAGCGCCATGCCATCAACGGTGAGAGATCCCTTGCCCGCCTTCACGCAGAGCAGTTCGATCTGTCCGGATGCATCGATGTAGCGCTTGCCCATGACTGCACCGCCGCAAAGAGCCTCATCCAGGGGATGGAGCTCAGCGGACTTGGCCTCCGCCATCAGCGCGCCGCCGCACCCCAGCGCGCCGCTCCCCGCGTAGCGGATGACCACAACTTCGGTATCGCACGCGGCGCTCTTAAGCCTTGTCCCTGGTTTCATGCCCGAAATTCCTCGCCTTGTTCCCAAGTTCTCATGACGATCACCAGCCCGCCAGTTCCGCTGCGCGCGCACGGTGCTGGCCGGGCGCGCCCATCCAGACGCGATCGGCGATGGCCCGGCGGAACCAGTAGTTGAGGCCGTATTCCCACGTGTATCCGATACCGCCGTGCGCTGCGATGGCGGCGCGCGTCACCCTTGTGTAGACGTCGCACAGGTGCGCCTTCGCCATTGCCGCCGCGCGCGCGGCGTCGGGGAGCTTTGCATCCCAGGCATGCGCTGCGTACCAGACCAACGCCCGCGCCGGCTCTACCTCAAGCGCCATATGCGCGAGTTGGTGCTTGAGCGCCTGGAAGCGACCAATGGGTTGGCCGAACTGGATGCGCTCCTTCGCATAGCCGACCGAGAGATCCGTGCAGTGCTGGGCGCCGCCGAGCGCGTCGGCGGCAATCAACACCAGCGCTGCGTCGCGGAGACGCTCCACACGCGCGTCGCCGGCTGCAAGGATCTCGATCGTCTCGGCGCCCTCGAACCGCACGCGCGAAACCGGACGGCTTCGGTCAGTGGACGATACCGGCTCGATCACAACGCCGTCGCCGGCTTGAACGACGCTCAAGGCGCCGCGTGCATTCTGTGTGAGAAACAACGAGGCCGCGCGCGCCGACTGCACGAGATCGCCGTCGAGCGCCAAGGTGGCGATAAGGTCTCCGCTCGCCACCCCTGGCAGGAGCGCTTTCGCCGCCGCATTGTCGGACATCGAGATCGCAAGCCCGGTCAACATCTGACCGATGAGGGGCCCCGGCGCCGCAGCCGCCCCAGCCAACTCGCACACCAGGGCAGCATCGAGCAGTCCGAGGCCTGCGCCACCCTCCTGCTCGGGCAAGGCGATCGCGCCTAAGCCCAACGCCATCAGCGCGCGCCAGGTCTCCGCATCGAAGTCTGCGTCACTGTCGGCGAACCGGTGCAGCCGCTCCATGCCCCAGACGTTCTTGAGCGTTCCGCTCACGGCGTCCTGTATCGCTGTCTGTTCGGCGCTCAGATGAAAGCGCATCGCTACTTCTCCGCATCCATGGCGAGGTCGCGCGGCAGACCGAGACCGCGCTCGCCGATAATGTTGCGCTGGATGTTGCTCGCGCCGCCAGCGATCGAGTTTCCGAGTGAGCCCATGATCTGATCGAGCCACTTGTTGGCGCCACGCTTTGACGTCGACCCACTGCGGCTGCCGGCATCGAGCGGTTCAACCAGGCCTTCGGCGCCGATGAGGTCCTGGGCAAGGAGCGCGATGTCGTGGCCGATCTCGGTGAGAAGCAACTTCATCATGAGCTGGACCGGCCCGGGATCGTCACCTGCCGCCTGGCACGAGAAAAGGCGAAAACTCGTGAACCGGTGGGACATCACAGCGCCCTCGATCTGCGCAAGGCGATCGCGCACGAGCGGGTCGCCGCTGCGACCTGTTTCCCTGGCAAGTTCCACGAGCTTTTCAAACTGGCGACCAAGCATGTCGGCGCTGCCGATAGAGGCGCGTTCATGCTTGAGCGTGGTGCGGCTGACATACCATCCCTGCCCGCGTTCGCCCACCTGCCAGCTCACGGGGGTTTTCGCATTGTCGAAAAAGAACTCGTAGAAGGTGTCGTCGCCTTCCATTCCCGTCATCTGCCTGATGGGACGCCGCGTCACGCCTGGCTGATCAAGATCGATCAGGAGATAGGTGATGCCGTCATGCTTGGACGCGTCCGGTTCGGTTCGCGCCAGCATGAACATGTGGGTCGCCTTGCCACCCTGGCTGGTCCAGATCTTCTGGCCGTTGATGATCCAGTGGCGGCCGTCTTCTGAAAGTTCGGCCCTGGTGCGCACGCTCGCCAGATCGCTGCCGGACCCCGGCTCGGAATAGCCCTGCCCCCAGATATAGTCGCCTTCGATGGTTTTCCTGATGAAAAGCTCACGCTGCTCTTCGGTGCCCCGTTCAAGAAGCGTCGGGACCGTCATGTTGACCCCGTTGCCCCCCACCTCCATTGGCGCGCGGGCGCGGTTGAATTCTTCGCGGATCACCTGCGCGCGAATGATATCGACGGGTTGCTCGCCCCCGCCGTACCGCTTCGGTACGGATCGATAGAGAAACCCCGCTTCCACCGCCCCGCGCCGGAAGTCGCGGATGTGATCCTTCAACGCGCCGCCGCGCCGATCTCCCGGGCTCCAGGCGCCCTTGAGAAAGGCGCGAACTTCGCCCCGGAAGGCCTCGGCCTGTGCGCCGTAACTGAGGTCCATAAGAAAATCCTTCGTCGGCCACAGGCCGCTTGCGCTCTTAACGTATTGAACCTAGTGACACAAGTAAGCGGAGAGCGAATGCGTCATGCGGACTGCGGGAAACACAGGTCAGACTTCTGATGGGAAACCGGCGGGGAATACAGGTCAGCGACCCTACTACTATCAGCGCGTCGGCGATCTGCTTGTGCCGAGCGGCCTCACGAGAAGCCCCTGGGACCGCAACGCCATCGCCGGCGGACCGCTGAGCGCCTTGCTCGCGCAAGGCGGCGAAGACGCAGCGCTCGATCAAGATTTCGAAATCTCGCGCTTCACGGTGGACATCTTCGGAAAGGCCCCGCACCAGCCGCTTGGGCTGCGCACCGAAGTGTTGCGCGACGGCCGCCAGACCAAACTGCACCGCGTCACGGTCCTCGCAGACGCACGACCGGTCGCGCAGGCGCATATCCTGCGCATCCGGCGCCTGGAGACCCCTCCAGCGCCGCCGCCCCATACCTATCCGGCGCCTGAGGATTGCACTGAACGCTCATGGCTTGTCGGCGCTTCCATGGCAGGGGCGATCCGGACCCGTCCTGTGCTTGGCGAAGTTCGAACGCCGGGGCGCGGGATCTGCTGGCTGTCGGTCGATGGGCACGTGGTCGCAGGCGAGCCGCCATCGAGTTTCGTCAAGGCTGCGCTTTTCGCGGACTTCGGCAACGGCGTCGGCAGCGCCACCTACGCCGAGGAATGGAGCTACGCCAATGTGGACATCACGCTTCAGTTCCTGCGCATTCCCGCTGGAGAGTGGCTGCTGATTGACGCGGAAACCCATATGGCGGGCAATGGGCATGGCGTCGTGACGAGCACCTTCGCTGATCGCGATGGCGTCTTCGCGCGAGGTTTCCAGACCATTTTCGTGGCCCCGGGTCGGGTCAGCCAACTCCAAGCCCTCCCACTGCAGGAAACCGCATCATGAGCGAACTGGTCGTCCGCACAGATGGCGAAGGCGTGTGCACGCTCACGCTGAACAGGCCTGAAAAGCGCAATGCCGTGAACCGCGACCTCTTTCGCTGCTTTCGCCAGCACATACGCGACATTGAAGCGTCGGGCGAACAGACAGGCATCATTGTGATACGCGGCGCAGGAGACAATTTCTGCGCCGGGCACGATCTGTCCGAAGCTCCCCACGCCGACGCCCTTGGCTGGCTGCGCCAGGAAATGCTGGCGCTCGAGCGGCTTACGCACTTGAAGCAGCCGGTGATCGCGGCCGTTCAAGGGGTCTGCTACACAGGCGGTCTTGAGTTTGCGCTTTGTGCAGACTTCATCGTGGCTGCGCACTCCGCGCGCTTCGCCGACACGCACGCCAAATGGGGCCTGGTGCCCGGATGGGGTCTCAGTCAGCGGCTGCCGCGGCGCGTCGGATCGGCCAAGGCGCTCGAAATGATGTTGACCTGCCGCCCGTATTCTGGCGCCGAAGCGCTGGCGATGGGGCTAGCCAACGAATGCGTGCCCGACGCCGATCTCGACCGGCGCGTTGCGGAACTGTGCAACATGATCCTTGCCAATTCCTGGCACTCAAACGCAGCCAACAAGCGTCTGGTGTACGACACCGACGGCATGGGGTTGCGCGCCGGTCTTGATCACGAACTCATGCGCAACGAGGGTTTTTCTCCTGACGCGGCGCAGCGGGCGGCAAAATTCCGCAAGCCGAATTAATTATACAGGAAGATTCACGAGCCGGCTCGTCTGATCGCGAATCCAGCAGTCCATCCGATCAAAGAGCACAGCCCTTGTGCTTGCGAAATTGTGGCAATGCCCCGCCCGCGGCAGGATGTGGAGCGTAATATCGGGGCTGCCGGTGAAGTAGCCCGGTTCGGCGTGCGGCGCGGGTGACACGTCGCGCTCCCCGAAACAAAGATAGACCGGGGTGTCGATCAACGTTGCGTCTTCGCGCACGATGCCGGTCGTCGCCGCCTGCGTGCCGAGGACATACGGCACCTCCACAAGCATCGAGTCGTCGACGGCGATGACATCTTCGGGCACATCTTCCCAATGAAATGTCTCGCGCAGCTGCGCGCGGCTGCGCGAACCGTAGTCTGGTCGCGTCATGTCGAGCGGACCAGGGTCCATCCGCAACAGCTTCCCGCCAAAGCTGAGGTGCACGCCATCGGCCGTGTAGCCAAGGAGAACACACAGATCATACGTCCGGTGCGCGGCCTGCTGGGTGATCGTCTGGCAAGCGCCCATCGAATGACCGCCGCCCACGCGCGCGAAGCGGTCGATGGCGGGATAACCCTCGACCAGTCGGCCAGCCCGCAATCTGGCATGGACTTCCTCCACGGCCGCATGATTTGCGGCCGCCGCCACATGGCGCGTCGCCTTCATCTGCGTTTTGGCCCTGTCGCTGGCGCCGACGCCGAGATGATCCGGCAGCACGACCACATGACCGCGCGCGCGCAGGTACTCCGCGCAGGAATAGCCGTCCCGGCCTTCCACCTCGGAATGGAAGTATCGACGATCGTAGGTGCCGCCGTTCAGAAGCGTAACGACCGTCGGACGCTCCGGCAGGCAGTCTGGAACAAACACCCAGGCCGCAATATGCAACGGCGCGCCGCCGGTGATTTCCGGCGCGAGCGCCGCCGAAACATCTATCCGCACATCGACTGGCGCTGTCGCCATGGGGTCACTCCTCACCGGTATCCTTGGCTTTCTGTTGCTCCCGATAGATCTGCGCCGTCGCCTGGGTCGACAGTCCCATGTTCAGCGCTTCGGCGTCGAGTGCGGCTTCGAAAGCCCAATCTTCGGCATTATTGAGATTCTGCTTCATGTACCTGAAGCCCATCCGCGGCCCGTCGGCGAGCCGATGCGCGACAGCGAGAGTCCCGGTGCGAAGCGTCTCGTCATCGCAAAGGCGCGTATAGATCCCCTTTGCGAAAGCCGCTTCCGCCGTCAGTTTCTCACCGAGAAAAAACAGCTCGCGCGCCACGCCGGTGCCGAGAATTTTGGTCCAGAACCACGTCGACCCGAAATCGCCTCCGCCGCCAATGCGATCAAACGCCGTGAGAAACGTAGCCGTGCGCGCCGCGAAGCGCAGGTCGCAGGCGCCGGCGATGCCGATCCCCGCACCCGCAACCGGGCCATTGACCATGGCGATCGTAGGTTTGAGCATTTCGTGCAACAGACGAGCGGTTTCCGCAAACCCGCGTAGCCGCGAAAAGCCCTGTTCCGTGCGTCCGCCCGTTTCTGCGTTCGGCGCGACGCCGGCCCTGTCGCCGCCGCCGTCCTTGAGGTCGCCGCCCGCGCAGAAGCCGCGCCCCGCCCCTGTCACCACAACGCACCCTACAGACGGATCGCGCGCGGCATCGGCACACGCATCCGCGAGCGGCGCCATGATAGACGCGTTCAGTGCGTTGAGCCGATCGGGCCTGTTGAGCGTGATGATGCGAACGCCACGCTCATTTTCCACCAGAACTTCGTCAGACATGATCAGCTCTCGCGGACGTCCCTGAAAGCCGGGGCGCGCTTGCACGAACAGCCAGGTTCATTCGCCCCCCAGCTCCCA
>Ga0247843_1009239_pt1 | contig 11054 bp, 8 predicted proteins | sample LaCruzMarch2017__FD_192420 | JGI IMG/M metagenome (GOLD analysis project Ga0247843, IMG submission 192420) | Freshwater microbial communities from meromictic Lake La Cruz, Castile-La Mancha, Spain - LaCruzMarch2017_8m | ecosystem: Environmental > Aquatic > Freshwater > Lake | place: Spain...
AGAGTCGTCAACACTCGAGGAAACAGCGGGAAAGTTGCGCTTTGCGGGAAACAAACAGTACCAATTCCTACGTATGTAGCGGTCTAAATATTTAGACCAATAAGGGGTGGACAAAAAAAAATAGCGTTCTAAAAAATGCTAAATATTTGAGGTCTAAACTTTAGACGAATATTGGCAGTCACCCATTCTGATTTTTTTTTGGGCGCGTCTCCGCGGGAATCCTCAACATGAGCCAATCGCCGTCATCGTCGTGGGAATGTCCAGCCTGTACCTTTGGCAATGACCATCCTCACGAGTGTATAATGTGTCAATCCGCCCGTCCACCATTGCTAGGTGGTGGTCGGCGAACACGTCCAGCAGCAGCAGCGGCAGAATCAACGACGACGGAGGACAACGTAAACAACGACGTGTGCCGAGGGGATGATTCTAATTATAAAAATCGTAGTAGTATCGAGCCGCCACCAAATCATAATGGTTATGATGCGAAGAACGATGACATTAGCAGACGACAACGACAAATGCTGTTGTCGGAATTATTGGGCGATGAGAGTTATAATAATGACGAATTAGCGCGACCGTCTGTTGTTACTAACGAAGATGATGAGATTAATGATGTAGATTTGAAAATAGCAACTACAAATAGATTGAGCAGTTTGCACCCTATAGGTGCCAGCACTGCAACGAATATGATCGAACACCCAAAGAATAACAATGAGAAGCAAAAATCTTGGGATGCCTACGCATCGTTAGAAATGAATTATCAAAGCTCTGACGATGATGATGACGAGGACGACGACACGGACGAGGATGAGAGTAGCAGTAGTAGAGAACACGACACTAATGATAACAACGACGATTGTGACAATAATGGTGGAACACAATGGAATGCATTCAAAACATTCGAAGCGAATTATCGCAATAGTAGTTCCTCCTCCGATGAGGAGGATGAGGATGAATTGACAAAGGATGATGATTGTATAGACGTAAAAGATCAAAAAGTACAACGAGAATGCGTTGATCTAGTCGATACCGACAATGATGACAACGATGATGATGATGGTAGTAATGGAGAGGAACTAGTTGTTAGAGCACCGGAACAAAGTAAACGAAGAACGATAGATGTGGAATGTCTCGATGTGGATAGGGATATGATATTGCCCCACTCACGAACAACACGAGGGGTAGAACGAGGATATTCGCCACCTGTCGCTGCCTCCAATGTGAATGAAATGGTGGATGATATTGAAACTGACTCATCATTGTCAGAGGTTGATGAGGTTGGTAGTAGCAGTATTCGTCGTTGTAATCAACGTAAACGTCAATGTCAGATTCCTCCATCACGTCCATCATTTTCGATACATCCAACCCCACCATGGCAACGATCACGTAGTACAAGTCAAAAAATATTAGCACAACAGAATCATAAGACTCAAGAAAATGAGGATGACGATGTTGTTATTGTGGGTGGTAGACCATATGTTGCACTCTCTTCAACTCGGAATGATATAATTGGTGGATCTGGTGCAGGTGTGAATGGACATCGATTATTCTCACAATCATCATCGACTTCCTCAGCAACAAAAACGACGAAGACTGTTGCAGCAAAGTCGAAAAAGGCAACTACAACGAAGACAAAGAAGAAGAAGGCACCCACCAAGCGAAGAAGGATGGGAAGTAGCAGTGGAGGATACAAGAGAAAATCAAACAAGCGTACCTCATCGAAAACGAGAAGTAGTAATAGTGCTAGGGGTGGCATTGGAGAAATGGGGGCAGCCGCAGCAATGAGTAATAATCGTGCCTGGTCTGCTCGTGAACGAGGTATACGACCTAGTGGTGTTGGAGGAGGAGGGGGGTCTGGTGTGACTGCTGCTCCCTACATGTCAATTGCCAAGCAGGAGCCACTGTTGAGGAATGTTGGAGGTGCATCAATCCAATTCTAAAGAGATGCATAATTCGTCTATCGTTTACCAATACACATTATTTTCTCCTCATGGTTGAAAACTTCTTACTACACCTTGTTGCTGCCAACATCTCCTCAATCAACAATCCAGATAGTCGAACAGAAATAAATACAGAAGCCAGCAACATTATAATGTACCCAGAGCCATATAATGCCTTTGAGCTTTGGCACTCTTGCCAAGTAAGTGCAACGTATAGGAATGTAGCAAATATGACTAACCCGGCAGTTACATTTGATAGCAGTTCAATGAGTTGCCACCAACGAGATTTGCATTTTGTGCTGCGACGATGTTTGTATCTCCATGCGACCAAATTGAGGGTACAGATTAAAACAATACACAAGAGGGAGAGTGGAGCTGCAAATAATAATATCATCAACACAACCAATCCCGCGGCGACCCATGTTGCGTACTGACGATCGAAGGAAGGTTGCGGCGACATTGAACCTTTTTCATCGTCATTGTTTGCAACATGACAAATAATTTCATTGACCCTCCTTGCTAGCACTGTGTCCAAGAGTGACTCCAAGCGATTATCGTAAATAATAACAACTTCATCGTTATCATAGTTTGGACGATTGCCAGCATTTCGTAATATCTCCATGTTTTCATGTATGTTCAATAATGTCTTTCTTGACTGTCTCCCACAGACACCGTAAATCATTACATCCAATGACAGTTCTGTTGATTGAATTTGAATTGGTTGCCGCGGCCGCTGCCGTGCTGGTGTTCCTACTGAAGCATGCTCGGGCAATATTGTATGCATATTGTATTGGATTGTCACAAGTGGAAGACAGTAAACTGATATTAATATCGCAAGGTAGATTAGGTGAATGATGATCATTGTTGGGCGACGAATTTATTGAACAAATTTCCAACTATCGAAATTTCAAAATCAGATAAAAGATATGACGATTAATGTACATGTTCCATCTTTATTTTGAAGCTCTAACTTAAAGCCAACTTGGCCCTCAAATAGTCCTGTTTCTTCGTGCTATCATTTCCAAACTTGTCCCACTCCCAGTACGGCACAGATACAATACGAATATCATCCAGAGTGCTCACTTGTCTCCTTTTTAGAAGCGTACTTCCTGTTGGCTCTTGATTGATAAAGTGTGATGGTCCATCCACTTCAATGCCTAATTTCGTACCATTCACTTCCACAAGTGAATCTAGGCGATAGCCACTGGAGGTAAGAAATTCTTCTTCAAGAGGCATATCAATGGATGAAAGCACAGAGATGACATCATTTTGCAATCTTGACGGCTGAGGCAATCGTAAGTCAAATGCTTGACGGCACTTCTCACGGAGTGCTGGAGGCAGATTGATGCCCGACTTTAGCTCATCCTGCCACAACTGCCACTGATGGAGCTGAGAGAGATTCGCTGGTACAAAATCATCTGCCCTCTTTTGACAATCATCAATAAAATCTGAATTAAACAGCAAAGGATCATTGACGTTGGCTACAGCATAAGCCCAAGCAATGTTTGTTAAGTCTTGACTACTGCATTGGATCAAGACTGACCTGACAGCTGGTGCAAATGATGTGAACAAATGCGGGTCAATTATTCCGACGGTAGCGTATGACCAAATGATGTTGGATAGAGCTTGTGGCTTGAAGTGTCGCAAATCTTTCATTGCAACAATATAATCGCCAAATTTACTGTATAGCTGTGGATGTGACTCGCCAGCTGTTGCAAACGCCCAAATGATATTGGAAAAATCTTGTGGCTTGAATTGTCCCAAGTCTTTCATTGCAACAATATGATCACCAACTTTACTGAATAGCTGTGGATGTGACTCGCCAGCTGTTGCAAACGCCCAAATGATATTGGAAAAATCTTGTGGCTTGAATTGTCCCAAGTCTTTCATTGCAACAATATGATCACCAACTTTACTGAATAGCTGTGGATGAGACTCGCCTGCAGTAGCGTAAGACCAAATGATATTGGATAAAGCTTGTGGCTTGAATTGACTCAAGTCATTCATCGCGACAATATGATCAGCAAATTTCCTGTAGAGCGTTGGATGTGCCTCGCCTGCAGTTGCATAAGACCATACGATGTTTGACAGATGCTGTGGCAGGAATTGTCCCAAATCTTTCATTGCAACAATATGATCGCCAAATTTATCGAATAGCGGTGGATGTGCCTTGCCTGAATTTGCATATGCCCAGAGGAGATTTGATAAAGCTTGTGGCTTGAATTGTCCCAAGTCTTTTATTGCAACAATATGATTGCCAAATTTCCTGAAGAGCTGTGGATGTGTCTCGCGTGCAGTAGCATAGGACCATACGATGTTGGAGAGATTTTGTGGCAGGAATCTATTCAAGTCATCCAATGAGGCAATATGATCACCTAATTTCTCATACAACTGGGAATGTGATTCGCCAGCAGTCGCATATGACCATACAATGTTAGAAAAAGCTTGTGGCTTGAATAATCCCAAGTCCTTCATTCCAGCGATATGATCACCAAATTTCCTGAATAGCTGTGGATGTGATTCGCCAGCTGTTGCATATGCCCAGATGATGTTGGATAAAGCTTGTGGCTTGAATTGTCCCAAGTCATCCAGTGAGGCAATATGGTCGCCAAGTTTACTGAATAGCTTTGGGTGAGACTCCCCCGCTGTTGCATATGCCCAGATAATGTTGGAGAAATGTTGGGGCCAAAATTCGCTCACATCATTCATACCCACTATCAAATCACCTGCTGCCTTGAATAGCAACGAGTTTGATGACTCCATCTTTGCATAAGACCATAGCATATTGGATAGACCTTGTGAATTGAAATGATTCATTTTTGACATTGCCTCAAGCGCAAGAACATCAAAGATTGTACCTCCATCGTCGACCTTGGGTACGTATTCTGCAAGGCCAAATGAATAGATTAGATTTGATAGACATCTAGCATCAAACTCTGAAAGAATCAGTACTGACGACTTGGAGACTTTGTCAAGTATGAATTGTTTCTTTTCTGAGTTGATGCCAACAAGAAGAGTGTGCAGAATGCGGTGCAGACTACCAGTATCAGCCCTTTGTCCGCGAGATTCAACTTGTTTCATAACCTTCGCCAAGCTGATTGCAATTGTTGCAATGTCTCTACCATCAAATTTGCACATACTAACCAGTGTATTGCATAATATTTCGGCAAGCTGTTCATTCAGTTGAGCCCGACTATTCCCCCCACGCTGGTTTTGAACATGCTTTTCCAATAACGACCAAAATGCGGCTATTACCCTCGGTGAAATGGTATCAAGATGATCGTATGCCAATTGAACTAGGTCCTCTGCTGTGTTGCACTGTCGCATGTCAGGATCACTCCTCCGTGTTGAAGAGGCACATCGATTAAATTGTGGGATAATCAGCTCATTACTGCCGATGTTGCAATGAAAACCATTAGGATATACGTGACGAATTATACAACGCTGACGGGCATACATGATGGCACTCGTGCTATCATACCGACTAACGATGGAGGTGGCAGCAGCACTGACATTATTCGTCGACGTGCACCGTCCTTGCAAGACAAATCTCCCAAATTTGAACATCGTGGGGCACCGGAACCGACGACCGTCGTCTCACACCACGCAGGACAGACGCCAAGGGTGACAACGAAGTAGGAACAAACCTTTTGACATGGAGGACGATTCGAATATCGTAGTAGATTTGGTTTAGCAGATGACGATGAGCTCGCTGGCTTTGATATGGATGGTGCCATAGCCACCTCGGCAAAGAAGAATGCAGCGGCATCATCTCCATCATTGTTCCAACACGCTGTAGCACCGAATACATCCTCCCAAAATAGTACACTCATTGCTTTACTTACACACCAACTTTGTCAATACTGTTACATTGTTAGACGACTTTACAGGAGAGAATTGCCAAACAGCGCGAGCGACAGGTGGAATTTCTCAAGAATAAAGGATTGTTAGATGATGCATCAAAATTGCTTGGTGGTGCTGGTGCTCGATCTCCGGGTATTAATTCACAGACTCCAACAAGACGAAAGTAGAAATTTTATCATCGCCTGTCCCTTTTTTTCTGGAGGGTGTCTCTAAAACTTACATTATTGATGGAACAATAGTGTTTCAACCTCATCTATCGGAACATTTTTTTCATGACGGACGATGTGGATTCGGTCATATTCTATTATGGCTTACTTTTACAGGTATGTATGAACCACAACAATTCCAATAGTCCCAATAATATATGTAATAGCCGCACATTTACCAAACTTAATGTATTATTTCAATTACACTCTCAGCAGCCAAAGCAACATCCACTCTACCTTTTTCACCCTTTCCAACTATCGAAAAATCAAAATCAGATAAAAGATATGACGTTTAATGCACGTGTTCCATCCTTGTTTTGATAGCTCTAACTTAAACCCAGCCTGGACAGCAAATAGTCCTGTTTCTTCGTGCTATCATTTCCACACTCATTCCACTCCCAGTACGGCACTGATACAATACGAATACCATCAAGAGTACTCACTTGTCTCCTTTTTAGAAGTGTACTGCCCGTTGCCTCTCGATTTATAAAGTGTGATGGTCCATCCACTTCAATGCCTAATTTCGTACCATTCACTTCCACATGTGCATCTAGACGATAGCCACTAAGAGTAAGGACTTCTTCTTCAGGAAGCATACCACTGGAAGAAAGTACAGATATGACATCATCTTGCAATCTTGACGACTGATAGGATTCTGAGACAAATACTTGACGGCACTTCTCACGGAGTGCTGGAGGCAGATTGATGCCCGACTTTAGCTCATCCTGCCACAACTGCCACTGATGGAGCTGAGAGAGATTCGCTGGTACAAAATCATCTGCCTTTGCTTGAAGTGCAGCAACAAAATCTGTATTGAATATCGAATGATCATTGACGTTGGCTACAGCGTATGACCAAGCAATGTTTGCTAAGGCTTGACTACTGCAATGACCAAAGACTGACTTTACAACTGGTGCAAATGTTGTGAACAAATGCTGGTCAATTATTCCAACCGAGGCATACGCCCAGAGTAAATTGGCAATACCTTGACTGTTGAAGTCGGTGCTCCTTGCGATTGCCACGTCTGCCATCTTTTGGAAAAGAAGTGGATGTGACTCGCCTGCAGTTACGAATGACCATAAGATGTTTGACAGATGCTGTGGCTTGAATTGTCCCAAGTCATCCAATAAGGCAATGTGAACGGCGAGTTTCTTGTATAGCTTTGGATGTGTCTGTCCTGCAGTAGCGTATGACCAAATGATGTTGGAAAAGTCTTGTGGCTTGAATGCATTCAAGTCCCTCATTGCGACAATATGGTCGCCAAGTTTACAGTAGAGCTGTGGATGAGACTTGCCCGCAGTAGCGTATGACCAAATGATGTTGGATAAAGCTTGCGGATCAAATCTGTTCAAGTCATTCATTCCGACAATGTGATCACCAAATTTCCTGTATAGCTTTGGGTGTGATTCGCCCGCTGTTGCATATGCCCAGATGATGTTGGATAATTCTTGTGGCTTAAATTCTCCCACATCATTCATATCCACAATCGTGTCACCTGCTGCCTTGAATAGCACCGAGTTTGATGACTCCATCTTTGCATAAGACCATAGCATGTTGGACAGATCTTGAGAATTGAAATGCTTCAACTTGGATATTGCCTCAAGGGCAACAACATCCAAGATTGTTCGTCCATCCTCGACCTTGGGTACGTATTCTGCAAAGTTAAACGAATAGATCAGATTTGATAGATGTCTCGCGTCAAACTCTGAAAGGATGGGAATAGCATGTACTGCAATTTCGCTGAATATGTAGTGCTTGTTCTCATAGTTGATGCCAACAAGAAGAGTGTGTAGACGTCGATGTAAACTACCAGCAGCAGCTCTTTGTCCATGAGATTCAACTTGTTTCATCACTTTTGCCAGTCCAAGGGCTAATGTAGCAAGGTCGCGACCACTGAATTGACCAATACTCTCCATAGTACTGTCTAATATTGCGTCAAGCTGTTTGTTGAGTTGAACCCGACTATTCCCACCACGTTGGTTTTGAACAAGCTTCGCCAATGATGACCAAAATGCGGCTATTACCCGTGGAGAAATGGTATCAAGATGATCGTATGCCAATTGAACTAGCTCCTCTGCTGTGTTGCACTGTCGCATGACAGGATCACTTCGCCGTGTTGAAGAGGCACATCGATTAAATTGTGGGATAATCAGCTCATTACTTCCGATGTTGCAATGAAAACCATTAGGATATACGCGACGAATTATACAACGCTGACGGGTATACATGATGGCACTCGTGCTATCATACCGACTAACGATGGCGGTGGCAGCAGCACTGACATTATTCGTCGACGTGCATCGTCCTTGCAAGACAAATCTCCCAAATTTGAACATCGTGGGGCACCGGAACCGACGACCGACCGTCGTCTCACACCACTCGACAAACGCAGGACAGACGCCAAGGGTGACAACGAAGTTTATGAACAAACTTTTGATCATGGAGGACGATTCGAATAGTAGATTTGGTTTAGCGGATGACGATGAGTTCGCTGGCTTTGATATGGACGGTGCCATAGCCACCTCGGTAAAGAGGTGGATCATGTCATACCAATCATAGCAGGTGGAAAATTGCACAGTATAATTTAACAGTGCCTATACCCCAACGCATTAATGAACAATGTTGCACGTCAGATTGGAGATTATCACAAAATGAAGAAGCAAACAAATTCTACTACTTCAACAGCTATGATGATGACTGCAAATAATGATAACAATTATACTTTTACAAGTTTGTATGTACAAAACAACAATCCTCAACAGTCCCAACAACATAATATATATCATATTATGGTAGCTTAAATTTCTAGATTCTACCATAGATTCATTAAACCTACTTGTGAGTGAAACTCATAATAAAAAAAATTGACACACAAATACAAGTGTAATCTCGGCTATACTGCCCTGCCTCGGCCGTGCAATAATGTATGGTGTCATATATATATAGCGTCATTCTTACCTTCTGTGTATATTTGTATCTCTAGAGAATGCTCATTTTTTTGTTTTTCGCCTCCTGGAATAAATGTGTAAAAAAGTGTAAAGTAGTGTCATCAAATAATATTTGATCTATTGTAGTGATGGAGATTTGTAGCAATGACCGACATTCCGTTTTCGCCGCGAGACTATTACTTTGGCACTATTACTATGTAAGACCTCGACATTATCGTCCATTATTACTTCCATCATCATACCCTCGTTGGAGCATATAATATCTATACCCTCACACTCCTGCATCATGGCATCAATTGCCTCATAATGTCGTGGTGTCACGGACACGAAATGTGTCGCATTAATACATGATAGTGACGTATGGTCGTGCAATGATAAATATGCCCGTTGTATACGATTACGTAAGTCGATATTTATATTGGCGGATATTACTATCGGTTGTGCTGGATTCGGTCCTACTCTACCATCATCATCATTATCATCTTGGTGGTGGTGCTGCCGTTGTTGAGATAATCGCTCGTCGTGATGCACTGTCGATGATGATGTTGCATTGTTAGTACTACCCTCGGTGTACACAAATGGTGGTGCATGTAATGGACGTAGTTGATTAAAGTACCACAGATACGAATCTTGACATGATGTAGTAGTAGTAGTATCTTCATTGTCATCTGCCGACGCAGCAGCAGCCGCTGCTGCTTTCGCAAGCAAATCTTGTACAACAACACAATCAATACAAGCCACATCTGCATTCCCCATGGCAATTGCCTTCATGGATGATACATGTCCACCCGTACATACAGTGCGCGAGAAGAAGGGTATGGTAATATCCATCATTTTCTTTTGTCCCCCCTCCCCCTTCCTCTCATCGTTGTTGTTGTTGTTGTTATTTGTAGTGGTGGAGGCATAATGGTTCAATAAGAATCGTAAACAATGATATCCGGATAATGATGCATCATCATTATATGCAAATACACACCCCTGCAACTCTTGTAATGTAGTATAGGTTGAATTTTTATGTACATATAATTGTGAATAGTAAACTGGTAGTAATTCTTCATTACCTTTTGCTCCCACCACGGTACTATTGACGGGTGCCACAATGGGCACTAAAGTATCCTTGGCACGAACATATGCCGGCGATCATAATCGACCAAAGTCCGCTTCGCCCAAAGTAAATGTTTCGATGGCATAATCCTCCTTCCCTCCCCCCTTCATATCGTTATTGTGAATGTTGTCGAGGCCGTGACGACGACGAGGGCCACTCCGCGTTGGATCGGCCGCGACGTGTATTATGGGTAATTGTAGTTCGTTCGACAATGCCGCGAGGATGGGTTGTAATATGCTGCGATCGGATGTTATGAAATCTATGTATCGTAGTGCTTCGACGGCCGTCGTCTTCTCCTCCATGACAATGTGATAATATTATGACCCTAACGAAGCGCGCTTTGGGAGGGTATAAGGATGAGGTTTTTAACAGTGGACACGGCTGAGGGGGGGGACTGAATGACGTATATGAGTATTAGCGTGGCCACGACGGCAATTTACGAAAAAAATCAAGGGCGTCGGGGGTCGAGAAATCTTGCGGGAACGTTTTTTGCAAAAAAAATAGGGAAATTGTTTCGGGCGACAATTTGGCGGGACTTGGGTCGTTTGGCGTTGGGGTTGTCATTTTTTTCTCAGAGAGAAGGATAGGGAGAAGTAGTCGTCTACATATCATCTGGCGTGGTAGCGCTTGCCCCCATTCTAGCGCCGTTGAGTTGTCATCTGCGCTCTAGAGATTACCGACGAGGAATCTCAATCCTTTGTCGCAGGGGTCGAATAAAAGAAATATTGAAAGAAGTAACACAACACATACAGACACAGCTGTACGTGCGGTTAATCAATCACAATGTCGACCCAAGCCCGTGGACTAAACAACTTCATCTCGGACTTGCGCAATGCTAAGAGTAAGGAAGAGGAATCAAATCGCATCGAGGTAGAACTTGCAAAGATACGACAGAAATTTAATCCCGGCGATACCAAACTTTCGAGCGATGGGAGCAATCCCAACCTGTCCTCGTATCAACGAAAAAAGTATGTATGGAAATTAGCGTATA
>Ga0247843_1009241_pt1 | contig 11053 bp, 8 predicted proteins | sample LaCruzMarch2017__FD_192420 | JGI IMG/M metagenome (GOLD analysis project Ga0247843, IMG submission 192420) | Freshwater microbial communities from meromictic Lake La Cruz, Castile-La Mancha, Spain - LaCruzMarch2017_8m | ecosystem: Environmental > Aquatic > Freshwater > Lake | place: Spain...
CAACTGCTGCAGGCCGGGCGTGCGGATTTCCTGTACCTCAGCACCACCGACTTCATGCAGCACAAGTACGTGCCAGACGCGCCAGAAGCCCTCGCGTTCTATGCCGCCATCGATGCGGAGGTCGGACGGTTGCTCTCACTGGGTGCGGTGGTCGGAATCACGGCCGACCACGGAATGAACTCGAAACAACGCGCCGATGGGTCTCCCAACGTGGTGTATCTCGAGTCCGAACTGAACGCCCGGTGGGGCGAAGGATTCCGCGTCATCCTGCCGATCACCGATCCCTACGTCGTCCATCACGGAGCCTTGGGTTCGTTTGCACAAGTGCACTTGCCGACCGACCGGTCCATCCCGCTGACCGAAGTGTTGGACTTCGTGGCCACCCTGCCCGGCATCACCGAAGTGCTGTCGCGCGACAAGGCCGCCCGGCTCATGGAATTACCGGCCGACCGCATGGGCGACCTGGTGGTTTGCTCGGGCCGCGACGCGGTCATTGGGCGCACTCCGGCCTACCACGACCTCAAGGCCATCGAAGGAGGGCTCCGATCGCACGGCGGACGGTACGAAGAAATCGTCCCCTTCATCCTCAGCCACCCGCTGCGGCCCGAGTACATGGCCCGGGCCTTGGGCGACCCGCGCAACTTCGACATCTTCGACTTCACCTGCAATGGCACCCAAGCCCACTGATCTTCGGATGAACGTCCGAAGCGACAGTTGGACTTCCCGAGCCCTCCGCCTTTTTCCCGGCGGATCCAATGGTGAATTCGGCATTCCTCACGAGCTCTTGGTGATCCCGGAGCGGGGCCAAGGTGCAAAAATCTGGGACACGGAAGGGCGGGAATTCCTGGACTTCACCATGGCCTGGGGATCAGCCCTGGTGGGGCATGCGCATCCGAAAGTCGTGGAGGCGGCCACCACGGCAGCCCGAGACGGCGTGAACTTCGCCTCGCTGAACCGCCGCTCCATCGAGTTGGCCGAGCGCATCGCCTCGGTGAGTCCCTGCGCTGAGCGCATCCGCTTCGTCGCTTCGGGCACCGAAGCCACCCTGCTCTGCCTGCGGGTGGCCCACACCGCGACCGGTCGACCGAAAGTACTGCGCTTCGAAGGCGCCTATCATGGCCAGCATGCCGTTGGAGTGGCGGGCATGATCCACAGTCGTCCGACCGATTTGCCCAAGTGCGACACGGCTGGAGCCGGTGCCCCTTGGGCCGAGCGGGACGTCCTCGTCGCCCCTTACAACGATCTCGAGGGAACGACCCGAATTATCGAAGCGCACGCCCCATCGCTGGCCGCGGTGATCGTGGAACCGTTGCATCGCTGCCTGAAACCCAAACCCGGTTTTCTGGAAGGCCTGCGCGAACTCACCCGACGTCATGGCATTGTGCTCATCTTCGACGAAGTGGTGACCGGCTTCCGCCTCGCGCCCGGCGGCGCCCAGGAACACTACGGTGTGATCCCCGATTTGGTGGCCTACGGAAAAGCCCTTGGCGGTGGTTTCCCCATCGGAGCCTTCGCTGGCCGAGCCGACATCATGGAGGTCTTGGAGGAACGCCGGCTGCCAGGCCCTCGCTACCTGTGGAGTGCGTCCACCACAGGAGGCAATCCGGTGTCCTGTGCCGCCGCTCTGGCCACCCTCGACCTGTTGCTGCAACCCGGAGTCCATGACGGACTGCACCAACTCGGCCGCCGCTTCCGTGAAGGCCTTCAATCGGTCATCCAGAGCGCCGGAGAATCGGCTCAAATCCTCGGAGATGGCCCGCTGGGTCAGGTGGCTTTCTCCGGCACTCCCGTCGTCGATCAGACCTCTTGGCTGGCCAGCGACCGGGCCCGCGGTGGCCGCCTCATGTTGGAGTTGCTGGCGCGCGGCATCTTCCTCAACCCGATGGGCACCAAACTCTACCTGTCTCTCGATCATTCCGAAACCATTCTAAATCGCTTCATGGACGCCTTCTCCGAAGCTCTCCCCGCTTCGGCGTCACCCCGTTGACCGTTTCACCTTTTTATTCCGATGAACCTCAAGAGCCTCGTTGCCGGAAAACCGATCGATTCGGATTCCGTGCTCACCGTTCGCAATCCCTACGACCAGTCCGTCTCGGGCACGGTCACCCTCGCCACCCGGCAGCACGCCTTGGAAGCGATCGCCGCCGCCACGGGTTTCCGAGAGACCCCCACCCGCTACCAGCGGTCTGAAATCCTCGAAAAAACCCGGAGCGCGCTGGAAAGCCGGCGCGAGGAATTCGCCCGCATCATCACCTCGGAAGCCGGCCTGGCGCTGCGGGAAGCACGCTATGAGGTCGGTCGAACAGTGGACGTGCTCCGCTTCGCCGCCATGGAAGCCTTGCGCGACGACGGTCAGATCTTCTCGTGCGACATTTCCGCACAGGGCAAGGCCCGAAAGATCTTCACCACCCGGGAACCGCTGCGCTGTGCGGTGGCGATCACACCCTTCAACCATCCGTTGAACCAAGTGGCCCACAAGTTGGGACCCGCTATCGCTGCCGGCACACCCATCGTCCTCAAGCCCTCCGAAAAAACACCCCTCGTCGCACTGCGATTTGCCGAACTGCTCCATGCCTCAGGGCTTCCGGGACCGATGTTGAGCGTCCTGCTCGGGCCAACCTCGGAGGTCGCCGAGGTGCTGGTCGGACATCCGGAGGTCGAGGTGGTGGCCTTCACCGGCAGCGTGCCGGTGGGCAAGAAGATCTCTGCCACGGCGGGCTACAAGAAGCTGGTGTTGGAACTCGGGGGCAACGATCCCCTCATTGTCTTGGAAGACGCGGATATGGACTTGGCCATCACGCTGGCGGCGGAGGGTAGTTACCGCAACTCAGGCCAACGCTGCACCGCTGTCAAACGCATCCTGGTTCAGGAATCCATCGCCGAAGAATTCACCCGTCGATTGGTCGAAAAGACCCGGGAATACGTTTGTGGCAATCCCATGGATGAGGCCACCAAGGTCGGCACGGTGATTGATGAAGCTTCAGCACGGTCTCTCGAGGCCGTCGTCCAGGAAGCAGTGGCTCAGGGGGCACGCGTGCTCATCGGTGGCGAGCGCCATGGAGCGTTGATGCAACCGACCGTGATCGACCGGGTGCCGCGCGATTGCCGCATGGTTGTGTGCGAGAGCTTCGGACCGCTGGCCCCCATCGTCACCATCCGCGATTTGGACGACGCGCTCACCGTTGCCAACTCCACGGCCTATGGCCTGAGTTCGGGCGTGGTCACCAACAACATGGCCCATGCCCTCAAGGCGATCCGGACGCTGCGTTGCGGCACGGTGAACATCAATGAAGTGCCGGGATTCCGGGTCGAAAGCTCGCCCTTCGGAGGCATCAAGGACAGCGGCCTCGGCATCAAGGAAGGCGTCATCGAAGCCATCAAGGGCTACAGCTACGTCAAGACGTTCAGCTTGCCCTGGTAAGCAGGTGATCCGCGTCAGGGCGGCTTGGCTAGGACTGGCCCTTGGAGGCCACCACAAGCCGCCCCGACTCTCTGTCGATCACCAAATCTTTGCGCGGTCTTCGGGCTTGCGCCACTGAGGTGAACTCTCGGTGATGCCCCAGGCTTGATAGAATTCCGGCAGGTTCACGTGCGGTCCAATGCCCCGGAATTGGCCTGGTGAGTGAGGATCGACCACCAGGCGGCGTTGAAGTTCCGCCTCGCGCCAGTTGACCCGCCAAAGTTGGGAGAGGCTGAGGAAGAACCGCTGTTCCGGAGTCAAACCGTCGATGAGTCGACGACGACTGGGGTCCTTGGCCAAGGCCCGCTGGAGGGCTTCGAACGCAATACTGGTTCCACCCAAGTCGGCGATGTTCTCGCCCAATGTCAGGCGGCCGTTGACCCGCTTTCCGGGCAACGCCTCATAGGAGGAATACTGGTCGATGACCTTGGCCGCCCTGCGGTCAAACTCCTTGCCGTCGGCCTCGGTCCACCAGTCGCGCAAATTGCCCTCGGCATCGTACTTGCGCCCCTGATCATCGTAGCCATGGGTGATTTCGTGTCCGATCACCACACCGATGGCGCCATAATTCACCGCATCATCCGTCTCCAAATCAAAGAACGGCGGCTGCAAAATGCCGGCCGGAAAAACGATCTCGTTCAAGGGCGGGCTGAAGTAGGCGTTGACCGTTTGCGGAGTCATGTGCCACTCGGTCCGATCCACGGCCTTGCCGACCCGCGCCAGATCCCGTCGGGATTCAAAGGCATTGGCCCGGAGCACGTTGCCCAGGTGATCGTCCCGTCGAACCTCCAACCCCGAATAATCGCGGAAGCTTTTGGGGTGCCCCACTTTCTCAGTGAAACGGTCAAACTTCTGGAGAGCTTGCCGACGGGTGGCTTCGCCCATCCACTCCAGCTTGGCGAGCCGCTCCCGGAATACGACGCGCAGGTTGGCGATCATTTCCGACATGCGTGCGGAAGCGGCCGGCGGGAAATATTTTTCGACATAGAGCCGTCCCAATGCCTCCCCGAGCGCGCCGTCAATGGACTTGGCAGATCGCTGCCAACGTGGCTCTTGCTGGGGCTGACCTCGCAGGACGGTTCCGTAGAACGCAAAGGCCTCATTGGCTGGTGCCGCATGCAAGTGTTCAGCGAGGCTGCTCACCAAATGCCACCGGAGGTACGCCACCCAATGGGTCTCTTCGACCTCGGACACCATCAGGTCCAGCTCCTTGAAAAACTCCGGCTGACCCACGATGACCGTGGCCGGACTCGCAATGCCCGCCGCCTGAAAATAGGCACCCCACGGCAACCGGGGCGTCAACTGATCGAGTTCGGCACGGGTGAGCTTGTGGTAGTTCTTTTCACGATCCCGCAATTCCGTGCGCGTGCGACAGGCTTTGGCCAGTCGAGTTTCCAGAGCCAGAACGGCTTCCGCGGAGTCTTTGGCCTCAGACTCACCATCCCCCAGAAGCCTCAATTGGGCGGCAATGTGCTGACGGTACTGCTCCCGCTGCCGCACAAAACCCTCGGCGAAATAGTAGTCCCGGTCGGGAAGCCCAAGCCCCCCTTGCATCAAGTGCAGGGCATATACCGAACTGTTCTTGGCGTCTGCTTGGACACCCATTTCAAAACCAGCGCCAATTCCCCGAAGGTGCCAGTCCGCCAAGAGGGCCATCGCCGACTCGGGATCCTGCACGGCCTTCAAGCGCTCCCATTCGGGGTCCAAGGGTGCAAACCCCAATCGCTCAATGCGGTTGGTCTCCATGGCAGCGGCATAAAAATCACCCACCTGCCTGAGTGGAGAAACCGCAGGCGCATTCGTTTCAGCGGCAGCCGAAATCAGGATACCGCGGATCAACCACCAATTCCGTTCTTGAAGCTCATCAAAGCCGGCCCATCGCGATTTGTCGGATGGCACCGGGTTGTTCTTGCGCCAAGCGCCGGTGGCATATTGGTAGAAGTTGGTCTTCGGATCGACGGAGCGATCCACATAGCTCATCGAAAACCGAGGAACCGGCGGCGAGTTCTCGGCCGCAGATGCCAAACCGTTCAGGAACAACAGACCCAAACAAATCCCCAACCGTCTGAAGAAGATGCCGCGTGGGCAGGATTGGATGCCGAACATGACCATCAGGTTGGTCCCCCCTTCGAAGAAATCAACCCACCAGGGCTGGAATGGCACTAACTCGGAAAGCGCCTCGGAAACCAGATGCACGCGCCCCTAGAGTGAGGTCAACAACTCGGTGATCTTGATGCCAAAGCGATTCTCAACCACCACCACCTCACCCCGGGCTACCAACTTGGTGTTTACGTGCAAATCCACAGGGGCATCGGCCACCTTGTCGAGTTGGACGATTGAGCCGTTGGTGAGGTTCAGCACCTCGCGCATCGGCAGGTGGCAGGATCCCAACTGCACGCTCACCTCAACAGGGACGTCCAGTAGGATTGAAAGGTCGGTAGTTTGGCTCATGAAAAGAAGAAATCAGGAATTGGATCCGAGGGAGATTTGGTCGATCTCGACAGCCCATTTGCCGTCCACGGTGCCGAGACGGCCGTAGTAACGCTTTTCTGAGGCCAGTTTGACCTGCACTCGTTCCGCAAATTCTGGCGGCAACGGCACGATATCGCCCACTCGCAGTCCAACGACATCTTTGGCCCGCAGTTTCAAGCCATTGGACTCGGCTGAAACCAACATCGGAGTGTTGTCATAGTGAGAATTCCAAGCCCCCCCTTGATCCGAGGGCACATCCGGAAGGTCTTCGAGTCCGGGTTTCAGCCGAGAACTCAACAAATGAACAATGGGCTCGATGGTCCAGTAGGGAAACGCGATTTGCAGAGTTTCGGTGCAATCGTTGATCGTCGCTTCGATGGATAGCACGAGCAAGATCGCATCGGCATCAACGGTCTGGAGAAAGAGTCCGTTACTCTCGTGTCCGAAAAGTGCCGGCCGCAAGTCGCGGTACCTGGCCCAATGGGTGCACCACTCGGTAAGCATCAGCAGGACCACTTGGTCCAAGAGTATCACTTCCAGTTCGGAAAGCTCTCGGTTGCTGGTCACCGAGTGCCCTGGACCGCCCAGGAGACGATCCACGATGGTCAGACCCAATCGCGGTGGTATATCCAGGGTGCAAATACCCCGCAAGGGTTCCACCCGAAAAAGGGACAGGTGCGTCGGGCTGTCGAGGCTTTCACACCATTGCCGGAAGGAGATGGTGTGCAGTTGGGACATCTGGAGATTAAACTCCACGCGCAAGTAGATCGATAAACGCGCGGCCAATGCCTGGATGAACTCTTCGTGATGGATCCGCAGCTTTCGCAGCTCTATGGGCGAGAGGAAGACCGGCGTGCGAAAATCATAAGCCGATATGGAATCACGGCTCTGATTGCTCCTCCGTCCGTTCGATTGGAGGACGACGGTATTGGATTCCTCCTCCTGAACTTGTTGGAGCAGACGCTCCACCTCTGATTGGGAGAGCACATCCCCCATGGATCCAGCTGGGTCCGACATAGTATTCGGGGTGAACGATTACTGCACAGCCATCTCGGGCATCACGACCTCTGTGAAGACCCCGGGGCCCAAAATCCTCTGGAACGCATTCTTCAATTCGGCCTTGATCGTGATGCGAGCCCCCTGACGCTCAATGTCCATAAGGGTTTTGGTGTAGAGCAACGAGGATGCTGCATCGCGGAGATCAGGAGCTCGAGCTGACACGATTTCTTTGAGCTTCGGATTGTTGCCGCGAACGCCAATTTTGGCCATCAACAACCGAGAACCCATCGTGCCGGCGACATTGACAGTGACCGATTCTAGCATCTCGGTGGTCTCCACGGCGCCCCCGTGTCCTCCGCCCTCGGATGCGTTGCCGCCCTTGCCAGAAGCCGGCGAATGGATGGATGGGTCTGCCTGCTTGTCGCCATGGGATGCATCCCCAGCACCGGCAGAGTCTTTGTCGTGCCCATCACCTTCGACGGGCGCCGCCGCGGATGCAGCTGAATTCAACCGTGGCAGAATCACATACTGGGTCATCGCGAAGGCGATCACGGGCAGCAACACGATGTTGAGGATCAACGGGAGCAACGCCTTGATGCCACCGGACGATTCGGATTTTGAACCGTCGTTCTTGTCTGAGGCAGGTGCGGCCATGGCTTCGGTAGGAGTTTGAGTTAGGGCATCAACGCTTCAGGTTGATCAGCTCCTGAAGAATTTCGTCCGAGGTGGTGATGATCTTCGCGTTGGCCTGATAGCCACGCTGGGTGACCATCAAATCCGTAAACTGGGTGGCCAGATCGACATTGGCCTGCTCCAAAGATTGCCATCGGACTTGCCCCCGTCCAGCTTGTCCTGGGGTGCCAAAGCCCACGGGTCCTGCGGCTGCGAGATTGCTGAAGAGGTTGTTGCCCACCTTGCTCAGGTTGTTGATGTCCCGGAAAGTTTGGACTTGGATCTGAGCGATCTTGAGGGGGCTTGGAGGAGTGGCCGGAGGAGGCACCAGAGTGCTGCGCAGGGTCAGCTGCACGTCGCCGTTCGACTCGATACGCCATGAGACCGCCTCGGTGTCAGCCGGGAGCGCCGGAGTGGTCGGAGTGAGGGTGATCTGAATGTCGCTGGAAACTCCGGGTGATCCCGGAATCTCTCCCTGAACTCGCATACCATCCGCCGTGGTCAGGAACCCACTGGCATCAGCGCGGAAATCACCAGCCCGGGTCGCATAGGTCGCATTGTTGGAGGAGTCTCGCACGATGAAGAACCCGCTTCCGTCGATGGCCATGTCATAGGGTTGCCCAGTCGAATCGATATTCCCCTGGCCGAAGCTGCTGGAGACATTCCCCAAGGCAACACCGCTCCCGATCTGGGAAGCACTGGCATTGGTGGAGAACTCCGAGAGCTTCTGACTGAACACATCGACACCAAGGGCGCGACCCGCGCGGAACCCGATGGTGTTCACGTTGGCGATGTTGTTACCGATGACATCCAGCTTTTCTTGCTGGAAACGCAGGCCAGTAATGCCGGTATTGAGGGATCTGAGCATAGGTTTATCTTAGGTTTTGAGCGTTTATCGAGCGATTGAGCCAAGGATTTGGCCTAGTTTCTTCGGAAGGAGTTTGAGTTCGGTAGCGCTGAGCGGGAGGGAAGGAGACGAGTCGGCCTTGGGGAGCGCATCGGTTCCTGCAGGCTTGAGATCCGGCCCTGCCGGGGCGCGGACAATGTTGACCCGTGACAGGTCGTACGGCACATCGCCGACGACGAGCTGCGGATTGCCTCCATTGAATCGAACCTCGGTCACCAGCCCCTCGACAGTTTGCCGGGTGGCTGGATCTTGCAGGGACACCCATTGCCCCAAGAATTGATTGGCTTGGGACCCCTTGAACTGAGCGCGCAGGCCGGCGATGTCGGTCTGCATCAACCGGGTCTGGTCCAGCGTATTGAACTGGGCCATCTGGGCGATGAAATCGGTGTCCTTTTGGGGATTGAGCGGATCTTGGTAGGAGAACTGGGCGGCGATCAGCTTGAAGAAATCATCCTGACCCAGAGTCCGGTTGGGCTTGCGACCGGTCATCTGCGCCCCGGAGGGATCGGTCATGGAGGCCGGCCCGGCGAGACCCGGTGCCTCGTAGGAGTTCGCGAGGGTTCGGTTGGAGGTGTCGAGATTCATGGATTCAGGCCCAGGATTCTAAAAGATGGCGGTGATCAGGCTTGGAGGGCACAGATGGGGCCGAATGAGCGGTATGTGATCGAGTCTTCTGCCCCGCCTCGCCACCCAAACCAGGGGCTGGGTCTTGGGGTGGCTGCTGGTTGCGCCCGCGTCCTCCGGAATGAGCCGATCGCTCATCCGCCGGATCCGAGGACGCTTTGGAGGAGTCCAGGTTGGTCTCTCGCTCCAGAGGGAGCAAATGGATCCCCTGGGCGCGGAGCTGTTGCTGCAATTCGGGCCATCCCTCGGCGATGGCCTGAGCATCTCCCCGCTCCAGTGTGGCGCGAATCTCGACCCGCCCCTCGCGACGCCGAAGATCGACGCGCAGCTCGGAACCCGCATCGGGCCGAAGGACGGCCGTCATCGACGCGGTACGCAAGCGCTGCAGGAGTACCACCTCACCGGAGAGTTGGTCCGACAGGCGAGCGACAGACCGTGCTTGGGGAAGTGGGACCGCCTCCGGAAGCTCCGGCAATCGATTCGACTCTCGAATCAAGGGATCCAGTAAAGGCATTCCCATCGAAGACTCGGTAACCCTCGCAACGGACGAGGCACCGATGGATTCGGCTTCCAAAGACCCGGCACCGCGCCTCTGGGGCGCAGTCTCGTGAGCAGACATTTGGAATCGATCGGAAGCCATCGCTGTCTGAGCACCCGCATGAGTCATGCCAGACCGATTTCGAGGCAGTTCTGCCTCAGGGTCACCACCCTTCCCCGATGGGGTTCCTTGGCCCTGAAAAACCGGTTTTTCAGGGATTTCTGGAGTTTTACCGGGATCGAGTTGGTAGGAAGAACCCTCGTCCGACAACACCTTGCCGGTCAGTCCTCCAGAGCCACCGTAGGCAATGTCTGCCGACCTCGAGGGAGGCAAGTTCGTCGATTGCGGGGAACTTTTCGTCCCCTCCGTCGTTTTCGAATCCGCCGCAACCTCTGGGACAAACTTCTCCTTAGCCCCTTCGGGGAGGACTAAGGGGGCAGCTTCAAGTGATTGTCCACCGCTGCCCGAGGCGGGGTCGGCGATCATGAATGGGACAGCCCATTCCCCAAAATTTGCCACCTTCGAAGGTGCGGTTTCCGGGATGGGACGCACCGTCTCCGGGCCGGGCTGGGCCGGAGGTGCGGGCATCGACCGAAAAACGGGGGCTGGGACTCGACGTGGATCCGGCCACGAATCTGCTGAAGGCTGTCTTACCCTCGTAAAGCCGGACGGCAGCCATTCCCGTGCGGCGGCCTCCGGCCCTGAAACCGGAGACAGCGCCACCGCGGGCCTCTGACCCGAGGTTGGTTGGAGGTTTACTTGTGGAACCTCACCAGCCCATCGCCCTGCATCCGTGCGATCAGGCTGCGACGGGAAACCCTTATCGACGGCCGGTTCAGACACCGGGGCCTCGGTCTCTGGCGTGAACCCAGAACTGGAGAGCGACAACCAACGTCCCGCAGCCGCAGAACCCCAGCGGGCAGACTCCTCTTCGAGGGGCTCACCCGCAACAGAGATGAATTCGACACGCGGCACCGAAGGCGACTCTCCGGAGAGCGCCATCGATGCAGCAACCGCAGACGACGGTTCCCCGGTCGATGCATCGATACCAACGGATCGTGGGATCGGTGATACCTTTGCTTTCCACTCGCCCCGCGAGCCGCGCAACGCTGGGTCCGTGGATCCGATCGGATCGGGCCGCGGAGTATCTTGACCAACGCGTTGCCACCCGACCTCTCTTCCCTGTCCTTGAAGTAGTGCGGTACCTGCAAGTGTTTCCCGGGTCATCGCGTCCACGGCGACGGGCGTGGTCAACGCAGCAGGCGTTTCCAGTCCGGTGCGAACCATCTCGGCAGGCTGCCGCAAGAAAGCAGGTGAGGCTGAGGAATTTTCGCCCGAAGACGGTCCCTGCGGGATTGGGCGTGCGATACCTCCAAGTGTT
>Ga0247843_1009243_pt1 | contig 11047 bp, 8 predicted proteins | sample LaCruzMarch2017__FD_192420 | JGI IMG/M metagenome (GOLD analysis project Ga0247843, IMG submission 192420) | Freshwater microbial communities from meromictic Lake La Cruz, Castile-La Mancha, Spain - LaCruzMarch2017_8m | ecosystem: Environmental > Aquatic > Freshwater > Lake | place: Spain...
TTGCTTTTGGTTCATTGAATCGTTATCTTTTCATTTTGGAAGATTCAACAGTCAATGCTAAAGACACCACTTACACCGTTTTTTATCGTCCTCGAAAAGGGAAAAATTTTGAAGGTTTAACAGGGCGTTTATACATCAACACCAACGGTTTCGCCATAGAAAAAGTTACAGCAAAGCCTTATGTGATGGACACTTCAGGAATGGCATTGGAAATTGTTCAAGAATATGCTTTTACTGAAAACACAAAATGGTTTCCTTCTAAACTTTCAACTTCGATCGAAATGTATTCGGCAGCTACTGATATAGAATCAGGAACTGTTTCAGTAGGTGCTGGTGGCGAAAAAGTGACAAAACCCAAAAGTTATATTGTTGGAAGAGGTTCAACTTACATAGACAAAGTTCAGTTTAATCCAAAAGAATTGGAAAAAGAAAAGTTCAATAATGTATCCACTGAAACTGCTCTAAATGCGGAAATAACCAATGACACTAAATGGAATGAATTGCGCACCGATCAACTTTCAGAACGCGAGAAAAACACCTACACTAATTTAGATAGCATTGTTAAAACTCAAAAATTAGATCGCTTTTTGTCACTTGCAAAAGTTCTGGCTTCCGGTAAGATTCCAGTTAAAAAATTCAACTTGGATTTAAAGCGAATCATCAACTATAATCCTTACGAAGGTTATCGTTTGGGCTTAGGAATTGAAACTTCAGAGCGATTAATAAAACCATTAATTCTTGGAACTTATTTTGGCTATGGAACAAAAGATAAAGCTTGGAAATACGGAGCTTATTCACACCTTTTTTTTCATCGAAGAACAGGCACGAAACTCGAACTTTTTATTCAAAATGATATTGCAGAAGTTGGTTCGGTTCGCTCTATTGCAAATCCTAATTTCTTAACCAATGATTTAGCGCGTGATTTTTTTATTAAAAACAAAGTGAACCAAGAAAAAATGGGAATTGCTTTTCAAACTTATATTCGTTCAAATATGGGATTGCGATTCGAAGCAAATACCCAGCGACTTTTCTATGGAAACGCTTACCAATTTGAAGGTCAAAATGCTTTTGTTGCTAACGAAACTTCACTCATTTGGTCGTGGAATATTCGTGAAAAAGTAAATATACTTGGAAATCAACGCGTACCAATGGGGACAAAATTTCCTAAGTTGCAACTCCAAATAGACAAAGGTTGGAAACTGGACGCATGGAAATTTTCAAGCAATTTGGATTACTACCGAATTATTTTTCAAATCCAACAAACAGTTCCAATAATCGGAATTGGAAGGTTAGCATGGTCGCTTAAAACAGGAATTACTGATGGTAACGCACCACTTTTCTTTCATCAATTGGTTTCAGCGACAAAAGTAAATTGGGCAATTTCTGTCCCAAATACCTTTGAAACGGTTGAAGTAAATGAGTTTTATCATAAAAAAGCGACCGCCATTTTCACACGCTTTGTTTTTAATGCCAAACACACAAAAGCAAAATGGAACGAGCCACAATTGGGTTTACATTATGCGTATGGAATTGGGGAATTTCAAAATAAAGAAGCACACAGTTTAACGTTTCGTTCAATGGACAAAGGTCTGCACGAAGCAGGATTATTATTAAATGGAATTTTAGTTTCTGGAAATACAAGCATCGGTTTGGGTGGTTTTACGCGTTTTGGTTATTATGCAAATCCTGATTGGAAGAAAAATATTGTTCCGAAAATTGTGGTTGGAGTTGTTTTTTAAATTTATCACAAGGAATGAAAAAAGCGCTTGTAAATAAAAGTTATATTTTAGAAAAGTTTTCAGGAAAGGGAGGTTGGACTTATACTGAAATACCTGAGATTTTACCAGATAAACACGCACACTTTGGTTGGGTTCGTGTATGTGGAACGATTGATGGATTTGAAATAAAAGGATATCATTTAATGCCCAAAGGAAATGGCAATCTGTTTTTACCAATTAAAGCTTCGATTAGAAAATCAATAAATAAACAAGAAGGGGATTTTGTTCATATAGTTCTATTTGAAGACAAGATACCAACGGAAATTCCTGAAGAGTTAAAAATTTGTTTTCTCGATGTTGAAGGTATTTTTGATAAATTTATTGCTTTAAATGATGGAGAAAAAAAGAAAATAATCGATTGGATTTATGCTTCAAAAACAGATGAAACAAAAGCTAAACGAATTATTTCAATTATTGATAAATTAAGTAACTCATGAAAAAAATGATAAAAATATCAACTTTATTCCTCCTGTTTTTAGCTCTTTTTTCTTGTAGAAATGGAGAAAGTAAACACGAATCATTTTCTGGCAAAGAAATCAATAAAGAAACCAAAAAGGAGTCACAAACAGAAAATAATGACCCGCCAGATGATTATGCAGAAGGTATTTTTCCAAATACAGATGATGAGGTCTTTCCAAAAGAGTTTGAAATGAAAACCTATTATATTGTGCCTTCTGGCGCTTATCACGACACGGAAGAATTACCAAAAATAAAGCAAAAAGAGGAGTGGATAGGAGTCTATAAAAATGAGGAGGGTGAATTGGAACTAAAGACTGTTAAAATGACCTTCAAACGCGTTTTTGATGAAATGATGGATTCCGACAAAAAAAGGCCAACAGGAATTGAGCCTATTCCTTCAGATGCTGTCAACTGCGAGTTTGTACTGAATCCAATTGGTGGAATGAAACCAAAGAAATTAGTTTCTTTAGTACCTGAAGTAGAACGTTTTATTCCAGATGAACAAAAAATAATCAAGTCGAATGATGTCGTTTACCGAATTTACGCAACAGGTGATAAAGTAATAGAAAACGATCAAGAAGGTATTAGAAACTACCAACTTTTTGTGGAATCAAAGGATAAAAATGGAGAGAAAAAAACGCAATTATTAATGCAAGTTCCAACCTTTGGTAAGGATGGGCTACCTTCGATTCGTATTGTTCTTGCTTCTTATTTAGATGATGATGCAATTCCAGATTTTATTCTAGAAAATGAAAATGATACTTACATTTATCTTTCAAAATTTGCTTCTGAAAGTGAAATCGTAAGAGTTGTTGGAGCGAATGTTTTACCAAGTGGATGTTAGTTATGAATAAAGAAATCCAATTTTTTGAAACAAATAAAAAATCGTGGGATGGAAAAGTTGACACACACCTTGCCTCTGATTTTTATAACAATGACGCTTTCATTTCTGGTGAAAACTCGCTGAAAGAAATAGAACTTGCTATTTTAGGTGAGGTGAAAGGACTAAAAATTCTTCATTTACAGTGTCACTTCGGTCAAGATTCTATTTCACTAAGTAGAATGGGCGCTGAGGTAACAGGTATTGATTTTTCATCAAAAGCAATTGAAGCAGCAAAAGATTTAGCTCAAAAAACAGGACAAAACACGCAATTTATTTGTTCTAATGTTTATGATTTATCAGCTGTTTTAACAGAACAATATGAAATCGTATTTACTTCTTACGGAACAATTGGTTGGTTACCTGATTTGAATCGTTGGGCAAAAGTGGTTTCTACATTTTTAAAACCAAAAGGAAAATTTGTTTTTGTAGAATTTCACCCTGTTGTTTGGATGTTTGACGATGATTTTTCTAAAGTAGCTTACAATTACTTTAATGCTGGACCAATTATGGAAAATGAAACCGGCACATACGCAGATAAAAATGCAGAAATTCGAAGTGAATATGTAATGTGGAATCACGACTTTGGAGAAGTTTTAAGCAGTCTTTTAGCAGAGAATTTAGAATTAAAACAGTTTAAAGAATACGATTATTCGCCTTATAATTGTTTTAATAACACAGTCGAAGTAGGTCCAAGTCGCTATCTAATTGAGCATTTAAATAATTATATTCCAATGGTTTATTCCTTATTGATGGAAAAAAAGTAGATTTCAGAATTTAGTTTTAAGTTCTTGATTCACACGTGCATATTCAAAGCGATTCAGCTGTTTAGGCAACGAATATCCGTCTAATCCATTTATAGTAACAACATTTACTTTGTCCAATTGAAGCCATTTGTCTTCTCGTTCTAATACAGAATCGTAGTAAATTTCTTCGATAGCAGCAATTATATGAATGGTATTGTTTTCAGTAATTGGATATTCATTCACATAACGACAGAGCAAACGAACAGGTCTGCCTTTTACAAACGGAATCTCGATTTGATCTAAATATTCTTCTTCTAAATCGGTCATTTCAAATTCAGAAACGGATGCGTCATAAGCTGCAGAACTCTGATGTGCTGCCGAAATCATATTTTCTGTGATTGCATTAACTGTGAAAAAACCTGTTTCTTTCAAGTTGGTGTAGGTATCTCTTGGAACTGTATTTGGACGTAAAATAAAACCCAATAATGCAGGATCGCTTCCTAAATGAGTGACGCTAGAAAAGACAGCAACATTGCTAATTCCATCTGTAGATTTTGTAGCGATTAAGTTGGCTGATTTATATCCCATACAACTATTGATTAAGTTGAGACGCGGAATTTTACTGAATTGACTGAACGTTTCTTTTGTGTGTTTAATCATCATTTTCAATTACTTTTAAGAATAACAGAAAGTGTTCATTCTTGTTTAAACTAGTAACCCACGCCCCTGATTGTAGCGGCATCCTCCGACAAGACAAAGTGAGAGCGAAAAAGAGAGCGTTGATTCAATGTGAAAATGATTGAAAGAGCGAGAAAGTCGGAGATACAGCGAAAAGCAGGAAATGGCGCCCTTTAATTTCTTTTCTGATTCACGTGTTTTGCAAGAATTCGTTTTCCTTCGATTTTCACCAAGGAAGTGCTTCGGAATGACCACACAATATCGCTAGCGTTTTTGCGTGTTTCCTCAATGTCAACGATGGGATGCGGATAGTTTACTCCAATTTTACACTGATAAAATTCTTGTTCCATTTCACTCAATTTCCAAGGTTCGTGGATGAGATGCGCAGGAATATTTTTCAATTCAGGTAACCATTGTTTGATAAAAGCGCCTTCCGGATCGTGGTCTTCGGAATTTTTAATCGGGTTGTAAATTCGAATCGTGTTGATACCTGTCACGCCTGATTGCATTTGTAGTTGTGGATAGTGAATCCCTGGTTCGTAGTCCAAAAATTGCCGTGCGAGAAAATGTAAATCGCGCCAATCTTGCCATAAATTGAAGACAAAAAACGAAACCACCATCGTGCGCATTCGGAAGTTGATGTAGCCAGTTTGCACCACACAACGCATACACGCATCCACAATTGGAACGCCCGTTTTCCCTTCTTGCCACGCCTGAATGTAGCGTTCGTTTCTAACTTTTTGAAGTTGATTGTAAGCTTTGTTGACGTTCTCAAATTCCATACTGCATTCATCTTCAAATTTTTGAATGAAATGACAATGCCAATGTAAACGTGAAATGAAATTATCTAATGCTCGTTTGTTTTTCGAAGTTTTGTAATGCTGTTGGGTGTACAAATAAACCATTCGCATGCTGATATTTCCGTAGGTCAAATAAGGCGAAATTCGGCTACAACCTTTACGACTCAACAAGGGTTTTGAAATGTGTTTGCTGTAATTTACGTAGCGATCTTCCAAGAAACTTTTTAAATAGCGCCAAGCCAATGTTTCGCCACCTTCTTGAAAATTCTTGTTTCTGGTGGTAATATTTTCTTCTAGTTTCGGTCCTTTGATTTGCTGGTAAAATTCATCTTCCAGTTTCAAAAAATTGGTGTTTTCTTCGTCAATCAATTTTGGTTCAGAAGTCATTGTTGCTTTCCAACTTTTTTCCCAATCGCTTCGATTTTTCAGTTTGCGAATGATACCATTCGTTCGACTTTCTTTCCAAATGATATGTTTTTCATTGAAGAAAGTTTGCATTTGTAAGTCGCGGTCGAAAGTAAGTTTATTGCCAATTTCTTGATGCGAGAAAACATTTTGAATGTCAAACTCTTCGCTTAAACTTTGAAAAACAGGTTGAACTTCTGAATGAAAAATATAAACTTGAGCTTTTAAATCTTGAAGCTTTGTATTCATATCCATTAAGGATTCATAAACAAAGCGCCAATGACGTACATCGCTGTCTTCGTAAGCCATTAAGCTTGGTTCGAAACAATACAAAAGCAAAATTGGAAGCGATTCTTTTTGAGCTAAAAACAAAGGTTCGTGGTCAGTAAAACGCAAATCGCGCTTGAACCAAACGATGTTTATTTTTAGTTTCAAAATCAATTTTCATCAAACATCAAGCATCCAAAATCAAGCATTCTTTATGCTTCCCATTCCTCCATCCACATGCAAAATCTGTCCTGTAATCCAACTTGCATTTTCTGAAAGTAGAAATTCCACCATGTTCGCTAAGTCTTTTGGTTCACCTATTTTTTTCAAAGGATGACGATTCGCACTTGCTTCGATTTTTTCAGGTGTGCTCAACAAACGCTCTGCCATTGGAGTATGCGTCAACGAAGGAGCTATGCAATTCACTCTAATTTTAGGTGCAAATTCAGCGGCCAACGAGCGTGTAAGACCTTCAATTGCACCTTTGCTTACCGCTATAGATGCATGGAAAGGCATTCCTGTTTGAACAGCTACTGTGCTAAATAATACTATTGATGCTTTGTCGGATAATTGTAAGTTTGGCGTATACGTCTGAATGCTTTTTATGGCGCCTAAAACGTTGATGTTGAAATCGTTTAGAAAATCCTTTTCTTTCAAACCTCTAAAAGGTTTTAGGTTGATTGAGCCTGGAAAATAGACCAAACCATCTATTGTGCCTTCTAATTTTGGAAAACTTGTTTCACTATTGAGTGTATATTCATAAAACTCCGTGAAAGGTGCATCAGGTTCGTTTCTTGAAATGGATATTACGCGTTCATTTTTTGCGAAAAGTGCTTTTGCGACTTCTTTGGCAACGGCTGATGAAGCTCCGATTAGTAAAGTTGTTTTCATTCAACTAAAACAATAAAAAAAGAGGAATTGTTTTTGAGGGAAAGAAATAGTATTTTCAATTTCAAAAGAAGACAAATCTACAAATGAATATTATGAAAAAATAGCTAAAAAATTGGACTTTAAGATTTATAAAAAAGTATAAATAATTATCAAAAAACTAATAAAAAAACTATAAACGAAAATTAATGTCACTGAAAAATAAACTAAAATTATTTTGTAAATAATTATAAAATTTAATTGCAGTACTAGGTTTTAAGACATACAACTGGTAATATATTTTATTTTCAATTTAGAAATATTACACTGAAAATAATAATTTATATAAAATGAAATTTAATGACGTTTAGAAAAGTAAAATTTCAGAAATTGAAAAATATAATACGAAAAAAGAGTCTAATTCTTATTAAAAACCTTTTACAAAGTTTCCTCTAAAGATTTTTCCCGAAGGATGCGTGATTTGATAAAAATAAACACCACTTGGATAATAACTCGTTGAAATTGAAAAATTGGACGAGTTAATCGTTGAACTAAAATAGTTTTTTCCTTGCATATCTTTTATTTCAAATGGAGAAAGCAACAATTCATCGCTCAATAATTCAAACGAAATTTGCTCATTAGCTGGATTTGGAAATAGCTTTAATGGTTGAAGTTGATTTTCTTCTAAACCTACTAATGTCCAACGATAGCACGCTTGAAATTGTGGATTGAGGTAAACAAGGGAATCATTTTGGTGAAAACAGCTTGTGGCATTATCATTGTCAATAACATACGAATGAGCATGTCGCAGACCGAAAAGACTACCAATTCCTTCAATCCAGACTTGATTTTGCCAAGTTCCAGTTGTTATTGTATCTAAGTTTGTTAAAAATAGTTGTTTTCTGTAATTACTTCCTATCAATATAGAATCCTTACCAACTACTTTTAATTCTATTGGATACCAAATATAATTGTTTTGCGGATAATGAATCGTGTCCCCAACTTCCATGTTAAAGTCATAATAAAGAATTTCAGAAGTGTCGTTTGGAAAAACAAAATAATATTTTGAATCCTCTTCTCTTACCGCACAATAAAATGGATAATTGGCTTGAAATTCAAAAAGTGTATCAGTGGATTGACAGATTTTAATGTATTGTGTATTATTTATTGTTGTATCACCGATTACCCCAATTGGATTTTCGACATACATATTTCCCCAATTGAAGTTGAACATATTCCAATACGCATTCGTATCGGGAAAAAGGTGGGTGTTTTGTGCATTGGATTGAAAAGCGACTATCAAAGAAAAAAACAGCATGTACTTTTTCATGGTTTTAGATTTGAAGTAAAGGTAGGAAAAAATGTAAGTTGATTTTCAGGGTTTTGGGAAAAATATGATTATATTTTGATTATTAATCTCATAAATCCTTCAATCACACAATTAAAAGTCAATACAATCTTCTTGTGTCGTAAAACGCTCTCTGAATTCATAAATACTCAAATCCATTCTCAGTATTTACTATTCCATCTAAAATTGCTGAATTTTGCTCTTGTGTAAAGTCCTTTTTTTATGGTTTTAAAGTTTGCAATACTAAAATCGCAATTTTGGGGCTTTACATACTTTTTTAAACACTACCTCAAGTAATAATCCTTATACTCATAAACAAACGATTAAATTAAAAAATGCTACCTCCTAGAAAGTAGCATTTTATGAATATTATTTTTTTAATTATTTGATTATGTTTAGTTTACCTAAATATTTTTTAGAATTTGAAATAATTTGAAGATTATAATAACCAGGAGTTAAATCTTTAATTTCAATATTATTTTCTTTTAAGTTTTCCAATGATTTTTTATAAACTAATTGTCCTGCTTGATTGAATAGTTGTAGTTCTCCAGCTTCATTCAATTCACTTGTGATTTTAAACTGTCCTGTCGTAGGATTAGGATAAATAGTTAATACACTTTCTAAACTTAATTGACTTAAACCTACGGTACAATTTGTTGAAAGATTTATTGTTTCTAAACCAGAGCAACCTTGCGTATTTGTTACGTTGTATTCAATCACCCAAGAACCTTGAGTTGCTGCGTTGAAAATGTTACCAGCTAATGCGCTTGCATCACCTGTTGTAACTGAGAATGTTCCACCAGCTGGATTTCCAGTTAAAGTTACATTTTCTCCAGCACAAAAAGGACTTGGTTCACTTGAAGTAATAGTTGGGTTTGGTACTGGATTTACTGTTACAGCCTGCGAAAGTTCTGAAGTACAACCAGTTGTAGTATTCTCACCAGTTACTGTGTAAGTTGTTGTTGCAGTTGGTGTGAAAGGTGTTCCATTTTCAACTCCACCTGACCAAGAATATGTATCAGCTCCAGTTGCTTCTAAAGTAACTTCATCACCAGGACAAACAGAAAAATCACCAGTAATTATTGTTAACACTGGATTTTGGTTAATTGTTATTGATACAGGTGTTGATGGAGCACTTGTTCCACAAGAATTTTCAGCAACAACAGAAATTGTTCCACTATTTCCTGTTCCCGTAACTGATATTGAATCTGTTCCTTGACCCGAAACTATGTTTAAATCTCCTGTTACTGTCCAAGTGTAAGTTGTTGCATTTGGAATTGGTGTTACTTCATATGAAACTGTAGTTCCTGAACACAAGCTTGTAAAAAAAGTTGTTGTTTCAGGTGTTGATGGAATTGGATTCTCGTAAGAAAAAACAATATACCCGTTTCCATTATTCACACCATTAACAGTTACTGGGCTAGTAAAAGCAGAACCTACAAAATTAGTTCCTCCAGCTCCACCACCACCAGCTCCTTTTGAATCTATATTACAACCTACATCTCCAGCGGTTCCACCGCCACCACCACCGCCACCTAAGTAGCCTCCACCACCACCACCACCACCTGGAATAGAAAAGAAACTAAAACAGCAACAACTTGATGCGTTTCCTCCATTTCCTCCAAGTTCACCAACCGCATCTCCACCAACCAGACCATAAAATCCATTGCATCCTATGCCAAAAGCACCACCATTTACTCCAACTGCTCCACTTCCACCACCAGCAGATAAATTACCCTCAGTTGCATTGTTACCATTGCTACCATTTCCACCTCCACCAGCACCACCATTTCCACCATTTGCATTAGGAGATTGACAACCAACAGTTCCACCACCACCACCACCACCAGCTACTAAAATTCGGTTAGAAACAGCATTTCCACCTAATCTTACATCTGTTGCACCACCACCACCACCGCCAGTTAAAGTAGGACCAGAACCACCACCAATTGCCCCACCATTGTAACCACCCAAGCCACCACTAGCTTGACCACCAACAAAAACAGATAAAGCTTGACCCGATGTTACAGTTAAAACACCTTGTGCATGACCTCCAAAACCGCCAATTCCTCCAATTGAATTATTTGCACCGCTTGTTCCATTCGCACCTTTAGCGCCAAAAGCATCTATTGTTAAATTGGTAACTCCACAAGGAACCGTGTAATTTTGTTCACCACCAGTAAAAAATAATGTATCTCTCACTATAGCTTGCGAAAAGGATAAACCTGAAATGCCTGCTGAAAAAGCAAGTACTGAAAAAATCTTTCTTGGATTAAGTAACTTTTGTTTCATGAGTTGATTTTTTGATTTATCCAAAAATACAAAAATTGTTAATCAATTCTTTGAAAAATACCAAACTAAATCACACTTTATGCTCTGAATAATTATTATTACTCTGAAAATTATGAATTAAATGGTTGATATATAATAACTTAATGTGAACTGTCGGCAATAATATTAGAGTTGATTCAAATATTAAATTTATATAAAATGAACTTCTTGTTTAGGTTTTGGCCTTAAACGCTAAACAAAACTAATTGATACTTGTTTATTACTGTTACCAACTACTTAAAATTCAAAAAAAAATAAAACAATAATTATGAACACTATTTTAACTCCAGAAATACAAGATACCTATGAACAAATCGGTGATGAACATATTTTAACTTCGATTGAAACACCAATGCTTGCTACTGCTTTTGATAAATCAGATATTGAAAAAATTGACGAAATTGCTATCCATTTTCAAGCAATAATGGAAACATTGGGTTTAGATTTAAGTGATGATAGCTTGAAAGGAACACCTTACCGAGTTGCTA
>Ga0247843_1009245_pt1 | contig 11046 bp, 10 predicted proteins | sample LaCruzMarch2017__FD_192420 | JGI IMG/M metagenome (GOLD analysis project Ga0247843, IMG submission 192420) | Freshwater microbial communities from meromictic Lake La Cruz, Castile-La Mancha, Spain - LaCruzMarch2017_8m | ecosystem: Environmental > Aquatic > Freshwater > Lake | place: Spain...
CCAAACAGGGAATGAGCATCCGCTTCCAAGAAGACCAGGTCCGGTCCATGGGTCGCAATGCCGGCGGTGTGAAGGGTATCGAACTGGAGAAGGGGGATGCCGTGGTGGCCTTGGCCCTCGTGGATCCGGATGCCACGTTGTTGGTGGCCGGCGGAAACGGCATTGGTAAACGAACCGACTTCGAGGAGTACCGTCAGCAAAGCCGTGGCGGCAAGGGCATCATCACCATGAAGACCGGTGACAAGACCGGCAACGTGGTGGGTGCGCTGACCGTCCGGGATTCTGACGAACTGATGCTCATCACTTCTGGTGGCCAAATGGTCCGAATCCCGGTGAAGGGCATTCGCGAAGCTGGCCGCAACACCATGGGCGTCAAGCTCATCAATCTGGCCGAAAAGGACAAGTTGCAGGCCATCGCTCCGGTGATCAGCGAATCCCAGGAAGAAGACGCTGCTGTCAGCGTCGATGCGCAGTAACAGTCTTGGATGATCGCTCGGTGACTCGCATGGGTCACCGGGCCGCTCCCCCCGGGTAGGCGCAGCCGATTCAGTCGATTCAGTCGATCAGCCGCTTTAGCCGCTTTAGCCGATGCGCCAGATGATCCGGGCCTTGTTGAGGTCGTAGGGCGACATTTTCATCTTCACCCGATCGCCAGGCGTCAGGCGGACAAAACGCTTGCGCATCTTGCCGGAGATCGTCGCCAAGACGATGTGCTTATTGTCGAGCTCTACCCGGAACATGGTTCCGGCCAGAACTGCGATCACTTTCCCCTCAACCTCGATGTGTTCTTCCATGAGATACCGTTTTCATAGGCTGGCCCTCAAAAGGCGCGCTTTAGAGGCCGGCTGAGGCCGGGAAATTGACGTTTCGATCCGTTCTGACAAGCCGCTTTTCGCAGATTGCCCGTTTGGTTCACCGAGGCCGACTGATCCGCACCGAGACATGGCGGGCTTCTGGGATGATGAATTTCTTGATTTCGACGTGGACTCGACGAGCTCCAAACTCTTGGAGAACCAACTCAGCAATGTGGACTGCCAAGGTTTCCAGCAACTTCCACGATCTCCCCTGGCCGAGACTGAGCAACCGTTGGCCGACGGCGTAATAATTGATCGTGTGATTCAGGTCATCGCCGGCAGCAGCCATGGTGATGTCGGTTTCCATTTCCACGCTGATTAGGAGGCGTTGGGCATGGACCCGTTCCTCGTCCGGGACGCCGATGTGGTAAAAGACCTCAAAGTCTCGAAGTGTGATGATGTCCATAAAAATTGGGGCTCTCAACCGGCTTGAACCACTTCCAGCAGTCGACGGGTCGGGGTGTTGAGCGGGAGTCCGAAGGCCTGCTCCCAATCCACCCAGGCAAAGTCTTGAGCTTCGTCATTCAACGTCACCAACTGGTCGGGTAGGGCCAGGCAGGTATAGTTGAGCAAGATGAAGTGGGCCTCCTTATAGAACTCGGTAGAGGCAATGGAGTCTTGGACCATCACGAATTGGATGCGATCGATCTCCAAGCCTGTCTCTTCGCGAACCTCTCGTCGGAGCGCAACCTCGGAGGGTTCACCCCATTCGATCTTTCCCCCAGGAATTCCCCACATGCCGGACCACTTTGCCGTCTTGAAAAGGAGCATGCGGCCCGAGTCGTCTCGGATTAGGGCGCCGACCGTCGGAATCGGAAAGGCCGAACGCGGTGCAGGACCGGTCTCCAAACGCAATTGATTGGTCTCCAAGTGGCGCCGCAGTTCAGACAGATGTTCAACGATGAGGTGGGGCTTGGACTCCCGGAGTTTGTCGAGGCTGTCGTAGCCGGTTAGGACTCCCACGGACTTCACGCCGCCGTGGTGGGCAGTCTCGATATCGTGCTGCATGTCGCCAATGAACACGGTCTGCTCAGGATCCAGTTCATTCTCCCGCAGAATTTGTCCGATGAGGTCCTTTTTGTTTTGGGCACCGAGGTAGGTCTTGTCGAGGAACGGGCCAAAGCCCGAAGTCTTCTCTTGTTGAGCAAACAAGGCCGGATGCACTGCACTCAGGAGAAAGGTGCGCAGCCCTTGCTGACGACAAAACTCCAGGAACTCCCGAGCGTGCGGCAGTGGCGTGACCGTATCTTGTACCAGTTTGAACCCCTCCAGAAACCATCTCTCCAATTCGGGAAGCGATTCGGTCGGGACCCGCTCCATGTAGAAGTCCCGAGCCGGGAGACGGAATTCACGCCGGAAATCCTCCAGAAGCATCGCAGGCACTCCTGCCTGTTGCAGGGCATGGTTCGAAGCCCGCCAAACTGCTGGAAGATCGTCCACCAGCGTCCCGGACCAATCGAAGATCACATTGCGAATCACCACGACAAGCTATCCCTGCAGGTCGCGCTCGCAAACGCGGGATTTAACCGGTGAACCATTGCGAAAAACATGGAGAGTTGTCGGGCCTAGGCGACAACTCGATCCCTGTTGGCTGTTGCTCAGGCTTCAAGCCAGGTCTGCCAAGCCGCCCGCATCGATGGAAAGGCAAGCGACTCGCTCCGTAGCGTTGTTGCTGGATGCCATTCCACTGCATGGACCTCCTCCGGATTGCAAATTCCCGCGCTATCCAAGGGTTGAGCCGTAAAAAAGAGGTCCAACACCGGATAGGTCACTCCGTCAAAGAGGTATTCGTTGGGCTGGGAACAGAGGAACTTGAGTCCGCAAATTCGGATGCCCACCTCCTCCAAAATTTCTCGATGCACGGCCGATTCGGCACGCTCACCGATATCAATGAATCCGCCGGGAGGAGCCAGGAGTCCGGCTCCCGGATCTTTGGCACGCCGGATCAACAGGATGCTCCCATCGTCTCGTTGGATGAATACGGCGACGGCCACCGCGGGATTGAAGAACAAGCGGAAACTGCAGGCAGCGCAGATCATCGGTGCCCCGAGGGTCGGCGGGGTGATGGATTTTCCGCAGCGAGGGCAATGGTGGAACTGTCGGGAGGGATGCATGATGCGAGGCCGACGGGACGGCCTTTTCCGTTCACTGGTTTTCTAGAATAGGGGTTCGGTAAGGCCGCTGAAAATCAAATCAACTCGGCATCCTCGAAGGCGCGTTCTTTGCAGCATCGGTTCTGCGAGGCACACTGTCCGGACACATGAGCGTTCGATCACGGTCCGAAGCCCTGTTTACCGAATCCCTCAAGCACATTCCTGGCGGCGTGAACTCTCCGGTGAGGGCTTTCCGTGCCGTTGGCGGCACCCCCTTCTTTGCAGCCTCGGCTTCGGGTGCACGGGTCAGTGACGTGGACGGCAATACCTACATCGATTACGTCGGAACCTGGGGGCCAGCCATTCTCGGTCATGCCGCTCCGTCCATTGTCCGGGCCATCCAAAGCGCCGCAGAGCGTGGCACGAGCTTCGGCATTCCTCACGCCGAGGAGGTAACCATGGCTCAACGGGTCAAGGCGATGGTGCCATCCGTCGAGAAGGTGCGCTTCTGCAACAGCGGCACCGAAGCCACCATGTCGGCCATTCGATTGGCGCGCGGCTTCACCGGGCGGGATCGCATCATCAAATTCGACGGATGCTACCATGGGCATTCGGACGGCCTGCTGGTGAAGGCGGGTTCTGGTGCTCTCACACTCGGAAACCCGGACAGTGCTGGCGTGCCGGCTGCGGTGGCACAACAAACCGTGGTACTTCCATTCAATGATCCGGAGGCCCTGCGGGAGGTGTTCCAGAATCAGGGACGGGATATTGCCGCGGTGATTCTAGAATTGGTGCCTGCCAATGCTGGGTTGTATTTGCCCAAACCCGGATATTTGGAACTGCTCCGGCAACTGACTCGAGACCATGGAACAGTGCTCATTGCCGATGAGGTGATGACCGGATTCCGTCTTGGCCCAGCCGGTGCCCAAGGGGTTTTCGGGCTGACCCCTGATTTGAGCTGCTTCGGCAAGATCATCGGTGGCGGTCTTCCGGTCGGGGCCTTCGGAGGCCGAGCCGACATCATGGACTATCTGGCTCCGCTGGGTCCGGTTTATCAGGCAGGCACGCTCAGTGGAAACCCCTTGGCCATGGCCGCTGGTTTGGCCGCGCTGGAAGCCCTGCAAAACACCGATGCGTGGAGCCGGCTGGAGAATCTGGGCGGCGAGTTGGAGCAGGGAATGGTGGCCGTCGCGAAGGCCGCCCAGATCCCGGTGCAGTTCCAACGCATTGGCTCGATGTTCTGCGGCTATTTCACCAGCCAACCGGTGTGGAATCTGGCGGATGCGATGCACAGCGACCGTGCCCGGTTTGCCCGATTCTTCCATGGCATGCTGGATCGGGGAGTTTATTTGGCACCGTCTCAATTTGAGGCTGGTTTCATTTCCACGGCACACACCTCCGCCGACATCGAGGCGACGGTCCGGGCGGCGGAATCGGTTTTTGCATCCTGGTGATTCGAGCGTTGGTTGGGCGGATTCTGGAGATTTATTCCAAGGGTTGTCTCGGGCCGCTGGGAAGGTAGCGTTCAGCCCATGTCCCCACTGCGCCTCATCCTTCTGGCCGCCGTTGCCCTGTCGCTGAACTCCCATGCGGTGGCAGCCGGGCCCCGAGCGCTGCCCGCTGGGCAACGTCCCGACGACCTTCGGCTCCAAGCCCCGAAGGATCTGGATGGGTATTTTCCATTTCAACCGCCCGAGTCCAAGGAGGCTTGGGACCGCCGTGCCTCTCAAGTGCGCCAGCGAATCCTCGTCTCACAGGGCCTCTGGCCCATGCCCACCAAGACGGATCTCAAGGCCCAGATCTATGGGCGCATCGATCGCGGGGATTACACGGTGGAGAAGGTTCATTTCGAGAGCGCTCCGGGTTTCTTTGTGACGGGCAACTTGTACCGCCCCAAGAAGGCTGCGGGTGGCAAGGCGCCGGGTGTGCTGTTTGCTCACGGGCATTGGGCGGATGCGCGGCTCTCCCAGGCCAACGACTCGGAATTGCGCAATGAAATCGCCACAGGTCAGGAGCGCTTTCTTGAAGGTGGCAAGAGCCGCTTCCAATCCATGTGTGTCCAACTGGCCCGCATGGGCTGTGTGGTGTGGCAGTGGGACATGCTGGGTGACTCCGATTCCCAACAGCTTTCCCGCCAATTGGTCCACAGCTTCGCCAAGCAACGGCCCGAGATGAACACCACCGAGAACTGGGGTTTGTTCAGCCCTCAGGCGGAGACGCATCTCCAGAGCATCATGGGGCTCCAAACTTGGAACGCTGTGCGGTCGCTCGACTTCTTGCTCGAGTTGCCCGAGGTGGATCCTCAGCGCGTGGCCATCACGGGCGCGAGTGGCGGGGGTACCCAGACGATGCTGCTCGCCGCCATCGATCCGCGCATCTCGCTCTCCTTTCCGGCTGTCATGGTGAGCACGGCCATGCAAGGCGGCTGCACTTGCGAAAACGTCAGTTTGTTGCGCGTGGGGACAGGCAATGTGGAGTTTGCCGGTTTGTTCGCGCCCAAGCCTCAGGGCATGACCACTGCCGATGACTGGACCAAGGAGATGTCCACCAAGGGTTTCCCGGAACTCAAACGCCTGTACGGTCTCCTGGGTGCGCCCAACCAAGTGATGCTCCAGCGCGGCGAGCACTTCCCCCACAACTACAACGCCGTTTCACGCACCGCCTTCTACAATTGGCTCAATCGATATTTTCATTTGGGTCAGCAAGAGCCGGTTCTGGAACGCGATTACACGGTTTCCACTCGTGCGGAGCTAAGTGTCTGGGATGCTGAGCACCCCGCACCGAAGGCAGCGGAGCCGGAGTTTGAGCGGGAGCTTCTGAAGTTATGGGCGACGGACGCCGAGCGACAGCTCGAAGCGTTGGCGTCAAGCTCGCCAGATCAGTACCGCCAGGTGCTGAAGGCCGGCTGGGACGTGGTCTTGGACGCCCGCGATCCGGCCCCGTCGGGTTCGATCGCCTGGGTGCTCAAGGACAAGCTGGATCGAGGGAGCTGGATTCAAATGACAGGCCTGCTGCGCAACGGGTCGCGTCACGAAGAAATCCCGGTGGTCTTCTGTTATCCCAAGCAGTGGAACAACAAGACCGTGGTGTGGCTGACGTCTGAGGGGAAATCCGGCTTGTATGCTGCAGACGGCTCGCTGATCCCGGCAGTCCAGAAGTTGGTGGATGGTGGCTCGACGGTGGTGGGATTGGATTTGCTCCATCAAGGAGAGTCGTCGGTGGATGGGCAGCCCCTCACACGCACGCCCCGGGTCAAGAATCCCCGAGAGTCTGCCGCTTACACCTTTGGCTACAATCCGGCGGTCTTCACTCACCGTGTTCATGATGTCCTGACGGCGGTGCAGTACATCCGCGGTCATGAGAAGCCCTCCAGTCAGGTTTCATTGGTCGCCTTGGATGCAACGGCTCCGATCGCCGCTGCTGCCCGGGCGCAGTCCGGCAAGATGGTGGATCGCGTGGCGCTGCATTTGGGAGAGTTCCGTTTCGGACGAGTCTTGGATTTGCACTCCCCAGATTTTCTCCCGGGTGGTGCCAAGTACGGGGATGTGGACGGGTTGATCACCTTGGGTCAGTCCGAACTCCAGCGCCTGAATGCTCCAGATGCGACCGCTGCGGCAACCTGGGTGTTGCGCTAAGAGCCTGTCTGAAAATGGGGAGGGGTTCTGTTTGGGAGGGAAGGGCCCGCTGGCGGCGTTGCTTGTCGGTCACAGACCGCTGCGGGTCTGCTTCCTCCGCGCGCCTTGCCAATCGAACCCTTCCCCGTTTTCAGACAGGCTCTAAGCCGGAACGATTCAGTTGGATCGGTCGTGCTGGCTGCGTCTTCTTCCGCAAGAGCTTCGTTGTTCGCTCGATCCGGGCCTCAACCATTGGCCTTCCATCGGCCCGCGCCTCGCTCTCGCCTCGTCTTGCGAAAGAATCCGCGACGCCATCCCTTTCCTCCCAACTGAATCGTTCCGCAAAGATGGGTGGGGTTCTGGCAGGCGGCTGCGGCAAAAAACCGCAGACCCTCTGAGGGTCTAACGAACCCTGAGGATTGACGCGCCTCCAACGGGCATGCTCCCTTGATTGGGCTGTGAGAAAACGGTGGAGCCAATGGCTGGTGATTGGACTCGTGGGGATATCCCTCGGGTTCCAGTGGACCTTGCTCCAGTCCGTTGCTTGGACGGTCATGCTCTTGGATCGGAGTGCCGAGATGGGCTGGGTGCAGGCCATCGAAACCACCTTCGACGGGCACCATCCGTGTGCACTGTGCAAGGTGGTCCGTAAGGGCCGCGACACACAGCAGCAGGCCACGATTGTTCTCTCCTTCGCCAAGACCGACATGGTTCCGTCGGATCGTGCCTTCGAGTTGCCGGTGCCCGAAACAGCCCCAGCCGAGCGTCTTCCCGCCCGGGATCAACGCGCGGCCCGTCGCTCGGGTTCGCCGCCGTGGCAGCCTCCCCGGTTCGCGTAAATTCCGGTCGATCCTGAGGGATCCGGGCTGCGTCCCGGATCCCCCCCATTTGCCTGCGCATCCGGCCTTGAAACCAAGGGGCCCTGTCGCTCCGGGCCAAATGGATTCGTCCTCAAGGATCGCAGGAATCTCCCCCCCGATGGGCTGGTTCGCGCCTGTTTCCGGCCAGGTGCGCTCCGTTTCCGGGAATCACCGTCCGGAGTCTTCCGTCTCAATCATTGTCTCAATCATTGTCTGTTTTTCTGTCATGAATCCTTCGTTTTCTGCTGTTTCTACCTGTGTCACCGCACTCTTGGGGGCTTCGGTCCTCCAGGCCGCGGAGTCCAAAGCTCTGCCCAAAGTTGTGGTGGAGGGTGTGTCTGAACCCACTCTCACCGTGCCTTCGGTGAGCGCTGCCACGGCGGAGTTGGCCCGAGTCCCCGGTGGCACAACCCTTGTCGATGGCGCGACGGTGCGCCAAGGCCGCGCCTCCACCTTGCGTGATGCTCTCGACTTCACGACGGGGGTCTACGTTCAGTCGCGGTTTGGCTCTGAGGAGGCGCGCATTTCCATTCGCGGTTCCGGCCTTCAACGCACCTTCCATGGTCGCGGCCTGAAGATCCTTCAGGATGGTGTACCGCTGAATTTGGCCGACGGCGGCGTCGACATGCAGTCCATCGAGCCCTTGGCGACCCGGTACATCGAGGTGTGGCGCGGCGCCAACGCCTTGCGCTATGGCGGTACCACGCTGGGAGGGGCGGTGAATTTCGTGAGCCCGACGGGCCGGGACGCCAGTCCATTTCAATCCCGTCTCGAATTGGGCTCCTTCAGCTATTTGCGCGGGCAGGTCAGCAGTGGGTTTTCTTCGGGTCCGGCGGACTACTACGCCAGCCTCACGCACTTCATCCAGGACGGTTACCGTCAGCACGCCGCGCAAGAGGCCGATCGCGTGATGGCTAATGTGGGTTATCGCATTTCGGATCAGCTGGAAAATCGACTGTGGTTCACCGCCGTGCGCACCGATTCGCAGTTGCCGGGATCCCTGTCGCTGAGCAACGCCTTGAACAATCCTCGGTTGGGCAGCTTCGCCGGCGACCAGAAGCGCGACTATTCGCTGTATCGATTGAGCGATCGCCTGGCTTGGACCTCGGATCAAACTCAAGCTCAGGTCTCCGGATTTTGGAGCTACAAGGATTTGGATCATCCGATTTTTCAGGTGATCGATCAGAACTCGAACGACCTGGGTCTCGATGCCCGCGTGGTTCATTCCAGTGAGGTGGCCGGATACGACAATCGCCTCACTGCCGGATTCGCGCCGGTTTATGGCTGGGCGGAGGACAATCGCTTTGTGAATGGGACTTTTGCGGGACGCCCCCGCCGCGGAGCCAAGACGGCGGAGAGCACTCAGACCTCGGCCAACCTGGACACCTACTTTGAGGACTCGCTGAAGCTCAACGACCGATGGAGCCTCGTGGCAGGCACTTCAGTCACCTACGCCCGCCGGGAGTTTGCCGACCGATTCCTGTCGGACGGCGACCAAACCGACACTCAAGACTACCTCGGCTTCAACCCCAAGGTGGGGGCAATTTGGGAAGCGGCCCAAGGCGTGCAAGTTTTCGGCAACGTCAGTCGGAACTTCGAACCTCCGACCTTCGGAGAGCTGAGTCGACCGGCTACTCCCGGAGCCACCAACGGGTTGGTGCAACTGAATGCTCAGACAGGCACGACTCTGGAGATCGGCACTCGCGGCAAGGTAGGGCGTTTCGATTGGGACGCGTCGCTCTACCAAGCCTGGCTGGAGGACGAGATGCTCAGCTTGCAGGTGGGCAATTTCAACCCACCCATCACCCAGACCTTGAATGCCGGACGGACCATCCACCGGGGCGTGGAGTTGGGTGGGGGATGGCGCGTGGTGGATGGCCTTCTGGCGACGGGCGCCGAGGTTCCGAACGACGGCATCCGCCTTCAGGGCAATTACCTGTTCAACGATTTCCGCTTCGACGGGGATGCAACCTATGGCGACAACCGCTTGCCGGGTATTCCTCGGCACTACCTGCGGGGCGAGTTGAAGTACCAGCACCCGTGCGGCTTTTACTTCGGTCCGAATGTCGAGTGGGCGCCTGAGTCCTATGCCATTGATCTGGCCAACACCGACGCGGCCAATGCGCCCGGCTATGCGATCTTGGGTGTCCGGGTTGGATATCAGACCCAGCGAGGATTCTCGTGGTTCCTGGATGCCCGCAACCTCACCGACAAGGCCTATATCGCCACCACCGGGGTCTTGAATCGGGCCACTCCCGCCAGTGCCGCCTACAACCCGGGAGACGGGCGATCCTTCTTCGGTGGCGTGGAAATTCGCTTCTAATCGACTGCCGCACCCTAAGATCTGGTGAATCCCAAAACCCTTCGACAACTCCATCGCTGGATCGGACTGACGTTTAGTCTCAGTGCGCTATTGGCCTCTTCCAGTGGCGTGATCCATCAAGTCATGACGTGGACCCAGGATCCGCCTCCCAAGGCGATTCCGAGTGGTCCAGAGATTCCATTGGATTCAGTGCGGATCCCGTTGGCACAAGCCGTTCAGGCAGTGCCCGCGGCGACGAATGGGATTCGGGCGGTCAACTTGAGGATGATCGCAGGAGAGCCGACCTATGTGGTTTGGACGCGGGAGGCCAAGGCCCCCGCTTATGTCAGTGGTGCCACGGGCAAACCGGCTCCAGAGCGCGATGAGGTGTTTGCCGCCGAGATTGCCACGCGGTTCTTCGGGGGCGTGACGGTCCGAAAAACGGCCTTCCTGACGGCCTTCGACTCCGAGTACTTGCCGATTTTCCGCATCCTCCCGGTGTACCGGATGGAGACGGGCGATCCGGCCGGGCGCCGAGTGTATGTGAGCACCATGACCGAAAGTGTCACCCGCTTCACCGATGAGGGTCGGCAATGGGAAGCCAATATCTTCAGCAACTTGCACAAATTGGCCTTCATTCCGAACAAGATGCTGCGCGATGGGATCTTGGTTGTGGGGACGACCGGAATCTTTGTGCTGAGCTTGTCGGGGGTGGTGCTGTTCTTTGTCACTCGACCGCGGGTTCGGTCCGCCAACGAGGGTTGAGCCAACTGCACTGCCCATGGCTACGAACACCCATCAGCGGACGAACGCCGCGGAAACGGTCCGGTCATTCCGAGCCGCGTTGTTGATTGAGGGTGATGTGGTTCTGGCCGAGCAAATTCGGGTGCTGTTGGAATCCCACGGCTTGCGTTTTCGACGATGGAAGGAAGGGGAGTCTATCGGTTCTGGAGTTGGTGGGGATGACCCGATGGCGATCCGTTCCCCTGAGACCAACGAGACCTGGGTAGTGAGTGCCGATCCGTCAGCCGATGAGGTCGAAATCTTGAAAGGGGTGCGCTCCGATGCAGATCCAGAAGTGGACTCGATTCAGTCGTTGCATCGGTTGGAGTGGTCCTACATCCAGCGGGTCTTAAGCGACTGCGGAGGGAACATTTCTGCGGCCGCCCGCAAGTTGGGCATCCACCGGCGTTCGCTTCAGCGCAAACTCGCCAAGGTGCCGCCCCAGCGATAAGGCAGGTCCGGGTTTCAATCCTGCGGATCAGGACTCAATTGTTCGGATTCGATGGCGACGCGGTTGGACGCTGAGGGCTGCCTACCCGG
>Ga0247843_1009246_pt1 | contig 11045 bp, 10 predicted proteins | sample LaCruzMarch2017__FD_192420 | JGI IMG/M metagenome (GOLD analysis project Ga0247843, IMG submission 192420) | Freshwater microbial communities from meromictic Lake La Cruz, Castile-La Mancha, Spain - LaCruzMarch2017_8m | ecosystem: Environmental > Aquatic > Freshwater > Lake | place: Spain...
TTCTTCACTAAAAAAGTCTTTTCAATCATCGCATCGAATCGCTGATAGTTGAAATCGCCAGTCCCGACGTTGTCAAAACCCTGAATGAATTTGAGCCAAATGACAGGATAACGACCAAACAAACGCATCTCCTTTTGTTTCATTCTCACTAATTTTTCACCAGGAGCCCAACGTAAGGTACCACCCACTTCAAACAAATCAAACTGTGTCTGACGAATCGAAGTTGTCGCTTCTTCAGCAGTTAGCGCTGTATTAAAACTGATATCTTGATAGGGTAACACACGCTGCTGATTGGCAAAAGCATTCAAAGTGAAATTTCGGACCGCTCGCCCATTTAATTGCACTTCATATTTCTCGTATCGATCCATTCTATTCACGAAGATTGGATAAATATTGGCCATTAGTAATCCGCGTTGAGGACGTTCTATCTGGTTTCCACCAACTTCTCGTACATCATTTTCATAAATGAGTTTCAACCACGCATCGCGCTTACGATATAGATTCACCTGCAGATCTCCTCCAAACTTCTGCCTTCGATCTTTAAAACCGTACGCCCAATATCCGCCCACAGAATAGTATGGAGAAACCTTGTCATTGGTGCGCAAACCGGCTCCCAATCTTAGACCTTCATAATCATTAAATCGAAGCAACCTCATCAAATCAAAATCAATCGGCCCTATCGGAATGCGCCCTGAAGCCAATGAGGACAGCACATTCAATCTGGCATCCAAATTCTCAGCCTTGCCTATACTATCAACCACACGATACGTCTCTAAATCCAATGTGTCCAATTCATATGGTCGATATTTTCTCCACAAACTATCGGGTTGATTGAATGCATTTTTATCCATCATCATTGTCACGGGAGTAAAGTCCCTAGCTCGAAGTGGAGGATTTAATTGAATATTTTGCATGTAGGAACGCCCCTCACCGAACGTATCAAATCCATCAACATTAATAGGTATTTGTAAAAAGGAGTTCAACTGAACGGGAAACCAAGCTTTGTCCTCTATCTTTTGATACTGCTGCTGGATGCGAATACTAAAGTCACCCGCCTTTTCATTGGGCTCGGCAATAACATTTTGAATGGCGTAACCATCTGTATTGATAAACAATTGTCCTTTCATGCCCTCAAAATTCTTTCCCTTTCGCGGCCTAAACGAAATCGTAAATACGGTATCAGCACCAATGTACGTGGTGTCTTCTAAAATGAAAAGATACTTTTTGGGACTGCCTTTCGTAAGTGGACTGAGATATTTGGCAGACAAAATCTCTACGTAATCGCCGTAAAAACTAAAACTTTGCAACTGGGTTCCCAGTAGCGCAAAATCTGGATTTTGCAACCCCGAAACTCTCGTGGCTACGATCTTTTCTTCACTATTATTCGGAGGTAGAAACTTTCGCTGACTTACTGTTTCGATCAAGAACATGTGCATCTTCTCGAGCTGCTTAAATTCTTTTACCGCTTCTGCATCTTGCTGCATTTTTTTCCATCCTTCTGCTGCTGTATCTGGAACAAGATCGAAAAATAATTTATTATAACTATCATAAGTAAAACCGAATGAACGTTCGGGATTGTTTTTTTCCCTGTTGTCAATAGCTCGATTTATAATTCTCTCCGCAGGATTTTCACCTGGTCTGATTACTACTTCTGCCAGCGTTTTCTGAATAGAATTAAGGCGCACGGTCCTGGGGCCTCCATCGCTCCAAACAATTTCTATTGGCTCGTAGCCAACATAGTGAAAAACAATTGTTGCTCCTGGGTTGATATTATTTAGGGTAAAATATCCATCAATATCCGAGTAGCCTCCGTTTTGAGTACCCTTTGCAAAAACAGCAACAAACGCCAACGACTCCCCCGTTTGCGAATCAACGGTGCGACCGGTCACTGTTATTTGAGCGTTTAATGAAGCTGCAAAAAATAAGATACACAGCATGGGGTAAAATCTTTTCATAACTTTCGTTTTGGTCAAGGAGAAGACGTTTAATTTTGAAGAATTACTACAAGAGTAGTTAAAATCAAGGTTTTTTTTCATAAATATGAATGCTGCCACCAGAGATAGGCTAAATGTGTTATCGAAAACATCTCCGACTAAGGTGCTAAATCTTGTTGCCTTGTGGTTGTCATTTCATTTGACAAAGTGGCTCAAAAGACCCTTTGTTTGGGGACTTCCCTATTCCCTATCCATAGAGCCCACCACTGCGTGCAACCTTGGCTGCCCCGAGTGTCCATCAGGTTTGAGATCTTTTACAAGAGATACAGGAAATCTTAAATCAGAGCACCTCGGTCAATGGATGAATCAGCTTTCAAGTCATGTGGGTTATGTCAACTTTTACTTTCAAGGTGAGCCCTTTATTCACCCTAAAATTTTTGAATTAATTTCATTAGTTTCAAAAAAAAATATCTATACGGCCACTAGCACCAATGCTCATTTTTTAAATGAAAAAAATGCTCTAAAAACTGTAGAATCAGGACTAGACAGAATCATCATCTCTATTGATGGCACCACTCAAGAAGTCTATGAGCAATACCGAGTGAATGGTGAATTAGAAAAAGTAATTACTGGAACCCGGAATCTCACAGAAGCAAAGAAAAAACTTGGCTCAAGAAAACCATTTGTGATTTTTCAGTTTTTGGTGGTCAAACCCAATGAACACCAAATAGAAGACGTAAAAAAACTTGCCAGCGAGCTTGGGGTGGACGAGTTGCGCTTTAAAACTGCTCAGGTCTATGAACCGCGCGATCAACACCCGCTGATTCCTACAATAGAAAAGTATAGTCGTTATATCCGCAATGCAGATGGTAGCTATAAAATAAAAAATGAAATGCTGGATGAATGCAAACGTATGTGGATGGGAGCTGTCATTACCTGGGATGGCAAAGTCGTTCCATGCTGTTTTGACAAAGATGCGAAGCATCAAATGGGTGATTTGCAAGATTTAAGTTTTCGCGAAATTTGGAAAAACCCAGCTTATCAAAGCTTTAGAAAACAACTCTTTACCAATAGAGAAAGCATAGACATTTGCGCCAATTGCTCCGAAGGCACGAAGGTCTGGGCATGAGCAATATCAGCTCGTTTTTTGTTGTGAATAATGGTTTCTGACTACCTTGCGCTCAATGGAGATTTGGGAATTTATAAAAAGCCTTACCAACCCAGAAACGATCATTCAATACGGAGGGTTGGTATTAATACTATTAATCGTATTCGCAGAGAATGGAATCATCTTCGGTTTCTTCTTGCCAGGCGATTCATTAATCTTTCTCGCTGGTTTAATCTGCAGCACCCAACCTGAACTATTGGATGTGAGCATTACCACGCTTGCACTTTCAATGTTCGGCGCCGCAGTCGCGGGAAGTTTGTTTGGATATTATTTCGGAATGAAGGTGGGGCCTCCCGTTTTTGAAAGAAATGAGTCTATGTTTTTTAAAAAGAAATATGTTGATGTTACTCGTTCTTTCTACGAAAAACATGGGGGAAAAACGCTTGTTCTCGGTCGTTTTCTTCCCATTATTAGAACTTTTGCCCCCATTTTGGCTGGAGTTATAAAGGTAGAATTCAAGACTTTCATGATCTTCAATTTTATCGGCGGAGCACTTTGGATATTTTCCCTCAGCCTAATTGGATATTTTCTGGGAAATCAATTCCCTAATATTAAACACTACGTTGAATACATTGTATTAGGTTTTGTAGCAATTACAACCGTAATTGTTATTCGTACCTATATCGCTCATCGCAAAGAACAAAGAAGTAAAAAATCTATATGAAATTCGGCACAAAGGCCATCCATGCTGGACAAGAGCCTGACCCTACCACTGGAGCCATTATGACTCCTATCTACCAAACCTCTACCTACGTGCAGGAAGCTCCTGGTCAACATAAGGGATACGCTTACGCAAGAGGTAAAAATCCCACACGCACGGCTCTTGAAAAATGTCTCGCTGCTCTCGAAAATGCCAAGCATGGCTTATGCTTTTCAAGTGGAATGGGCGCAGCAGACGCAGTGATAAAATTGCTTCGTCCTGGCGATGAAGTCATCGCTACCGATGACCTGTACGGCGGCACGTACCGAATGTTCACTAAAGTCTTTGCAAACTATGGCATCGTCTTTCATTTTGTGGATATGCACGATTTGGAATTGGTAAAGCGAACTGTAAATGCTAAAACAAAAATGCTATGGCTCGAAACACCTACCAATCCGATGATGAAAATCATCGATATTCATGAACTGGTGACTATAGCTAAAGTCAACTCATTGATCACACTCGTCGACAATACATTTGCTTCGCCATATCTGCAAAATCCTCTTGATATGGGGGCTGACATTGCCATGCACAGCGCAACAAAATATCTTGGTGGCCATAGTGATGTGGTAATGGGAGCGCTAATGACCAATAATGATGGACTCTATGAGCAACTTGCCTTTATAGCTAATTCATGCGGTGCCACACCCGGACCGATGGATAGCTTTTTAGTATTAAGAGGGCTAAAAACCCTTCACCTCAGAATGAAAGCACATTGCAGCAATGGCGCAGCAGTGGCCAAATTCCTAAAGTCGCACCCAAAGGTTGGAAAAGTATATTGGCCAGGTTTCGAGGACCACCCAAACCATGCAGTTGCAAAAAAACAAATGCATGATTTTGGAGGAATGATCTCATTTACACTCAAGTCTGATTCTTTCGAGGAAGCATCAAAACTCGCGCAAAGGCTAGAAGTATTCTCACTCGCTGAATCGCTTGGTGGCGTTGAATCTCTTGTAGGGCACCCCGCTTCAATGACACATGCTTCTATCCCCCGAGAAGAACGTATTAAAACTGGTCTCGTCGACAGCCTATTGCGCCTTAGCGTAGGTGTGGAAGACGAAGAAGATTTGATCCATGACTTGAAACAAGCCCTCGATTCACTATGAAAAAAGAACGTCTCGCCATCGTTGGAGGTGGACTTGTAGGAAGCCTCTGGGCAGTATATCTGGCAAAAAAAGGTCATGATGTGCACGTCTTTGATCGCCGTTCGGACATTAGACAAGTAAAAATCGTGCAAGGCAAATCTATTAACCTTGCATTAAGTGAAAGAGGATGGAGGGGACTAAAGGGAGCGGGAATTGAAACAGAAATAAACAAAGTCGCCTTGCCCATGACAGGTCGATTAATGCATTCTATACAAGGCGAAATCACCTACCAGCCCTACGGCAAAGAAGGTCAGGCTATCTATTCAGTTTCGAGAGGACTGCTGAACCAAACCTTGCTGAAGTGCGCGGATGAGTTCGAAAACGTCAGTCTTTACTTTGACCATACCTGCAAAGACATACAACTCGACACAAATACAATCATCTTTCAAGACACAAAAAGCAATACAACGAAAGAATTCCAATTCGATCGTATCTTCGGGACGGATGGGGCCTTTTCAGCAGTGAGATCACGTTTGCAGCGCCTCGATCGTTTTGACTACTCTCAAGAATATTTGTCGCATGGATATAAGGAATTAGAAATTCCCCCTTCTGCAAATGGTGATTATCAAATGGATCCAAATGGCCTGCATATATGGCCTCGCGGAGAATTCATGATGATTGCATTACCCAATCCAGACCGCAGTTTTACTTGTACACTTTTCATGGCTTTTGAAGGAAAAGATGCTTTCGAAAACCTGCATGCCGACGAAGAAATCATGGCTTTCTTCAATAAATATTTTGGTGATGCAGTGCCTCTAATGCCTGAATTACTTGCCGACTACCGGAACAATCCCACAGCGAGCTTGGTCATGACAAGGTGCAACCCTTGGCATTACCAAGATAAAATCTGCCTCATGGGAGATGCCGCACATGCTATTGTGCCTTTCTATGGACAAGGAATGAACGCGGGATTTGAAGATTGCACGGTGCTGTCGGAACTCATGGATACCTATGAAGACAATTGGAACGAGATGTTCAAAGAGTATACGCGCCTGCGCAAACCCGCAGGGGACGCCATTCTTCAATTGGCCTTAAGAAATTACATCGAAATGCGAGACAAAACAGCCGATGAACGCTTTTTGCTTCAGAAAAAAATCGAAGCGCGCTTTTCAGCCAAATACCCGCATTTGTGGATGCCGCTATACTCTCAAGTTAGTTTTTCACATATCCCATACGCCGAAGCACTTCAAAATGGCATCGAGCAAGATGAAATCATGAAAAAAGTGATGGACCGCCCTGACATTTTCGAGATCTGGGATAGTGAAGAAGTAGAAACGAATATCCTTCGGTTAGTAAACAATAATTGAGGGCTTTGTGAAGTTGAATGAATCGTATCAACTTGCAGGTCATGAAAAGATTAGCACTTCTTATCACATTGGTCTTGCCTCTTATGGCTTGGTCGCAGACTTCGCGCCAAAAAGCAAAGCTTTATGGTGAAAATGCATATCTCAGTAGAGGCTGGCAATTTGCTCCCGGCATTACTCTCATGCCAGGTGTAAGTGGCAATCGCTTCGAAACGCTTCGTGGTGAAGGAGAATTAAGCAATGATACTATTTACTCAGGGAGATTCGATCCAGGCTCCCGAATAGGATTTTATGCAGAAGTAGGCCGTCACAAATTCTTAGAAGATCTCTACCTCATTCATCACATGGATTATGGTATTCACTTCAAAATGCTTAGAGGAAAAGAGCAGTTTGCTGGAGTAGTATCCGATGGTTCAGCACTAGTAGAAACTACCAATCGCGCCACATTTTCAGAGTCCTCTATCGGCGCTTTTTTCAACATATCCAATATTATTCAAGTGGCAGATCGTGTTTGGCTCCACAATTCACTTGGTTTGAATTTCGATTATCGCATTATTTCGAATAGAAGCGCAAGTGGCTTTTATGGTGCGATACCTCAAAAATTTCCAGACCCGATGCTTTTCCAACTGCATTATAAACTTGGCTTTGGTTGGAAAGCTGATCCAGGACTCTACTTCATGCCCAGCATCGAAACACCCATACTCAATCTTTTTCCAAACTTCGATGGCAAATCAACGCTCAACTATTTTAGTAGTGAACATCGCATCCTCATCATTAGCCTGAAGGTCATGTTCCTTGACAAAACGGCCGACCGCAAATGTGTTGGCAAAGACGGCTCTGGTTCTAAACCACAACTCTGGGGAAAAGAAATGCGCAAATACAACAGATGATGAATAAGATCGAACATATCGGAATTGCAGTTAAAGATATAAAAGCATCCAACAAAGTTTTTGAAGATATCCTTGGAATACCTCCATACAAGCAAGAAGAAGTGCAAAGTGAAGGTGTGTTAACTTCATTTTTCAAGACTGGTGAAAATAAAATCGAGCTCCTTCAGGCCACACGAGATGACTCAGCCATTGCCAAATTCTTGGAAAAAAATAAAGAAGGAATTCATCACATTGCCTTCGATGTTACTGACATTTTCTCAGAAATTCAAAGACTCCTAAGACTAGGATACAAAATGATTCATGAACATCCCAAAGATGGCGCCGACAATAAAATCATTGCTTTTTTACACCCTAAAGACAGCAACGGGGTGCTAATAGAACTTTGTCAAGAAAAAAAACTTAAAGAGGGGCCAGCGATTGAGCAATTGCACGTATAATATCTATATCCGATTTGGTATACATCCTTGACTCATCTGTTTCAATAAAATAGGGCAAGTCTGTCTTAGTGACCATCGCTTTGTAATGGTAAGAACTAAAGGAATTATCTAGCAGCATTTGTTTATAGACTAACTCCTCGGCATTTTGCTCTACTTTCTCTATCACATAGAAATCCGCATCAGACGACATGATATCGTTTGAAAGCATCCTCAAATCCTTTATTTGTTGAGACACCTTTATATGAATATTCTCTCCTAAAGCGATTACCAAATCACCTGTATTTTCCTTAAATAATATAATAGGCATTGATTCTTCCACCATCTTTTTCGGAAGCTTCAAGCTAAAATGAAAAGGGCCCTGTTGCACAGCATATACAGAGTCATCTGGACCAGGAGCAATTAAGAGTTTTTCTTTGTTCGTCATTTCATTACAAGAAATGATAAAAAGAACAAAACCTAGCAAGAGAAAATAGAAACGTTTCATAATTATTTTGACTTCAAAAATATTTACGAAACCATACCTCCAAAAGTTGCGTTCGTGCGTGATTTTTTTAATTTAATGGTCCAAAATAGTCAATTCATAATCCGTTATAGGTTAATTATAAATCGATAAAATAGGATCACTAAAGGAAGTGTTATAAAGCCTAAGTGCAAATGAAGTCGGTCCGTTAACTATAGAACCATCAGTGATAAGCCATTGAGATCCAGAGCATGGATCTTCAATGATTACTCCATCTTCTTTTACAAACACTTGACAATTATCTTCAACATTATGTGGACTATGTCGCTCTAGAGCAACGAACTCATTTTGTCCTAAGCGATACACGATGATTCCCCTGCTGCCTCCTATCACATAAGCATACCCAGTTGGAATAGACAAATCAAAGAATTGGGGTTCATTAATATTGATGTTGAGATTTACATCCACTACTGGTATCATCGCTTCTCGATCACGACAAGCCCCTATCAAAAGAGGAGCTGCAACTAGAAAAATATATAAGAAAAGACGCATACATCAAAGATAAGAAATCTAGTCAATAATGGACTTCTTTGGAGTGCCAGCAATAAAATCTTTCAGATAAAAGGGCTCGAAGTAGGCTAAATCTTCAAATATTTGAGATTCAAATTTTCTCAAGGCTAAAGGACCAATCATGGATGCGCTCGGAAAAACACCATCAACTAGGTGCACATGCTCAGGTTTAATATCTCTAAACTTTTCTGCCCCGTCACCAAAGATAACTGTATTAGGTGCACATGCCTGAAGATACGCGTCATCAATGACACGAGCTTCAACAGCAGTCTGTGCCACAGATTTATCATCAAAAACTTGCATATACACTTCTTTTCTGCGCGCGTCAATCATCGGGATATAACAAGCGTACTTCTGGCTCAAATACATATATTCTTGAAGTGCTTCAAGGGTGTTCACTGCTATCAAGGGAATACCCAACGCGTAACACAATCCTTTGGATGCTGTCACTCCAATGCGAAGACCTGTGTATGAACCGGGACCACTGCTCACAGCCACTGCTTGCAATGACGTTATTAAAACTTGATTTTTTTTCAGTAGGTCATCTATGAAAACATGCAATTTCTCTGCATGCGTGTAATGTGTATCATAAGATTCCAATGTATCGATAAGACCCGTCGCACCGTAGAGTGCGACCGAGCAGTTCAATGCAGAAGTCTCTATACACAGAATCATTTTTCCTCTTGCCTTTTTACACTATCCTTGTTCTTTAGTCGCTTTGATACTTCTTCATATGGCCCAGTTATCACCTCTTCTCCCTCACTAACCCCTTCTTTGATATGGATAAATTCATCGTCTTGCGCTCCCGTCTTTACTGCACGAATGATCGCCTCATTATTTTCATTATAGACAAATACGGCAATGATGGGTTCTTTAAGTTTCGCTTCTTCATCTGACCTCACAGAAGTAGTATCATCACGAGAGGTCACAGCCTTGATAGGCACGGTGAGAACATCCTTTACTATTTCTGTTTGGATATCTACCGTCGCGCTCATACCAGGTTTGAATGGAGAGTATCCGGCAGCTTGTCCTTTCAACAAGTCGGCATACGACTCTTCCAACACCAGAATTTTTACCGAAAAATTGGTAACCTCATTGGTCGTCAATGCAGCTCCTGTGAGTGCATTTAATGCAGTATTTCCAATTTCTGTTACAATGCCTTTGAACTTCACATCTTGAAAAGCATCCACTTCTACCACCGCGCTATCACCTACATTAACCCTTACGATGTCACTCTCGTTTACTTCAACATTAACCTCCATTGTATTTAGCGCACTAATTTTCATAATCACATCACCACTCATCATATTATTACCCAAGACAGTCTCTCCAATCTCCTTTGTAAGTGCCGTCACTGTTCCACTCATTGGTGCCATGATAGTTGTGCGCTTCAGATTATCTGCTGCTTCATTTTTTGATGCTTGAGCACTTTCGATTGAAAATTGAGCACCATTAATTGTTTCGCGAGCCGCCACGACTTCTGCCTTGGCAGTTTCATACTGGCTCACTGAATTGTCAAATTCAGCCTTACTGATGGCCTTTTCATCAAATAAGCGCCGCTGTCTTTCGAAGTTCAACTCTTGAGCCTTGAATTGCGCTTCCGCTTGAGCAAGTCGAGCCCTAGCGCTCGCTAAGTTAGATTTGGCGCTATTCAATGCTGCTTCTGCTCTATTCACTGCAGCAGTGTATAAATCTGGGTTTATTCGCACCAACAACTGCCCCTTCATCACTAAATCTCCTTCTTTCACAGGAAGCTCCACGATTTGACCGCTCACCTCAGATTGAATTTTCACTTCCGTTTGAGGTTGAAGCTTACCAGATGCAGAAACAGTTTCAACAATCGACCGTATCGCAACTTTGTCGGTCGTAACCTTCACCTCTGACTTGCCTCCGCTGAAAATCGAAATTAAAATGACCAGAAATAGAATTCCACCCAGAATTCCAAGAATTATTTTCCAAGACTTTTTCATTATTTCAAATTAATAGGTTGACCCATATAAAAATCAAGCACTTTGAGCTTGAATAAAAAATCGTATTTATTGCGGAGAAGATTTGCACGAGCATTGTCTAGTCTTACGCGTGCATCATTGTATTCCACCAAATTTGTTGCACCTTGAGTGTATCTCGCTTCTGCCCACTTCATCGCCTTATCGCTCGCATCCAAGCTGATCTTAGCTGCATTATAATTTGATAAAGCGGCACGCGTATCTGCGTAGGCTCTCTCGACATTTTGAGTCAAAGTGAGTTTTGATTGTTCTAATTGATACTTACTAATGATCTGATTGACTTCAGCACGTTTGATGGATGACCGATTGCTAAAACCATTGAAAATTGGTATATTCAAGTTAACAAAAAAACTTCTGTTAACATTATCCCTCAATTGATCACTCAACGGTTTTATCGCATAGTCACTTTCGGTATAAACAGGCTGAGGGAA
>Ga0247843_1009248_pt1 | contig 11043 bp, 8 predicted proteins | sample LaCruzMarch2017__FD_192420 | JGI IMG/M metagenome (GOLD analysis project Ga0247843, IMG submission 192420) | Freshwater microbial communities from meromictic Lake La Cruz, Castile-La Mancha, Spain - LaCruzMarch2017_8m | ecosystem: Environmental > Aquatic > Freshwater > Lake | place: Spain...
GTTGCCTTTGACGGGTGTTGATTGCGTGAAAAAAGTAGTAACTGAATTAGCTGTTTTGGAAATTAAAGACGGAAAATTCCACTTGATTGAAAGAGCGCCAGGTGTTACTGTTGAAGAAATCGTTTCTAAAACCGAAGGTGATTTGGTAGTGCCAGAATTTGTACCAGAAATGCAGTTTTAAGTTGATAAATCTAGCACCAAAATTCCAAACTGCACTCGTGGCCGCTGTAGAAGCGTCGCATAAAATCATGGATATTTATAACCATGAATTCGAAACTATAATTAAAGAAGATGGTTCGCCATTAACAAAAGCAGACTTAGCTTCAACAACAATAATTCAACGCTATTTGGAACCTTTGGGAATTCCAATCACAGGTGAAGAAACAGAAAAATTAGCTTATTCTGTTCGTAAAAATTGGACGGAATGCTGGTGTTTAGATCCACTGGATGGCACAAAAGAATTCATCAGTAAGAATGGAGAATTTGCGGTAAATATCGCTTTAATTGAAAATGGAATTCCAACTTTTGGCTTAATTGCTTCTCCCGTAAATGAAGAAATAATCTTTGGTTCAAAAGAGATTGGCGTATTCATTGCGCAATTCGACGACCTAGATTTCCCTGATAAATGGGAGCAAATAAATGCCCCAGAAAAAGTAAATTCACCTTTAATTTTAACCGCTTCAAGAAGTCATGGTTCTGGACCTATGGAAGGATTTATCGCAGAATTAAAGCGAATTTCACCAGAAATCGTGCAAAAATCAAAAGGTTCTTCCTTAAAATTCTTTGATTTAGCGACGGGAGAAGTTGATGTTTATGCCCGATTTGCTCCAACAATGGAATGGGACATTGCCTCTGGACAAGCCATTTTAGAAGCATTAGGAGGAAGTGTAATCAATGTTGAAACGGGATTGCCTTTAAGCTATAATAAAGCAGATTTATTGAATCCATTTTTTATTGCTAAAACAAAACCTTTTTTAGAAATATTGCCATGAAATTTATATTAATCATAGTTTTGTTGGGTTTGGCAACTGTTGGTTACAGTCAACATAACTTGATTTCTACACATTCGTTTTTCAGAGATAAACTATTTGAAACTTCAAAGACAGAAGCTTACAATGGCAATTCTTTTTTACCTGTTACCGAATTAAATTACAACCTTCAAAAGCATTTAAAAGATACGAGCGTTTTTTATTATGATTTTGCAGAAACAGCCTTTAAAAAACATTGGTTTGAAATACAAACAGAAGATTGCTATTTAACAATTTCACCTGTTTTTAATTTTTCACTTGGTCGTGATTTATTAGATACAGCTCAACGTAATTTATTTCAAAACACACGTGGTTTTATAATTGAAGGAGATATTGCAAAGAACTTTTCATTTGCCACAACTTTCTATGAAAACCAAGCACAGTTAAGTAATTATGAATCTGATTTTGTTTCTTCTCATGGCGAGTTTTATTTTAAGCCAAATGGCTCTGGCTATTACCAGCAAAATGGAGTTGTTTCTGGTGGAACACGTACAAAAGAATTCAAAAAAGATGGCTTCGATTATGGTTTTGCGCAAGGATATATCGTTTATCAACCGCATAAAAAAGTAGACATTATAATTGGAAATAACCAACAATTTATTGGTGCAGGATATCGATCAATGTTATTATCAGATAATAGTTCAGGTGCACCCTATTTACGTTTAGATTATAGAATTAGCAAACGTTGGTCCTATAATTATTTGCGAACTAGAGCGATGAATCTGGTTAGAAAAAAGAAAACAACTACAGTAGAGGCTTATTATCAACCAAAAGGTTTTGCTGTCAATTATTTATCCTTTCAAGCAACTGATAAATTAAACATTTCTCTTTTTGAAGGTTCAATTTGGTCGATGGGAGATTCATTAACAACAAAAAGGTTAAATCCAATTTTTTATAATCCAATTCCTATTGTTTCAAGTTTATTGAATGATTCAATTAGTAGCGAAATTCAAGGAATAAATGTTAACTGGCTGTTGCATACAAATGCGCGCATCTATGGACAATGTGCAGTGGGTTCAATCGGTGCTAAACAATTTGCTTTTCAAGTAGGTTACCGTGGAAATGACTATTTTAAAATTAAAAATTTATACACCCAATTAGAATACAATTTTGCAACTTCAAAAATGTATAAAGCTACTACTGATCGATTAAATTATAGTCACTACAATCTTGCACTTGCACATCCTAAGGAAAATGGTTTTCATGAAATTGTAGTTCGTTTAGGATGGGAATGGAAACGAATTTTCGCAGATATAAAATCTGTAAATTATTTCTTAGTCGATCACACAAAAAATGATTTATTACCTATTCAATTTTACAACACTGTTTCAAATGATAAAATTTCTCACAATCAATTAGAATTTGGATACCGAATAAATAAGAAATTAAATTGGACCTTCTTCGGAAATATCACATATAGAAAACAGACTGGACTGGAAAATTCACAAACTTTTATTGTGAGTGCAGGAATGAGAACTTCATTATTAAGTCATTACAATGATTATTAGAGCTAAAGTTATTTTATTTCTTTTGTTTTTCGCACCTGTATTGGTTAATGGGCAAGGTGCAATTGGGTGGTTAAATGAAGACAAAGCAATCGACTCAGTTTCAAAGTGGAGTTATGATGATCACTCGTCGATGTATCCTAAAATTAGACAAATTACAGATAAAAAATTAGGTTATAATATTGGTAGTAAATCACAATTGATTCCAACAATTGATGCAGGTTTGCAGTACGGAACAAAATTAAACTACCGCGCTGGTGCTGGGTTTATATGGGAATCTAATTTTTCTCCAAAATGGTATTTACGAGCTGGTATGAATTTAATAATTAATGATGGAGATAGTTTACTCACATCAAATTATTTTCAAACATTAGGAAATTTAAAACTAGAAATACAACCTTGTGCACGTCTAGCATTTACACCTAATAAATTTTTCAATTTTCAAACAGGAATCGATAAGAATTTTATTGGCGATGGAGCACGCTCATTGTTCCTCAGTGATTATGGAAGAAGCTATCCTTTTGCGCAAGTAAGAACAAAATTTTGGCATGTTGAATATACCATGCTTTACCAATTTATGCGCGAGAATTTTCAAAATCAAAACCAATCTAAATTCATTGCGACTCATCATATTAGCTGGAATGCAACAAAATGGCTCAACTTTGGATTATTTGAAACCGTTGTATTTCAACCAAAAGACACTATGTTATATCGAGGTTTTGATGTAGAATATTTGAATCCTTTGGTGTTTTATCGTCCGCAAGAGTATTCAATTGGATCCTCTGATAATGTATTAATTGGAGCAAGTTTTTCAGTGAAATTCATAAACCGCACAATGCTTTATGGACAATTTATAGTTGATGAATTTTTATTGAGTGAAATTCGAGCAAGAAATGGTTGGTGGGGAAATAAATTTGGTGGACAAATAGGTTTTAAAGGTAGAATGAAGTTTTTAAAGGAAATTTTTGGGTTTAGATTGGAGTTGAATGCTGTCAGACCGTACACCTATGCTCATTTAAATTCACTAGCAAATTATGGGAATCAAGGAAGCACATTAAGCCATCCTTTTGGTGCAAATTTTGCCGAATTATTAGGGGAACTAAAGTGGCAACATCAACGTGTTTTTGCTAAAGCTACAGCGGTATTTGGAAATCAAGGTTGGGATATTGGTGGTGATAGTTATGGATCAAATATTTATATTCCTTACACATTACGTCCTTATGATTATTACTTCCGTATTGGCGAAGGAAAAAGAAATTACTTTGGACGCTTGAATCTCTTTGGCGCTTATCAACTTTCTGAAAAAGGAAATTTGCAAGCATTCGGTGAAGTTCAATTACGCTTTGATTCTGCTGCACAAGACCATAAGTTTCGTGTTGTTCCAATGATAGGTATTCGCTCAAATCTTTGGAATGATTATCGAAATTATTAGTAGTTCGTTTATAATAAACAATTAAGTAGTTTTGTTCCCTAAACTGAAATAATGAAAAAGTTTATTCAAATCCCACTAATGATTTTTCCTATGTTGGCATTTTCGCAAGTTCAAGAACCAATAGCACCTAAAAAACCAAAAGCGTTAACCATTCATAAACACACGCGCAACGACGATTATTATTGGATGAACGAGCGCGATTCTAAACCCGTTTTAGATCATTTGGCAAAAGAAAACGCTTACAACGATGAATATTTTAAGCCCATTCAAGGTTTGGTGCAATCGCTAATGACTGAATTTGACCAACGAATTAATCCAAACGAAGTAAGTGCTCCATTTATTATGAACGGAAAAACATACCAAGTAAAAAGCATTGAAGGCAAAGATTATCAGCAAATTGTTATAATAGAGAATGGCAAAGAAACTATCTTTTTTGATGAAAATGAGCGCGCAAAAGGAAAATCATTCTACGAACTAGCGGAATGGAATCCATCTCCAAATAATGAAATTTTGGCTGTAAGCGAAGACTTTGTTGGAAGAAGAAAATACAATATCACATTCCGTCAAAATAAAAATGGAAAATTCCTAAAGGATAAAATCTCAGACGTTAGCGGTGGAGTAGTTTGGGCAAACGATAACAAAACTGTTTTTTACGGAAAGAAAGATTCTGTAACACTTAGAGAATTTCAAATTTACCGCCACATTCTTGGAACTGACTCAAATACTGATGTTTTAGTGTACGAAGAAAAAGACGAGAAATTCAGTGCTGGTGTAGGAAAATCAATCACTGACAAATACATAATGCTTTATTCGTACAGCTCCACAACTTCCGAAATGCAATGGATTGATGCCGATCAACCTTTGGATAAACCAAGCGTATTTCTTCCAAGAAAACAAGGACATTTATACGAAATCGCGCACCACACAGATGGTTTCTACATTTTATCAAATGATAAAGCAACGAACAAACGCATTCTTGTTTCAGCAAGTGCTCCAACATCCCTTGAAAGTTGCCAAGAATTAGTAGCTCACGATCCAAAGACTTTAATCGAAGGGATTTCAGTTTTTAAAAATTTCTTGTTAATTGAAGAACGCACAAACGGTTTGCGCAAATTGAAACTGAAAAATATCAACGATAATACAGAGCGCTATCTTTCGATGAATGAAGAAACTTATTTCTTAGGTTTAGGACTAAACGATGAATTCAATACCGATGAAATTTTCTATTCTTATAATTCAATGACAACGCCTGCGACCGTTTACAAATACAATATGGCGACTGGTCAACAAACGGTTTGGTTTAGAAAAGAATTATTAGACAAAAACTTTAAATCGGAAGATTATACTTCTCAACGTATTTGGGCTACTGCGAACGATGGCACTCAAATTCCAATTAGCTTAGTTTACAAAAAAGGAACCGATTTGAAAAATGCGCCTTGTTTATTATATGGCTATGGTTCTTATGGTTACACACTTCCTGATGTTTTCAGCGCCACAAGATTAAGTTTATTGAACAGAGGTTTTGTTTATGCTGTTGCACACATTCGTGGAAGTAAATATATGGGTGAAGAATGGTACGAAAACGGAAAATTCGATAAGAAAATCAACACTTTTACCGATTTCATCAATGCGGCGGAACATTTAGGACATCACGGCTATTGCGACAAAGATAAAATCTACGCGCAAGGCGGAAGCGCTGGAGGATTATTGATGGGAGCTATAACCAATATGGCGCCTTATTTATGGAAAGGAATCGTTTCGCAAGTTCCATTTGTGGATGTTGTGACAACGATGTTAGATGAATCGATTCCGTTGACAACTGGGGAATATGAAGAATGGGGAAATCCAAACGATCCGTATTATTACAACTATATGCTAAAGTATTCACCAATTGACAATATTCACCGAATGGATTATCCTGCGATGTATATCACAACGGGTTACCACGATTCACAAGTTCAATATTGGGAACCGATGAAATACGTTGCAAAAGTGCGTGAATACCGAACAAACAAAAATCCATTGGTGTTTGAATGTAATATGGATGCTGGTCACGGTGGTGGTTCTGGTCGCACACAAGAGCGTTTGGAAGTTGCTAAAGTTTATGCCTTTATTTTGAGTTTAGAAGGAATTTCAAAATAGGTTTTTATATGCCGAAACACAAGTGGAAAAGTTAAAACGCAACTTATTATTTTTTGATTACGTGAGTTTTAATAGTTTCAAATTGAGCACTTTAAAACTAGGTGTTTTTACTTTGATATGCTTTTCTTCAATTAACTTTGCAAGCGCGCAAGACGATAGTTTGGTGATTGAAAATTTTAAAGATCGAAAAGTAGTTTTTGCCGATTTAGGATATACAACTGCTCCTTTTTTTCTGCGTTATCCTTACACTTCTGAACTAGGAAAACTGAGCTACAAAAATAATTTTAGATTATTCATGGGGCTTGGTTTCGCCTACAAATGGTTTTCGATGCGCATTGGTTTTCCAGTTTTAAAATCGTTTCGATCAAAAGAAAAATTTGGTGAAACAAAGCAATTCAATTTAGGCTTCGATTTTTCATTTCAAAAAATGTATTTTGATTTTGAATTTAAGTCAGTTTTGGGTTATTCAATTCAGGATGCTTATCGTTGGGACTCAACCTATACAGATGTAAATCCAAACCAAAATGAAGCTTCTATTGGAACTTTAAACTTTGCTGTAAACGCTTGGTATTTTAAAGACAAAAATTTTAAAATGAACGCCTTGGTCGGAAAAAGAGCACATTATGTTCGTCGAGTTCACACGTGGTATGTAAAAGGAACGGTAAATGTTTTCGGTGCTGACAATAACGGAGTTCCATTGATACCTCAGCCTTTACAAAATCCTGCAAATTCCAAAACACTATCCTCTACCCTATCTTCCTTTGATTTTGGTGTAATTCCTGGTTATGCATACGTGGACCGCATCAATAATTGGCAATTTTCTGGATGGTTAGGAATAGGTGGTGTCGTGCAATCTAAGTTTTACACCGTTCCTGATAACCCGAGAGGATTTTTAGGCTTAGCACCTCGCTACGATATTCGCTTAATGGGCGGCTATTCTAGACCAGAATATTTCATTTTTTTACTCACTGATTTCGATAATAAATCCATTCGTTTTTCGGATTTAATTTATCGACAATATTTTTACAGCATAAAAATTGTGGGCGGTTACCGTTTTCCTGAGAGAAAAAAGAAGTTTCAAAGAATAATAAATGAACTTTGCTTTAACACATTTTTGGTAATAGAATCAAAATTGTAATTTTAGAATCTTTACTTTTAACCTCAATCACATAATACTAAAACTTTTTAGTAATATCCTTGTTATTTTAGATATGAAAACCAAGCCTACTTCAGGATTTATTTTTACACCCTATCAAGCACCTGAACAATCCAATTTCGATCGTCTTTTTGACATTTTTAGTGAGTTGATTACACATACTTCTGGTGATGTGGACGAAGCTTTAGATTGGTTTAAAATATTGGATGATGAGTATAAATTGACAAGTCCAGAATATACAATGGATGATTTCATCGAAGATCTCAAGAAAAAAGGCTACCTCCGAGAAGAAATCAAACCTGATGGAAAAGGCGCATTACAAATAACTGCGAAAACCGAACGAGCGCTTCGTAAAAATGCAATGGAACAAATTTTCGGTAAAATCAAAAAGAGTGGCGCCGGTAATCACAAATCAAAGAAAAGTGGTCAAGGTGATGAATCCACAGGAGAATTTAGGAATTACCAATTTGGTGATAGTATTGAACGTATTTCTATGACTGAAAGTCTAAAAAATGCGCAAATCAATCACGGACAAGAGGAGTTCAAACTGACCGAGCAAGATTTAATCATCGAAGATACGCACCACAAATCTCAAATGAGCACCGTCTTGATGATTGACATCAGCCACAGTATGATTTTGTATGGTGAAGACCGCATCACTCCTGCTAAAAAAGTAGCAATGGCTTTAGCTGAATTAATAACTACTCGTTATCCGAAGGACACACTCGACGTAATCGTTTTTGGAAATGACGCTTGGCCAATTAAAATCAAAGAGTTACCTTACTTACAAGTTGGTCCCTATCACACAAATACAGTTGCTGGTTTGGAGTTAGCGATGGATATTTTAAGAAGAAAAAGAAATACCAACAAGCAAATTTTTATGATCACAGATGGAAAACCAAGCTGTCTTCGAATGCCTGATGGACAATATTATAAAAATAGCAATGGATTAGATCAATTCATCGTTGAGAAATGTTACACAATGGCGGCGCAAGCTCGGAAGTTGCATATTCCAATAACAACATTTATGATTGCACAAGACCCATATCTTCAATCATTTATCGAAGAATTTACTAAATCAAATAAAGGAAAAGCATTTTTCACTGGACTAAAAGGTTTGGGCGAAATGATTTTTCACGATTACGAAAGCAATAGAAAAAAACGAATTAATTAGCACTATGAATACAGCAATAAAAACCTTAGGTGAGTTGAAGAAAAGCGCTTACCAATCTAAAGATATTAAAACGGAATTAAGAGATAATTTGATTGCTTCACTGCAAACTGGAAAAAAAACATTTGAAGGAATGCACGGCTACGAACAAACCGTTATTCCGCAATTAGAACGCGCCATTTTATCAAAGCACAATATTAATTTATTAGGTTTACGCGGTCAAGGTAAAACAAGAATCGCGCGCTTGATGATTCAGCTATTAGACGAATATATCCCAGTTGTTGCAGGAAGTGAAATCAACGACGACCCATTAAAACCTATCAGTAGATTTGCTAAAGATTTAATTACTGAAAAAGGAGACGAAACACCCATTGAATGGTTACATCGCGACGAACGTTTCTTCGAGAAGTTAGCAACACCAGATGTTACAGTTGCAGATTTAATTGGCGATATTGATCCTATCAAAGCTGCAAATTTAAAATTAAGTTACGCTGATGATCGTGTGTTGCATTTTGGGATGATTCCTCGTGCCAATCGCTGTCTTTTCGTCATCAACGAATTACCCGATTTGCAAGCTAGAATTCAAGTGGCGCTTTTCAACATTTTAGAAGAAGGTGTCATTCAAATTCGTGGTTTTAAGTTGCGAATGCCACTTGATTTACAATTTGTCTTTACCGCAAATCCAGAAGATTACACCAACAGAGGAAGCATCGTCACACCATTGAAAGATAGAATTGGTTCACAAATCTTGACCCATTATGCTTTCGATTTAGAAACGGCAAAACGAATTACAACGCAAGAAGCCGAAAAATTGGAAACGCGCGCACTGAAAGTTTATGTTCCTGAATTGGCAAAAGATGTCTTGGAACAAATTGCATTTGAAGCGAGAATCAGTGAGTTTGTAGATCATAAAAGTGGTGTAAGCGCTCGAATGAGTATCACGGCGTATGAAAACCTTATTAGTACAGCAGAACGACGTGCACTTTTAAATGGAGAAAACTCAACTTCTGTGCGTTTTAGCGATTTGCTAGGAATGATTCCATCAATCACAGGTAAAGTAGAACTCGTTTACGAAGGAGAACAAGAAGGAAGTTACTATGTTGCAAATCAATTAATTAGTGAAGCAACTAAAACCTTGTTTTTGAAATATTTTCCAAAAATTGAAAAACTAAAGAAGCAAGATCTAAAAACACCTTATGATGCGGTACTTGAATGGTTTTTCCAAGCGAATAACTTTGAGTTACCAGATGAAGCTACTAATAAATTATATAATTCCACTTTATCACTCATCGAACCGCTCGACGATTTGATTAAAGTCTATCAACCAAAAGTAGCCAAAGAAGATTACAATTTCTTGAAGGAATTTATACTTTGGGCTTTGGTGGAATTAAAACAGCTTTCTAAAAAAAGAACCGAAAACGGAATGGCTTTCAATGACTTGTATGATAGTTATATCAAAGGGTTGTAGGTATTTTGAACTAATAATTATGTTTGATGTAACAGCTACTTTAAAATCAATACATCACCATCGCCAAGCCACAACCAAAAACGATGCTTACCAATTTTAGCAAGTTAAATTTATGGTTTTCAGTGGTTTCAAAAATAATAGTTGTTGAAATATGCAAAAACATCCCAACGACAATTGCTAAAATTACGTGAACATCAATACCTAATTGTTCAGGGGAAACGGCAAATCCTAACAGTACTCCAAGTGGCGTCATAATTCCAAAGGCAATAAGTACCAACCAGGATTGAAGTGTTGAAAGTTTGGTGCTCATTAACAAAGTCATCAGTGCGATTGAAACTGGAATTTGATGGAAAATGATTCCCCAGAAAAGTGAACCGTGTGAGTGACCGTGCTCGGAAACTATTCCCATGTATTGATTTCCCAACGGAATTCCTTCGATGACAGAATGAACAGAAAGTGAAATAAACAATGCCCAAGGCAAAGGCTGATCTTGATGAACGTGAACGTGACCGTGTTCAATTCCACCAGAAAAATATTCTAAAATCAACTGAACTAGAAAACCAATTAGAATATAAACCCCAATAGCTCCCGCGCCTTCGTGGTATAAATCTGGAAGTAGATGCTGAAAAATAATCGCCAACAAAAAACCGCCACTAAACGCCAAAGCAAGCTTAATGAACTGATTTTTATTCGTTGCGTGAAGGTAATTCACCACTACTCCACCAATGATAACAGAAACGAATAATCCAATAAATACGCTACTTAAATTCATGTTTTTCGCTCTGCTATAATGATTAATCGATCGGATGCTGTTGGTGAATAAGCTTGTAAATCAAAAGTCCCGAAAGTTGCTAATATGTTAAAATCAATTTGCAATAAACGTGTAAAATCGGCAAGTTTCAAAGCTTGGACGCGTTCAGTGAAATGAAATTCTTGTCCATTATCTTGAAAACGAATGTCTTTGTAGATATGTTTTCCGTCGTAACGTCGCTCTAGATTAAATACCAAGTCTCCAACTTGTTTAACTTCCTCCGCTACCAATTGTTGAATCACTTTCTCCGCATTCATAAAATCAATGATTAATTTTCCTTTTGGAGCAAGCATTTTAGCGATTGAGGCACACACTTTTTCATTTTCACTT
>Ga0247843_1009251_pt1 | contig 11042 bp, 9 predicted proteins | sample LaCruzMarch2017__FD_192420 | JGI IMG/M metagenome (GOLD analysis project Ga0247843, IMG submission 192420) | Freshwater microbial communities from meromictic Lake La Cruz, Castile-La Mancha, Spain - LaCruzMarch2017_8m | ecosystem: Environmental > Aquatic > Freshwater > Lake | place: Spain...
GAGGCCGAGGCAGGCCAAGAACTGGCTGCAATGGTCGTACAAGCGCTCGGATTGCAGCGGCAGCCGTTGCCAGTTACCGTCGCCAACTCGGCGTTCGCCATTCTGCCCTTGGCCAGCACCAACGAACTGATGGCGCTGCGTCGGAAACTTCCAATCAAGTCCCTCATCTTTGCACGACAACTGGCTTTTGGTTTTGGCCCACTTGATCTCGGCGACGCGCGCGATCGTGCTGCACCGATTGCAGCTGCGGCGCTGGAATCCATTTTTCCTGCCGCAGGAATTCAATACAACAGGATGGTTGTGACTTATCCTGACAACAACGATGGCAAGGAACTGACCCGCTTTTCCAAACTGGTCCATCCGGCGCTGACCAAGGCACTTGGCAAAGCAGGCATGCTCACCAAAAATGGCGCAAAAGGTCTGCCGACTTTAAACGTCTTTTTCTTTGATCGGGCGAAACAGGCAATGCTGACGTGGATTGATCCGGGCAATTCTTCGCCCTGGATCGACGGTGTGGCGCGCTTGAAATTGCCGCCATCGGCCCCAAGCCGGTCCACCCTGAAACTGGAAGAAGCCTTTCACGTCTTTATGACCAAGGGCCAACGCGACCACTTGCTTCGCCCCGGACTGACAGCCGTTGACTTGGGAGCATCTCCCGGTGGATGGACCTGGCAGTTGATCCAGCGGGAAATGTTTGTCACGGCAGTCGACAATGGAAAAATGGACGATGCCCTGATGGCGACTGGCATGGTGAATCATCTGTCGGTGGACGCGTTCCATTACAAACCAAAGAGTCCGGTCGACTGGTTGATTTGCGATGTGGTGGAACAGCCGTCGAGGGTCGCAAAACTGGCGGCACAGTGGATCAGCGAAGGCTTGTGTAAAAACGCAATGGTGAACCTGAAACTACCCATGAAGCAGCGTCGCGACGAAGTCATGCGTTGCCTCGACATCATCGGGGCTGCCAACGATAAATGGTATCTAGCCGCCCGGCAGCTTTACCATGACCGGCGCGAGGTCACGGTGTTTGCTTCGTCCAATATGGACTAAAGTTGTGATCGCGATCTCTACAGCCCTCAAACCATGCTTTCTTTTTTCCACGGCAATCCATCAATGGCGACTATCGCCGACCGGGGCATCGCCCCAGGAGTGCCATCAGGCCAAGACGACGTGTAGGGCTGACCGATAACTGACGTCTCTCCAGGATGCTGTACCGACAGAAAAATGGTTTGCTCATCGCCCGAAAAACATGGTCCAGTTAATTCTGCCGCGACCGGCCCGCTGGCGAAGCGCAAGGCCCTTCCCGCGTCTTGCCCTTGCGCCGGGACGACAAAAAAAGCGTTGTTGCCATAGCCAGCGTAAAGCCCCACACCAATCTTATCTTTACTCACGTCGGTGGTGAACCACAGGCTGCCATTGCGGTCGAATGCGATGTTGTCGGGACACGAAAACCCGGTTTCAGGTCCTCCGACCAAAAATGCCTCTGATGCAAATTCCGTGGCCGCCGGATCACCATTTTTTTCAGTGATGCACAAAAATGACCCATGATGGTTGCCGACAGAAGAATTATTGGTCAGGGCAATGAAAACATTTCCAGTCTTCGGATGAATATCGATTCCCTCGGGACGATCCATCGGGGTTGCGCCCGCCGCGAGTCCCGCCTTGCGGGCATGCAGCAACACGTCCAATTGATCGCTAAAATTCGCACGCAGGGCCGGTTGGCTGCTCCAATCCAATTCGACCCAGCGGCCGCCCTTCACGTCCGCGGCGTATAGCTGACCCTCCGACAAGTCATTTGGGTGCCGGGAAACGAATTTGAAAATACAGCCGCCCTTGTGGTCGTCGCCAGAATAGACAACGGCGCGCCCGTCTTTCGCCACAGTGACCTTGGTTCCTTCTCGAGACACGCGGCCCATGGCAACCAATTTGCGCGCGGAGCCGGTCATGGGATCGGCTTCAACCACCCACCCATAATGCCAAGGGTGATGATGAACCTGGTCCCGCCAGCCGTTGTCGTACCCGGCATCAAAGGTCACCCGTGATTGCCAGTCCTCGCTGTCAGGGCCGTCTAATTCACCATAAAATTCTTTGTAGTTTTCTTCGCACGTCAACACAGTTCCCCATGGTGTGACACCGCCAGAGCAATTGGCAAGGGTCCCGATCGCATGGTCTTGGCCGCGAATGGTCACTCCATTTGCGTAGGGTATCGGCGTCAATGCAGTGATGCGGCGGTTCAGCTCGTGATGTCCACCAAAGCGCCACGCGCCGTGATGATTGTTCCGGACAATACGGACGATGGATGCGCCGATCGCCAGTTGTTCTTCCCTGATCTGCTCAGCAGTCTTCGTGACCCCACCTTGCAGCGTTCCGGGGTTGCCGTGCATCAGCAAGCCCATCGGAGTTTCATGATTAACCCAAAGCAGGGCTTCGACCGCAGTGCGAGCCTCCGGTGAAGCCTGGTCCAGCACGAGCCGGCCGCGGCTTAGTGGCAAGAAAGCGATGAAATCATTGTTAAATCCGAATCGGTCCCCGCCTTGATTGATAACATCACCGTAGCGCAACAAAATCCTGGCCCGGGCGCCATCGGCGACCACAAAATCGTCGTTGCTCAAAGGTGGCAGACCTGTAAAAGGCGCCACTTGAAAGCCAGCCAAGCCAGGTGCATCGGATGCCCATGCCGTTTCATTAAGAACACTCGGAAACGCCTTCCAAGCCAAGGCAGCGGTGGCCGACATGGACAAAAAAGAGAGAAATTCCCGGCGGTTAAATTCCATCGCCGAGGATTGATTGGTAGTTGGCATGATTTAAGCCTCTCCTAGTCCTGTGCGGCGTTGTCGTTTCGGTTTTGCGTCAATGAATTGGGCAACTTGACACCATTGCAGAGGTCTGGTCTTATGCTGGAACGCTTAGTGCGTCAATGGTTTCACGCAGTTTTAATACAATCAAAGGAGGTCAATCATGGCCGTTCTCGTCGGAAAAAAAGCCCCAGAATTCAAAGCCACTGCTGCCATCGCTGGCGATTTCAAAGAAATCAGCCTCAGCGACCTGCGCGGCAAGCACGTGGTCCTGTTCTTTTATCCACTCGATTTCACTTTTGTTTGCCCGACCGAGCTTCACGCTTTCCAGGAAAAACTTGAGCAGTTCCGCGAGATGAATACGGAAGTCATCGGATGCTCGGTCGACAGCCAATTCAGCCACAACGCTTGGCTCAAAACCCCGGTTTCTGAAGGCGGCATCCAGGGCGTGAAGTATCCTCTCCTGGCCGACATCAACAAGACGATCGCACGCGACTATGACGTTCTAATTCCGGAAGCAGGAATTGCACTGCGCGGCACTTTCCTGATCGACAAGGACGGCATCGTCCGCCAGCAAACGGTCAATGATTTGCCACTTGGCCGCAATGTCGATGAGATGCTTCGCTTGGTCGAAGCATTGCAATTCCACGAAAAGCACGGCGAAGTATGCCCGGCAAACTGGAAAAAAGGCGAGAAGTCGATGAAGCCAAACGCCGAAGGACTGAAGACCTACTTCGCGAAGTAAGAAGAGTTCCTTTCGTCAAAACAAAACCGGAGATCCCTGTTGGGACCTCCGGTTTTTTTTCGCGCTAAAACGAATCGATCAAATTACTTGGTAGCAGGAACCGAAGCAGCAGCGGGTGCCGCCTCTACGATGTCTGACTGCATCGGGCCCAGGATTGCCAACAGCTCGCCTTTTTCTTTTTCAGGAACTTTGAACTTGTCGAGAGCCTTGACGAGATCTTCAACGAGAGCACCGAAGTGCTGGCCCTGAACGCCCATTCCAGCATGAGCCGTCTTCATGTCCTTGCCCTTGTACTTGCATGGGCCGCCGGTACCTTCGCAGATCTGATTCACCATGTTGCCTTTGAACTTCGCAAGGCGCTTTTTGTCGCCAGCGGTGGCCGCAAAGAAGCTGTTGATGCGCGTGTCAGCAGCAACGTTTGCAACAAATTCATCAACCACTGCCGTGATAGCCTTCTTGCCGCCAAGGCGGTCATAAAGTTTTTTCTCGGTGGTTGCCGCAGCAGCCTTGTGTGCTTTTGCAGGATGAGACTTGGCAGAATGAGAATCTTGAGCAGAAGCAACGCCAGCCATCAAACTCACAACAGGGACAAGAGCTAGTAGAATCTTTCTCATGCGAAAATCTCCCAAAAAATAAAAAAAAAATTTCCTGCAAAATTATACAAACACTGAGCAACATATCAAGCTGATATGCTTAACAAGTGTCAAGAAATCAATCCCAAGCGCTCCACGGCAAATCCAGATACGGAAACAGGGTGGCGTCATTGGTTCCGCCGCTGGTCGCCGTTTCCGTTGCGAAGCTATCCAACGCGCAATTGATCTTCCCTCCAGCAACAGGGACAACGTGCTTCGGAAAAATACTTGAAACATCAAAGTTGCCAAACTCGGTCAGCACCTTGCACTCGGCAAGAAACGTCAACGCAGTTTTCACGACGTTGTCTGTGATCTTCCGGCCATTTAGGGGCCAACCTTCGACGGCACCGCCGCCAAGATCAAGAGCGCGATTGACGCGAATCATGTCACCACTTCCGGTAGCATCCGGGTACATGGACACCCCCTTGATGCCGGTGACAAACACTTGAACCAAATCAGTCCGGTCTTCGAGGCTGATGTCAGTGATTGCGCCCGGCGAAGTCGAACCAGCACTTCCATAAAGCGCATTCAACAAATAAGCCAACTGGGGTTTCACCACATAGCCAGCGAAATTGGTGACGTCATCTTTTGGCTCGGTTGCGTTGAACTTGTCTTTATCCTTCACACCGATCACGACTTCGTTGACGAGTGGGTTACCAAGGCGCGACACCTGAACATAGCCCCCGCCGCTTGTCGGATTTTTACCCTTAAGCCCACGGACTGTGCCCTGGGGACGGCTGGTGGTTGCCCACACACCGAAACTCGGCTTTGCCGCGTCAGGCATAATCTCTGCGATTGGAACCTCAACAACGATGGATAGTACGTTGGAATTTGCCAAGGAGTCGACCCCAGCGCCTATTCGCACATTGATCGAATTAAAAATGCCACCAAGGTCGACGCTAAACGGATCGTTACGGGGGCCAGCAAAAACCTTGTAACCATCTGCGGTCGTGGTAACGGCATTGGCAGCCAAGGCTTTGTATGCCGTGTAACGGTTAGAAGCCGAAGATATGTTGCTGGTCGGACCGTCCGTTGTACCCGGGCCGATGCGGGGCGGAGCCACGGGAAAGTCACTCATGTCCGTCGGCGTGATCTTGGTGGCTTTTCCCTTGCGGCGACCACCAGTGACTTTGGTCATGCTGTAGGTCTGGCGCAGGGGCAGTGCGCCGGCAGCGCCGCCAAAATGCGTAAACTCTTTCGCCGTGCTGTCCCAAGCTACGCCCGGCAAAAACGCGATCACGTTGGCATTCGTGGCGGCCGTTTTGTCATTGTGGGTCGTGAAGTTGAACTGATAGGTCACGTCCTCAATTGCATCACCGTTGTTGTCGATGTGGATTTCGTACAAGACATCATCGTCAAACCGGTACCAGTTCGGTCCTGCGGCAGCCACATAGGCTGGCGACACGTTCATCACAAACGCTTGATGCGTCGTTCCACGTTCGCCCTTGAACGTGTACAAATCGGTGATATCGGCAGCGGGGTCATTGGCAAGGCCCGGGGCTTCCCTGTGGCTTGATGCCATCAGTGCCGTGCTCGTCATGAGCATCGCAGCTGCCAGCGACCATCTGCGATTCTTCGAGTCCATTATCCGTCTCGTCATCCGTGTCATCATTTTAATTCACTCCCTTACATGAAGTAGAAATTCAAAAATTAGATATGTTTAGTCGATATCCGCAGGTTCTTTGGTCGTCGATACTCCGCTTGCAAAATCAGCTTCCGCCAAACCACTGCAAACCTTCGCAAGGCTTTCCAGTTTTAACTGGGCCGACATCCAGCCCACGAATTCGGCAATCTCGCCGGACGGCAAATTAAAGCAGCTATTCAAGAACTCCACAGCTCCACGCCCTGGGCTGAAGAGTGAACCACGGTCAGAAAAGTCAGGTAAAAAATCTCGACTCCCGCTCCCCTTTCCGCAGTTGTTCAACACAACAAGGCTGCTACACAAGAAAAGTCCAATGCCGATCCGTGCAGATACTTTCCGCGAGAATTTCATATCGTGAGCCCTTTACACGGTAATTAAATGAACACAGAAAAACGAAATCGCGAACTTATAAAATCAGAGCCTGATGCCACCACTAACGCTGACGCCAAATGCTCCCGTTGAATATTCTGGCTTGGTCCCGGAAGCATCTTCGGTCTGACTTTTGTACTTGAACGAGAGGCCTGCGTACGGTGCATAGGCGCCAGAAAGCGCGACACGCGAGCCAGCAGTGAGTTCCCATGCACTAGCTTTCAGGTCGCCGAGTTCGCGGTTGCTCATCGTGTAGCCAACGCCCGGCGCCATGCGATATCCGGCAAACGGCATTTCAACCTGACCAGCAAATCCAACAGAACTGGATTTGAGGTCAGCAGATGTATATTTATCCGATCCAGACCCGAAAGAGACCTCGGCACGGTAAGGCGTTCCGCTAAAGTTGCTGGCATAAAAACCAGAAAAACTGCTGGCCTTGTGATCGACATCTAAAGAATTATCTTCCTTGGTTTTGCCGGTCAAAGAAGGCGCCATGTTGATTCCGGCTTCATATCCAGTCGCCTTCGCAACAAGTTCCAGCCGAACACCATTTTCAGTTGTGGTCACAGGATTGTGCGGGCCATCAACACCGGCTAGTTTGACGGTTCGCTCTGATTCATCCTGGCCAATCTGAAATCCGACGCCTAATCCCAGCGACATGCCTGCCACCGGCATTCTGTAGGCAACATAGGGAGTTGCCGTATAACCAGAACTGGTGGTGTCGATTGCATCCTTGTCCTTCGTGCCGGTGGAGTCTGTGTTGACGTCCGCCTTCGCCCCATCAGTTCCGTTACGGTAGTTCAAGCCAAAACCACCGGAAATGCTGCCAGCGGTATAACCAGCCTGCCCGGCGAAACCAATTTCACGGGAAGTAAAGGCGAAATCCACATCTTCGTTGGCCGATCCACCGGATACCTTTGTCGAGCCTCCAAGTGCACCGACTGAAAGTTCCACAGATGAAGCCACACCGTCCGCGCGGTGGATGCTCATAAGCGAGGATTCCTTCAACAGAGGTTTTCCGCTGCGGTTACCCAACGCCTCGCCCTCATTGCCATTCTCAACGATCGTCATCAGGGCCGGGTCGCCTTTGGCAACTTCTGCCGGAGCCGCCTGCGCGATTCGAACCAGGGCCCGACCAGAAGACGATAGCTTCCGGACGACGCCTTTGGATTTGAAATCGTTTTCAAACCAAACCGAAACCAAGGCCCCTTGGCGCAGCCCGCCACCTTCGACCACATCCATGAGCACCGCAGTGCGTTTTGGAGAGACGCGCACCACCTCGGAATTCAATTCCGAGGTGTTATTGTTGCCACCGAGCGCAAGAGCTTGCCCCCCCGCAGTCATTAGCAGAAATAATCCGGCTGACGATAACACTCGAGATGTCGGCGGCATGCGATCTCCTGTCAAGTAACGTTCATATTAAAATTTGGATTCGATTTGGATTCGATTTGGATTCGATTTGGATTCGATTTGGATTCGATTTGGATTCGATTTGGTTTAGGCTAGAATTATGGCAAGCTCGTGCGTAGATGTAAAGTTTTTCCCCGGCTGTGGAAAATCTTAATCTCAAAACTATAATATTCTGGAGATTGTAAATGAGGATTTTTGGAAAAAGCTCAAATGACCGCGGCCTTTGTCTCGCGACGACCTTCCTCGCCAGTTTATTTCTTCTGTCACCCGTCTGCGCCAGAGCCGATACAGGCGCGAACGACCAAATTGCAATCGACATGCCTGCACCGGACTTCACCCTACCTGATCAGAACGGAAAACCATTCAAGTTGTCAGATCGAAAGGGAACTTGGACTGTTGTTTACTTTTATCCAAAAGCAGATTCTCCAGGATGCACGGAACAGGCCTGTGCCTTTCGCGATGCCATCAAGAAGATCGAATCCCGAAACGGGAAACTTGTAGGCATCTCCGCGGATTCTCAGGACTCACAAAAGAAATTTCACGATAAGCACAATTTGAGCTTTGACCTCCTCGCAGACAGTGACTCAAAGGTAATTTCTCAGTATGGAGTAAAAGTCCCGCTGATTGGCGTAGCCCGCCGCACGACTTTTATCGTTGACCCTGAACTCAAAATCCGTTCGATTGCCAGGGACGTTGACCCCGCATTTGACGCCGAATGGACCGCGGAAACACTGGATGAGTTGCAGTCGGACACTTCCAAACCAAGTTCAGCGCCAGCCAAGCCGGTTACTCCCAGTTCTGGAAAAACATCGAAACCATCCTCTGGTAAGGCTAAATAAAAGGTCCGCAAAATGCTCTGTCGCGCCGCCGTTACCACCGGGATCCAATGCCTAATAATGATCTTGTCTGCAGCCCCCTGCCGCGCTGCAGACAAGATTCGGGACGCCTCACCTGAATTGAGCGACGACACGGTTCTGGCCATCGTTCCTGCGATGCAACCCAAGGCAGGGAATCTTGTCATGGCGGAAGCCATGTCCAAGGCCGGACTGGCTGATGCTGAGTCTGCAGCTGCTTTGGCTGAATCCTACATTGCGACTGGCCGCAAAATGGATGACGTGAAGTTCTACGGGATGGCGGACGCCGTCCTCGCAGCCGTTAAGCCCACTCAAAATCAGCCTCTCAATTTTTTAAGGGCAAAGGCCACCACAAAAAGCTTGCTCCACGATTTTAAAAGCGCGCGGAATATTTTAAACGGCATTCTAACAACTAACCCGGAAGATGATCGCGCCCGTCGCGAGCTTTTTTTCCTTGAAGTCCTGCAAGGCGATCTTCACCTCGCCGATCGCCATTGCCTTAACACGAGTGGCTTTCAAGCATCTGCTGCAAGGGACCTTTGCGCCCTCCACTTAAAAATATCGAGGGGCTCCAAGTTACAACCCCACGAAAAGAAAATATTGAATCGCCGAATTCAGGATCCCGATCCGTCTAATGCGACCTGGGCCAGAGACCTGCAAATGGAGTCGGATTTTATCGAGATCTTCGCCTCGGGAAAACAATTTCGTCCTGCTCAATTAAGGGAAGCCGCATCTAAATATGCGACATGGGCCGCCGACGACAAACCGCGCCTCGCCTATCTGGCTGACCGTCTGCTGGCGGCGGGCGGATACAAAGAAACATTAGAATTGATTCCGGATACAACTCAAAATTTCGCCCTGGCGACTCGCCGGCTTGCTGCCTTGCGTTTGTTGGGGATCACAGCCGCCCCCTCAAGTCCCGATGGCAAACTTGAATCAATTTGCCGCACGACGATACGCGTCGAGGCGGAGCGAGGAGCGATAGAACACGCACGAGAAGGTGCTATCATTGCACTTCTTGCGGATCGCGACCTGGAACGAGCTTATCAATTGGCACTCATGAACTGGTTAAATCAAAAAGAATGGGTCGATGCTTGGCTTCTGCTGCAATCTGCTCGGGAGAATCCTCTTCAGAAATCCACGGTGGCTTTCGACGACTGGAGCAGGCAACAAGGCGGGGTCGTCGTGCATGGCACTCATTAAACGTAAACGCATGAGCTTAAACTGGCTTCATTGCCTGGCAACCTTGATTCTCGCCACGTTTTCGCAAACTGGAATGTCCCACACATCGAGCACCGCGTACCTGGAGATCTCGCAGGAGTCAGGTAGCCCGACAGGAACATGGAAGATTAACCTCCTGGACTTAAATCAGGTTGTTCCGCTTGATCACAACGGAGATCAAAAGATCACCTGGGGCGAGGTCAAGGCGTCAAAGACAGCCATCAATTCAATGGCGTTGAATCACCTGCTGTTTTCGACGCAAGCAAACGCCGGTTGCTCGCCAACCATTCGCGGACTTTCAACAAAACAAATAAACGATGCCGCCTACGCTGTCATAGATTGGCAAGTCAACTGCACATTAAGTCCTGGTCTTGCGATTTCCGCAAAATACGATTTTCTCTTCGAGAGGGATACGACTCACGTTGCCATCGTCACTGTTGGACAGAAATCTCCCGAGTTGTTTTCCAGCGATCGCCGCGAGATCGAACTGGGCGCCGGAGAACCCAACGGGCTGGCAAAATTCAAAATGTTTCTTCGCGAAGGCGTCTGGCATATCTTCATTGGCTACGACCACATACTTTTCCTTTTAACCATGCTTCTGTCAGTCATAAAATCTGACAGACGCAAAACAGTTGTCCAGGCCCTTAAGGTTGTCACGGCTTTCACAGTGGCCCATTCCGCAACATTATTCATGGTCGCCTCAGGGTTAATTGCATTACCGGCCCGGATCGTTGAAACCACCATCGCCTTCTCCATCGTCGTTGCCGCATTCAATAACATTTATCCGTTTCTACCAAATCGGACTTGGCTGATTGCGGGATGCTTCGGGCTAATTCACGGATTTGGATTTGCCAGCGTCTTGGGGGAACTAGGATTGGGCACAAACAATTTTGCCCTGTCAGTCTTGGCGTTCAATTTGGGAGTTGAGGCCGGTCAGATTGCGATTGCTTTGACGGTTTTACCAATCCTATTTTTCTTTCAAAACAGAAAACTCTTTCAACCGGTAGTGATCTGGGGTGGCTCAATAAGTGCCGCCCTTATGGCCTCTATTTGGCTAACTGAGAGGGCCTTCGATGTCTCTTTGTTTTAGATCACGCTTGTGGCGATATCGACCTGGATTCAGATGCCTTTTAAATCTTCAAGGGACAGAAATACCGCATCTTCGCGACCAGCTTGGGACTGCTGCCACCAAAGGAATGAATTGACGCGGGCGGCTTCGTTGCGGGAAACGCCTGTCTCTGAAAGCATCTTCTCTTCGCGCACAAGGCGCTCATGAATGCGTTTGGCAAGGCCAGCCTGATGAAGTTTTTGTTTCCACTCGCCACGCAAGTGCTGCAGCATCTTCGGGCGACCACGAACAACTTCGTAGACCTG
>Ga0247843_1009252_pt1 | contig 11037 bp, 10 predicted proteins | sample LaCruzMarch2017__FD_192420 | JGI IMG/M metagenome (GOLD analysis project Ga0247843, IMG submission 192420) | Freshwater microbial communities from meromictic Lake La Cruz, Castile-La Mancha, Spain - LaCruzMarch2017_8m | ecosystem: Environmental > Aquatic > Freshwater > Lake | place: Spain...
CAACCCATTGACGCTCCCAACGCACGACGGGAGGAGCGAGCAACGTTCCCGTGAGAACGGGATAGGGACCGGAGAGATCCGAGTCGATCAAGTGCAAAGCGCTTTTGGAGCGACCCCCAAGAGCGGGACCGGACTCGACGAGGCCCAGCTCGGTCGCTTCAGCTTGCGAAGCGTGAAGAAGCTTGAATGCGTAAATACCCGCAGGTCCTCCGCCGACAACGAGACACGCGACGCTCTTATGCTGAACCTTTTTGGAACTCATCTTTTCTCCAGCAGCCGTGTCTTGAGCTGTTCTTCGTCGAGCGAAGCGTTGGTTTGAGTCTGATTGGCCTGAGCCAAGAATTCGGATTTCAGATAGTCGCGATCGCGCTGAAGGGAATTCCAAATTTCCGTATAGCGACGACCGGCGCGTCTTTCGAAACCCGCGCGCCCGTTCTGACTGTAGAAATCCATGAGGCCTTGAACCTTCACGAGTTCTTTCGAGAAGGTGTTGAGGCGAGTTCTCAGTTCGGGATAGAACGTCAGCGCCGACTGGTCGTAGAGTTGCGCGGAAGTTTTGGAGAACGATTGCGACCACGGCTTCATCGCCCGGATCCATGCGACACGACGGGGGGCTCCACGAATCGCGAGGCTCGTGACGTTCTGGCGCAGGCTTTCGTAGAGAGCATCGAAATCGCGGAAAAGAGCTTCAAGAGCCTTCAACTCGACGGCCGAAGCCATCGCGCGTTGGTTCTGCAGACCTTTCATCTGAACTTCGAGATCGGGACCGCTCGGATAGCTTCCAACTTCGAACGAAACCGTACCGAGATATTTACCCAGAGTCTGAACCATGAGCTTGTAGGTGCCCGCGGGAAGTGGACGCCCTTCGACCGAGAAAGGTCCTATCGCGAAATACCCATCCACGAGGTTCACGTTGAACCACCACACGCGCGGAGTTTCCATGAGACTTCTCGAAAGATCGGGATACACGACCACGTGAATCGTGTCGGTATTGATGAGGCTCGAAACGGCGCCCGTAAGGATAGGACGATCGGGCGACAAGAGCACTGAGGAGAGACGGAACGGAGGTCCCTGGCGATCTTGAGAGATACGAAGCGATCCCAGTTCGGACCAGATCACGTCGAGGTCGTCGGGCTTGCTCTTGGAGGGAGTGGGAGCGGTCTTGTTGGCTGCCTGCTCAGCTGCGGGAGCATCGGTCGCCTCGCTCTTGAGCTGGGGGACCATCTTTGCGTAATCCATCAAAAGACCCGCAACAAAAAGCAAAACGCATGCGATCAGCGCCCAGCGAATGATCATGGGACGACGCGAAGCTTTCTTGGCAACGACCGAAGCATCCAGCTTCTGTTCAAGAGAAGAGGGAGAGTCGGGCGAAGTGAAATTCTCAGCACCGAGCTTCTCGACTTTAAAGATCTCGCGTGAAGATTCGGCAGCACGAAGAGGTTCCACGTCGGGGCTACGCGTTTCCACGACGCCTTCGCTTTGTGAGATTTGAGTCAGAAATTCGATTTCATCGAGGGCTGTCCAGTCGGACATTCCCTCGGTAAACACGAAGGCACTGCTATCGAGCTCACCTTCTGCAACTTTTGTCTGGAGAGCCGTCTCGGTGAGAGGGCCCATTTCTTGTTCTTTGAAGTAGACGTACCATTCGCGGCTCGGATCCGGTGTCATATGGGGCGATCATAGTCTGCCGCAATCGGCATTGCCAAGTCGCTCAAGCGGCAATTTTGGAGAGACCCAGAAGGGGCTCCGTCACACTCGCCTCTTTGAGTCGTTCCCAAACTTTTTCGCGCACGAAGACTTGATAGAATCTTGCGTCGAGCTGGCCCTTATCGACCATCGAGTTGAGGATCCAGAGGGTCTTTTCGAGAGGCAACGCCGCCTTGTAGGCACGATCGCTCGCCGAAAGAGCATCGAAGATATCGCAAATGGTCATGATGCGGGCGCGCAAGGGAATCTCTTCGCCTTTGAGACGACGCGGATAGCCGCTTCCGTCGAGAAGCTCATGATGCGAGTAAGCGATCTCGGGAATCTGCTTGAACTTAGCTCCCCAAGGAATTCTACGGAGGAATTCGTAGGACTGAGTGACGTGAGATTCGATCTCGGCGCGCTCTTCGGGCGTTAAACAGCCCTTCAAGATTCCGAGGGCAAGAATATCTTTTTCTTCAAGCAGCGCCCTCATTTCGCCTCGAGAATCCTCGAAACGGAAATGCGCGAGCTGTTCCAGTCGAATACCGGCTTTTGCCTCCAGGACCGTCGGACGACTCAGCTGCAGAATGTCGGTCCACGCGCGTTCGAGTTCGTCTCGAACTTCACGTCCGGCTTCGCCGCGGCGCTCGGCAACCGAAATTCCATCCCGAATCCGTCTTTCGATCTGCAGACGTTGAACCTCAGTAAGTTTCTGCTCCTTCTGAAGAGTGCTTTCCCGCACTCCGATCTTGCCGAAGTCATGGACGTAACCCGCCCACAACAGTTCCTTCAACTCGTCTTCGGAGAACTTCACGTGGGCGACCGCCGCATCGTCGGACTCAGAGATCGAGCGCGCCAACTCTTGGGTGAGGTGGGCCACGCGCACCGAGTGACCGCGTGTTCCAGGATCTCGAGAATCTATGGCGACGACGGAAGCCTTAACGAAACTCTCAAAGAGCGTCTCAATTTCTCGGTACAGTCCCTGGTTCTCAAGACTTGCCGCTGCCACCGCCGCAAAACTCTCAAGGAGTTCGGTGTCCTGACGATCAAAATGAGGCATTTTCCCGAGGAGCTTCTCCGAATTCGAGGGCCACGTCTGGGAAGCGCGACGCTTTTTGTTGAGAAGCTGTAAAACCCCAAGAACTTCGCCACGGGAGTTCTTTAGGGGGACCGCAAGCACGGAACGCGTGCGATAGCCGATGCCCTGATCGAGAGTCGGATCGAAGACGACGCCTTTGAGCGAGGCAGGAATCCGGTAGACGTCGCGAATACGCAGACTGGAACCGGTCTTGAAAACTTCCGTCGCAATCCCGGGACGCGAGAGAGGAATCGTTACTTTTTGAAATTCGAATTCGACCGAGTCGTTGAGCGCGATCTCGAATGAAAGACAGCCCTGATCTTTGAGAAGAAACAGGGAAGCGGCGTCGCATTCGAGAAGTTCCATCGAACTGCGCACGATCGACACCAGAAGATCGCGCGGATTCTTCAGTCCGATGAGCTGGACCGAAATCCGCTGCAGCACCTTGAGGCGAGCGCCTACAGAGCTTTTTGGTTTACGAACTTGCACGAGTCTATTTCGGAGTTTTGCGGAGAGATCTTAAAGCTATAACGCGGCGTTCCCGCTATCTGGCGTTTATTCGTCGCCCCAGAAAGATTTGCTACCCTTTGAGCCGCCTTTAACGGCGAAGCCGCTGCGCTCGACCCATGGAATCGCCTTCGCTTCTTCGCCACGGAGACAATACAAGTGGGTCAACTCCGACTTACGGACGTAATCACTTTTGAGCAGGAGCGAATGAGTTTCCATCGGAACAATCTTACGACGATCTTCGAGGTAAATCGGGTAATCTCCACGCGCATCTTTGGTGAGGAACGACACACAATCACGCCACCAGAGTTTTGGAACTTCGCCCTGCCCCCTGGGTTCCGCGACGCTTTTGTTCTTGAGCGAAGGGTACCAAGCGGTCGTACCGCGCGAGCGCTCGAAAGGCTTGATAAACTTCTGGAAGCTTTTGCGCTCGTCTTGGCGAGCTGTGTAGAGATGCTTGAGCGGAATACGGTCGCGAATGTACGACGCCCACTTCGAGGAACGATCTTCGAGGATGCGACCGAGTAGCCACTCGTCCGACCACGTCACGTACTCCTCGAGATCGGGATTGATCTGGAAATCCTGCGATTCCGCGAGAGCGTTCTCGAGAACAATATCAAAGCCCACCACCGTCTTGTGAGAGTAGACCTGGAGGAACATATGAAAACGCGAAATCAGGAAATCTTCGAACGCATGAAGCGCTTTGCGGCGTACGCAAACGCAGAGCTGTGCAGGCTTCTCGGGGTGCGGACGCCAGACGACGTTATCGAGAAGCATTTCGCGGTCGTACTGACCGTAGGGAACGCCGGTGTAATGGGAATCGCGGTGGAGATAGTCCATGCGATCGGCGTCGATTTCTCCTGAGACCAGCGCTTTCAAAACAGGTTGCGCATTCCAGCGACCCGAGGGACCGACCTTCGTCATCGATTTGAATTCTTCGGTGGGCTCGATCCAGTCGGCAAGAAGTGCCGCGATATCTTGCGCAGGCAAGCCGCCCAGGTAGCCTTCGGAGTTGGCCATTTTCGCGATGATCGCGAGAGTAAAATCTTCGTGATAGGTGCGCTCGTTGAGCCATTTTTCGCGGTCTTTAATTCCGCGTTCTTTCACCCAGTGATTCGGAATCGCGCTGTGTTCTAAGAGCTCTTTCCGGAGAGGATGAATCGGTTTCCCGGCAGACGTCACGCCTTCCAGACTATGCGAGAAAGGTCCATGACCCACGTCGTGGAGAAGCGCCGTGAGACGCACCAGACGCTTGAAGTAATCGACTTGATCGGGAGTGATGGACTTGGGGCCGAAGGTGCTGCGGAAATCTTCGACGATCGGCTCGAACGCTTTCGAAGACATGTGCATCACGCCGATGGAATGACTGAAACGATCGTGAGTCGCGCCTGGAAATACCAAATGCAGAAACGCCGTTTGCTTGATGCGCCTGAGACGCTGAAACAACGGATGATCGATCATGATGCGCTCATCCCAAGAAACCGGGATGGTGTGGTGGATCGGATCTCTAAGAAGATGCATCTCTAAACCTCTTCGACTCAATGGACTCAATTATTTAGCCTGGCTTGGCAACGATAATCGTCCAAGGAATTCAATATATTAACTCTTAACTAAAACATTGACCCTAACGTCAAGGTTAAGGTATAGAATAGTCACCATGAGCATGAGTATCGGGCAGCTCGCCAAACAAGCGAACGTTTCAAATAGAACGGTCCGTTATTACGAAGAGTTAGGCCTTATCGTTCCCAAAAACCGAGGATCCAACCGCTACCGTTATTACGACGAATCCCACCTTTCTCGTTTGAACCTTGTGAAGATGCTTCAAGAATCGGGTTTTGCCCTCAAGGAGATCGTTGCAGCGCTCAATCCTATTCTCGATCCCCAAGGCAACATCACCTACAGCGGTCAGGAGATGGCTCGCAGTATTCATCAGTCTTTGCAGGAACATCGCGAGCGCTTGATTCAAAAGCAAAGAGAGTTGATAAAGTCCGTCGCCGCAATCGACAGCACTCTCGAAGAACTTCGCGAATGCTTTGCGTGCAAGCGCGGCCATGACCTTTCCCATTGTGCTTCGTGCACGACGGGACCAAGCGGCGTGGTCAGTCTCGGACGACATTTGGAAAACAAGACACACATCGGAGAACAACGCCAATGACAGTGAAGTTACCTATCTATCTCGACAACAACGCCACCACAGCGGTTGATCCTCGCGTGCTCGAGAAGATGATCCCTTATTTCACAGAACACTTCGGCAACGCCGCAAGCCGCAACCACCCCTTCGGTTGGAGCGCCGAAGAAGCGGTCGAGAAATCGCGCGAGCAAATCGCTTCCGTCATCGGCGCGAGCGCGAAAGAAATGGTCATCACCAGCGGCGCGACCGAATCCAACAACCTTGCCGTGCTCGGCGTCGCCGAGATGTACAAGGAAAAGGGCAATCACATCATCACCTGCGTAACGGAACACAAAGCCGTTCTCGACCCCTGTAAACACCTCGAGGAAACGGGCAACTTTGAGGTCACATGGCTCAGCGTCGACAAGAACGGACTAATCAACCTCGAAGAACTCGAGAAAGCGATCACCGACAAGACGATCCTCATTTCGATCATGCACGGTAACAACGAGATCGGCACGCTTCAGCCCATTGAAAAGATCGGAAAACTCGCAAAAAAGCACGGCGTGATTTTCCATACTGACGCGACTCAAACCGTCGGCCGCATCGCGATCGACGTCGAGAAAATGGGCATCGATCTTCTTTCGATGTCAGCTCATAAGATCTACGGACCCAAGGGCATCGGCGCTCTTTATGTTCGCCGTAGAAGCCCTCGCGTGAAACTCTCCCCCATTCAGTTCGGTGGCGGTCACGAACGCGGAATGCGCTCGGGAACTCTGAACGTCCCCGGCATTGTCGGCTTCGGTGTGGCTTGTGAAATCGCCAAGAATGAAATGGCAAGCGAGATTCCTCGGCAGATCGCCCTGCGCGAGCGCCTCTACAAAAAACTCGGCGCTAGCCTCGAAGACATCTATCTCAACGGGCACCCGACCGAGCGTCTCCCCGGCAACCTCAACGTGAGTTTTGCCTATGTCGAAGGCGAATCTCTCCTGATGGGAATCAAGGACATTGCCGTCAGCTCGGGCTCCGCATGCACAAGTGCGAGTCTTGAACCCAGCTACGTCCTGAAGGCGCTCGGCGCCAGCGACGAAATCGCACATTCTTCGATCCGTTTCGGCATCGGCCGCTTTACGACCGAAGAAGAAGTCGATTTCACCGCAGAACGCGTGATCAAAGAAGTGAATCGTTTGAGAGAACTCTCTCCTCTCTACGAAATGGTAAAAGAAGGTATCGATCTCAAGACCGTCCAATGGACGGGACACTAAAAGGAAGTGACGTATGGCTTACAGCAAAAAAGTTATCGACCATTACGAAAACCCCCGCAACGTCGGCTCGCTCGACAAGGGCGATGGACATGTCGGCACAGGTATCGTCGGCGCTCCCGAATGCGGCGACGTCATGAAGCTTCAGATCAAGGTCAACGATAAGGGTCTCATCGAAGACGCGAAGTTCAAGACCTTTGGTTGCGGCTCGGCGATCGCCTCTTCTTCACTCGCAACTGAGTGGCTCAAAGGCAAAACCGTCGATGAAGCTCTCGCGATCAAAAACACCCAGATCGTCGAAGAACTCGCACTGCCTCCCGTGAAAATCCACTGCTCGGTCCTTGCCGAAGACGCGATCAAAGCCGCCATCAAGGATTACCAGACCAAACAGGTCAACAAGGCCTAGAGGTGAGCGATATGACGACGACATCGATCCCTGCTTCTCCTACGACTCCTGAATTCCCGATCGCCGTGTCCGAAAAGGCCGCGGCTCAAGTGAAAAGCATTCAAGAGCGCGAAGGCAAGACCGATTCGTATCTGCGCTTGTCGGTCGTCGGCGGCGGATGCTCCGGCCTCTCGTACAAACTAAGCTTCGAAGACGCGCCCAAAGAGAAAGATCGCCTCGTCGAAATCCACGGCATCAAGGTCTTGGCAGATTCAAAGAGCCTTCTCTTCCTCAAGGGCACCGTTCTTGATTTCACGGACGGGCTCGAAGGCCAAGGCTTCGTCTTCAACAACCCCAACGCCAAGCAGTCCTGCGGCTGCGGCTCCAGCTTCTCGGCTTAAGTTTTTACGATGCCCGAAATTCGCTTTCAAGTTCCTCAGGCCTACCGAGACCTTGGGATTTCTTATTTTCTGCACCTCTCACCCGTCGCAGAAGAAGATCTCAAAAAACACCACGTGCGAGAAACACGACGTCTGCATCCCGATCTCTTAGCTATCGATACGAGCGACGAAGAGCGCGAGCTTGCTGAAGCTCAACTTGCAGCCCTCAACTCCGCCTTCCTGAGACTCCGTGAGACTCCCGTGCGTCTGGACATGACCCTAGAGCAGATACTCGAGAACAATCCCCAGCTGAAGCATTCCGAGAAGCCTCAACTTCCACGAGAGCTGGCAATGGAATACTTCGAACTGCAGGAAGCCCTCGAAGAAAAACCCGGAGATCCCGAGACCCGCGAAGCGATCGGTCGTTTCCATAATCAAGTGCGTATCGAAACGCTGGATCTCGGTCGACAGATCGAGAATTTCATCGCCTCGACTCCGATCGAACGCTACGGCGACAAGGAACTCGGCGCTCCGACAGAAGCGATCTTGAGCCTCATCAAACTCCGCAATCGAGAGCGCTATCTACGCAGCCTCCAGAACGATCTCGAAAACAAACTCGCTTGAGAACCTGGACGCTAACGAGACTTGCCAAGGCTCGCACTAGCTTTTAGGACTGCACCTTAGACATGGCCATACAGATCGAACTTGGCGGAACCTCGCCCCAAAAAAAAGCTCAAGCCCCCGCCCCCCAAGGGCCCGTGCTCGGCATCGACCTGGGCACCACCAACAGCCTTGTCTCCGTGGTCCAAGACGGCAAAGCCCGCGTTCTCTTCCCCGCGGATGAGCGTCCGCTTCTTCCGTCAGTCGTTTCGCTCAACGACGACGGATCCCTAAGAAACGTCGGCGACGAGGCTGTCGTGGAGCGCTCAGCGCGTCCCGAGCATGTGCTCTTCTCCGTGAAGCGATTGATGGGGCGCTCACTCAAAGACCTTCACGCCGACATCAGCGAAATCCCCTACACCCTCGAAGACGACGAACTCGGCGCCCAGGTGCGCATTCGCGTTGGCGACAGAGGGATCTCGCCCGTTGAAGTTTCTTCGGAAATTCTCAAAGCGCTCAAAGCACGTGCTGAAAAAGCTCTCGGCGAATCCTGCAACCGCGCGGTCGTGACCGTGCCCGCTTACTTCGACGACGCCCAAAGAAGCGCCACCAAAGCCGCAGGCCGTCTCGCGGGACTGCAAGTCCTTCGAGTGATCAACGAACCTACCGCCGCAGCCCTTGCCTACGGATGGTCGAACGAAAACCCCGGAACCGTCGCGATTTTCGATCTCGGTGGCGGCACTTTCGACATTTCGATTCTTCGCATCGAACCCAACACCTACCAAGTGCTCTCGACCGCGGGCGACACGCATCTCGGCGGCGACGATCTCGACCGCGCGCTTGCGCAGTGGATCGCCTCGAAAATTCCCGCAGGCCATACGCTTCATGCGACGAGTCCCAGCCGACTTCAGGCCGCCCTTCTCGTAGCGGCCGAGCACGCCAAAAAGAAACTGAGCGATTCCGAACAGGCGACGGCCCTTGTCCACGATTCCGAGTCTCAAACTTCGTTCGAAGTGGTCATTCAGCGCTTCGAGGCCCATGCGCTTTGGCAACCGATTCTGAAGCGCGCACTCGAGTGCTGCCAGTCGGCTCTACAAGACGCGCGCATCACGACCGATCAGATCGAGGAAGTCATTCTCGTCGGAGGATCCACGCGCGTGCCTCTCGTGAAGAAGCTCGTGGCCGAGTTTTTCGGGCGCACACCCAACGATTCCCTCAACCCCGACGAAGTCGTGAGCCTTGGAGCCGCGCTACAAGGCGAAATCCTGTCGGGCCGCGGACAAGATCGCCTTCTTATGGACGTCGTGCCCTTAAGTCTCGGACTTGAGACCATGGGCGGCGCCGTGACGAAACTTATTCACCGCAACTCCGGTCTTCCGACCGAAGCTCGCGAAGTGTTCACGAATCACTCGCCGGAGCAGAACGCCTTCGACCTGCACATCGTGCAAGGCGAGCGCGAACTGGCCAAAGATTGTCGCTCGCTCGCTCGCTTCAAGCTCCGCGGTATGTCGCCGGCGCCCGCAGGATTCCATCGCATCGAAGTCCTCTTCCGTATCGACGCCAACGGCATCCTTAACGTGCGCGCAAAAGACTTACGCCTAGGACACCAACAAGAAATCGAAGTCCGCCCCAGCTTCGGAATCAGCGACGAAGAACTCATGCAGATGCTCGAGACCGCTTTTGAGAAGGCCGAGGACGACATGTCGTCGCGCCAGCTCGTCGACCTCAAGATCGAAGCTTCGACCGTAATCCGCGCAGCCGAGAATATCTTTAAGACCGCTGGGCATAAGATCGAAGCGGCTGACGCTGCCGAGTTTAAAGCCCGTCTGGTCGACCTCAAGAACGCCTACCACTCCAACTCCTGGCAGCAGCTCAGAGAGGCCATGGACCAGCTAGAAGCGTGTGGCAAGGAGCTGGCCGAGATCCAGGTCAACGAGGCCATTTCCCAGGCCCTCAAAGACAAAGACGTCTCCAAAGTCTAGTTCTCCCAGGGGAATTAACGAGATCTTCACTGCCCTCACTCCGAGGACATGTCACACTAAGTGCGTGGTATGTAAGTGGACAAAAAAGTGGGCCTTAGCCCTCTTCTCGACATTCTTTTTCCTTCTCACGGCCTGCGGAGAGCAGTCGAAGGCCGTTGCAGATATTGAAGCCGAAGCCTTGGGCCGTGAGGCTCAAACACTTTCACTCGATTGGCTCGACCTTGCGAGCGATGAGGCGTCCACAAACGAAGTCCGCGACGCGATCGCTGACGTGAAAGCAATCCTCAAAGAAACATCGATCTCATCTCCAACATCGGCGAACACCGATGTTTGCGACGGCGACAAGAGTCGCTTCACAGCAGCCTTCGTAAACAAGGGCAACTCGAAAGGAATTTTCGTCTGCTCGCAGAGCAAGCGCTTCGGAAAAATCTTTCTCGCCCAAGTTCTCATCCACGAAGCTCTGCATCTGGGCGGCATCACGGACGAATGCGAAGTGACGCGTCTCGAGATCGAAATCATGACGAGCGCCATGCGCATCCCTTACAAGAACGCGTACGTCTCGCAGTGCGGCCTCGACTAAGGCTCAATTAAAAAAACTGAATCGGCGAACACGGCGGACCGCATTTTTTATTTGTGCATCTTCGAATTTACGAAAATCCTTGAGCGTCGGCAACGTCTCGATGTCAGGTTTCAGATAGCGTCCCTCGATGAAGCTTCCATCTGCGCTGTAGGTTTCCCAAGGCGGAACGTTTGCCTTCCAAAGGCCACTTGGCGCGGCCCACAATTCGGAACTTCCACCACCCGCACCGGCGTCGATCGGAGTGCCGATGACTTTGGCGCGCTTCGCATCGACGAGAGCGATCACGAAGAGAGAACACTGAGAGAAACATCCGCCGTCCGTTAGGAGCCAGAGAGGTTTGGTCTTCAACGCGGCATCGTTGCGATAAGAGGGAAATTCCGCAGGATCCGCGAATGTATCCCAAATCGTGCGATCAGCCGCTTGAAGATTTCGGCTGCGATAGTAAAGAGTTTTCGACGAGAGGAAGC
>Ga0247843_1009253_pt1 | contig 11036 bp, 8 predicted proteins | sample LaCruzMarch2017__FD_192420 | JGI IMG/M metagenome (GOLD analysis project Ga0247843, IMG submission 192420) | Freshwater microbial communities from meromictic Lake La Cruz, Castile-La Mancha, Spain - LaCruzMarch2017_8m | ecosystem: Environmental > Aquatic > Freshwater > Lake | place: Spain...
GAGGCCTCGACCGCTTGTTCAAAAGCCTGTCCGACCTTGTTATTGATCGCATCGTAACGAATCCCGGCAGCATGCGTACGCTCTAGCATCGCCATCGGCACCTTTCCAGGACGGAAACCAGGGGCTTTGGCAGTCCGGGAGACGCGTTTGAGCTCAGACTGAACAGCTTTTTCTACATCGGCCAACAAGACCGAGATTTCGATGCGGCGCTCGAGGCCGGCGAGGGTTTCAACCACAGGTTGCATGAAAATCTACCAAACAAAGAGGACGGAAAGCGCAGCAAACAGCCCACGCCGAATCAAAGAACAGTGTTGGTGCGAAGGGCGGGACTCGAACCCGCACACCTTTTACGGCGTCAGGACCTAAACCTGGTGCGTCTACCAATTTCGCCACCTTCGCAATAGCCAGACATTGTAGCGCACACTAAGCGTGTTTTCCGCCCCACCCTGCCAGCCAACTGGTTAAAATGGCGGAATGAATCCTCGCCTAGATACTTTACAGCCCTATCCGTTTGAAAAACTCCGTGCCTTGTTGGCACAATCAAACCCTGCCGCCTCGGGCTTGCGGCCCATTAATCTTTCCATTGGTGAGCCCAAACACCCGGCTCCCGAATGCGTAAAGTCCGCAATTGTCGGGGGGCTTGACGGTTTGTCCGTTTACCCACCCACCAAAGGTGATCCAAAACTTCGCCAAGCCATCAGCCAGTGGATAGGCAGACGTTACGGTATTCCTTGTCCGGATCCCGAAACACAGATATTGCCCGCATTAGGCTCACGCGAAGCACTTTTTGCCTTTGGTCAGGTTGTCTTAGATAGCACCAAAGACGGGCTGGTTGTCTGCCCAAATCCCTTTTATCAAATTTATGAAGGTGCAGCGCTCTTAGGGGGTGCGACCCCCTACTACGTCAACTCCGATCCTGATAAAAACTTTCGTTGCGACTGGACGACGGTCCCTGCTAGTGTTTGGGCGCGCACACAGCTCCTATTTGTCTGTTCGCCTGGCAACCCTGCCGGCAACGTCATGCCCTTAGCCGATTGGAAAGTTTTGTTTGACCTCTCCGACAAATATGGCTTTGTGATTGCTTCAGACGAATGCTATTCGGAGATTTATCTCGATGAAAACAATCCTCCTTTAGGCGGAATGCAAGCCGCATACCAACTCGGTCGAACAGATTTTCGACACTTAATGAGCTTTTCGAGTCTGTCCAAGCGTTCAAACGTGCCCGGCATGCGCTCGGGTTTCGTCGCAGGCGATGCGAATTTGATCGCAAAATTCTTGCTCTACCGCACTTACCATGGCAGTGCCCTGTCTCCCGTCGTATCCACTGCAAGTATTGCTGCGTGGAATGATGAGACGCACGTCATTCAAAATCGCGAACAATACCGAGCAAAATTTGATGCAGTATTACCGATTCTCAAACCCGTTCTAGAGGTCGAGCGTCCGGATGCCTCCTTTTATCTTTGGGCCGGCACACCAGGTCCTGATGATATTTTTGTTCGGGATCTCCTCACGCACACCAATGTAACCTTGTTACCTGGTAGCTATGTTGGACGCACGGTTCAAGGTGTCAATCCCGGACTGAACCGCATCCGAATCGCCCTTGTCGCGCCTCTAGACGACTGCGTCGAAGGGGCACAACGCATTGCAGACTTTGTACGAAAGCACTACACACAGATCAAACGCTAGTTAGCGTGAAGATGCCTATGATTTTTTGGTCTCGTCACGTTGTTAAAAACACGTATTCATTTCTTTCTTGATGACTTTAATAGGGCTCATATGACTCTCGATCTTCAAACCACCATTGAACAAGGCTGGGAAAACCGCGCGAATCTTTCACCCTCTGCCGCTGATGCAGGCGTTCGCGAAGCCGTTGAACACACCCTTGATGCCTTGGATACTGGGCATTTACGCGTCGCTGAAAAAATCAACGGAAAATGGGTCGTTCATCAATGGATTAAAAAAGCAGTCTTACTCTCCTTCCGTTTGTATGACAATGCCATCATGGGTCAAGCACCCATGCAGTTTTATGACAAAGTCCCTCTCAAATTTGCTGAATATGGCGAAACAGCCTTCAAGACGGGTGGCTACCGAGTGGTCCCTCCAGCGGTCGCGCGCCGAGGTGCCTTTATTGGTCGCAATGTCGTATTGATGCCCTCCTATGTCAATATCGGCGCATTCGTCGATGAGGGCACCATGGTTGACACTTGGGCGACGGTAGGTTCCTGCGCGCAAATCGGGAAAAATGTCCATTTGTCTGGCGGTGTAGGCATTGGTGGCGTACTCGAGCCCCTGCAAGCGAACCCCACCATTATTGAGGACAATTGCTTTATTGGTGCGCGCTCCGAAGTTGTTGAAGGCGTCATCGTCGAAGAAAATTCCGTTCTGGCCATGGGCGTTTTTCTTTCACAAAGCACGCGTATTTATGACCGTGAAACCAAAGAAATTCACTACGGTCGTGTCCCGTCCGGCTCTGTGGTTGTACCCGGCTCCCTGCCCTCCGCAGACGGCTCGCACAGCTTGAACTGCGCCATTATCGTTAAGCGCGTGGATGCGCAGACACGTGCAAAAACAAGCATCAACGATTTGTTGAGAGCCTAATGACCAAATTTACAGACGTTTCACGCGAAGCGTTACTCAGCGTACGCGATTTAATTCGATATGCTGTGTCACGCTTTAATGAGCACAAGCTTTTCTTTGGCCATGGCTCTGATAATGCGTGGGACGAAGCTGTTTATTTGGTTTTACATGCACTGCACTTACCTCCCGATCAACTCGAGCCTTTCATGGATGCACGCGTTCTTCCTTCTGAACGTGAAAAGGCCCTGAGCTTGATCGACTTGCGTTGTGAGCACCGATTACCCGCACCTTATTTGACCCATGAGGCATGGTTACAAGGCTATGCCTTTCATGTGGATCAAAGAGTGATCGTGCCACGCTCACCGATCGCTGAATTACTGATGAATCAGCTCAGTCCTTGGATCACTGATCCTTACGAAGTCACGGGCATTCTTGATTTGTGTACCGGTTCCGGCTGCTTGGCAATCATCGCCGCGCATCAGTTTCCTGAGGCTTTTGTCGATGCAACAGACATTTCAAAAGATGCCCTCGATGTCGCCCTGATCAATGTGGCGCAGCACGGACTCAAAGATCGCCTCAATCTGCACCATGGGAGTCTTTTCGATCCACTCCCCGTTTCTGCGCAATACGATCTGATTATTAGCAACCCCCCTTATGTCAACGCTGCATCGATGCAGGCCTTGCCTCCAGAATATCGCCATGAGCCCTCCTTAGCGCTCGCAGGTGGAGATGACGGCATGGACGTGGTGAGAACGATTATTGAACAAGCACCCGCGCACTTGCGTGACGATGGTCTGCTAATCATTGAAATTGGTCACGAACGGAGCTTTTTCGAACTGGCATTCCCTGAGCTTGAGCCTGTCTGGCTTGATACCGTAGAGGCTTCAGATCAAATTCTTCTCCTTACCAAAGAGCAATTAACACCGTGATTCGTGCGTCTGGCTTGACGGTTCGTCGTGGCACCAAAGTATTGCTCGATCAAACTGAATTCGTTGTACACCCTGGCGAACGTGTTGGATTCGTTGGTAAAAATGGGGCGGGCAAATCGACTTTATTCGCACTGCTTCAGCACGAAATCGATGCTGATGCTGGAACACTTGAGGTTCCGCAAGGCTGGCGCATGGCGAGTGTTAAACAAGAAATTGCCTCAAGCGACAACAGTGCACGTGACTTTGTGATCGACGGCGATACACATTTGCGCGAACTTCAGCGTCAACGCAATACCCTATCTTCCGAGCTTGAAAAAAATCCAAATCAAGCAGAAATACTTGGCGCCCGTATCGCAGAACTCGAAGCCGAACTCATCGAGGTTGGCGCATGGACCTCAGCCTCGCGCGCGGAACAACTACTGGCAGGCTTAGGCTTTACGCCCGCGCAGTGGGATCATTCTGTGAACAGCTTTTCAGGCGGCTGGCGAATGAGACTTGCACTGGCTAGAGCGTTGATGGCCCCTTCAGAGTTGTTGTTGCTCGACGAACCAACCAATCACTTAGACCTTGATGCCATGCTTTGGTTGGAACGCTGGTTAGGCGCCTATGCAGGCACTGTCTTGCTGATTTCTCATGACACTGAGTTTTTGGATTCTGTCGCACAAACGATTCTTCACTTTGATCAAGGCAAACTCAACCGTTACAAGGGCGGTTATCAAGACTTTATCATCCAGCGGTCTGAACGGCTTCGTCAAACCAAAATCGCTTGGGAGCGTCAAACAAGAGAAACGGCTAGGCTGCAAGGATTTATTGATCGTTTCAAAGCCAAGGCCTCCAAAGCCAAGCAAGCTCAAAGTCGTGTCAAAGCATTGGCGCGTATGGAATTACTCGCACCCATTCATGCCGAGTCTGGGATTGACATCCGCATTCCTTCGCCCGAAGAAATGCCTGATCCTCTATTGGTGTTAGAGGATATGCAGGCCGGCTATACCAACGAGCTAGGAATCGTCATTCCTATTTTGAGTAAAGTGCGTTTGATGGTTCGAGGTGGAGATCGGATCGGCATTTTAGGTGTCAATGGTGCCGGTAAAAGTACGCTTGTCAAAACACTCGCTGGTGAACTTGAGGTTCAAGCAGGGAGTCGCAAAGCATCCCGAGGTTTAGAGGTTGGATATTTCGCTCAGCATCAGCTTGATATGCTGGATCTCGACAGCAGTCCCCTGCAGCACCTTGCACGTCTTGCCCCTCAAACTCGTGAACAAGAACTGCGTAATTACCTTGGAGGATTTGGGTTTGGCGGTGACCGCGTGATGGACAAGGTTGAGCCTATGTCAGGGGGTGAAAAAGCAAGACTCGCGCTTTCACTCATCGTTTGGCAAAAACCCAATCTTTTGTTACTAGACGAGCCAAGCAACCACTTGGACGTTGAAACACGTGAGGCCTTAACAACGGCCCTGGCTGAGTTCGGAGGCAGCATGTTGCTGGTCTCACATGACCGACACCTGCTGCGTACGACCGTCGATCGCTTTTGGATCGTTGCTGATGGTGGAGTGCAAGAATTTGACGGCGACCTCGAAGACTATCGAGATTGGTTAGCACAACATCAATCCAACGCACGCAAACAAGACCTCGCTGGCAAACAGCCTGCTGGCACGATCCCACTGCCGCCATCCTCAAACGCAATCATGAGTGCGGAGTCTAACAATGCGGATCGTAAACAACAAAAACGTGAAGAGGCTCAAGAGCGTCAACGCACCGCGTTATTACGAAAACCCATCGAAGCCAAACTCGTAAACATTGAGAAAGAGCTCGAGACCGTACAAAGCAAACTTAAAGCACTTGATGCGCTCATTGCAGATGCAGATCTGTATTCAGAATCAAGACGTCAAGAGCGCGTGGTGACGCTGGCTCAGCATGGAGAGCTCTCCAAAAAACATGGGGAGCTTGAGGAAGTATGGCTTGAATTACAGAGTGAACTGGAATCGATCAGTGCGCCAACAAGCGTTGGGTCAACGACGCTCTAGCTGTGAATGATGTCAAGCTTAGCCACGCCGAGTGCTAAGGTTTTTGCGCCGACATCACGGAATTGGATCTGAGCCTGTGCGTCCAAACCACTCCCAGACAAACCAAAAATGGTCCCTTCGCCAAAACGACCATGACGCACACCTTGACCAATACGAAAGTGCTGGCTGCCGACGGTCACGCCCGAGGTCGAGCTTCGATTGGTCGAAGCGATCGTTGGAGCCTTGCCTTGCCTTGCATACGGGTCAAAGCCCGCGCTACTGGACTTCCAGCGAGGTTCTGTGTCAGCAAGACCCTGCTTAGGTGTCAACCACTTCAAATGCTCTTCGGGCACCTCGGATAAAAACCGCGATCGCATCGCGTAGCGAGTCTGTCCGTGGAGCATGCGACTTTGAGCGAGGCTAAAGTAAAGTCTCTCACGAGCGCGAGTAATCGCGACATACATCAGACGACGCTCTTCTTCGAGTCCAGCTTGTTCGAGAATACTGTTTTCATGTGGAAAAAGACCTTCTTCGATGCCTGTAATAAACACAGCATCAAACTCTAGCCCTTTGGCTGCATGCACGGTCATCAGTTGAACTGCATCTTGCCCTGCTTGGGCTTGATTGTCACCCGCCTCAAGAGCGGCGTGCGACAAAAATGCCATCAATGGCGAGAGACCATCAAAGCCCTCTTGCATGGCATCCTGCGCGCCCATCGTTTGCACGACTTCTCCTGCCGGCAAGCCCCCCATGTCAGCCTCCGCGACAAAAGCCGCAGCCGCCGTAATGAGCTCCCGAAGGTTTTCGATTCGATCCGCGCCTTCACGATCTAGCTGGTAGTGTCCGATCAAGCCACTATGCTCAATCACATGTTCCACGAGTTCGGGCAAAGGCAAACTGCGTGTCTCTTGGGCCAAGCGCTGAATCAGAAGAGAAAACTGGGCAAGATTAGAGCCACCCTTGCCGGGCACTCTTGCGACGGCCGCACTCAAGCTCGTATCGTAGGCTTTAGACTGATCCCCTAAAAGCTCAAGCGTGCGTGCCCCAATACCGCGAGGAGGAAAATTGACGACGCGCATCCAAGATGTATCGTCATCAAGGTTAGCCATCAGTCGTAAATAAGCGAGTGCGTGTTTAATTTCTTGACGCTCAAAAAACCGCAAACCACCATATACTTTGTAAGGCACACCCGCTGAGAATAGAGCATGTTCAATCACACGGGATTGCGCATTACTACGATAAAGAATTGCGATTTGACTTCGGTCACGACCGTCAGAGATTAAACCTCGGACTTCTTCGACCAACCACTGCGCTTCGAGCAGGTCAGTGGGTTGTTCTACAACGCGTATTTGCTCCCCCTCGCCTTGCTCAGTCCAAAGGTTTTTACCAAGGCGACCCGTATTGTGGCTAATCAGCGCATTCGCCGAATCAAGAATATGACCAAAAGAACGATAGTTTTGCTCTAGCCGAATGACCATACCATGGGCGTAATCACGCTCAAAGTCCGCCATATTGCCTACGTTGGCGCCGCGAAAGGCATAGATGGATTGATCATCATCGCCAACAGCGAAAAGATGTGCACCCCCACCCGCGAGTAATGTAAGCCATTTGTATTGAAGTGTATTGGTATCCTGAAACTCATCGACCAAAATATGCTTGAACCGTCGCTGATAATGCTCACGAATCGGTGCATGTCTAGACAACAACTCATACGCCCGCAAGAGTAATTCTGGAAAATCAACAACACCTTCTCGTTGGCACTGAGCCTCGTACAAGGTGTAAATCTCAATCAGGCGTCTACGAAAACTATCGTAAGCTTCGACGTCTCCGGGTCGCTGACCATCCTCTTTGGCCCCATTGATAAAACGCTGCACATCCCGAGGTGGATACTTGTCATCATCCACCCCGTTCGCTTTTAGAAGTCTCTTGATGGCGGCGAGTTGATCGGCCGTATCTAAAATCTGAAAAGCCTGCGGCAAACCAATCTCGATGATGCGCGCGCAACATCCGATTGCAAAGTCCGTGAAAGGTGCCAATCCAAAGTCCACGTGTATCAATCGGCAAGATGGCCGAAACGCGCGCGACCATTTCACGGGCCGCTTTATTCGTGAAAGTGACAGCTAAAAGACCAAGAGGACTTACTTGGCTTGTTTGAATCAGCCAAGCCATACGCGTGGTCAACACCCGGGTTTTACCGCTGCCCGCTCCTGCCAACACCAGTGCGTGTTGAGCAGGTAATGTCACCGCATCGCGCTGTGGGTCGTTAAGCTTATCGATCATGCCGCATAGCGGCGTAAACGCAAAGCGAACTCCTCGAGGCTTGCAATACCGCTTTGTTGAGCACGCTGGCACCAGGCTTGTAGATCATGCAACAGTTGTTCACTCGAAGCAGTTGAGCTGTCCCAAAGCTTGACAAGATCATGACGCATGAGAACCATCGTGGACAAAGACTCATTGAGAGAGAGCGCTTGTTCGATACGGGCACGCTCTGCAGGCGCTAAGTTTTCCTCGCCGCGACCCAGCCAGTGCGTTGCAGCCGTCAAGGCATCTGCCTTGCTGTCAGATTTAGAGGCTTTTAAGCGAATCAACTCTTCTTTGCAGGCAGATTTCATCATGCCGGTATAGCGAGCCAAAATCTCATAGCGATGCGCAATCACCCCTTGTAAGGTGCGCAGATCAACGCCAGACTTTCCCGTCGCTTCAAGACGTAATGTCGGCGCGACTTTTTTGATCTTGACCAATCCAAGCCCTTTGAGGCCCAGGATATAAATCCAACCAATATCCAACTCATACCATTTACTTGAAAACTTGGCCGAAGTTCCATAGGCATGGTGGTTGTTGTGAAGCTCTTCGCCGCCAATCAGGATGCCAATAGGAAAGACATTGGTACTTGTATCGGGACTGGCAAAGTTGCGATAACCAAAGTAATGACCGACACCGTTGACAACACCCGCCGCCCAGAAAGGAATCCAAGCCATCTGGATGGCCCAAATCGTCAAACCAATCGCGCCAAACAAAGTCACGTCGATGATGAGCATCAACAGGATGCCCCGGGCGCTATATCGGGTGTAAACATTGGTCTCTAGCCAATCATCAGGCGTGCCATGACCAAACTTGGAAATGGTCTCTGCATTTTTTGATTCGTGGCGGTAGAGCTCTGCACCACTAAATAAAACCTTGCCAATGCCATAAAACATCGGTGAATGCGGATCGCCTTCGCGCTCGCATCGAGCGTGATGCTTGCGATGAATCGCCACCCATTCCTTGGTCACCATGCCAGTGGTCAACCAAAGCCAAAAGCGGAAAAAATGCATCAGGGCCGGATGCAAATCCAAACCACGATGCGCTTGGCTTCGGTGCAGAAAAATGGTGACCGCTACGATGGTAATGTGGGTCATCCCCAGCGTAAACAGAACTACCTGCCACCAGTTTGCCTGTAGCAAACCACCTGCTGCGAAAGAAATAAAGTCGTTCATGTATGTGTCTATGATCCAAGACAATAAGATAGAGTGGATTTTAGCCTACACAAGCTCTGCCTGCTTATAAAAACCCTCAATTATTTGCGTAAAATCAAGTAATTAAGGGTTAACGGTCGCTAAATAACCTAGAACGCCTTTAAACAACGCTTAACACAAGAGATTTTAGGTGCCTTTGAGATCAGAATCGAGCTCAGGCTTGGGAGGTTCGACTTTTTGAGCCTTGACTCTCTTTTTAGTGGGAACTTTTACTAATTTAATCTTGGGTTCGGTTGCTTGTTTGGTTTCTGCTTCAGACTCAGACTCGGCCTCGGGCTCAATAAGGTCCGAGGCTTCCACAAAAGCCTCTCCAGAGAGCTCCTTCGTCGAAGCAATCGCCTTTAAAACTAAATTTTTCTTTCTCTCAAAAATTGCGGCAAAAAAACCATCCGTTCCATGAACATCAGGTGTCAAACTCAAATAAGGTCCCTCAATTTGGAGCGATGTCCGAGCGGCCAAAATGGGCGCGGCATCAATCAACTCAAAATCAGGGTGATTGGCTAGAAATAATTCTGCTTGATCCTGATTTTCCTCTTTAAGAAGACTACATGTGGCATAAACAAGTCTGCCACCCGGAGCCACACAACGAGAAGCACTCGCCAATATGCGAGCCTGCAACGCGGTCAACTCCTGCAGACTCTGCACGGACTGACGCCACTTCAAATCTGGGTTGCGACGCAAGGTCCCTACGCCGCTACAAGGGGCATCGACCAACACGCGCTGTGCTTTTCCCGCTAAGCGACGTACGCGTGTGTCATTTTCATGCTCGATCGCCACCGGTACGATATTGGACAAACCGCTTCGCGCAAAGCGTGGTTTAGCCTTGGCAAGACGCGTGGCGGATACATCAAAGGCATACAACCTGCCGGTGGAGCGCATCAAGGCACCGAGCAATAATGTCTTACCTCCTGCACCGGCACAAAAATCAATGACCATTTCACCGCGCTTTGGACCGACAAGAAGGGCGAGCAACTGACTGCCTTCGTCTTGGACCTCGATCAACCCGTGCTCGAATTGATGCCATTTATTCATCGCGGGTCGCCCTTTTAATCGAATCCCCCAAGGTGAATAAGGCGTTGAGACTGGAGCGTGTCGCACACCGTTGCCCTTGATGAGATCCGCTAGCATTTCATCTCGGTCGGCCTTCATGGGATTCACACGAATATCGAGAGGCGCAGCAGTATTCAAAGAAGCCGACAAGGCTTCAAGCTCAGGCATGTGCTTCAAACGCTCAAACAACCAGTCAGGCAGGCTTGTGCGCACTTGTAATGACAAAGACTGCTCTTCAATTTTGCTGATCCTGTCGAGCCATGCTAACTCACCTGTATCAAGAACTGCCCGGACTTTTTCCTCACCCATCACGGAAATAGCACCTTGTATCGCTAAACGCCGCACCGCATTGCCTACGCCACTTTCGCCAAGTTGACGATAACGGCGCAAATGGCGCAATACGTCATAGACAACTTCAGCAACCTCTGATCTGTCTCGTATCCCAAGCTTGGGATGAGCCCTGAACCAATGGGAGACGATGGAATCGGCCGCAAAGCGCCAAGTCAGCACCTCATCAAGGACCTGCCGTATCTGATCGAGCCGCACCGTCATCACCGGTTGACGGGGCTTGGGCACGTATGTCGATACCACTGGTTGTTTTTCAGCCCCTTCAGTCTGGTCAGGCTTTTGGCCCTCGTACCCACGGTCTCCCTGTGGGCGCGCTCCGCGTGGCTGAGCATTCATCAGTCTTTCTGTCGCAGAGCCTGGTCTGACGATCCCGGAAGAGGCGCTCAGCGCGGCAGCGCGCGCCGCGTCTTTTTTATTGGTACGCCCTGCCCCCGCCGAGCCATGAGGCCGACGGGCTGGTTTGCTGGGATTGCTCATAAATGTTGGCCTGGAATAAAAAGTCGAGTGGTGACGCCGTCAACCTGAACGCGCTGATCGCTCGTTAGATGTACACGGCCCTGCGCAAGCCAACAAGCAACTTGCGGATAAATGATATGTTCCATACCCAGCAATCT
>Ga0247843_1009260_pt1 | contig 11030 bp, 7 predicted proteins | sample LaCruzMarch2017__FD_192420 | JGI IMG/M metagenome (GOLD analysis project Ga0247843, IMG submission 192420) | Freshwater microbial communities from meromictic Lake La Cruz, Castile-La Mancha, Spain - LaCruzMarch2017_8m | ecosystem: Environmental > Aquatic > Freshwater > Lake | place: Spain...
ATAGAAATCATTTTTAATATAAAATTATTATTTTAAACTATTATATTAGCATATCTATAAACTAATGATTTTAGACACGATAATATGTGTAAAATCAAGTGTCCCATTTTATAAAAAACGACTGTAATATTTTGAACATGTATTTTTCTTAACCTAAAAGTATGGTTAAGAAAACTTTTATGACTTAAATTTATATAAAACTCTATTTATAACTTGCATTTTTGACTTTCTAAATGTTTAATTAAATTTCTTGGACCAACACGTGAACTATATACTAATCTTTTACCGCAATGATTACAACTTGCTACAGTATCATTTTTTGATAAAGTAAATTTTTTCCATATTGGAGATGACTTTCTCGATCTCATAGATCTTCTATTACGTCTAACTACTTTAGTTTTTCTAGATCTCTTTGATCTTAAAGCCTTTGTTTTTCTTAATTTATTTGATCGTCTAGATCTCTTTGATCTTCTAGACTTTCTCATTGATCTCTTTGATCTTCTAGATTTTCTCATTGATCTTCTAGACTTTCTAGACTTTCTAGACTTTCTCATTGATCTTCTAGATTTTCTAGATTTTCTAGATTTTCTAGATCTTCTAGATTTCTTAGAGCGTCTAGTTTTCTTAGATCTTTTTACACTCTTTGATCTTCTAACAATTTTATCTTTACCACAACATTTTTGGGTATCCAAATGATTCATTAAATTTCTTGGGCCATGTCTTGATTTGTAAGCTAAGTTTTTACCGCAATTATTGCAACTTGCTACAGTTTCATTATTTGAAAGAGTGAATTTATCCCATATTGGTGATAACTTTGTTTTTCCCATTTTTTATTTAAAGGAGGATTTAAATAAAATTAAAAATTTAAATTATATTTTTACGAATATTGATTTATTATTCGTTGGAACATGTTGTTGGAGATTTTTTCTGGTAATCCGCCATAAAAAATTGAATTTTTAACAGACATTATATGAAAAATTTCATTATGAATACTATGAATACTATTGAAAATATAACAATGAAGAAAATGATCAGAAATTCAAGAGAAAAACTTTCTGAAATTACAAATAATGATACACGCACAACATTAGGCGTTAAATTAGATTTAGCGGAGAAGAAGGAAAAAATTAATGAGATTAAAAAAATATATGCAGAAATTTCTTTTATTTGCATGCAAAATCCTGTTGAACAAAATAAAAAGAGTATCCTATATGAAACTCCTCCGACATTCGATCAGGCTGTTATAGATTTTTTAAATTTAAATATACCAGATCTAATTCGTTTACCAGAACAAGACGAGTTTATTGGGTATATAAATGCTCCAGTTGATGAAAAACCTGGGAATGCTTTTTCTGGAAAGGGTGTGAATGTCGGTAAGAGTGGTAATAATAAAACTACAAACCAAAATAAAAATGTTTCTAATATTGAATTTCTAATTGAAACTGAAATTCCTAAAAGAAAAATGTTACAAACTATAGGATCCACTCAAACACAAAAAACTAACTACCAAATTGGTATTGCTATTAAATCATTATTGAAAGGTATTACTCCTGTCATGATCACTCGTGATTTTATTGGAGATGCTTCACAATTAGAAAAACGCATAAATGATTTTTCTAAAAAACTTGAGGATTATTTGCATAATTCTAATGTTACAGAAAGATTATTTAAAATTAAAGTAGCTAGAGCGGATAAGCTTTCTTCTTTTGACAGACAAAGTATTATTGTCTGTCTTGGAAATGAAAGTCAGATTCCAAAGGTTATAAACATGATAAAAAATAATACTTCATCTAATTTTGTTCCAAAGATTAATGTTATTATAGATGAAAATGATAAAGTTGATTATAGTTTAGGTACAAAAACTTACACAGCTTTGGCAGAACTAAAGTATATAGCACACCAGACTTTTGGAATTACAGCTACACCTTTAGATGTTCTTGCATTACAAGAGGATCTTAAATCCAATGATGTTTTTATTCTTACAAATCCAAAAGATTACAGAGGACATCTTGATATAATGGTTAAATTGCAAGAAATAGACCCAAAAGTTAATGGGATAAATAGAGTTGCTACATATGATGAAGTCATAGAGCATGATAAAAATTTTGCTTATTTTTTAAGAGAATATTCCAAATCGCAACCTGAATATGTTTGGAGTATACGAAAACATTTGCCAAATATCTGTTTATTAAAGATTACAAATATAAATTCGACACAAGAAGCTTTATTTGACGGTATTTATGATAATTATGAAAATGAGTTTGTACTTATATTAATGCATGAAAAAGGCATAAAGATGAAATTTAAAGGTATGAAAGAGTCTATTATAGATGGAAAGGAAGTAAGTCCAAATACTTTTATAAAAGATATTGATTTACCAGATTGGTTTCAATACCTAAAAAATAACGGAGGAGTCAAACGATTTCCAAGAATTCTAGTTATATCTGGTTATAAGGCAGAAAGATGTATATCATTTGTTTCACGAGATTATTCATGGCATTTGACAGACATGTATTATAATCCGGCAAGCAAGACATCTATTCCAACAATGTGGCAAGAAACGGGGCGTTTGACAGGTAGAAATAAAGGAAAATCACATTTACATTTGCATTGTACAAAAAAAGTAGCAGATTCTTTGTATAATGGAATTAACTTTACAAACGAAGCTATAACAAGAGGGATCGAAAATCCATTCTTTTTAAAAGGAGAAGAGCAAACACTTTTTGAAAGTATTAAAAATGTTACAATGCTAAATAAAAAATTTCCAAAATATAGGAATATAGTTACTAAAGCACCGGTAAAGAGAAAACATTTTAAGTTAGTAACAAAGAATGATGGAGGTAAATCGTTAGAAAATTATAAGTATAACACAGATGAGTTAGACGAATTTGAAGACTGTGAAGAAGATTTCGAAGGAGAAGTCGTAGAAAAATCAGAAGTAGAAACAGAAAATCAATGGAGACTTGTTAAATTTGATAGTTTAAAAGACGAAGATAAGAAAATATATAAATTAATTATAAATGCATTTTTAGGAGAAAATGAAACTGAAATTACTAAATCTAAAATATTGAATAAAATTACAAATAATAACAGCAAAGAAAAAGATAGATTAACTAACGCAACATGGCATTGGCATAATAAAGAAGATCGATACATAAACGTAGATGAAAATAAAAAAGGATTATTATTTAAACTTATTGATAATGCCTGGTATATTAAATGCAATAAATAAATATTTTACATTTTATAACTTAATTTTCTTAACCATAAAATTTGGTTAAGAAAATACATAATCTAAATATTATATATTTCTTATATTTTGTAAAGTATTCTTATGTATATTATTGTAAGAACTTACATGTATATACAAATTATCTTTATATTTTTTTGATCCACTTGTATTAGATGCTGTTGAATTTGCGCTCCATAATTTTTTAAAATCTTTTGGTGCTGTTGATTCAGATATAATAACTAAATTATTTTTAGACCATTCTCTCATTATATTCCAGAAATGTTCATGATCGAATGTCTGAAAATAAGAAGACGATGTCCCAAGTTTATTTCCTTTATATGGCGGATCGCAATAAACAACAAAACCTTCTGGTTTAAATGTATCAAAAGACTCTGAATCTATAAAATTTACATCAATAATATAAGGCTTAATTTTCATTATACCATTATATCCTTCGCGAATAAAATCTTTGTTTTTATTATAATTTAATCTATAATAATGAAAAAAAATACCACCCCATGATGCTACTGTTCCAATAAATCCTCTATTTGCCGAATGTTTTTTACTTAATTTTAATTTTTCATATTCTTCTTCAGTGCATGTAAGAGGAGGTTTCCATCCTTTTTGAATTGCTTTCCACATTAATATAATATCTTTATTGATGTCATTTGCATATAATTTTCTATTCTCATTTGAAAAATGACGGATAACACCAGCCATACCAACAAAAGGTTCAAAATAGTCTAATTTTTCATTATATAAATCATTTTCAACTAATTTAATTATATGTGCTATACGTTTCCCAAGTCTCTTTTTCCCACCTTGATAAGTTGTCATTTTTATAGTATAACAATATTATAAAAATGAATTTTTAATCTCAATCTATGTCATAGTTTTTTATATTTCTATTAGATATTAAATGTTTTTTGAAATTCCTCCTTATCATATATATCTATTCCTAATTCTATTGCTTTTTGTACTTTACTACTTTTACTATCTTTATCCGCTACTACAAGTACTGTAGTATTTTTTGAAACCGATGTTACAACTTTTCCTCCTCTTAGTTTTACTTTTTCTTCTAAAGCAGTATCCCTAAATCCCGTAAAAACAACTTTCATATTTTCTAAATCATTTGTTGCTATAATTTCTTCTTTGATGCTTACATATGGTTTAATATTTTGATAGAATTTATCAGCCCAGGGTAAATTTTCTATTATTTTAGCTGTTGTTTTATCTGAAAATCCTTCAACTGAGTTTATCAACATTACTAATTCTTCTCTGCTTAAATCTTTATAAATGTCTAATAAATTAGGTATAGAATCTAATAACACCTCTGTTTTTCTTTTCCCAATACTCATACCAAAAACACCAGATGCACCCAGTAGCATAGACAAAGTTATATTCTGTAACCCATTATGGATATTTTCATATGATCTTTCTGCTGATCGTTTTCCAAAACCTTCTATCTTCTCAAAATCGCTCTGAGATGCAGAAACAATCTTTATAACATTATTCAACCCGTGTTTATACATTTTTGTAATAGTAGCTTCACTTATATATTTTATTTTTAGAGATGAAAAGAAAGATGCAACTAATTTGACACACATATCAGTTGTATTGTCATCTGTATCATTTTTAACATGTATATCAACATGTGTTTCATTCCAATCATACTCTATATCAGATGGGAATTGCGCGTCTGTGCTTTTCACAACTTCTACAATAAAAGGGATTACATCTCCTGATCTTGTAATTTTTAATATAGTTCCTGGTCCTATATTATTTTCTTCTATATATTTCGCATTAAATCCTGTTGTATATGTTATAGTTACACCACTTAATTTAATAGGTTTTATTCTTATTCTAGGCTTTATCAAACCCCATTTAGATACATTCCAGATAACTTCTTCGACTTCCGCATTTAATAAATTTGAAGCCATTCGAACTTTAAACGCGAATGCATATTGAGGATTTCCTGTTGTATTGCGTACATAAGGTACATTTGATTGAACAATTATACCGTCAATTTCATATTTAGATTCTTTTTTTGATAAATATAAATTATCTACGAGTGCCTCTATTGAGATTTCTGGTAATATTCTATGTGTAACTACTGTAAATCCTAATTCTCTTAAAGTATTTAATTGTTCTTCGGGTTTTAAACATATTCCAGACTTAATAATTTCATATGCGATAAATTCAATATCTTTCAAACCATCTCTTACAGTTTTAGAACCGATTCTACCAGCGACAAAGTTTCTTGGATTCGCAAATTCATCTGAATACTTTGTTATAAAAATATCTTCTTGAAGTATCAATTCACCTCTGATAGCAATGTTTCCTATATTTTTTATACTTGTCATGTCTGGTAAGTTCTTGAAATATTGTGCAAAATATGATATATCTGATCCTATTTTACCATCTCCTCTTGTATATAATTTTAATTTTCCACCTTCAGCAATTAATAAACATGAAATTCCGTCTAATTTATCTTCTAATATGTATTCTTCCGATTTATTTTTGATTAACCATCTGTTAAACTCAGATTCATCATCAGGTTTTAATTTGTTCATTGATCCTAACCAAAAAGGTAAGTCTACTTTATTATCATTAGTACGAATCTTTGATCCTATTTCAGGAATATAACCAGGATCGCGTTCTTCAAGAATTTCTTTTAATGCATCATATTGATAATCATCTAATCCAGATGAAATACCAGTGTTATAATATAAATCGTCTAAGTAAAGTTTCATATTATGGAGAATATTCAAGTCAGTTTTTTCGAAATATTCTATAAGATCCTTGTCTGAGTACTTAGATATTTTTTTAATTTCTTTATCCATGATTTAATTTATAATAATAAATTAAATGATAAATTCATTTTTTCTTTTGAGTTCTCTAAGTAACCCATTTTACACTAATAAGTTTGTACTATATATAAGAAAAAGACAAATTATAATCACAACAACTGATACAGACCAAGCAATAGCATTGCCTAAAGATCTACCTTGTCTGTCTTTTTCATCGGATGTTACACCTTTCTCATTTGAAAAGTGAATCCAACTTAATACACACATAGCAAGAGATACTAGTAAATGAGCAATCAATGCAATCATAAATAGAGGATGTTTTTGAATAAGTTCCAACATTTTTATTATAAGATAAATAAGTTTTATTTTTGAAATAAATCTAGTCTAGAACATGTATTTTTATTAACCTTATTTTAGGTTAAGAAATTTTTTATTGTAACTATACAATACTTTATAGAATTATTACGCGCTACATGCCAAACACTCCTTTTCATCTTCTTCTTTCATTTGTTTTTCTGTTGATATATCCATTCCAAATCTCTGTGAATTTACCGCAGGTTTTGATCTTATATAGTATGATCCTGTCTTCAATCCGAGTTTCCATCCAAGAAAATGTGAAGCTGTTAGTTTCTTGAAGTCAGGTTTTTCAAAGAATAAGTTAAGGCTCTGTGATTGACATACAAAAGGGCCTCTTTCAGCGCTCATTGTTATAATACTTTTTTGAGGAATTTCGTAAGAAGTTCTATAAATATCTTTCAAAAATTTTGGTAATGCTTTGATATTCTGAACAGACCCTCTATCATATTGTAAACGAGATTTTGTATCTTCATTCCAAATCTCTAAGTCGATTAAATCATTTATTAAGTACGGATTTATTACTGTAAATTCACCTGCAAGTGTTCTTCGTGTATATAAATTTGATGTTATAGGTTCAAATGCCTCTGCAACACTTCCCATAATTTGTGATGTAGATGCTGTTGGCATTAATGCAATTAAGAGAGAGTTTCTGACACCATTTTTAATAACTCGATTTCTTAGTGTACCCCAGTCCCATCTTCCAGATAAATCTGAATCTTTTAATCCCCATAAATTAAATTGAAATTCGCCTTTAGAAAGAGGACTTCCTTCAAAAGTTGAATAAGCCCCTTCTTTTTCTGCAATATCACATGAAGCTGACATTGATCCAAAGTACATTGTTTCAAAAATCTCTTTATTTATTATTCTGGCTTCGTCAGAATCAAAAGGTAACTTTAATTGCATAAATAGGTCACCTAATCCTTGAACCCCAAGACCGATTGGTCTATGTTTCATATTTGACACACGTGTTTTTTCGATTGGATAGAAATTCTTATCAATAACTTTATTTAAATTTTCAACAAGTTCATACGAAAGATCATAAAGTAATTTGTGATCAATACGCGGTTTTAAAATACTCCAAGCATCATCATGCCCACCTACATGATATACTTTTCCATTATGAACTGTAAATAACTGTGGAACCGTTTCAAAAGGCTTTATAACGCTTAGAGTTGGTTCAGAAATAATTCTATATTTCTCAGCTTCGTCCGAATCGATTTCATCATATACTAAATTTGTCTTTTTAAGCAATGACTTTAGAAGTTTGCAATATACACAATCGTCTTTTGTAAATAATTTTAATTTACCTTCAAATATACGAATAGACATTAGAATTTGATAACTTTGAATAAGAGCTTGCCATTTTAAAGTTTCAATACTATTGTTAAAATTCGGTTTCTTAAGAATAGAAGATAGACAAATAGATGCAAGATTGCAACATGCTGTTTCCGAATTACTACTGTACTGGATTATTTCACTGCAATTTCCAGTCAAAATACCATTAAAAACACCTTTATGCTCTAAAGGCTCATTAAAACACCATGTATCTTCGTGTTCCTCTTTGTCTTCTATATTTGTTATTTTAATATACATATTAGTTTTATGATGTCTTTCTCGTGTATTTGAAATATCTAGTCTTTTCGGTGAAAATCCTAATTGTATTAACTTATCTAGACCTTCACTATCTATAGACATTCTATATGTTTGTTTAGTATTATAATATTTTTTAGAACCTTTTCCATCTGGTAATAGACTTTTTCCGTCTTTTTTTGCTATTTTTATTTGTGATTGAATTCCCAATGTTTGAAGTAAATATAATATATCAACCATAAATTCTTTATGAATAGACGCAAATTGGATATTTTTTATGCCTCCATTTTGAACAATACAGCCATCTCCATCTAAATAACCTTCAAGCCATCTCAATTTTGAATCTAATGAATTATTAATAGGAACATAGAATTTATCATTTATATCATAAGGTAGAGATATAGTCAATTTATCTTCTTTTTCAATATATTCTCCTCTGAAATCATACTTGATATGATTAATTAAATTTATTTTATCTCCATATAAACTTATCATAGGTCTTTTTTCATGTGTATCTGCTGAACATATATTATCATCAGTAATATATTTATTTATATTAGTTTTATGTCTTCCACAAAAATTAGTATCATTTATTTTTTTGTAAGAACATCTTTTAGATTCGTTAGAAGATGTTGAATAAGTACCGTCGGCACAAAAGAATCCATGTGTATATGGATACTTCATATTATTTTTATTATCAGGAACCAAATCAGTTTCATATCTTATAATTTTCATTCCATTTTTTAAATCTTTCGCATCTATTATTTCAGGTATGCTTTTATTAGAAGGACGTGAACCAGTTTCAATATAAAATTTATGATATTCTGTACATTTCAAGCTTAAACCATTAGAAAATTCTACATTTAATAATTTTTGATTTTCTCCAGTTTTTCTTACAGTAGTTTTGCTCCATTTTTTTCCATTCCATACTTCTATATCTTTATCTTGTAAATCTTTTATAGAATAAAAACCTTCTTTAGTTAATATTTTTGTATCTCCAGATACGCATAAATTACTCGACTTAATCACCCCTAAATTTCTTTGATTTGATTTTAAATTGCAAGCATCCTTATACAGAATATATGGAGTTCCTGTCTCTATCTGACTTGAAATAACAGCCTTCCATAAATCTCTTGCGTCCACTTGTTTATTATATCTACCTTCTTTTTCATATCTTTCATATAACTTAACATACTCTTCTCCAATAGCATCATTCAATCCTGGGCATTTATCTGGACAAAACAAACTCCATTTTTGATTATTTTCTAATCTTTTCATAAACAAATCTGGAACCCAAAGCGCATAAAATAAATCTCTCGCTCTTTCGTTATCATCTCCTTGATTTTTCTTCGCGTCTAAAAATGTAAATATATCTGGATGATGTGGTTCAATATACATTGCAAATGAACCAAGTCTTTTACCACCCTGATTAAACTGTCTAGCAATACTGTTAAATGTTTTTAGAAGAGTCATAATACCATCTGATAGTCCTCCAGTTTTTCTGATATAAGAGTTTTTTGCGCGAATATTTGAAATATGAATACCAATTCCACCGGCCCATTTAGATATCAGCCCACAATCTCTGTATGTTTCAAAAATACCTTCAATACTATCATCAATTGCTTCTAGATAACAACTTGACATTTGAGGATGAACTCCGCCTGCATTAAATAATGTAGGAGTTGCATGTGTATATCTTTTTAAAGATATATTATCATATAAACGTTTTACATTATCCATATTATCGCCATGAATTCCAATTGCAACTCTCATAAATAAGTGCTGAGGTCTTTCTACTATTTTTCGATCATTACCGGTTCCAGATTTCAATAAATAAGATCTTTCAAGAGTCTTAAATCCGAAAAAGTCAAGTAGATAATCGCGTTCGATTTCTATCATTTCGTCGATTTCATTGGTGTAATCTCTCGCGATTCTAATAATCTCATCATTTATAAGAGGTGACAGTTCACCGTTAATATCACGATTATTTGCCAATTTTTCTACAACAGTTAAAAAACTTTTATCGGTATTCTTTTGATGATTTGAAATAGCAATACGACCTCCTAAAACTCCATAATTTGGATGATCAGTAACCATTGCCATACAAATCTGCGATGCTAAGATATCTAATTCAGTAGTAGTAATACCGGGATAAATTCTTGTGGTAAGTTTTTGAGTGATAATAATAGGGTCAACATCTTCAAAGTCAATTAATTTCTGGAGTCTGCTTGTTATCTTATCGAACTTTACAGGTTCTTTTTGATTATTTCTTTTAATGACGTACATAGTTTTTTACTTATATGGTGTATATAGTTTTAAATTTCAATTTTTTATTTATATTTACCATTCGAATCTCGAGATTTTAACATGATTTTATATACATTTTTCTTAACCAGAATTTTAGGTTAAGAAAAATAGAAGTTCAAAATCTAGAGACTAAATGTTACATATAAGAATCTATTATGTACTTTATATTATTTTATGAGGTTTTCTTACTTTCTATAGTAACTTTTCTATATTACTTCTAAAGTCATTATATAGTTTATCAATTTCTCGTGATGATATATTTAATTCTGGAGCTAATGTAGATATTATTGTAGAATTGTCTGTATTTTTATTTTCGCAAAATGTGTTTAAAAGTCCTTCATAATCATATTCAATTTTGTTTATAATTTTAAAAAATAAACGTACGTCCTCAAAATTACATGTTTCAAATATTTTTCGTCTTTTATAAGTCGTCATTTATTACTTATTATTTATCCTCTAGTCTCCATTTTGATGTAAATTTACATCATAAAAATTTTCTTAACCTTAATTTTAGGTTAAGAAAAATACATGTTCAAAATCTGGAGACTAGAGGTTATTATTTAAATTTTTTATTTCACTTAGATTTTTTTTAGAATGATGAGATATATTACAGCCATATTTTTAATAATGGGACACTTATATTTAAACAATATTTATGTCTCAATATTATTTTTACGGTTATTACACTGCTTTAGTAGTTAACATATTATTTGGCTATAATACCGACTTTCACG
>Ga0247843_1009262_pt1 | contig 11029 bp, 4 predicted proteins | sample LaCruzMarch2017__FD_192420 | JGI IMG/M metagenome (GOLD analysis project Ga0247843, IMG submission 192420) | Freshwater microbial communities from meromictic Lake La Cruz, Castile-La Mancha, Spain - LaCruzMarch2017_8m | ecosystem: Environmental > Aquatic > Freshwater > Lake | place: Spain...
GATATTATTGTAAATAAAACAAAAAAAAAAAGTAAAAAATGTAATTTTTGTAAAACAAAAAAGAGTTTTTTATATAAAACGTGTGATTATTGTTTTAATATTTGTTGTATAAAATGTAGTTGTCCATTTATTCATTCATGTGAACATTTAGATAAATTTAGAGAAATACAAAAAAATATATTAAAAAACAAATTATTAAGTTCTGATTCAAATTTTAATAAAATTGATAAGATTTAGTTTTTTTTATATGAATTTAATTTAATTATAATATTATTAATTCTTTTATTTAATTCTTCTATTATTTTTTTTCTAGTTGAATCATTTATTGTATTATTATGTAAATATTTTAATTTTAAAGTATCGAGTTGACTTTTAATATCATCTAATTTAATAATATTTGGATTAATTATATTATTGGGTTTTACATTATTAGGTTTTACGTTATTAGGTTTTAGATTATTGGGTTTTACATTATTGGGTTTTACATTTGAAAATAAATCTAATCTGGGGTTTGATTTAATAATTTCTTGAATTAATTTAGTTTGTTTAATGTTATTATAAATTTCTATAATATATTTTAATTTATTATAAAGAATTGATATATATAAATTAAATACATTTTCAATAATTTCTTTTTTTAATTCATCAGTTAAAATTTTATCTAAAAAATTTATAACATTTTCTCCATTATTATCTACATTATATGGTAATAACAATTGATTAATATCTTTAAAACGTCCATTTATTATATATTCTGGTAATATTTTAGGATTATTTGAATATATAATATTAAAAATATTTAATGTTTTATTTGGTTCTTTTGAATCTTTTTGTTTTTGTTTTTGTTTTTGTTTTTGTTTTTGTTTTTTTCCACCAGATTGTTTTTTATTAAATAAATTTTTTTCATTACAAAAAATAAGTTTAAGTTCTTTTTCTAGTGCATTTTTTTCAATATCATTTGTTGTGCTAGTATATTTATCTATTTTTTTATATATAGTATCATCATATGAAATATATTTTAATGTATATGAATTTATATTAATTTTACTAATGGTATCTGATAATATTTGTATATTTTTTTTAAGATAATAATATTCATTTATATTATTAAATATTAATCCATTTTTTTGTTTATTCGGTTGTTTATTCTGTTGTTTATCCAGTTCTTTATTATCTTTTTTATATTTATCAAATTTTTGTTTAAAATCTGGTTTATCACCACCTCTATAAGGTTTTTTTTTCAAAATATTTTTAACATCTTTAATAACATCCTTTGAAAATTTTATTTTATTTAGTTGTTGATATGGTTTGGTATGTTTTTTTTGATGATTTGCGTTATGTTGTGATTTAGCTATTTGATTAAAATAAGTATTAATTACTTTATATAATTCATTACTATTATAAATATGTGTAAAAAATGTAAAATCACCTTTTGTTTTTAAAATATTATATGTTATTTCTAAAATAATTATAAGAAATACATATATTTTCTTTTTTGTTTGTTCCTCATCTGGTTTTATATTTAATAAAATATCTCCATCCTTTTTAAAAATAAATTTACCAAATGTATCATTACCTACTTCATAACTTTCATTATTTTTATTATTTTTATGTAAATCATTTATTGTTTGATTACAATTATCTAAACGATATGTTAAATTTATATTGTTTAATATATCTAATGAATTTTTTCCAATAAAAATTTCATAAACTCTTTTAAAAATAAGGTCATCTATTTTATTGTTAATTATATTTGGATTTAGACTTTTATTTTCATTTTTATTAATTTTCGGTTTTCCAAAAATTTTTTCTAAATTTTTAAAACTTGATAAATTATTCCATACAATTGGTTTCATATAAACTCTTGCTAAATTTGGAACTCCAATTCTTTTAATTAATTCATTTTTATAATTATAAATATAAATAATATTTTTTATAAAATTTATTATGTTTAGTTTTAAATCTTCTACTAAAGTTGTTTGTGAATTTAAAAAAGTTGTATAATTATCTTTATCAAAATTTTCTATTTTTGTTATATATCTTTCATATTCTTCATATTTTTCTTTTGAAAAATAATCTTCCGTTATTTTATTTATAATTTCACGATTATCTTGATTATATTCTTGTTCTTTTATATAATTTATAAAATTATCTTTATCTTTTGTTAATAAATTATGTTTATTTATTAATTCTAAAATTATGTTATCCATAATATATATTATAATAAAATATATTTATTTTTAATTATTTTAATTAGATGATTGTATATATGATTCTGTCAATTGATTTAATCTAGTAGATAAACATAAAAAACTAGTAATATACTTTTCATGTTTTTTAATTGATATATTATTTAATAACATCCCACCTGTCCATAATCTTGATACATTTTCTTTATAAAAATGTGGATTAAATAATAATTCAAACATAAATTTATATTTTGCGTATATATTTGTATCTATAACTTTTTTTTTTAATATTTTTTTACTAATTGTAGTCCATGTTCGTTTATCTTTAATATCTTTTGAATCAAAATTTACTAAAATAACACTATCTAAATTATTTAATGCAGATTTTGATAAATCTTTTTCAACACACTCTGCAAAATTTGTGCTATAAGTTAAAAATTTTTTAACATTTAATAATCCATAATCTCCAAGTAATCCTGTAGAAAATGGAATCATTATATTTTTAATATTGTTTTTTTCATTTAAATAATCTAATATTTTATTCCATAAATCAAATGCATGTGTACTAGAATATAATTTTCTGTTATATTTTGTATTTAATGTTATATATGATTTAATTAAAGTTGGAATTGAATAAATAATATTTGATAAATTGCATATTGATTTTTCTTTATTTCTATTAATATCTAATTCAAATAATTTATTAAGAAAATCCGAATTATCAAGTTTTGATAATGTTTCATCTTTATCATTATACATTTCTAAATTAAATCCCGGATCAACAATTTTTTTAAAGAATGACACAAATTCTTTATGAATACCTAATTCTAATGATTTTGTTCTTGTATCAGAATCTTCTTTTAAAATAGAAATTTGTTCATTTATAATATTATCAAATATTTTATTTATTAATTCAATATATTTTTCTGGTAAATTTTTTGTTTTAACTATTTCAATATTAATATCATATGTTCTAGCATATTCTTTTGTAACAAATAAATAAGAATAATTAATAATTTTTCTATATAAAAATAATTTATTACGTGAAATTCTTAACATTATTAATAATTCATTATAATTTGTTGTTGAACTTTTTTTAAGTATATATGTATTATATTCATAATTAATAATATCTTTTATATATTTAATAATATTTGTTATAAGTTGTTTATATTTTTTTATTAATTTTTGAGCAACTTTTTCAAATTTGTTTTTCTTTTCATTAGTATTAGTAATACTTATTATTTCATTAAAATCATGTGTATTTTCATTATACCAATCTTTAATAATTTTTATATTAACCCCATTTTCCATTTTTTTAAATATAATTTTTATATAAATAATAAGTTTATCTATATGAGATAAAACATTCATACAATATTGTTCATAAATATCAAATAATTTTGCATTAATATTTTCTTTTAATTTAAAAAATCCAAAACATATTGATTTATTATTCATTAAATCCCTAACTGAATTTTCATTTCCAGTCATAAAATTTAGAATTGTTTTATTTTTTATTTCAGAATCATCATTATAAATCATGTAAGAATATTTTCTAATATCACCACCTGCAATATCAATTAAAGAAAATGTACCATTAATTAAATTAGATGTAGGATTTGCAATTGGAGGAGTATTTTTATTTATAAATAATACATTCGATTCTTCATTTTTAATATTTGTTAATAAATTTGATACAAGTTGATCATTTTCATCTGGTTTCTTGCCTGTCTCATCATAATCATAAACTAAATAAATATCATTATTTATATCAAAATTTTGATTATTGTCTGATTTATATTTTAAATTTGTTATTTTTACTGGTGTTGATGGTGTCGCACTAGTTGATTTTTCATTATATATAAAATAAGCATTTTTAGTAGTAGTAGTATCATAAACTGAAACAATAATTTCTTTATCATTATTACTATTTTTTATGTTAAATGGAAATCGTTTTTTAAAATTTTCTAAATCAATACCTTCATCTAATTTACTATTTTCATATCCATTTTCAAGTCTAAAATATAAATGTAATTGTTTTGCATTTGTTTTATCAGAAATAATTGTTTTTGATTGTCCTCTTAAAATACCATAATTATTTTTAAGATTTATTGAAGTTTTATCATATCCAAACAATATAACTGTATTTGTTCTAAGTAATAATAAAGTATTATCAAAATATTTTTGAATATTATTTTTTTCATTAGTTGAAATATTATTTTTTAAAATAAGTTCAATAATTTTTTTAAATATATTATGTTCTAAATAATTATAAAATGTAAATAAACCTAAATATAATAATTCTTTAGCAATTTTTCTATTAATTTCTTCAACATTTCCATATTTTTTATGTGATATATAATAATCTAATCCCGATTTTGTATAAATTGAATATAAAATTAAAATATTATTTTTTATATCTTTAATAGTTATATCTTTCCCTGCATCTGTAAATTTTAATTCAGTTGTATTTAAGGATGATGAAGTATTATATAATGTATCTATTTGTTCTTTAATTTTATAAGTTTGTATTTCTTTTGTATCATCAGTAAATAATTTAAATAAGTTTCCCGGAATATTACAATTTTTTGAGAGAGTAACGACACTTACATCATTATCAAATAATTTAATTGTTTCTGATTTAATATTAGATTTGTTAATATTTCCAATTTTAATTTCAAATGTATCTAATGGAATATAATTATATATTTTATCTAAAGTTATATTAGCATTTAATGTTCCATCAATATCAACATATGGAAAATATTGTTTAATATTTACAAATGTATTATTAAAAACATCATTAATAAATCCTGATAAACATTTTCTATCAGTCTTAAATAATGGTGTAATATATGGTATTGTTAAATCAATATTTCTTAATGAACCGAATGGTTCAATATATAATTTTAAATCATCACATGAATATTTAGTTGGATCAAATGGGTTTATTTCACACCCTAACATTTTTTTTTCATCATTTGAAGTATTATCTAAATATTTATCAGATATATATTTAGAAGTTGTTTTATAAATATCATCTGATATTAATTTACCAGAATAATTCCAATCTTTTATAAAATAATTTAATGGATTTATAAAACTATAATTATTATTTTCATTATCATTATCAAAAATATTATCTGTATTAACATCAATATTTTTAATTTTATATAAAATATTATCAGAAATATTAATTTTATTTTGAATTTCTTTAAAAATCTTATATAATGATTCTACTGAATTATATTCATTTTCATTTATATCTATATTAATAATTTTATCATAATAATAATCAAACATATAAGGAATTTTTCCAGATTCTTTTTCTAATCCTTTATATTTATCAATATTTAATTTATCTAATATTTTTGTTTTATCATCATCACTATATCTAGTAATTTTTATTTTATCATTTATTGTTTGATAAGTATCATTAATATTTATCCAATAATTTTTTGAAAGATAATATCTAGACATAAATATAATATATATTATATTATATTTTAATATTTTAAATTATTATTAAAATATATTAAAGATATTTTTTATAAATTATAATTGTTTTCCTATTAAATATGTGTTTGGTGAAACACCATCTAAATTCAAATGTGGCGGAGGCGGATATGCAGAAAATGGTAATGAAAGTGATAATATATTGCTACCCATTGTTGTAAATAAAATAAAAAAAAGGAATGTTAAAATAATAATAGAAAATACAAATACAAAATTTACTTGTTTAAGTGCAGATAAAACCACACAAGTTGCTAATAATAATGAAACAATTAAATATAAAAAAGTTTTTCCTATAGAAATACTAGAGAAAAATGAATTAATTTTACTAACTGGTAAAATTTCAGAATTATTTGATACTGTTGACATATATTATATTATATATATTTTTTTGACATAATTTTTTATAAAAAACAACTTTTTAGAAAAAAGTTGTGACAAAAACAAACTTTTTAGAAAAAAGTTGTGACAAAAACCAACTTTTTAGAAAAAAGTTGTGACAAAAACCAACTTTTTAGAAAAAAAAAACAACTTTAAAAAGTTGTAATAAAAATTATTTATTAAATATCTTTTAATTTTGTATCTGTGTATTTGACAAATATCTTTTAATGTTGTATCTATGTATTTGACAAATATCTTTTAATTTTATATCTGTTTATTTGGCAAATATCTTTTAATTTTATATCTGTTTTTTGATATAACTTTTTTCTAAAAAGTTATTTTTGATATAACTTTTTTCTAAAAAGTTATTTTTGATATAACTTTTTTCTAAAAAGTTATTTTTGATATAACTTTTTTCTAAAAAGTTATTAGAAATTAAATATTTCATTTTTTTAATAAAAATAAAAAAAATGAAATATTATGAATAAAGGATTTAAAAATATATTCATTATTATATAATATACATTATGAGTAATTTTATGAAAGAATTAAATTCTCAAAGTGGATTGGAAAATGTTAGTGAAATCCAATTCAGTATTTTTAGCCATGATATGATAGATAATGGTTCGGTTGTAGATATAAATAGACCTGATACATATAATGGTTCTATACCAGTTGCTGGTGGATTATTTGATACAAAGATGGGAACAATTGAAAAATATATTCAATGTCCTACTGATGAAAGAGATAGTAAAACATGTCCGGGATATTTTGGAAAAATTGTATTACCAAAACCGGTATTTCATATTCATTATTTATCTTATGTTGAAAAGATATTAAAATGTTTTTGTTTTAGATGTTCAACATTATTGATTAATAAAAATGATCCAAATATAATAAGAGAGATGGAAAATTTAACTGGTTCTCATAGGTTAGATTATATTGTTTCTCAAATTGCTAAAATGAAAAATAAGGAATGTATTTTTAATAATGGATGTGGTATTATTCAACCAAAAAAATATACTCGTCTTACTATTGATAAAATACAAGAGAGAGATTGGATTATAAAAATTAATGCAGAATTTAGTGAAAATGCATTTAAAGATTCTAGTATTCCAAAAGACCAAATTTTTAGTCCAGAAATGTGTCTTAAAATTTTATCGAAAATTAGTGATGAAGATGTTAAATATATTGGAATTCCATCTGAATTAAATCGTCCAGAATGGATGCTTATTAAAAATCTTCCAATTCCTCCACCAAATGTTCGTCCATCTATTAGACAAGATAATAATCAAAGGTCTGAAGACGATTTAACATTTTCTATATCTCATATTACAAAACAAGTTAAGATTTTGAATGATAAGATACAAAATGGAACAAGAAAAGATATTTCTATTATGCATGGTATGTTGCAATATTATTGTGCAACATATATAGATAATGAAATACCACATGTTAATCCACTTAGTCAAAGAACATCACAACGTCCTTTGAAAGCATTAACACAAAGAGAGAAAGGTAAAGAAGGTAGAATGAGATGTAATATTCAAGGTAAACGTGTTGATTTTTCTGGACGTACAGTTATTTCGGTTGATCCAAATATTAAAATAGATCAATGGGGTGTTCCATATAGTATTGCTATGGATCTTACATATCCAGAAATAGTTACTAAATTCAACATTAATGATATGTATAGATTAATTAGAAATGGTCCTAATACTTATCCCGGTGCAAAATTTATTACTAAAAATTATCGAGATGAATTAGGTAATATAATACCAACTGAATATAGTTTATATAGAACTAATTTAAAAAGTATTACATTAGAATATGGGGACATTGTGCATAGACATTTACAAGATGATGATATTATGTTGGGTAATCGTCAACCATCTTTACATAGAATGAGTATGATGGCACATAGAATTAAAGTAATGCCTAATAAAACATTTAGATTAAATATTACTGTATGTAATCCATATAATGCTGATTTTGATGGTGATGAAATGAATATGCATGTTCCGCAAAGTATAGTTTGTCGTGAAGAATTAAAAAGAATTGCATTAGTTCCAACACAATTAATAAGTCCGGGTAGTAGTCAACCTTGCACTCCAATTGTGCAAGATACTGTTATAGGGGCATATTTAATGACATTTGAAAAGAATCAATTCACTAAAGAACAAATTCAGAATTTAATGATGTTTTATAAAAAATATAATAATAAATTACCAGAACCAACTGGTGTAAATGAATTTGGAAATGAATATTGGGATGGACAACAAGTATTTTCGCTAATTTTACCAGAAATAACGATTAAAACTGGTTCAATTGATGTTAAAAGAGGTAAAATTATGAATGGTTATTTGCAACAAGATAGTTTAGCAAGTTCAACAAGTGGTTTTATTCAACAAATATATAATGCATATGGAACAAATGAAACTACTGATTTTTTAAATAATACGCAAGATTTAATTACTAAATTTATGATATGGAATAGTTTTAGTATAGGTTATGGTGATTGTATTCCATCTGATAAAGTAATTGAAGATAATCATATATTATTAGATGCATCAATTGAAAAAGCAACGAATATAATTAGATCGGCACAAGAAGGTATTTATGCACCAACATTAGATAAAAGATTATTGAGAGAAAAATTAGAATATGATATTATGCAAATTGGTTCAAGTGGTGGTGAAAAAGTGCATGAAAATACAATTGGTAATATTGATACTGATAATAATTTTCTTAAAGCTGTTAAATCTGGTTCAAAAGGTAAAGATTTTAATATTGGGCAAATTTTAGGTTGTGTTGGACAACAAGATATTTGGGGAGAACGTGTCGCTGACGGTTTTACTGATAGAACATTACCACATTTTCATAGATTTGATATTAGTCCAATGTCTAAAGGATTTATTAGACATTCTTATTTTGAAGGATTAGACCCTGTTGAAGAATATTTCCATGCAATGACTGGTAGAACTGGTGTTATTGATACGGCAATTAGAACTGCTGATTCTGGTTATATTTCCAGAAAATTTATTAAAGCAACTGAAGGATTAATGGTAAATTATGATGGAACTGTTAGAAATGAAACGGATGTAATATTACAACTGAAATATGGAAGTGATGGATATGACCCAGTAAAATTGGAAAAAGTTCCTATTGATTTTATTAAATATGATAATGAAACATTAGAAAACATGTATAAATATAATAATTTATCTGATAAAAATTATTGGTTAGGATTTATGACAGAAGATGCGGTTAATGAATTAATGAATACTGATAATTATGTAGAACAATTAGAGAATGAATGGAATTTAATATTAGATGGAAGAGAAAAATTAAGGTATGAATATTGCAAAACATGTGATGTTCTAGGTAAAGTTGCAACATATGTGCCTATTAATTTATTTAGAACAATTCCGATAATAGTTGAAGATTTTAATATTAAACCATATAGTTTAAGTGATATTACGCCACTTTATGTAATTAAAGAGATAAAGAAATTATTTGAAGATATTTGTAAATTTTATTTGGAAAAAGATAATAATTTAGAATTGCATAAAATTTTATATTTATCGTTTTTAGCATCAAAGAATTTATTATTTACTAATCGATTAAATAAAGTTGCATTTGATTTTATGATTGAAAAAATTAAATTAAAAATATATAGTTCATTAGTAGCACCGGGTGAAATGGTTGGTGTTATTTCCTCACAAACTTGTGGTGAACAATCTACTCAATTAACTTTGAATACTTTCCATTCTGCAGGTGTTGGTTCTGGTTCAAAAGTTATTACTGAAGGTGTTCCGCGGTTAAGAGAAATTATTAGTATTACTAAAAGTGAAAATATGAAAATAAGGTCGATGGATATATATTTAAAACCAGAATATAGAATTGATGAATCACAAGTAGAAATTATGGCAAATAATATGATTTATACAAAATTATCAGATATTGTTATTAAAAGTGATATTATGTATAATAGTAATCAATTAATGGACAATGATGAAAATAATGAATTTGTAATTATTTATAATGAATTTTCTGATTTATTTGATTTAGAAAATAAAAATGCTGAATGTATGTCTAATTGGACATTAAGAATATTATTTGATAAAGATAAATTAATGAATAGTAATATTAATATATCCAAAATTCAAGAATTAATTTATCAAAAAACAGAAGAAAGCATTAAATGTGTATTTAGTGATGATAATTCAGATGAAATTGTTCTTAAAATTAATATTATAGAAGATGATAATAACATTAATTCAATCCTTGAAATTGAAAGTCAATTAATGGATATGACAATTACTGGTATTAAAGGTATAACAAAAGCAGAATCTAATAAAGCAAATATTATTGAATATTTAAATGACCAATCTATGCAAAGTTCAAAAGAAACAGTTATTTATACAGAAGGTTCCAATTTAAGAGATATATTATCACTCGATAAAGTCGATATTACTAGAACAATTAGTAATGATATTAATGAAATGTATGAAATATTTGGCATTGAATGTGCTAGAGCACATATGATTAATGAATTTATGAATGTATTTAGTAATAAATTAAATCCAAGACATATTGATTTAATGGTTGATTTAATGACATATAGAGGAAATCTCATGCAAATTGATAGACACGGTATTAACAAAAAAGATGATACTGGACCAATTTCAAAAGCATCATTCGAAGAAATCATGAATGTTTTTGTAAAGGCCGCCGTTTTCGGTGAAAAAGATAATATGAAAGGTGCTTCTGCAAACATGTTTGTTGGGCAATTTTGTAAATCTGGAACAAATGCATTTGATGTATTACTTGATACAAAATCTATTATAGATTGTGAATTTGAAAATACATATGATGACTATACAAATGTTAATAAAAATGATATTGAATCCGAAGACTTAGATTCATACATATCCAATAAT
>Ga0247843_1009264_pt1 | contig 11028 bp, 10 predicted proteins | sample LaCruzMarch2017__FD_192420 | JGI IMG/M metagenome (GOLD analysis project Ga0247843, IMG submission 192420) | Freshwater microbial communities from meromictic Lake La Cruz, Castile-La Mancha, Spain - LaCruzMarch2017_8m | ecosystem: Environmental > Aquatic > Freshwater > Lake | place: Spain...
GGAGGCAAATTCACAAGAAAAATCGGGCTTAAAAAGAATAAGGCTTGGTGGAGCCTAAAAAATCTTACATTTAATTTCTTGCGCTACCTATATCTTTCAAGTAATTCATTTGCCAGCATTTAATTAATAAAATTAGATAAACTGTAAATCTATTTTCACTACTGAAGTGAGTTTGTACGATTGCCATTTGCCGAAAGGCATTTTTTTATGAACAGCTAAAGCTAGGAAAAATCTCTTTTTTCGAGGTGCCCTAAAGGATATTCGGCTATACCTGGGATAACATACTGTTCTGATGCTTTTTCAGCCTATTGTAGCGGCTTTAATGGTTATCCTACTCAGTCACGCAAATACAATGACTTAAGTTCCTTGGCATCTATAACGTATAGAAAAATCACTATCTTGCAGGAAAAGCATTGTGGTGACTGCTGAGCTTTTTCATTTTGTTGGCAGGAATTTGCTGGCAATTCTGTTGGCGCGAAAATGTATTTCTACTGTAGGTTAATATTTTGCAGAGCTGAAAGATTAGCAAGACATCCTCTGACTTTCAGCGATAAGACTAAGATGAAAAAAGTTCCTCTTTTAGTTGATAAGTATATTTTAAAGGGCATACATTATTTGACAAATTACCCGTTCTTTGTTTAAGCATCTCTTCTTCTGCATCTGAAAGTAGACCTGGGCAGAATACCTGTCTGTAATTTGCTAGTCTTAGCCTTGTGGCTAAATCTTTAAAACATGATGGAGAGCCGTTAACATGAACTATCTCTCTTATCCGTGAATTTGCCTGTGCATACATTATATTAGTTAGAGCTGCGCCATGTACGGCTATAATGCAATCAGCACTTGCAAAAAGTCTAATTTGTTCAATAATTCTCAAATCCTCTAAATAGACTATGGTATATCCATTTTTTATTAAATCTTTGTGTATCAGCTCTCTTGGATAAACAGCCCTCATTTGAGATCCATTATTTGAGCTTTTTCTCTCAATAAAAATTTTCCTAGGATATGTTGCTTCCGTTGTGCTCATTTTTTTCTCAATCTGGTGCTTTATCTCGAGACAAACTGATCCATGGTTGTATTTTGAGTCAGTTGGAGGGTAAGATATGCCTAATACACTTTCTTTAATCGATATTCCCTTACCTCTTGCGGAGATTAGCTTCATTTCAATACCTAGTAATTGTAAATATTCTTTCAACATCTTGCTCTCATTAGCTACTATAATATTGTTAAGTTCAATTGAATTGTTTATAGCTACTATGTCCGGTAAAATATTGCAAACCAAGTGATAGTAGTTTGTTGTCGCTTGATCAATGCAAATGGCTGATTTGCCTTCAACTTCATTGTTATTATACAGTTGCCTGAGTCCCTCAAGCCTTGCTGCTTCTATTCCTGCTTTGTCAAAATATCCCCCCCCCCAATTGATTTTGTACTCCACAAGCCATTTTAGATGTTTAGCCAGCCAAATCCCATAGGTTGTGCTTGTTAAGCAACATACTGTATTATAAAGTACATAGTATTTTCTATTGAATCCCATCGGGAAGTCGTAGCTAAATTCACTCATGTTGCAAGTTCAATTTATTTAATTTTTAGGTTAAAAATATTCATTTTCTTGTTTATTCTATATTCTTGCTCCCTCCATTGCCTGAAGCACAATGTTGGCTCTTAGCAATTATTCATGAAATTAGCCAGGATCTGCTAGGGCTTCTTTGTTCATGTTTTGAAGGGGGTTTACTTTTGGGTGACGTACCACTTATATTAAAGCTAGAGTCCCCAGAAGACATTGTTGATTTCGTTAGCTCAACTGCCTATGGGCAAGGTTAGGGGTGTAATTCACGTCGGAGCACATGAGGGAGAAGAGCTTCCAGGATATCTCTTGCAAGGTATTCGAGATATAATTTGGATTGAAGCTAATCCCAGAAAATTAACCTACTTGACAGAGCTTACATCTAATTATAATTCTATGCATGTCGCTAGTTTTGCTGCTGGCAGTAGATCGGGGGATATTGTGCTCAATATTTCCAACAATGGACAGTCGAGCAGTGTTTTGCAATTTGGTACTCATAGCATTGAGCATCCGGATGTCACTTATGTTGACCACTGTACAGTTAAGTTGGCACGTATTGATGACTGGATTGATCAGGCTTCAATAGATAGATCCACCTTCAATTTTCTTAATATTGACATTCAAGGGTATGAGCTTGAGGCGTTAAAGGGCTCAGTAAAGCAACTTCACTTTGTCGACTATGTCTATACGGAGGTAAATGTTAACCATCTTTATCAAGGTTGTCCTCTTATCGACGAAGTTGATCTTTTTTGGGGTTTGTTTGGATTCACACGTATTTCTACAGCTATAACTCAGCACGGTTGGGGCGATGCATTTTATTTCAAGACGTCAGCCTAAGGCCAATTTGTGTTTGGATGTTCCACAAATTAACGTCCTTAGCCACCAAATTTCTTGCTGTTTTGTTTACTGTAGTTATCTGGAATAATTTTAATTTTACTCAATTTCACATACATTTCAAGTGGTCATTGAGCTGTTAGGACGAAGCAGCTGATAACAAGACTTGCATGGAACGGCAAACAGGCATGTTTTTTGGAATTAATGCAACGATGGCAACATTTTAAATACGCTGTAGATAGCAGAGAGAGTTGAAAGTAAGATTCTTGCGCTACCTATATCTTTCAAGTAATTTGTTGGTCAGCATTTAATTAACTAATAAAATTACATAAACTGTAGTTCTTTTTTACTATTGGTAGAGCTTGCATGATTACGATTTGCCAAAAGGCATTTTTTCATGAACAGCTAAAGCTAGGAAAAATCTCTTTTTTCGAGGTGCCCTAGAACCATACCCTCAAACAAACGCGTAATTTAATAATGTTTACCCAAATAAATAGAAGTATGTAATAAACCAATCTTACTACGAGCCAAGGCGCGAGTATTTTGACCTAAAAGATAGGTCCACAAAACTCCTTGACTCAATAGATTCATATATAGCCTGAATCAGCTCGATTGATCGGCGCCCTTCTAACCCATCAACTAAAAGTGATTTATCAGCATTATCTGAAAATAGGATACTGTAAAATTGCTTATGCCCAAAGCCATAGACGTCGGCAGGGCTTGCTTCAACTGACCTTTTATCTTGATAATTACTGGGAGGGAGCGTATCAAGCTCAACTCTATTAACGGCTTTCCCTCCAATTATAACTAAACCCTTGGAACCAAGAACTGAAATAGATCCTTCAATGTCAGATGGGCGAGCTGAGGTAGTAGCCTCAATAATGCCTAAAACACCTGATCTAAACTTAAGTAATACTCCAGCAGTATCTTCTGCTTCAATCTTAACCATGGGATTACCCGTCATACTAGCAACGGTAACAACATCGCCAAACATCCACTGCAAAAGGTCAATATGGTGGGATGCCTGATTAGCCAAAACACCACCGTCTAGTCTCCAAGTGCCCCGCCAACTAGCACTATCGTAGTACTCCTGAGACCTACACCATCTGACGCGTACAGTTGCCAACGAAACATCACCAAAGTCTCCTCCATCCAAACGATGCTTTAAGTACTTAACAGCAGGATTGAAACGATTCTGCTTAACTACGTATATTTTTGTAGACAATCTTAGGCTTGTATCAATTAGAACATCAACCTCAGATAAATTAAGTGCAATAGGTTTTTCTATAATAAGATTTTCCGTATAGGGGGCTAATTGAATACCCAAGGTTGCATGAGTACCGCTTGGTGTCATTATTACTGCCGTATTAAACTCTACAGATTGAATTGCTTCAGTGACACTCTTAAAAGAAGGGCAGGAAAGTAAATCAGCAAAATGTGAGGCACGCTCCTCTAAGGGATCGACAGTTCCACAAATGGAAATTGGTACACCAACAGCAATTAGTTCTTGAAGTGCTTCAATATGCTTTTTACAAATCCTGCCACAACCAACTAGAAGAATTTTATGGACATCAGGCATGCGATCGCAAATAGGTGTAGTACAATTCAGTATACACTGATATGGGGTATTTTTGGTGACAACCCAAGCTCAAATTGAAGAGGGATCGCAAGTTTCCGAAACTGCACAGGTATGGCACCATTCTATTATTAGAAGAAACAGCAAAATTGGCGCCGGATGCATAATTGGATCATTTGTCTATATTGATGAGGGAGTAGAAATAGGTGATAATTGCAAAATTCAGAATTACAGCTGTATCTATTCCGGGGTAACCATTGAGGCGGGTGTATTTATCGGGCCTCGCGTAACATTTACTAACGTAATAAATCCACGTAGCTTTATAAGCAGAAAAAATGAATTTAGATCAACAAGAATCCATATGGGCGCATCTATTGGTGCTTCGGCAACTATTATTTGCGGTACGACAGTTGGAAGTTATGCATTTATAGGTGCCAGCTCCCTGGTAAATCGAGACATTGGGCAACATGAACTTTGGCTAGGAGTACCAGCAAAAAAAAGAGGTTATTTTACAAGATGGGGTGAGAGACTAGAATTACCAAGCAATGTGGAACGAGAGATTTATACATGCCCAAGGACAGGAGATAATTACGAATATGACCGCAACTCCATGTTGTCAACAACATATTCTACTTCCATCGTAAAATGAAAGTACCATTCAATGATCTCTGGCGACTTAACTCAAGAGTTTATAATGAATATCTGAAAATATTTGAAGGGATAATGAAGTCATCTAGTTTTATAGGTGGCGAGCAAGTCAAGAGATTCGAGCAGGATTTTGCTAGATTTGTTAAGAGCAAGCATTGCATAGCATGTGCAAATGGGACTGATGCCATACAAATTGCAATTCAATCCCTTGGTCTTCCCAAAGGTTTAGAAGTAATCCTACCAACCCACACATGGGTATCTACGGCTGAAGCGGTAGTAGAGCAAGGGCTAATACCTGTTTTCTGTGACAGTGATGAAAACAGTCTAATTGATCCAAAAGAGATTGAACTTCTTGTAACTGATAGAACTAGTGCTATTATTGTAGTACACCTTGCAGGATTGCCATGTGATTTAAGCACGATTCTAAAAATTGCTGCAAAATTTAAACTCCGTTTAATCGAAGATTGTGCACAAGCACATGGAAGCCTGTATAAGGGATCTCATGTAGGTGTTTTCTCAGATTTGGCAACATTTTCTTTCTATCCTGGTAAAAGCCTTGGTGCAATTGGAGATGCGGGATGCATCATAACGAATGATATTAAGCTATCGAATTCAGCTAGATTATATAGCAATCATGGCGGTAAAGGGATTCATGATATATCTGGGATCAACAGCCGAATGGATACCCTACAAGCTGCATTTCTATCAATAAAATTGGTGTATTTTGACGATTGGCAAAAGTCAAAAAAGCTTGCAGCTCTTAGGTATAATTCTAGATTAAAAAACCTAAGTAATCTTTTAATTCTACCTTCTTTGGGGATCCCTGGACGCGTCCCTTCGTGGCACTTATATATGATACGTACAAAATACCGAGCGGAACTTGCAGAATATTTGGCAAAAAATGGTATTGATACAAATATTAATTATGCAAGACCTTTGCACAAGCTTACTGCTTTTAAAGACTATCCCAGAGGTAATTGCATCAATGCTGAGCTTCATTGCAACGAAGTATTAAGCCTGCCAATATTCCCATTCATGGAGAACGCAGAAATAGACTATGTATGCAATACTATAGAGGATTTTTTTAAGAATCCTAGATGAGAGCACTTATTATTGGCGGAGCTGGCTTTATTGGAACAGCACTAGCTTCAAAGCTAATTAAAAGTGATTTTAGGGTTACGGTAATCGATAATCTAAGGAGAGATTCATTAAAGTATTTTCAAGACCTATACAATTGTGAGACATTTGAATTTATAGAAAGTGACATATGCAATCCTGGACTATTGGAACACATAAATAATGATTACACTTATGTTTTTCACTTGGCTGCCATAGCGGGAGTAAGTCAATATTTTTCTATCCCTGCCGATGTGATGCATGTTAATACCTTCGGGACGGTAAATGCCCTAGATTTAGCAAGACGGCAAAAGAAGTTAAGATTATTTGTTGATTTTTCTACAAGCGAAATATATGGAAGCAATTGTTACAATGTGTCAGAAGAATCTGACGTCAGGATGGAAAAGCTAAGTGAAAAAAGGTGGACATATGCTAGTTCAAAAGTTGCATCAGAGCGCTTTACAATGACATATCATTGGCAATACAATTTACCTGTTACAATAATTAGACCATTTAATATTTATGGCCCAGGGCAGACCGGCGAAGGTGCGATATCAAATTTTATTGCCGGCGCATTGCAGCATCAGTCGATTAATGTTACAGGAAACGGCCAACAGTTACGATCTTTTTGCTATATTGATGACTTCATTGACGCATTAATACTTCTAGTGTCAGAATTAAATAAGGATGGAAATCAGATTATTGGGGAGTCTTTTAATATAGGAAATGATTCTGAGATAGTGACTATTAGCTCACTAGCAGAGATGGTAATTGAGGAAACCTTGTCTAATTCAGGAATAAACTACCATAAACATGCTGGAGCTGATGTAATGGTTAGGTCACCTAATATAAATAAAATGAGAAGGTTGGGGTACTGTCCAAAAATAAATCTAAAAACAGGGCTAAAAAAGACAATTGATTGGTATCAAAAAAATTTCTTATGAATAAAAATTTAACGCGTTTATGTAGCCCTGGTCCAAATATAAACACATACTCTAATTTAATTAGGTCTACATTTGAAAGTGGTATATTTACCCAAGGTAGTCTTACTAAAGACTTTGAACATCGGATTAGGGCCATTGCCGGTGCTAAAGCTTCTATATTTACTGCAAACGGAACAGTATCATTATCAATAGGGCTTATTGCCCTTGGCATAAAACCTGGAGATATTGTCTTGACAACACCATACTCTTTTGTGGCTTCAAGCAATGCTATTGCGAGCATTGGTGCACTGCCAATATTTATAGATCATTGCTCTATAAATATTGATGTTGATGCCATCAGAAAGTTTATTGAGGAAGAGTGCATTATTAAGGACAAGAGGATCTATCTTACAAAGAAAATGTTAAAAAAATATCATCACAGAAACCTACGCAAGAATTCTCAAGTAAAAGCTTTACTTGTGGTAGATCAGTTTGGACTTCCCTGCGAATTCGAGAGTATATTGAATTTAGCGAAGGAGTATAATTTAGCAATTATGAGGGATGCCGCCTGTGCAATAGGTAGCAAACTCAATAAAATTAGCTGCTTAAACCCTTGCGGGTATGATAAGAGTTTGGCTTCAGTTAGCTTTCACCCACGGAAAATAATAACAACTGGAGAGGGGGGTATGATTGTAGTAAATGAGATAAACCTAACAAAAAAAATTCAAAGTCTTGTTAATCACGGAATTCAGGATAAGGAAAGCTGTTACATATCAAGCAACGCGCGAAATAGTGAATTATCGGCTGCTCTTGGGATAACACATCTTAGTTTATTGAGAACAATCATCGATAAACGGAAAGTCATTTGGAAACAACTTGCAAAGGCACTGCCAACTGGATGCTTCTTTCCTGAAATACTGCCTGGAGTTGAATGGAATCTACAGTCATTGCCATTGATTTGCAGGAATAGTTCAAAGGCTTCTCAAATACATACTCTGTTGACTACTAGCGGCATAGCCTGTAAATTGGCAATAAAACCGATTAATACATTGCTGTCATACCAAAAATATACTAATATATCGTGCAAAATGGCAGCAGAGCTTTCTACTCGAACACTCCTACTTCCATGTCATGAATCAATGACTGAGGAAGATACTGAGGTGCTCATAAGCTACCTTGAAAAATGCTAAGGATGAAAAATATTTTCTCGATGAATCCTTTAGAATGGGCTCAGGATTTAGAGGACGTAGAAATCGAAAGCGTAGTAGATACGAGGTGTAAAGATTTACATCTTCCGTGTAATTTACTGAATTGGAATGAGAAACTTTACTACAAGATGAGACAAGATACATGTTCAAGCAATTCGTTGCTGAGAATTGACCCATCTGCGCTATCTTACTCGCAAGGGGGTCGTATAATTGGTTACCGGATAAGAGCACGAGGATTTCGGCTTGTTCATTACACTTTTAGAGGGGATGACAAGTTCTTCTTGGTTAATGACAAAGGAGTGTTGTTTTCAGATTCTCTTTTGTATCGGAGCTTCTACGACACACTTCCATATTTTGGGGCCATGCCACAATATGCACTGCAAGATAGCAGCGGGATTGCGATCTGCATGTCAAGGCAGCAGTACGGGCATTTTTTATTTGATGATCTCCTCCCTTTTATTGCAGGTCTGAAGGTATTTAGCTTTGATATGTTGCCAAGAGAAATCTTAATATTAATCAGTAGAGAGTGGCAACGGTTATTAGCGGAAGATCTATTGCTACTTACTGGCATAACTACGCCAAGGCGTTATATGGAATTACAGACAGAGTCATGCTTATATACAATTGGTTTGGCAGAGATTTTTATACCGATTTTTCCAGATATTTTTTGGAGTTGGAAAGAATTAGTGGCCTCATCGCAGTACATGCATCTAATGACTAAAAGAGATAAGAAAATTTATGATCTTGCTTACTTGTCAAGGGATGGTTTTGATACTGAGTCAAGGGTAAGCAACGTTTTAGAGTTTAGGTCAAATTTGATAGGATCCGGAAAAAATGTATTAATTATTAGGCCACATGAACAAGATTTGCTTAGCGTAATTGAAGAAATGCTTAAATGTAAATCGGTTATTGCAGAACCAGGGACAACGCCTTTAATAGCGATGATTATTGCATCTTGGATAGATCAAATTATTGTTCTGCAGAGTGCTAGGACCGTAACTCATTGTGAGAAAAAATACTTTTATTCTGGTTGGCGATACCATCTAGCTTTTAGTGATAGAATCCAGTATTGTTTGGGAGAAGCTGTCAAACCTATGCAAAACCCATTCTCTGATATAGCTAGTTACCAAGTATTATTTTAGTATGTCAGAATCATTATACGTCGGACGTTTATTTGCTGAGTCAGCTGGGCTTCCGTGGAATCAAGGGTACATTAATTATCCTATTAACTATACAGATTCAAGGGCTCCGAAATGGTGGCCTGGAGGTGTGGTCGCATATGCTAAATACAGGGCCGCTAACCCATTTAATACAGCTAAAGACTGGATCGTTATTCCTAAGGGTTATTTTTTACTTAGTTATGCTAATTCAAAAAATGGTATCGGACCAGAAAACTTTCTGATAATGAAATCTGACAAAGCGATATATACGGACATACAAGCTAGATGGATAAATGTTTTTCCAGGCATACATGGCAAGGCTGGAAATCTTACGGTCGATAAGCTCTTTCTGTCAGATTTTACAGCTTCAACTCTTTCTAGCGAAACCATATTTATTCCTACAATCTATTCTCTTAGTCATTTTTTGGCGGAGTCACTTCCACATCTAATACTCTCTATTCACCTGGGTCTTGTAAAATCGATAACAGTAGGATACGTATTGCCATGGCAAAAAATGCTTATTGAGATAATTGCAGGTATGAATAGCTTACCTATTGTTTACCAGCATGGCAATTCAGATACACCTAGTTGCTTTGGGCACCTTATTCACGCTGGTGGTGCTATTTATTTTAAGAATATCACTTTTTTTGAAGGACTTGCTATCACTTCGAGTTATCTCTCCTATATAGCTGGAACACTTGGCCTCGATAAACTCGTCACCATCAATAAGCAATATGAATCATCACGCTCAACCATTCCGGCAAATGCATACGGAAGGCCAATTTACATTTCAAGATATTTACACGAGACAATCACAAAGAATAACCGTCCTCCGCGTGTATTTAATTATCATGAGATGGTTCATGCTGCCATTGAAAGGAGCTGGTTTACTCTATGTCCAGAACGTTACATGTTTTGGTCAGTCTATTCGCTTATAGCATCTGCAAAAAGAATAGTCTGCGACAACGGATCTTCCCAGATACACTCACTTATTAATCAAAACTTTATTGGTGGTCTAAAATCGGATGGTTCTGCATATCTGAAAACGCTTGTTTCAGAAAATTTTGCTGCGGATGCCAATGTAGGTGACAGCTGGATGTGGTGGTCGTCTGTTCTTGGATTATCAAACTATGACATTTTATGTGGAAAAGAGGAAATTGGATTTGAAGGATTGCCTACATTTATGCGACCCTGTGTATTTGATATAACTTGTTTTGATGAAAATGTTTAACTTTTTTGTTAGACGAACGTGTCTCGTAATCGTACGGAGTTTTTTTATTTCACTTGAAAACCTTGTTTTTGTTTCATTTAATAGGTATCTGCCCTGGATCGAATTAACTGATGATAGATGGAATAGAGCCATTAGGCTTGGCTTTGGGAAAAGGACATCAATATATAATAGTACGATAGTAATTGGCGATGTAAGCGTAGGTGAAGACTGCTGGATAGGCCCTAATTGCTTACTTGATGGAACAGGTGGTCTCACTATTTGCTCAAACTGTCAATTGTCAGCGGGAGTACAGAAATATACCCATAACACTATAGATCGTAGTATTGATAGGGATCCGAATGCCCCTTCTCGTAAATCAAGTACATTAATCAGCAGCAATGTTTATTTGGGGCCAAATGTTATCGTTTCGATGGGAGTATCAATAGATGATGGTTGCATTATTGGGGCAGGTTCATTTATAAGTTCTGGAACTTGTGTTGGACCTAGAAGTTCGTTATGGTATGGAACTCCCGCAAGATTCGTCAGAAGTCTCGAATAGCCACTATAAAAGCAACAGGACCTAGATTAATCTGTGAGCTCCTTGGCAACATACATAAATATTAAATAGAAACGATCGACATATAAAGCTATATTCTTTCCAGGAATAGATGATTAGCTGGAACTAATTATGGACTATTTATTAAAATCTTGCTTTGTCAGGTGGAGCCTTATATCAAATAGAATACCCTACCCGATCACCGTTAGCTGCCAGGAAAAGTGCCACCCTTTTGA
>Ga0247843_1009266_pt1 | contig 11026 bp, 5 predicted proteins | sample LaCruzMarch2017__FD_192420 | JGI IMG/M metagenome (GOLD analysis project Ga0247843, IMG submission 192420) | Freshwater microbial communities from meromictic Lake La Cruz, Castile-La Mancha, Spain - LaCruzMarch2017_8m | ecosystem: Environmental > Aquatic > Freshwater > Lake | place: Spain...
GCCGCCGTCAGCCGGCGCTGGACGTCGGGACGGAACAGGCCGGATCGTTTGCCGGTCTCGTACAGGCCCCAGCCCTGGCTCGTCATGCCGGCCCTCCGGCCCGCCTCGGCCTGGGAGAGCGCACGGTCCCGTCGCAGGGCAGCCAGGGCTTCGCCAAGACGCCGGACGTCGCTGTCACTCTGGAACCGGGGCATGGGCCGATGATGGCGCCGACCGGCCCCGGAAGCGAGGACGGATTCGTTTCAGGCGCGATCGCGCTCAGGCAGTGAGCCGCCGCGCGGCGAACGATGGCGCGCCAAAAAGTCAGATCACCTGTTCGACCGAGGTCACTTCCGGAATATAGTGTTTCATCATCTGCTCGACCCCGGATTTGAGGGTCGCGGTGGAGGAGGGGCAGCCGGCGCAGGCCCCGCGCATGCGCAGGGTCAGGACCCCTGTCGCCTCGTCAAAGGCGTCGAACAGGATATCACCGCCGTCCTGGGCCACGGCCGGGCGGACGCGGCTGTCGAGCAGTTGCTTGATCTCCAGCACAATCTCGGTGTCCTCGCCGGCTGCGGAGACGGCAGCCGTCGATCCGTCGCGCAGCAGGGGTGCCCCGGAGACGAAATGATCCATGATCGCCGCAAGCACAGGCGCCTTCATCCCGGCCCAGTCGGGCCCTGAGGGACTCCGGGTGACAGAGATATAGTCATAGCCGAAAAAGACACCCGCCACGCCGTCCACCGCAAACAGGGCCTCGGCCAGGGGTGAGGCTGCGGCCTCATCGCGGTTCACAAAGTCGCGCGGATCGGACGCGACATCGCGCCCGGGCAGGAATTTCAGCGCATTGGGGTTCGGGGTCGGTTCGGTCTGGATGAACATGGCGCTCAAGTGCACTCACGAGGCGGCGGGTTCAAGGCCTGAGGCGTGGCCGGTGGCGGGTGGTTAGTGGTTAGTGGTTAGTGGTCAGGCGACGGTAACGTCCGGCTTCGCAAGCAAGTCACGCGGTCCAGACCGGGCAATCACTAACCACTAACCACTAGCCACTAGCCACCTTCCCTACGCCAGGTCCTCGATATCCGTCTCGGTCAGGTCACCCGGCACAATGGTCACTGGCATCTTGCGCCCGGTGAAGGCCGCGCCCTGTTTGACCACGGCCGAGACCAGCGGGCCGGGACCGCGCCCGCCGCCGCCCGCCGCCAGAACCAGAATCTTGATCTCGGGGTCCTCGCCGACGACCTTGCGGATGGCGTCCTGGGGCTCGCCGCGCTCGATCAGCAGCACGGGCACAGAACCGGACCGTTCCGCGGCATCCCCGGCCCATTTGTTGAGTGAGGCCTCGGCCTCGACCCGCGTCTGCCGTTCGATCTCCTCGCGGACACCGGACCAGTGGGCATCGGAGGCGGCCGCCGGGATGACACGCAACAGGGCCACGCGGCCACCGGTCGACCGTGCCCGCCGGGCGGCATAGCGCAATGCCGTCCCGAACTCCGGACTGTCGTCAACGACCACCAGAAATTTGCGCGGCATCAGCCTCTCCTTCGGCCCCGAACGCTAGCAGAAGCCGAACGCTGACGCGAAACGCCAGCCCGACGACGGCGGCCCGACAGGACGGCTTCCTCAGTTGGCTGACGCAGCGATCTCGCGGATGACGCTGTTGGCAATGGTCAGTTTGGCGAAGGTCCAACCCGTGCCGGAAGCGACGATCTCGTCCACCGAGGCGCGAAGGCCCTGAATGATCTCCAGACGGGGTCCGATCCAGGCGTCAACCGCAGCCTCGGCCGCCGCTTCACCCGATCCGGCCGACAAGGTTGTGCTCGCGGCCACGGCCCGGGTCAGGGTCATCTGCTCGACCATCAGATCCTCGATCAGACGCCGGACCGCCAGCCGGTCGAAATGATCCGCCGAGGGCACGGCGCCTGCGCCGGCCTGCAGCCGGTCGAAATCGAAAGCCGCGCCGACCTGGTGATAGAGGGCGGCCATGGCCGGCTCCGGCCAGTCCGCCTGCCGGGACAGGTCGCCGATGTCGGCGGTCGCCACCAACGGCCGCAAGAGGCCGACGTTCCGGGCCATGGCCTCAGGCGCGCCGAGGCTGACGAAGGTCTGGACCCGGGCCTCGAGACGGCTCTGCTCGAAGCGTGACAGGACCGAACCGCCGACGGCGCGCAGGGCGTCCGCTGCCGGCTGATAGGCGCCGATCAGGGCCTGCACGGTCGCCCCGGGCCGCACCGCGCGGCGGGCCAGCCAGAAGGTCTGGCGGCGGAGCACGGTCGAAATCTCCTGATAGAGGGCTGACTGGGCCGCCGCCGGGATTTTCAGGTCGAGGGCCGAGACCTCGTCCCAGGCCTGGTCCAGCCGGAAGATCTGGCGCGACGCCTCGAAGGCCAGGACCATGGCGGCCGTGTCGCAACGGGCCGACCGGCGCAGCCGCTCCGGGAAGGTCGGACCGCACATATTGACGATCTCGTTCGACAGGATGGTCGAGACGATCTCGCGCCGCAGGCGGTGACGCTGCATGTCGGCCTCGAATTTCGCCAGCGGGGCCGGGAAATAGCGCACCAGGGTCTGTTTGAAGAAGGCGTCGTCCGGGGCCGCCGAGGCCACGATCTCGTCGAACAGCTCCAGTTTGGAATAGGCGGTGAGAACGGCCAGTTCGGGCCGGGTCAGAGCCTGGCCGGAGAGCTTGCGTTCCGCCAGTCTTGCGTCGTCGGGCAGGCCCTCGACCTTGCGGTCCAGCCGGCCCCTGGCCCCCAGCCACAACATGAACTGCTGCTGGGCATCGAGGGCGCCGGGACCGTCATCCTCCTGCAGAGAAACAGCGAGGGTCTGGTCGTAGTTGTGCGCCAGGACCTTGAGGCCGACCTCATCGGTCATGGAGGCCAGCAGGGCGTTGCGGTCGGCGGCCTTCAGGGCACCGGAGGCGATCGCCGCCCCGGTCAGGATCTTGATATTGACCTCGTGGTCGGAGCTGTCGACGCCGGCTGAGTTGTCGATGGCATCGGTGTTGATCCGGCCGCCGTGGAGGGCGAAGGCGATGCGTCCGGCCTGGGTCAGACCCAGGTTGGCCCCCTCGGCGATGACCTTGGCGCGGACCTCGGCACCGTCGATGCGGATGGCGTCATTGGCCTTGTCGCCGACCTGGGCATCGGTCTCGTTCGGTGCCTTCACATAGGTGCCGATGCCGCCGAAATAGAGCAGTTCGGCCGGGGCCTTGAGGATGGCCTTCATCAGCGCGGCCGGATCGAGGACGTCCTCCTGGATATCGAGCGCGGCCCTGATCTCCGGGGTCAGCTGGATCGATTTGGCCGAACGCGGGAAGACGCCGCCGCCCTTTGAAATCTTCGCGCTGTCGTAGTCCTGCCAGGACGAGCGCGGCAGTTTGAACATCCGGTCACGCTCGATCCAGCTGGTGGCCGGATCGGGGTTCGGATCGATGAAGATGTCGCGGTGGTCGAAGGCGGCGACCAGTTTGATCGCCTTCGACAGCAGCATGCCGTTGCCAAAGACGTCGCCCGACATGTCGCCGACGCCGACCACGGTGAAGGGTTCGGACTGGATGTCCTTGCCCATCTCGCGGAAGTGCCGCTTGACCGCTTCCCAGGCCCCGCGGGCCGTGATGCCCATCACCTTGTGGTCGTAGCCGACCGAGCCGCCGGAGGCGAAGGCGTCGTCCAGCCAGAAGCCGTAGTCCGCCGAGATCCCGTTGGCGATGTCCGAGAAGGTGGCTGTGCCCTTGTCGGCGGCCACGACCAGATAGGGGTCGTCACCCTCGAACCGGACCACCGAGGACGGCGGCACGACGGAGCCGTCACCGGCAATATTGTCGGTGATGTCGAGCAGGCCGGACAGGAAGGTCTTGTAGGCCCGGATGGCCTCGGCCTGCTGGGCATCGCGGTCGCCCCCGGCGCGCACGATGGCCGCCAGGTGTTTGGGGAAGAAGCCGCCCTTGGAGCCGACCGGAACGATGACGGCGTTCTTGACCTGCTGCGCCTTCACCAGTCCCAGCACCTCGGTGCGGAAATCGTCACGGCGGTCAGACCAGCGCAGGCCGCCCCGCGCGACCGGGCCGAAGCGAAGGTGCACACCCTCGATATGCGGGGCCCAGACGAAGATCTCCCGGAACGGCTTGGGCAGGGGCAGATCGGCCAGTTCGCGCGAGGCGATCTTGATCGAGATATGGGCCTTGGGCCGTCCGCCGGGGCCGGCCTGGTAGTAGTTGGTGCGTTTGATTGCCTGAACGAGCAGGACCATCCGGCGCAGCGCCCGGTCGTGGTCGAGGCTCTTCACATCCTGCAATTGGGCGTTGATCGTCTCGACCAGCGCGCCGACGGCGGCCTCGCGGCTCGCCGCATCGCCCCCCGCCGCGGGATCGAATTTGGCTGCGAACAGGGCCAGCAGGCGCCGGGCCACGGCCGGATAGTCGCGCAGGGCCTCTTCCTGCACCGCCTGGCTGGGGTCGAGCCCCGTCTGCTGGCGATAGCGGGCGAGGGTCCGCACCAGCGCCGCCTCCCGCCAGTCGACGCCCAGCTCCAGCACCAGACGATTGAATCCGTCGCTTTCCGTCATGCCGGTCCAGACCGCCGAAAATGCCGCCTCGAACGGGCCTTTCACGTCAGCGAACTGAAGGTCGCTGCCGCGCGGATCCTCCAGCAGGAATTCATGCACATGGATCTCGGCCTCTCCCGCCGGACGCAGGGCGTGGCCCCATTCCTCAAGCGTCTTGAGGCCCATGTCGGCGAGGATCGGCAGCACATCCGAAAGCGGCACCGCAGCGCCGCGGCGATAGAGTTTGAAGCGGAAATTCAGTGACCCTTCGCCATCCAGACGGAAGGCGCGAACCGCCACCGGTTCCCCGCCGTCGGCCAGGCCGCTGTCGTTCAGTGAATCGACGGCCCGCAAGTCCCGCACGGCCTCGGTGGCGTCATAGCGGGCGCGATAGGCGACATCGAACGCCTCGGCCCACCGGGCGCTGAGCGGCCCGACGGCGACGTCATCTACATCGGCGCTGCGCAGGGCGCTTTCGAAACGATCGATCCAGCTACGGCCGGCTTCGGCGATTTCGGCGTCGAGCGCGACCTGATCCGGGCACGGATGGTCTCCGGGGGTAACGCCTATGATGTAGTGAATCCGGACCAGGGGCTGGTCCGACAGCTGCGGATACCAGGCGGAAATCCGCCCGCCCCAGGCGCGGGCGAGGATGGCCCCGATCCGTTCACGGACCGACGCGTCGAAACGCTCGCGCGGGATGAAAGCCAGCACGGAAACAAACCGGTCGAACGGGTCCTGACGGGTGAAGGTCTTGATCCGCGGACGGTCGTGCAGGTGCAGGATGCCGAGCGCGATCGCCAGCAGCTCGCTCTCCCCGATCTGGAAGAGTTCGTCGCGTGGATAGTTTTCGAGAATGTTCCGGAGCCGCTTTTCGCTGTGACTGCCGGCCACCTTTCCCGCGCGGGTGAGAGCATTGGCGACCTTGAGCCGGACCAGCGGCACCTGGGTCGCGGTCTTGTCATAGGCCTCGGCTGTAAACAGGCCGACGAACCGGGTCTCGCCGGAGGGTCGGCCGTCCGGTCCGAACCGCTTGACCCCGATATAGTCCATATAGGCGCGGCGATGGACGCGGGAGCGGACATTGGCCTTGCCCACCGTAACCGGCTCCGACAGATCCAGCTGCTTCTTCATGGATTTGGTCAGCACCGCCGGCTCATTGGCCCGGCGCAGCACGGTTCGCGCCGGATCAGCCAGAACCCCCAGACCGACCCCCGCCTGCGACAGGGGTGCCTCGGCCTCATAGCCGCCGTCGCTACTGCGCGGGTAGTCGTAGTCCCGGGCCCCGAGAAAGACGAAATGGTCGGCCTCAAGCCATTTCAGGAAATCGATATGTTCCGCCAGGATGTCGGGCGCGACCCCATGCGGATTTGCCTCAAGGTGGGCGATCGACCGATGCATCAGCGCCGCCATGTCCGCGTGGCCGTCGACCGCGCTGGACACGTCTTTCAGGGTCAGGGCCACGCCTTCGCCCAGGGCGTCCCGCCGCTCCTGCGGCAGGGGATCCATGACCACGATGATGGTGGACTCGCGCCCGCCGTCTTCCGCGGTCACCGGATGGTACATCGAACGGACTGTCACACCGGCGTCGGCCAGCTCGCCCATGACGCTGTCGACGAGAAACGGCCGGTCGTCCTGGATGACGATCAGAACATCATAACCCAGCGGGACACCGTCCACGCCGTGAAGCGGCGACAGGGTGATGCGCGCAGGTTCGCCGTGGGCCCGGCCCTCTGTCCCGCGCCAGGCCATGGCGAGCAGGCCGGCCATGTCGCGCCCGTCCAGTTCGGGCGTCTCGTCGGCGGCATAGTCTTCCCAGGCCTGACGCAGGAAATCCTTGCCGGCACCGGTCAGTGGGCCCGGGGACAGCTGGTCGAAGCTGGCTTCCAGCGCCTCCAGGGTGATGGCCTGAGGGTGAGCGAGGGCCGTTTCGCCGGACATGGGCAGGTCTCTGGTGGACGCGACCTTTCAAACAGGTCGCCGGAAATGGGAGCAGACTAGGCCGCTTCGCCGCTTGGGCAAGGGGTCTGTCGAGGCCGCGCTGACTAGGCCGTCCCGCGTGCGACGGGAACCCCCAAAACGAAGGTATCGGACCTGTTTCGGAAACTCAGGTTCCAACGGCCTCCCGCAGACCGGACAAGGCGGTCGACAGGGTCACCCAACCCCGGAAACGACAAGGCCGCCGAACTTTCGTTCGGCGGCCTGCTTGGACCGGCACCCTGGAGGGGGGGGTGGCACCGATCTGATCCACCTCAGCCTGGGGGAGGGGAGGGCTGCAGTGACAGAAAGGACATAGGTGCCGGTTATGGCCAATCAAGGGCACCGGGCGGCATCAGCCGCCCGGTGGCTGTGGCGGGTTGACGCGGCCGCGCTGCAGCGCGGCCTCTTCCTCATCGGCATAGGGTGCACCGTCGCCGGACAGGAGGATCGCCATCCAGCGCGAACCCTTGAACTCGGCCAGAATCGCCATGGCCATGACCGCAAGGGGCGTCGACAGGAACATGCCGACCACGCCCCAGAGCTGACCCCAAAGCGCCAGGGACAGCAGCACCACCACCGGGTCGATGTTCTGGTTCTCGCCCTGCATACGCGGCTGGATCATATTGCCGCTGATGAACAGGATGCTCTGGAGACCCACCAGCAGGATCGCGGCCGGCCAGTAGCTTTCGAACTGGACCAGGGCAAACATCGGCGGCGCAAGGCCGGCGACGGCACCGCCCAGGACCGGAATGAAGCCGACGACGAAGATCACAAAGGTCCAGAACTCGGCGTTCTGCAGACCCACGGCCCGCATCAGCAGCCAGGCTGCGGCGCAGATCATCGCCCCGGTCACGGTCTGGACCCAGAGATAGCCCTCGACCCCGCCACGCACGCGGTCGAAGACACCCATGGCCTCGGCCCGGACCCCGCGCCCGGGAAACAGGGCCACGATCTTGCGCCGGAAGCCCAGCTGGGCCGCCAGCAGAAAGCCCAGATAGACGAGCACGAAGAAGGCGCTCGTGAGCACACCCGAAGCCTGGCTCGCCGCCTGGGTCAGATAGGCGCGGATGTCGAGCTGGGCGATCAGCTGGGTCGCGGTGGGGGCGGTATCGATTCCGAACAGCTGCGAAACGTCGAACAGGATCTGGTCGATGCGCGGCCCGAGGCGGGTCGACACCCCGGACGCCTCGCTGAAGAAATTCAGGGCCCCGTTGGTGATGATGGCGATGGAGGCGAAGAAACCCAGCACCACCAGCAGCAGGGCGGCGACACCGGCCCAGCGACCGGGGACGGGCGTGCGGGTTTCGATGCCCCGCTTCAGCCCGTCGATCATGATCATCAGGAAGATGGCCATGGCCAGGGGCGTCAATATACCCCTGAGCCAGTAGACGGCGGCACCGGCGGCCACGACGGCGATCAACACCAGGGCGTTGCGGGAGACAGTCGAGGACGGAAGGGTGATCGGGGCTTTCATGGCCATATCGTCGGGGTCCGTGCCGCCGGCGTCAATCCAGCCTTGAACCATTCGCGCGGCCGGTAGAGCATGAGCGCCGCCCCCTGCCCGGAGTTCCCCCATGACTGATGGTGCCGACGCCGCCCCCGGCCTGTTCCTCGGCCAATCCTTCGACAACGGGGCTGACAGGCCGGAACATCTGCTGTTTCACCGCGCCAACCGCCACGGCGTCGTCGCCGGCGCGACCGGGACCGGCAAGACGGTCACGCTCCAGATCATGGCCCAGGGCTTTTCCGACGCGGGCGTCCCGGTCTTCTGCGCCGATGTGAAGGGCGATCTGTCGGGCATCTGCGTGCCCGGATCGCCGAATGAGAAGCTGCTCGCCCGCGCCGCCTCCATGGGTCTGACCCTGACGCCGAAGGCCGCCCCGGTGGTGTTCTGGGACCTTTACGGCCTCAAGGGGCACCCGATCCGCACCACCGTCAGCGAGATCGGCCCCCTGCTGCTGGCCCGGATGCTGAACCTCAACGACGTGCAGGAAGGCGTGCTGTCGGTCATCTTCCATGTTGCCGACACCGAGGGCCTGCTGCTGCTCGACCTCGACGACCTGCGCGCCCTGCTGGTCCATGTCGGCGAGAATGCCGAACGGATCGGCCGCGAGGTCGGCAATGTCGCCCCCGCCTCGATCGCCGCCATCCAACGCTCCCTGCTTCAGCTGGAACAGCAGGGCGGCAAGGCCTTTTTCGGCGAGCCGGCCCTGCGGCTGGAAGACATGCTGCGCACCGGTCTCGACGGCCGGGGCCAGGTCAATGTGCTGGACGCGACGAAGCTAATGGCCAGCCCGCGCCTCTACGCCGCCTTCCTGCTTTGGCTGCTGTCGGAACTGTTCGAACAGCTGCCCGAGGTCGGCGATCCCGAAAAGCCGCGCCTGGTCTTCTTCTTCGACGAGGCCCATCTGCTGTTCAACGACACGCCCGATGCACTCAGGGAGAAGGTCGAACAGGTCGTCCGCCTGATCCGGTCCAAGGGGGTCGGGGTCTATTTCGTCACCCAGAACCCGGCCGACATTCCCGACAGCGTCCTGGCCCAGCTCGGCAACCGCATCCAGCATGCCCTGCGGGCCTACACCCCGGCCGAGCAGCGCGGGTTGAAGGCGGCCTCCGACAGTTTCCGCCCGAACCCCGCCTTCGACACCGCAGAGGCAATCCAGGGTCTGGGCGTGGGCGAGGCCCTGGTCTCGACGCTGGACGAGAAGGGCGCGCCCAATATCGTGGCCCGCACCGCCATCCGCCCGCCCGACAGCCGCCTCGGCCCCGCCACCGACGCCGAGCGCGCCGCCGTCATGGCCTCAAGCCCGGTGCGCGGCCTGTATGAGGCTGTGGTCGACCGGGACTCCGCTTCGGAAATCCTTGCCGCCCGCCGGGGTGAGGCTGATCAGGCCACGGCCGAGGCGAAACTGGCGGAGGCCCGGGCGAAAGCCGACGCCGTGGCCGCAAAAGACGCGGAAAAGGCCGCCGCCGCCCGGGAAAAGGAACAGGCCCGCCATGAGCGCGAAGCTGCCCGCGCCCCCGCCCGCCGCTCGACCCGCGAAACCCCGATCGAGGCCGTGACCAAGTCGGTCCTGCGCACGGCGGGCAGCACGATAACGCGGGAACTCCTGCGGGGCCTGCTCGGCGGGTTGCGCCGGCGATGACCAGGGCGGCCCGCCGTCTCCTCCCCATCTCCGATGGGGAGGGGGACCGTCCGAAGCCGAAGGCGAAGGAGGGTGGAGGGGCGCCGGCGCAGCACCCCCGCTATCGTCATCCTGCGGCAAGCCGCGTCTTCGCGGCGCAGACCGGAGGACCCAGCGGCGCCGAAGGCGATCTGTTCAGGCAGGGTGTCCGCGACAGTGTCGCGCTCTCGCGCGCCGCTGGGTTCCGGGTCTCGCTTCGCTCGCCCGGAATGACGAAAGCGGAAGCTGCGACGCTCCGCCCACAATCCACCAACCCATAGTCGGGTTCACCCGAAAATCCCCCGCCCTTCCAACGCCCTGCGACTTTCTCAAACTGTTTCATTAGTCGCCCTCGGGCCGCCTCCATAATTCGCCCATCCCGTCGGTGGGGAGGGCGTCGGATCCAGCGCCCCGATGTCGGCGGGCTGTGGTCGAGCGATGAAGCCCGGGGGAAGGATACCCCGGGGGTCCTTGTGGAGGTCGATGGATGGCCTGCGCCTGCTCGCCGCGCGCTTCCTGTGCGGGCCGCCGACGAAAGTCATGTCCGCCGCGCGCCGTCGGCAGTAATGTCGGCGGCGGTGATCCGGTAAGGCCCGAAGCAAGGGCCACCAGCCGGAGGGCGCGTGGAAAACGGCTGCGCGGGGCAGGTCTGCTTCGTCGAAACGGTAAAACTATCAAAGCACCGGGCGAGGCCCGGCCGCCCCGCGCCCTCCCCGACCCGCCGCGAAAGCAGGCGGAGAAGAGTCATGCGCCTAAGGCCTCTCCCTCCCCCGGAGGGGGAGTGAGGTCGCGAAGCGACCGGGTGGGGAGGACTCAGCACACCATCCACAGGCACGCCCCTCGCCGGCCCCCTCCCACCCGGCTTCGCCTTCGGCTCAGCCACCCTCCCTCGGCGAGGGAGGGAGAGGCTCAAGAGCCGCGGTCTTTGAAAATCTAGTCCTGCGGAACCAGCCGCCACATCCTGAGCGGATGGCGCACGGCTCCCGCTTCCTCGCCCGCCAAGGCCCCGCGGCCCATGTAGAAGTCCGCTCTCACCGGACCGCGAATAGCCGAGCCGGTGTCCAGCGCCACCACCAGTCCCTGATAGCTGGCCCGTGCGCCGACCAGATTGCCGCCGTCGGCGCTGATCCAGACGAGGTCGCCATAGCGCCAGTGGGCCGGGTCGACGGCGATGGAGCGGCGGGCGGTCAGGGGTATGCCGGCCGCTCCGTTCGGATGGCCCCCGTCATCAGGGGTCATGGCGAAGAAGATGTAGCGGGGGTTCAACGCCATCACCGCCCGGGCCTCCTGGCCGCGATGGGCCGCCAGCCAGGCGCGGATGGCCTCGCCCGAGGTGCCGTTGGCCGGCAGCAGCCCCT
>Ga0247843_1009268_pt1 | contig 11023 bp, 5 predicted proteins | sample LaCruzMarch2017__FD_192420 | JGI IMG/M metagenome (GOLD analysis project Ga0247843, IMG submission 192420) | Freshwater microbial communities from meromictic Lake La Cruz, Castile-La Mancha, Spain - LaCruzMarch2017_8m | ecosystem: Environmental > Aquatic > Freshwater > Lake | place: Spain...
GGGCAGAACTGAACTGACCGATTTGTGCCGCTGAGAGTGAAGACAATTGTCCCGAAGCAAAACCAGCAAGTGTGCTGGGTTCAATTGCAGCCAGGGCTGCATTGCTGATGCCCGCGAGCTTGGCCGCGGTCAAGCCAGACAACAAAGTTGTTTGCTGCGCAGCACTCAAACCGCCCAGCTGCGTAGCAGTCAACCCGCCCAATTGAGCCGCTGTGAAACCGGCCACTTGGGCCGAAGACAAGCCGGTCAATTGGGCTGCCGTCAGCCCCGCAACTTGTGCAGTTGACAGCTCAGTCCATAGGCCTGATGCACTCAATTGTATTAATTGCGCGACTGTCAACTGCCCCATCTTGGTGGGGCTCAGTGACCCCAGCATGCCCGTAGCCAAGGACGCCAGTTTGACCGGGTCGATCGCTGCCAACGCGGTGTTACTCATGCCAGCCAACTGGCTGGCATTCAAGTTCGCCAAAAAAGCAGCTTGTTGACTGGTCGACAAGCCTGTGATTTGCGTTGCGGTGAATGCGGCCATCTGATCATTGTCGAAAGCTGCAATTTGTTGGGGCGACAAGGCTGCTACATCTGCTGTCGTCAACAATCCGATTTGTGTCGGTGTCAATGTAGCTGCGGGCAGCGTCACCGTACCCGTGCTGTCAATCGACTGTGTCCCTGAGCCAAGAGATATGGCATCAACAACGGTAATGTTGCCGGCACCACCGAACGCAATGTTTTTATTGACCCCAGTGATGGCATTACCCGTGCCCACATCTATGGTCAGCGTGCCTGCGTCACTGTTGATGCGGCTGTCACTGTTCAATGTGATGGCACCTGTCACTGTGTTGTTCCCAGACAAATTGCGCAATGCACCTTTTGCAACAGTGCTTTCAACTACCCCTGTGCCATTGAGCACCAAGGGTTCAGCGATGCTGATATCTCCCTGCAGCGCCAACGTAGCACCAGAAGACACCGAGGTGCCGTTGGCCGCACTTCCTAATGCACTGCTGTGCGCTGCGACCAGTGTCCCCTGAGTCACGGTGGTCAAACCAGAGTAAGTGTTGTTTCCGGCCAAAACAACAGTGCCAAGCCCAAATTTGTCAATATTGAAAGCACCCGATATGGGGCCATCAACAGTCAAAGTTCCCGTTGTTGAACTCAATTGCCCGTTTGCCGTCATGGTGATAGAGGCCGACAAACTATTGTTACCTGACCTGTTAACCAATGAACCTCCCCAAGTAAACGCTGAGTTATTGAAGGTAAGAGGCTCTATCAAAGTGATGCCACCTTGTAAACCCAAAGCCGCTGCACTATTGACAGTTGTCCCACTTACAGCGCTACCTAAAGCATTGTTGTGAGCTGCTACCAGTAATCCGCCATTGATCGCGACGGCACCCGTAAATGCATTATCCCCATTTAGAAATACTGTATAAGTACCGAACTTTGTTAACCCAAAGTTTCCTGTTAAAGAACTATTTATATGCATTTGTCCTGATAAGCCATCCAAATTTAGGTTTGTGCTGTTTACAGTCAATGATCCAGAGTAATAATTTATACCATCGATATTGGTGAGGTAAGTATCATTTGAATTAAAATTCAATGATTCCGCAAGAGTAATTGAACCCGATAAGCCCAAAAACCCACCCAATATAGTGGTCCCTACGGCATTGCCGCCAAAAGCATTGGCATGGGCAGCAGTTATATTCCCAGAATTGATTGTGGTTGCACCAGAATATGTATTATTTCCATTCAGTGTCAAAGTGCCAGTGCCGTATTTAATCACTTGACCTAGGCCGGAGATAGTGCTTGTCGTAAAATTTGAGGACGAGTTGACGCTGTAAATGCTGTTAGCTCCCACCAAATTGACTTTACCCGTGTAGACGCCTGTTGACCCTGCACCAACTTGAAGCGTGCTGTTATCGGGCACATTTGCTGTGCCTGCGAAAGTATTGGTGGTGTTTGTAAGAATCAAGGTTTTTCCAGATGTGAACCTAAGATCACCAGCCACACCACTAAATTTACTACTCAGCGTTCTTGATGTACCAGAGATATCAACAAAATAAGTGCCCCCCAACTTATTGGTTAAATTACCCAGTGGATCATTATTCAATATCTTAATTGTTGAGCCTGCCGACCCAAGATTGAATGAAACAGGATTGCTGTAGCTTGCATTCAATTGAATAATATTGTTGGAAGTGGCATAAATAGTCAAGGCGATGTTGGCAGCATTCGAAGGGTTGGCTATTTGACCGCCCAAGACACTGTCTGCCGTCACTTCCATTTCTGCAGATTTGTAAAAATCTATGCCGCCATTTGTTGCCAATGCGCCAGTAATCAAAAATTTAGACGTAAAAAGTGAACCAGACTCGCCTAAGGTAAGCTTTCCATTCAGGACCAAATCGCTTCCGATTCTCAAAATTCCGGACGAAACCGTAATTGAGCCACTGCTTGGACTCAAATAGCGTTTCATTTCCATGGCGCCTGTGCCTTCGTTATTCGAGGTCGTGTTGCCTTTGAATGTGATGTTGCCGGTATTGGATATGGGCACCCAAAACGGTTTATCGCCCATCGAAGTGGTTAGAAATTGATCAAGGATCAAGGTTCCCTGATTGTTGATACCGATACCACCAGGGCTTGAGGAGGTACTGATCGTGCTGGTGAATTCATCTGCTTTCAGGGTTAATGTTGTACCAAAGGGCACAGTAAAAAAATCGTTAACATAAATTCTGCCATAGGCGCTAGGGCTAGAACTAGTACCCGCAGCGCCTGCTGAGCTTGAAACGGCTGTTGAAATTTCGATGTTGCTGGAATTCAGCAGTGTGGTCAGTTGTGCGCCAGTGAATTGCCCACCTGCCGCCGCAATGGTGTATTTGTAGGGGTCCAGCAACCAAACGCCTGCTCGGCCTTGTGCCTCGGTGGTGTCGACACGGACGCTTTCTGGCGTCTCAAGCAGGTGCCCCGATGTTTCAACCTGCCCACCACCGCCTGAGCCCGCGCCTTTGGCAAAAATGCTGCCGGCAGCGTGCGTCACCGAGTTGGCATTGTGCACATCACTCCACAGCACAACGGTGCCCCCCTGGCCATTGGCTGCGGCACTGGCGTCAATACTTGCGCCCGCGGCCATGCTCACTTTGCTGGCTTGATGTAATGCGTTAGGGTCTGCAAACACACGCCGCTCGGCGTTAGCGCCGCCTTGCCAGTCGCCACCCACCAGCACTTGGCCACCGCCGCTGGCACCCGTGGCGGTGGTGCTGCTGCCTGCGGCCAGGGTGATGTCGTCGCCCGTGAGCAAGATGCGCCCGCCCACTGCGTTGAGGCTGCTGGCGCTGATGCTGCCGCTGTGGCGCACCACACCGCCTTGAACGCTCTGCAGCGCGCGGGCCGAGAGAATCACCAAGCCGCCTTCGGCCTCGACCACATGGCGGTTGTCCACCAAGGCTTTCCAGTCCCCTGCATCGACCACCACGCCTTGCAGTTGGTCTTGGGCGTTGAGCTGCAAGGTGATGACTTCACCGGCGGCCAGTGCCACGGTGCCTTTGCTGGCCACGATCACGCCGCTGTTGCGCACCTCGGGCGCCAGCAGGGCCACATAGCCTTGCAAACTGGCCGAGAGTTCGCCCTCGTTGACAACACTGGCTGTGCTGCCGTTGCGCTCAAAGCGCAGGTTGCCACCGGCCATGAAGGCGGCGTCGCTGATGCTGTGTGTGGTGGCCACCAGGCTGCCCACGTCAACCGTGGCACCTCGGCCAAAAAAGACGCCGTTGCCGTTGCTGATCAACACCTGGCCTGGCGCAGTGATGCGGCCTAAGATGGTGCTGGCCTCAGAGCCTGTGACTCGGTTGAGAGTCGCCCCGCCTGCGTTGTTGAAGTGCACGCGGGCGTCTTGACCCACGTTAAAGCTCTGCCAGTTGATGACCGCACGCTGGCTGCTTTGGTCAATGACCATGTTGACACCGCTTTGGCTGATGCTGGCGGCTCCAGCGACCACACTGCCACCCATGGGCAACGCTGTGGTAGCCACGCTTTGGGCCTGCAAGCCCGAAACGCCCAATCCCAGCCCTAGGGCCAATGCCCAACACAATGCCTTAGGGCAGAACTCCGGGTTTTGGCCGCTACAGCTTGTGCTGCTATGGGTTTTTCCTCCCGATTTGACCATCTCAGACACCACCACCAACTGCTGATGCACTGGACTCCAGATGACTTTACAAATTGAATTCATGACTGGTTCACCAACGGCAAGTGTTTTAAAAGGCGTGCGTGAGACTTAACCAAACACGGTCTTTGTGTAAAGAACCGTCTTGGTCTTTGTCCACATTTAGTGGGTTTGGGTTGTTGCCGATGCGCTGGGCATAGGTGACTTTGGCCAGCCAACCCTCTGCGCCTATCCAAGTCAAGCTCACGCCTGCGCCCTTGAGGTTGTAGCTGGGTAGCGCGGCGTCGGCACGTTTTTCAACGTGGCCGTAATCAACAAATGGCGTAACCAGCCACTCGGGCGACACGAACCAGCGGGCTTCCATACTGAGGAGTAAACCTTGCGGTCCAGTCCCCTCACCCACCGGATAAGCCCGCACACCGGCAGGTCCACCCAAGCTGAAGTTTTCTGAAGAGTCCAGCGGTTTGCTGCCCGTGTTTTGGCCTTGCAGGCCAATAAACCAGATCAGGTTTTTCTGAACCGATTGCTCCCTCGAAAAAGCCCAGCGCCACTTGCTGTAATGACCCAAAACTTCTGCATCATTGAATGAGTTGACATCTCGTTTGTAGACGCTACCTGAGTGCAAGCTCACGCTGTAAGTGTTGGCACCGCCACCCAAAAGGGCATCGGTGTGGTTGCCACTGACACCCATTTGCCAAGCGTCCACTTGATAATCGGCTTCGCTCGCGCCATTTTGACGACTCTTGTATGTGCGTTGGTCCAAGCCGCTGCTGACGTACAGATTTTGCGATCGCGAACGCACCCATGGGTAAAGCAAATCGATACTCAATGTTTGAGCACTACCGCGAATATCCGGCGTAACGCCCGTGCTGTCGGAGTTGACCACTTTGTAGTCCATGCTGCTGATGGTGATGTTGCCCTTCAAACCACTGTGGCCCAATGGCGTATCCGCCACAAGGCGGACATAGTCAGTACCTTGACTTTTGAGGCCCTGGGCGCTGTAGCTTTCACCAAAACCGGCAGGGCTTTGCCATTTGGCAGATGCCATTAGCCGTTCAGACCCTACGGACCGGGCGTTGGTGTTGTCGAGCGTCACCTCATACAGCGCTGCAGGCTCGGGTTGGGTGACTATCACGATGTCGGTGGTGCCTTGTGCCTGACCAGGTTTGAGGTGACCTGTGACTCTCACACCGACCAAATCATCGGCCAATAAAAGGCCTCGATTGACACGCTGAGAATTGAGCACGCCGCTGTCAGCCAGAGCGTATTGAACGACATCTTTCACCACTGACGAAACGACACGGGCACCGTCATGCTCAGGCATGAGCAAGTCGCCCAATCGTGCTTCGACCACGCGAATCAAAACTGTACCTTCGGTGATATCCTGCTCTGGCAGCACTACACGGGCCAGCCAGCCCTCTTGCTCGTAGATGCTTTGGACCCAAGATGCCGCTTCATTGATTTGCTGGATGGACACATCCACCCCAGTGAAGTTTTGCAACAGACGCTCCAGGCGTTGAGTGTCCAAAACAGTGTTGCCCTCAAATTTCCATTTTCCGACTTGAACTATTTGGGCGCCCTGAGCTGGTGGGGTTGGGTGGGGACTGCTGGCGTCTTGAGCCTCTAGTTTGGGCAAGTAGGAGTCTTTGACAGTCCCGATTTGCCGCATGATGTCACCAGGGGCGGGCTGGGTCTGGGCATGAACGCCCGTCAATCCACACAGGACGGTAACGGCCAGCCCCCACCCTGGCCATTGCCTCTTGCCCATCAATTTTTTTTCAAGTTTCATGTGTTTGCTATCGGGTGTTGGATTCGGTCGTACAAAAAAATGAACCGCACACGTTCCTAAGATGTGAAAATGTTCCTTAAGAATAAAAAAACAAAATTAACAAAACTAACAAATTCCAAAGCCCAAAGCCCAAAGACAAAACACAGGCTAGCCCATGCCTGCGGAACCTTGACCATGAAATTGCACCGTTTTTTTTCGAAGCTCTGCGCTTGGCTCTGGGCTATGCCCTTGAGCCTGCTGCTGCTCACCGGCTGCCAGGGGTCTATGAGTGCGGCAGCACCAGACCTGGCCCTGTCGAAGGTCTGGCGCATGGAACCCAGCGCCAGCTTCTCGCTGCAAGACGCGGAAAAAGCCACCGATTGGAAAGCGTTGCCCGAATCGAACACCTGGGGCTTTGGCAAGGAAACGGTTTGGGTGAGGCTACAACTCAAGGCCGCTGATCAGGACACGCGCATGCCATGGGTGGTGCGGGTACGGCCAGCCTTTCTGGACTATGTGACGCTGTACGATCCGGCGTCTGGCCTTGTGCTGCGCAGCGGCGACGCCGTGCCACCCGAAGGCGAAGATCTGTCATCGATCAATTTCAGGTTTCAGATTCAACCGCTGCCTTACGAGCGAATGGTCTACTTGCAAATGAGCAGTACGAGCGCACGAACCCTTGATGTGCAAGTGCAGCCCTACGGGCAAGATCTGCAAAAAAACCGCCTGCAGGAATGGGTCATGGGTTTTGTTATGGCGCTGTCGGCCATTTTTTCCATCTGGGCCCTTGTTCAGTGGAGCGTCTCTCGTGACAAGGTCATCGGGGCTTTTGCGGTGAAGCAATTTTTTGCGGCGAGCTGGGCTTTTTTCTTTCTGGGTTTTGCCCGGGTGTCGATTGGTCCAGGCCTACCCGAAGGTTTGCTTTCGACGATCGGCACGATGATTTTCGTTGGCGTCATCAGCTTAACCATCTGGTTTTTCGGCCTGCTAATCGAGGGCTACCAACCTGCGCGGTGGGCCTTGCGGGCCACAAAGGGGATGGCCGTTTTGGTGCTGGCCTTGCCGGTGCTGCAAGTACTGGGGCTGCCCCACCTCTTGGTCAAGCTGATAAACCAGTGTGTGTTGCTGGGCCTTTTTTTGTTGCTGATCGCGCTGCTCAGTGCCGTGCCCAAGCGCGTCAAACAGCCGATTCCAATGCCAGTATTTTTCATTTACCTGCTGGTCTACAGCTCGCTGAACGCCCTGCCCAGCCTGATCCATCTGGGCTGGGTCGAACCCCATCCGATCGTGTTGTTTAGCAATTTGGCGCATACCGTGCTGGACGGTATCGTGATGTTTGTGATGCTGCAGATCCGCGCCCGCGCAATGCGCAAGGCTCAGATACAGAACACCCTGGAGCTACAAAGCAGCCACCTGCAGGCCAAGACTGAAAAGCGCCACCGAGAAGAACAAAGCCAGCTCTTTGCGATGCTGGCACACGAGATGAAAACCCCGCTGGCCACGCTGCGCATGTGGATGGAGGCGGGCCAGCTCAAAACCGAGACCATGGAGCGGGCGATCGCCGACATGAACGCCGTCATTGAACGTTGCGTGCATACCGGGCAACTGGCAGACCAGGGCCTGCAGCCCGACTGGCAGACATTAGATCCGGTGGCGCTGATGCAGACCTGCCGTGAAAGTTGTCGCGCTCCGGCCCAGGTGGATCTTGAACTGCCCGAGCGCGCCGATCTGCTGATAGCCGATGCGCAGATGCTGTCGATCGTGCTGGGCAATCTGCTGGACAACGCCTGCAAGTACAGCGTACCCGGCAGCCGCATCACCTTCAGACTGCGGGCTGCGACCGAGTACGACCGCGCTGGCTGGCGCTGGCAGTTGTACAACCAGGTCAGCCCAGGCGGCCTGCCCGATGCCGAGCGCTTGTTTAAAAAGTATTACCGCAGCCCCCATGCTCGACGCGTTTCCGGCTCAGGGCTGGGACTGTTTCTGGTCAAGGGCTTGCTGAACTTGATGCAGGGCCGTATTGGGTACGAGGTGCGGGGACAGCAGGTCATTTTCAGCGTGTGGTTACCGCTGGAGCCACACGGCTTGCAAGCGGTGCCCGGGCCTCAAAAGCTCACGGCACGTTAGATTTTGTTGGGTATGTTGCATAAAAAGGGGCAACATGGCCAGCATAGGCACTTGGATCACACCTAAAACTTCTATGCAAGACATCGCCCTCAAGATTCTCGTCGTCGAAGACAATGACGCGTTGCGCGAAGCCACGCTGGCTTTCTTGCAGAACGAGGGACACTACGTGCGAGGTGTCGCACTGGCAGAAGAAATCGACGACCTGCTCAACGGTTTCGTACCTGATGTGTATGTAGTCGACCTGAACCTGCCCGACGAAGATGGACTAAGCTTGACCCGGCGACTGCGTGCTGCACACCCTAATGTGGGCATCGTCATCACCACAGCGCGCACACAGATTGGAGAGAGGGTGTTAGGCTATGAAAGTGGTGCAGACATCTACCTGACCAAACCAGTGCACCCGCACGAACTAATGGCCGGAATAAGCGCACTCGGTAAGCGTGTGTGTTCCAACGGCCAACAAACGAAGGCCATGGTGCTCGATCTGAAGCGCATGCTGCTCATCGGCCCAGAAACCCAGGTGGAAATAACGGACAGCGATGTTATGGTGCTAAGCGCCTTGGCGAGAGCGCCCGGTCACAAACTCGAACGCTGGCAAATTGTCGAAATCTTAGGTGGAACGGATGCCGAAACACCTTCGGCCGCCACCTTGGAAATGCGCATCAGCCGCCTGCGAAAAAAGCTCGCAGCGGTTGGTGCGCCAGCACCCCACATCAAGGCCGTACACAAGGTCGGCTACACCCTATGCACGCCGGTGGTAATGCAATAACCCTGTAACTGATGCGCTACACCCATCGGCAGCAGAAGAATTTTTGATTCCGCATAACAAAGTAAGACGTAATAGAAATGACTGAAAGTCTCGCTTCTAACCGTCAGTTCAAATAGATGACTACTTTCGCCCAAGATTTATTAAATTTAGGCTCTTGGATTGTTCGGTAATCGTCCGTTAGAACCAAAGGCTCGAAAAGTGGAATTTTTCTACAAATAAGGTCTACGCGAGTAAGTCAAGATTTAGAGACAGTCAGACTTAGCTGCATCGAAGCGTGTTGAAACTGGCCTAGCAGTGCCAGAGATGTGCCGGCAAATGGATATCAGCACTGCCGCTGCGTTTCTTAATAGCAGCCTGCCAACTGCGATCAATTGCACGGTGAATTCCACGGTTGGCACTTCACGGGCTGCTCAATCACACATGTTTGTTGTCCGGTTCAGGAGTCGAACTTTTTGCCGTCAACGGCTGCAAACCCAGTCCAGTGCTGACTTTTCCCATCGTAAAATACACAATGTGCAAGCAGTTGCACTGCCTAAAATACCGAACAGTTGAAATATGCAACTTTTTTTCAATTACTCGGAAAATTACACGTTTGTATTTTTCGCTTGTAACCCCATGATTTATATAGGTATTTGAGAAGCCTGGATTTCTGTTAATCCGTAGGTCTCTGGTTCGGAAATCCGCCCGATAAGCCGAACTTGTTGTAATTGAAACCTGATTAAATAATGGTGACAACTTGGAATGAGTTAACGCCAGAAAGGTCAACTGCTTTGACAATCTCCACAATTGACCTTTGAATTCTTGGCCAACTGGTTGTGCTTAGTACAACAACGGCAATCCTTCTTTGGATTAAATTTTGTTGGTAACGTAGATTTGTATCTGTTGTTACAAAAACTTCAAGCCCATTGCACTTTTAGCGGCATGTTCCAAAACGCTGCGAGCGTGAATTAAATCGACGCCAGGAAATAATTCAACAAACTCATTGATGGACACGCCGTCTTCGAGATTTTCAAACAAGGCCACAACCGGCACGCGCGTACCGCGAAACACCCAAGCGCCGCTCACAAACTCAGGGTTCAGTTCTACAGAGGGGCAAGTGTTCCAATCAATCATTGGCAAATGTTAAATCCTCAATGCAATAAAAGCAACCTCAACAACCAGAAGCCGGCCAATTCGCAAGAAAACCCACCCTTCAAGATCAACTCAAGAGTCCAGAGCTACACACTTAGTGCACAGTTTTAAGAAACTGTTTTCTGTTTAAGCGGAGCAACCCGCCTTATCAGCCTGACTAGCCTTATTGGGCTTTAGCCGCCTTTAGAGGGGCGCTTGCCTGGGTTCTTTTTGCTGCGGGTAGAAACACCACGCTCTAAGCTCACGCGCTGGCCGCGTCCGTGAGACGCAAGGGTCATACCGGGCAGGGGCTTGGGGGCGGGAGTGGCTTTACGGTCTGCTTCGGTAACGATTTTGTTGCCCATTTGGATCTTTCTGAATGAAGTAAAAACTAAGGTGCGTATTTGAACATTTTTTTAGGGCAATCCCCGATTTGCTTAAGCGCGGAGTGCTTTTTTTAGTTCAACGCCCAATTCTGGCTTGTGTGCGAAGGGGTCTGTCGGGTTGCGGGTCAGTAAAACGTCCTCCATCCGCGTCTGTACCGATGCAATCGATTTGGGGTGGCTGTAGATATAAAACTGGTTGGCCGCGATGGCATCAAACACTTTTTGCGCCACTTCTTGTGCAGTCACCTTGCCGCTACCTACGGCTTTGTCGCTCATCGCTTGACCAATCAGCTGGCTCTTGGTGGGTTTCACGTTCGCTGTTTTTAAGTCGTCGGGGCGATTGCGGTGGCTTTGGCTGATCCCCGTGGGAACAAAGAAAGGACACAACACGCTGGCGCTGATCTGGTCTGTCACCAAGGCCAAATCTTGGTAAAGCGTTTCACTCAAACTCACCACGGCGTGTTTGGTGACGTTGTAAATTCCCATGTTGGGCGCATTCAACAAGCCCGCCATGCTGGCCGTATTCACAATGTGGCCTTGGTACTGCGGGTCCTTTTGTGCTTGGGCCAGCATCATCGGCGTGAAGACCCGAACGCCGTGCGCCACGCCCATCAGGTTAACGCCCACCACCCACTCCCAGTCTTGCAAAGTGTTTTCCCAAATCAAACCGCCAGAGCCTACGCCTGCGTTGTTGAAAACAAAGTGGGGAGCGCCAAATC
>Ga0247843_1009269_pt1 | contig 11022 bp, 9 predicted proteins | sample LaCruzMarch2017__FD_192420 | JGI IMG/M metagenome (GOLD analysis project Ga0247843, IMG submission 192420) | Freshwater microbial communities from meromictic Lake La Cruz, Castile-La Mancha, Spain - LaCruzMarch2017_8m | ecosystem: Environmental > Aquatic > Freshwater > Lake | place: Spain...
TTATATATAGTTATTAACGTTTTATCACCAATTTTAGTATCAAACGTAATATATTTACCTAAATATTTATCATAATCTGTTATATTAGACATATATGTATATAATACATATAATAATATTCTGGCAAATTAAAAATCAATTTTTTTATATAATTTTTTTTATGCAAAAAAATTATATTTATTAAAAAAATAACCACGACGGGAGTCGAACCCGCAATCCCACGATTAGAAGTCGTGTGCCTTATCCAGTTTGGCCACGCGGTCTATATATCACAATTAATATATATTAGTATCTTTTTAAGTAATTTTATAAAATATAATTTATATAATATATTATATTATATGATAATATTAAATAAAAAAATGATCAAAAAGGTGGTGTAATATATCAAGCATATGCTGTTATAAATGGAGAACTTAAATTGATTGATATTAAAAATATTGATGAAATATTATCATTTCGAGAGAAATTTCCAATTTTTCGAAAGAAATTTCCATTTTTTTTTAAAAGTTTTATTAAAAATTAACTTTTTACAATTATATACTCATTTTGTTTTATAAAAATGAAGTTGGAAATTTTTTCCGAAAAAACGGAAATTTCTCTCAAAATAATAATATATTTAATTTTTAAAAAATATTGTATTGAACAATTAAAAAAATTGAATGATTTGGACATAAATATATCTAAGAATAGTTTATATATATATATAGATATATTAAATGGTATAATTGAGGAAAATAATAAATATTTAATAAATAAAAGGAAGATGGATAATATATTAAAAAACAATCAACCAACAAATCTATATATATATATAAAACAATGTCTATTAAATATTTATGAACTATCAAAATATGATAGATTTGCAAATAAATTAAAGTATAAAAATGAATTTGTAGAAATATTTCAAAATATAAATGCAAAATATAAATGCAAAATATTATGAAATATTTGGTGATGATAAATCTATTGATATAAAAGAATATATATATATAAGTAAATTACAAAAAAAAATATATGAAATAAATTTATAAAAATTTAATATCACAAAAATAAATGAATAATATATTATAATAAATTTTTTTATCTATATTATATTATATGACAATATTAAATAAAAAATTTAAAAAGCATATTCATAAAGGTGGTGTTTTATATAAAGCATATGTTGTTATAAATGGTGAAATTAAATTTATGAATATAAATAGTAATAGCTCAAATAATGGTAATAATCAGAGTTTATCTGGAGAAATAATTAATAGTAATGGAAATGATAGTGGAGGAGGAGGAGCTTCAAAACTTATAAAAGTTGACAAAAAGAACATTATGAATGAAGAATTATATAATGAAATATATAATTATTTATATATTTTATATATTTTTGGAAAAATAAAACAAAATTCTTTTAAAAATAATTTATCAGATGATATTAAAGTTAAACTTACTGATATTGATAGAGAGTCATTAGAAATAATATTAAATGATATATATAAAAATGTATATGAAAAAATATCAGAAAATCAAGAACAATACGATAGTTTAACTAAACCTTCTGAGATAATTTCAAATATATTTAATAGTAAATATCTTGAATTAAAAAATAGCAATGAAAAAGACTTATTAAAAGTATATATAAATCATGATAAATTTTATGCTGAACAATTAAATTTGAAAAACAAAAATTATGAAGAATTTTTATCAGAAAACAATAATAATAAAAAAAAAATAAATTATATAGAAATAATAGATAAAATAATAAATTTGGTTAATGATTTTAAAAGCAAATATGAATCAATTATAAATTGGACTATAAATGAGTATGAAAAAAAATTTAAAGAATCAATAAATATAAAATCACAAAATGGTCTATTGCATAGTATAGAAAAAATAAAGACTCATATAAAATACATATATGAATATAAACAAGAAATACTAAAAAAAATTTTAAATATTTGGGAGCACTATTATGTTATATATAGTAAGTATCAAACACCAGAAGTGCAAAATTGGATATATATGTTGTATCAAAAATTACTAGATACACTTATTTAATTATTATTTCAAAATATTGCCTTTTACAATAAATTAAGTTATAAATTTTTCTTTAAAATAATATATTATATTATATATTGCAATGTCAAGTACTAAAATATATGCAGTTTTTAGTGATCAACCAATTGAACATATGAAAATAACAAGAAATTTAGGTAAAAATGTAGAAGCACAAATTATTTCTAATAATAATAGTAATGGTGCAAGTGCAAGTAAAATAATTGATAAAAGACATATTATGTTTGAAGAATTATATATCGAAATATCAAATTATTTCAATGAATTAGAAAATATTACTAGTTTTAATGCATTAAAATTAGAACAATGTTTAACAGATGAACTTAAACAAAAAGTTAAATATATGGACAAAAACAAATTAAGATTAATATTAAATCATATACAAAAAAATATAATAAAATTAAGAAAAAAAATAAAAAGTTCAAAAGAACATGAAAATATTTTAAAAAAATTTAAAATCAATCAAAAAAATAATACTAATTCAACTTTCATTTTAAAAGATAAAATACTTCGTCAAAAATTTATTAATTGTTTAATAGAGAAAAAATTGTATGCTTTAAGTTCAAAAAAAATGGATATAGTAATTAGTGATAGAGCACCATCGAATGGGGGTCGATTTTTTGATGATAATTTACATTTAACAATACATCCAGAATATGATAAAAAAATAGCATCTTCTCACATAAAATTTGATGGTAATACTATTCAATTATTATTTAATAAGAATGATTTATTTTATATAAATTATAAAGCATTTTATATATTAAAAGAAATCTATAAATTACAAAAATATTTTATTAAAAGAAATTCATCTAATGAAGAATATGCTAATATATATAATCAATATATGAATGATAATTATTCAGATATAAAAAATAGAATAGTAAAAATATTAAAAAAAGTTAATGAATGTATTGATAGTATATTTATACTTAAAAAAAATAACCAATTAAATTTATTAGAAGAAGCACATGAAGCATATGAAGCTCGTGAATCAGAAGAAATACAAGAAGAAGCACAAGAAGCACAAGAAGCGCAAGAAGATGCAGAAGCAACAGAAGAAGATGCAGAAGCAACAGAAGAAGAAGATGAAGATGAAGAAGATGAAGAACAAGAAGCAGAAAAACAAGGAGAACAAAAAAAAACAGAAAAACAAACTATTAAAAAAATGGGAAAAAAGGGGAAAAGTGGAAAAAAGGGAAAAAAAGGAAAAAGAAAAGGAAAAGGAAAAGGAAAAAAATATAAAACACAAAAAGCACAGGGTGAACAAGCTTCAAAAATAAAATTAACTAATGCACAAATAATGATAGAAAAAAAAATAATAAAACAAAAAGAATATGATGAACAAGAAAAATTAATAAATGAAAAGATGGATGAAGAATTTAAAATAATGGAACCATTTATAAACAATAAAATAATAAAACCTTATAATAATTATTTTATTAAAATTAATAATATAATAAAAAATTTAGGTAATTATATGAAATCAATACGTTATGAGGCATATAAATTGCAAGAAAATATATCTAAAAATAGATTGCATATATCTATTACAGAATTATATAATAGATATGAAAATATATTAAAAGAAATAATTGAACAAAATAAAATATTTTTAACTAATAAAAAAATATATGATAAAGAAATTGAAATAATTTGGGCAAAATTTAATGGAGAAGTATTTAATAATAATATTTCTAATATAAATATTTATAATATATCTGCATACTTTAAAGGAATATTATTTCAAAAATATTGTAATATTCAAAATATTAAGTTTTCACTATTATCTGAAATGAAAAATGATTTTATAGATACATTTTTTTATATAAATGATATTTATAAAAATATATTTTCTAATAAAATATATTTAACTACAAATTTACTAAAAATAATAAAACAAATCTATGAAATAAATTTTATCGATTAATTATTTCATTATCATGACATAAATAATGTATTTTTAATGCACCAGTTCGTCTCAGTCGTTGTCAGTATCCTATAATTTGTTTTTCTAAAACCAGAACTAAAAAATTTGACATTTAATAATAAAACATTTGTTTTATTATTTTTATAATCATTTTTATTGAGATATTCTATAACTAGAGAGTTTTACATTCACATAATAAAATTTTTTTTTATCTATATTATATTATATGACAATATTAAATAAAAAATTTAAAAAGTATACTCATAAAGGTGGTGTTTTATATAAGGCATTTGTTGTTATAAATTGTGAAATTAAAATTATGAATATTATTGATTAATTATTTCATTATCATGACATAAATAATGTATTTTTAATGCCCCAGTTCGTCCTAGTCGTTGTCCACGTCCTATAATTTGTTTTTCTAATTCTTTATCCATACGATGATATATTATAATATCACTAGTCATTTCTAAATTCAAACCAGAACCAAAAAATTTGGCATTTAATAATAAAACATTTGTTTTATTATTTTTATAATCATCTATTATATTTCTAATTCTTCCAGTAGAACCTTTTAATATATTAAATTTAATATCATTTTTATTGAGAGATTCTATAATTTCTTCTAATGAATTTTCATAACTAGAGAATATTAAAAATCTTTTATTTGGATTTGTTTTACATTCACCTAATAATTCAATAATTTTTTCTATTTTAGTTAATAATTTATTTTCTTGTTCATTTGTTTCATCTTTTTTAATTAAATCATTATTAATTACAATACAATCATTAAATTTACAATTTGTTCTACATAATGCACATAATCCATTCGTATTTAAACAATACATTAAACATTCGAAACAATAAATATGTTTGCAACAAGGAACAATAGTCGGTTTATTAGCAATTTCTAAACAAATTGGACAATTTTTATTTGATATATCTGTAATTCTATCTTTTAATGAATCATGTTTATATTTAACTTCAACTAATTTTTCATTTGTTTTTGTTATAGAATTTTTTATATTATATTTTTTACTTTTTTGTGTGTCTAATATTTTTTTTTGTATAACATAATTATTTTTTAATTCATGATATTTAATATTTATATCAATTAACATATTATCATCAACCACATATCCATCAATATTAATAATTTCGTCTGGTTCTTCTGATAAAATTTTACCTATTAGAAAATTATCTAATATCATTTTTTCTTTTTTGAAACTATCTTTCTCAATTTTTATTTTATCATTTACATTATTTAAATCTTCATTCTTTGTAATAATATTTTCTTCTAATAATTTAATTTCATCAGAAAATGTTGATAAAATTAATCTTGATATATCTTTATCAGTTTTAATATTACAATTAACTAAATTTAATGCAGTTGAAATATCATTTGCATTTAATGCATCTATGATATTTGGTAATGCTACATTATTTAATAATTTAACATGAACTGGTGTAAAACATTCAATATAATTTTTAATTGGTTCTTCTAAATTAAACGAATTTTTTATAAATTCGTCATTATTCTTTAGATACATATCTTGTAAAAATTGGTAATTATGTATTCCATGATTATATGAAAATGAATTTCTTATAAATCCATGATTATGAATACCAGCAATATTATCAGGAATACCTTTCATTTTATATGGAACACCTTTTGGAAATATTAAATCATATAAAGATGATGTAATATACCAATTATATTTTCCATAAGCAATTTTGCAATTTGGTATAGATATTGAATTTGCTTCATCGAAAAAAACCCTATCAAAAATTGGTCCTTCTACTTTTAATACCTTATCAATAATTGATTCTTTCCAAAAATAAAATAATTCATTTGTATTTATATCTTTGATTTTATCTAATTTATTAATCATTTTTTTAATTTCATCATTATATTTAATTAATTCATTTTTTTTATATATTCCATCAGTTATTTTATTTAAATGAGTTTGAATATCTTCAAATTTATCATCTAATTCACCACTAATCTTATCATTTATATCTTTATAAATAATATCAGTTTCTAATTTATATGTATCATATATATTTTCCATAAATTTATTATATTTTGTTGATTTAACTAATATAATATCATATTTTCCATTAATTACATCAGATAATAATAAAGTTTTGATATTATTTTGTGTTTGTATACAATAATATGTTAAACTCGGAAATAATTTAATATATTCAACCCATTGATAAAATATTGAATGTGGAACAACAATTAAATTAGTTCGTAAAAAAGTAGAATTTTTACTTATATCATATCCAGTAAATTCATAATTATTAACAGGTTTATATTTAATAATATTTTCTACACAACTATCAACACGTGGTTTATGTGCAATTAACCCTAATACATTCATTGATTTACCAGAACCTACTTTATCACTAATTACAAATAAATTAGATTTTCTTGAAATTCTATATTTATCTGCTTCTTTTTCTAACATTTCATATATAATTCGTTTTTGATGCAATTTTAATTGAATTTTGCAATTATGTGGGGTTTCTATAGTTGGTCCATCCTCCATAATATTACCATGTTCAATAATATTTAATACTTTTTTGAAATTATTAAAATCATTAAATGCTTCAAAATTATTACTATATATAATAGATTTTTCCATTTTATATTTTTATTTATATATATATTAATAAAATCTTAAGTTATTTTAATTTCATTTTTTTTATTTTTATATCAAATAACTTTTTAGAAAAAAGTTAGGTCAAAAATCATACATATAATTAAAAGATATTTGTCAAATAACTTTTTAGAAAAAAGTTTCAAAAATCATACACATAATTAAAAGATATTTGTCAAATAACTTTTTAGAAAAAAGTTTCAAAAATCATACATATAATTAAAAGATATTTGTCAAATAACTTTTTAGAAAAAAGTTTCAAAAATCATACACATAATTAAAAGATATTTGTCAAATAATCTTATATTATTTTTAGAGAAATTTCAAATTTCATTTTTATAAATATTAATTTAAATAATTATACAGAGTTAATTTTTTTTTCTAAAAAGTTATTTGACAAATATCTTTTAAATTATATGTATGATTTTTGACCTAACTTTTTTCTAAAAAGTTATTTGACCTAACTTTTTTCTAAAAAGTTATTTGACCTAACTTTTTTCTAAAAAGTTATATGTGTAAATATTATAATGGAGTATATTAATAAAGAATTAAATTTATTAAAAATTAAAAATATAAAGTTAAATAAATTTTATAAATTTATAAAAAAAAATTATAATGATGATATTAACATAAATAAATCAGATATGATATTTAAAAAAACTGAAAATATTATTGATATTAATATATTAAAAGATAATCGTTTTTTTTCAGATGAAATTTTTGAATATGTAAAAGATAAATTAATTTATTGTTATATTATAAAATTTATGAATACTGATGTATATTTTTTTACAGAATATATTGAGAGTAATATAAACAAAAATTGTATAAAAATTATAAATAATATATGTAAATTAATATCGATTATGAGAAATATATTTAATAATAATAAATATTTAAAAATAGAGTATTTTGATTGTAAATTAAAAAAACAGTTTCCAAATAAAATAGGGAAAATTCTGAATGAAAATAATTGTAATAGTGGATTTAGTTATATTAATAGATATTATATGGTTGTATATAGAAGAGAAGAATATAGAAGAGTTATAATACATGAATTACTTCATACATTTTTAGCGGATTATTATTTAATAGATGGTTGTTATAATGAGTTATTAAGTAAATATTTTTGTTTAAATAATGATGAAAATATAAATATTAATGAAACTTATACAGAAATATTTGCAACAATTATTAATTTAATATATATAATGATTGAAAAAAAGATAGATGAAAGAAAGATAGATGAAATATATAAAAATGAATTATCATATTCTATTTTAGTTCTTATATCAATTTTAAAATATTATGGATATAAAGATGTGGATGAATTAAAGAGAAAAAATAAAAAATGTAATAAAATATTTATACAAAAAACAAGTGTGTTTAATTATTATATATTGAAACCATTTATGTTATTAAATATTGATAAATTATTAGTATTAAATAATAGATGTTCAAATAATTTTATATTTTCAGAAACAAAAAAATGTTTAGAAAATTTTTATAAGTTAATAATTAATAATTTTGAAAATAAAGATTTTAAAAAATTAATAAATAAATTATTATATAATAAAAAAATAAAAAATAAAAGTTTGTCAATGGTTTTTTATAAATAAAAAAAAAAAATTGATATTATTAAAAACTAGTTTAAATAAGTATTTAATTAGTTTAATATATGGGAATCAAATCATTAAGCACAATTTTGAACCAATATGCAAAAAATGGAATTAAAAATGTTACATTAGATGTTTTTAAAGGTAATATAATTGCAATTGATACAAGTATATTTTTATATAAATTTACATATAATACATCTGATTGTTTAGAAGGATTCACTAGACAAATTTTGCGTTTATTAAAAAATGGGATTATACCATTATATATATTTGATGGAAAACCACCAAATGAAAAAAAAGATATATTAATAATCCGCAAAGATAAAAAAGAATTATTAATTAAAAAAAAAAATATTATAGATAATATTATTAATAATCGCACAAATGATGAAGTATTAGATGAAAATATTCAAAGTATCTATAATGAATTAATAGATAAACCAAGTGAATTTTTAAAAATGGAATATGAAAAAATTAATAAGAAAATTATTAATATAACTAGTAATGATGTAGAAAATACCAAAAAATTATTTGATTTATTTGGTGTTCCTTATATTATAGCAAATGGAGAGGCGGAAGCTTTTTGTGCATATTTATCACAAAAAGGATTTGTAAATGGTTGTATAACAGAAGATACTGATTATTTAGCATCTGGTGGTAATAATTTTATAAGAAATTTTAATTCATGTAATAATAATGTGTGTTTATATAAAATAAATGATATTTTATTAGAATTAAATATTACATATGATCAATTTATTGATATGTGTATTTTATGTGGATGTGATTATACATCAAAAATTACAGGAATTGGTGCTATAAAAGCATATAAATTTATAAAAAAATTTAATAATATTGAAAAGATTATTACAGAATTATCAAAAAGTAATTCGTATAAAGTTCCATATAATTTTGATTATATAAGAGCTAGAACTTTATTAAAATGTGAAAATATGTTTGATAATGAAATTATTAATCCATTGAATTTTAAAGTAAGTTTAACAGATGAAAATGAATTAGTGAATTATTTAAAAGAGAATTCTAAAAAATTAAAATCAGGATTTTATAATGAAATTATATCAAAATTAAATAAATATAAAAATAATATATATAATTTAAAACCAAATGAAGAATCATCTAAAAAAATAGATGATTATTTTAAGAAAAAATATTATATAACAGATGAAATTGATATAAAATCAACAACTATTTTCTAAGTATATATTAGTATTATATGAGTGATAATAATTGTCCAAATATTGATAATATAATAAATTCATGGTATTCTCAAATGAATATCCCATTGAATAATTTTAGTAATATTAAAAATAATCTTGATGAATATAAAAATAAAGCACCAATAAAATGGTCAATTGTATGGATGATAAATAAATTTTATAAAATTATTGATACAACAGATAATGAAATTTCGATGGATATTAAATATCAATTTTATAATATGTATAATTGTATAAAATTATTTAATCCAGTATTTTTTATTATTTTAATTTTTTTATTATTAACTGAATGTAAACCAATATATAAATTAAGTGAAAGTAGTATTATAGATAATATTCCAACATCTATTACATATATGTATATTTTACTTTTTATAATTGTAATTAGTATAATAATTTATACTTTTTATAAAAAAATAAATTGTTATACAAATATAATTAAAGATATAAAAGAAAAAAAGTTTAAAAGTTTTTATATATTAGTTTTATTAATTGTATTGGCATTAATATTTATAATAAATATATGTTTACCAACTATTATTTCGCCTATTATAAATTCAATAACAAGTTTATCTACAGATGAACAATCAAACTATACAAAAATTATTGTTATATTATTATTTTTAATATTAATATTTATTTTTACAATTGTTTTTAATAAAATATATAAAAATAAAAGATTAAAAGAGAAAAATAATGATGCTGATTTTTTTTCAGTTTTAAATGGAATATCATTTAATATTTATTTAATATTTTCATTATTATTAATTACTGTAATAATAACATATATTTTTGGGGGGATGGGTGATTTTATATTAACAATGTTATTAGGATTTATATATAGTTTATATATTATTATTATTTATGTTATTTTATATACAATTTTAGAAGGCGGTAATTATAATAAAATATTGGTTTTCACTGTAATATTACTCATAATTATTTCAATTGCTGGATTATATATGTTATATCAAACAGTAGAAAGTATAAATACTTTATGCACAACAAATACTACATCAACATCTCTTAGTATATTTACTATATTTTCAAATATATTTTTACCAATTTTATTATTATTTTTAACAATTTATTTATATGGATATATATATACTGACCAAAATTGGACAACAAATAAAAGTAAATTTTACATGTTTTATACAATATATGCTATTATAATAATAACAAGTTGGTTTACAAATAATATATCAATTAGCACAATATATACAATCATGTTTATTATTATTACAATTATTCAAAGAAGATGGGTATTAAATTTATGTAAAGACACATTCACAAATATTAAAAAATTTGGTTCAGGTATTTCACATATAAAAAATGATGCAAAACAACTTTTTGGAAAAAAGTTGTGACAAAAACAACTTTTTAGAAAAAAGTTGTGACAAAAACAAAAACAACTTTTTGGAAAAAAGTTGTGACAAAAACAACTTTTTGGAAAAAAGTTGTGACAAAAACAAAAACAACTTTTTGGAAAAAAGTTG